>Ga0209579_10000674_pt1 | contig 31867 bp, 26 predicted proteins | sample Coa_R1_2_FD_187152 | JGI IMG/M metagenome (GOLD analysis project Ga0209579, IMG submission 187152) | Surface soil microbial communities from Centralia Pennsylvania, which are recovering from an underground coalmine fire - Coalmine... | ecosystem: Environmental > Terrestrial > Soil >... | reverse complement strand
GTGGTAGCCACACTTGGAGGGGCAAGCTTCGCGCTCGAGTTCGCACTCATCTCGGCCGGTGGCTGAGAGCTCCCGCCGCCGGCAACCACGACCACGGCAGCGATGAGGGCCACCGCCAGGCCGGCCGCCGGCGTCCAGAACCACCAACGCCGCCGGAGCGCCGGGACGATCTTCGCGGCTCGTCGCGGCGGGCCTTTCTTGACACCGCCTGGCTCGACACGCGCGAACCGGCGCTGCACAGCTCGGTCGAGGTTGCCGGCAAACCCAGGGTCGATGGACGGGCGCTCGGCGGCCAGGAGCAGCGCGAGCTCCGCCAACTCGGCATGGCTCGGATCGACTGGATCCCCGGCCAGCGTGGCATCAAGCGCCTCGAGTGAGGCCAGGATGTGGGCGTCGCTCGGGCCGCCGTCAGCTGATCGCATCGCAGGCCTTTCTCAGCTTCTCGAGGGTTCTATAGAGCAGCGTGCCGGCGTTCGACTCGCTGACGCCAAGGATCTGGGCAATCTCGCTGTTCGAGAGCCCGGCGTGGAACTTGAGCGCGACGATCTCACGCTCGCGCCCGGAGAGCCCGGCCAGCGCGGAGCGGACGGCCGTCCGCCGCAGCGTGACCTCCGCCCCGTCCGGGATGTTCGCCTCGAGGCCCTCGGTGTCGGCCGGATCTGCGGCCAGCTGGGCCAGCCGTCGACGTCGGCGCAGCTCATCCAGAGCGGCATTGCGGGCGATCCCGAAGACCCACGCGCGCTCGTCACCACGGCGGCGATCGAAGGTCCGACGGCGGCGATAGGCCCGCTCAAAGGCCAGCGCCGTCACGTCCTCGGCGGCGGCCCGATCGCGAAGCAGCGTGGACACGTAGGCGTGGACGTCGTCCCGGCTCGACCGGTACAGAGCCTCAAATCGCTCCCAGGTGCTCGGGCGGTCGGCCCGAGCCCGTGACGGCGCGTCGATCACACCCGTACTACGTACCGGGCGCCAGTTCATCACGCAAGCCCGCAGAGATTCTTTCCGCGTCGCCGACGCGGCCTGCGACGCGCCCAGATACTCACGCGGCGGCGCCGAACAGCCTTGGGTCGTTGGTGATCACGCCCGTCACCCCCAGCTGCTCGAGCGAGCGCAGCCGAGGGAGCTCATCCACGGTCCACACGTAGATCTCGCCACCCGCCGCGAGGACTCGGCGGACCAGGCGTGGCGTGACGAGGCGCCAGTGGACCATCAGGGCATCGCAGCGGCGGCGGCGCAGCTCGAAGGCAGCGCAAGCCGGAAGCAGGGAACGCAGGAGGAGGAGGGCAATGAGGGCGGGAAGGGCCGTCGACCGCGAGCGGAAGGGATCCCGCCGGAGCTTTGGGACTGACCACCCGAGCCGGACCTCCGGGGCCGCGGCGCGAATGAGCCTGAGACTCGAGCGGTACTGACTCGAGACCATCGTCCGCTCGAGTAGCCCGGCGGATCGCAGCGCCTCAAGCACGCGCAGCTCATATCCGGGGAGCTTCAGGTCCACGTCGAGCTCCACCTCGCTGAACCGGTCGGCGGCGAGATGGGCCAAGCCCTTCTCGAGGGTGATCGGGGAACGGCGCGCCGCATCCTCGTGGTCGTGGGCGAGCAGCAGGCGCCCGCCGCACGGAAGGACATCGAACTCGATCATGTCGACACCGGCGCTCAAGGCGGCGTCGAAACTGGCCGGCGTGTTGCCGGGGGCGATCAGATCGGCGCCCTTGTGGCCGACCCGGCGCAGCCGCTGGCCCGTCATCCTCAGAGCCTCGTCCGGCCCCGGAGCAGGGGAGAGGTCAACGCTGGCAGCCGGGGCACCAGTACGTCGTGCGATTGGCGTCGCCCTGTCGATCGGCGCTGATCCGGACGCCGCACCGCAAACAAGGCTGTCCGGCGCGTCGGTATATGCGCGGCTGAATCCGGCGCGGTCCCTCGTTGGCCGAGCTCAGCATCCGGGGGCGAATCGCCTCGATCAACGCGACGAGTTCCTCGTCGGACACCCTGGATAGCGGGCGCCAGGGATCGAGCTGAGCCTCCCAGCAGCCCTCGGCTTTCCAGATGTTCCCGATTCCGGCCAGGTTCCGCTGATCGAGCAGGGCGTCGCCGAGCCCACGCGTGGGGTCGTCGCCGCGGAGCCGCGTCAGGAAGCGCGCTGCGTCGAACTCCGGCGCGAGCACGTCAGGGCCGAGAGCGGCGAGACGCTGGTCGAAGCGGCGCCGTCCTTCGGTGATCAGCTCGAGCAGCGGGCCGTCGCGTTCGACCACCCAGCGATCACCCACGCGCAGGATGATCCAGGCCCGCCGCCACGGACGCCGCTCACGCGCCACAAACCAGGCGCCGGTCATCCCGAGGTGTGAGTGGATCAGGAGCTCGCCCTCGAAGCAGAGGAACAGGTGCTTGCCATGCGTCTCGACACTTTCCAGGACGCGACCGGCGAGTCGCTGAGGCCAACGGTCGAGCTCGTGGCGTGGCTGCGGGGTCAGGATCTCGTCCGGCACGCGGCCCTGCAGAACCGGGCGGATCCGGTGCGCGGCCCAGGCAATCGTGTCGCCCTCAGGCACTCAGCGTCACGCGCCGCGGACCCTCCTGAAACCCCAGGGCCACAAGCGACCGGCTCAACGGGGATCCGAGCGCCGCTTCACCGTTGACTCGCTCGAGGGCGAGGCGCCTGATCTCACCTGCCTTCACTCGCTCGACCAGCGCCGCCAGGGCGGGCTCGAGTCGCGGATCCGCGTCCGCGACCAGCGTATGCAGTCCACGGCCTCCGCGCTCGAGGTAGAGGATCGGCTCGCCACCGGTGAGCACGACATAGGCCCCAGCGACACGCGTCGTCTTGCCCCCCGCCGGCCAGCGCAGCGACGCCCCGTAGGCCTGCGCGGGATCGACGACGGAGAGGACCAGTGGCGTCTCGGCGCCGCTCGGCCGCGCGCGCAGCCGCTCGACAGCGCCCGGCAGGGCGAACTGGGCTCCCCCGAGACCCTCGATGAAGTAGCCACGCCGGGCGGTGCCGAGGGTCTCGAGCTGCGAGAGCTCGGGATAGAGGGCGGAGAACCCGCCGGGGACACCTTCGGCGAGGACCTGTTCGCGCGTGAGGACCCCGTAGCGTTCGAGCAGGAGCTCGGCCCAGGCCCGGCGCCGGGCTATCGGCTCGACGCCTCCGCGCAGGAGCGGCGCGGTCAGCGACCATCGCCCCTGGATCTGAGCGGCGGCCCCGCGCCGCTGGCGGACGGAGAACCGACCCGAGCGACGAACCAGGTCTCGCTGGGCCCGAGCCAACGTGAGACGCGGTGCCCGTAGCGGGGCGAACGCATCGTTGGTCACCTCGCCCCCCCAGGCCAGATCCCACAGCGCATCTTGAAGCTCCTCCGGGACCAGGTCGACGTCGACGAGAAGATCGGTGAAGAAGCATGCGCCCTGGGCCAGCCGGTCACGCACAAGATCGTGGGCTGCACCCTCCGGGGACCCTGCCGCGGAGCGCAGCGGAGGGGGGCCGAGCAGCGGGAGATCCTCACGGAAATAGAGCCCGACCCGGCCCGAGTGCCTCCCGAGCGCTCCGGCGCCGATCCACACGACCTCGCCGCCCGCACAGAGCTGATCCATCCAGGTGGGCGAGTACGCACCGACGCGGCGGGGAAGGACGTCGCGCTCCCACACCTCGGCGGGCAGCGCCAGACCCTGGAGGGGGACGAGCGCCTCGCGCAGGCGATCGATGCCGGCGCCGGCCGCCGGGTGACGATCGACGTTCTGCCAGGAGGGAAGAAAGCGGGCCAAGGCTCGGCGGTCGACCGGTTCAACCTCTCGGCGCAGAATGGCCAGCGAGGCCCGGCGCAGTCGCCGCAGAACCTCCGGATCACACCACTCGCGGCCGCTGCCTCCCGGCCGGAGCTCACCCCGCACGAGCTCGCCGGCACGCTCGAGCTCGGCCAGCGCGGGCCCCACGTCCACGCCATAGCGCGCGCGAAGCTCGGCCACGGTGAATGGTCCGTGGGTCGCGGCGTACCGGCGCGCCATGCCCAGCAGAGCATCGGGCACGTCTTCCAGAAAGGCGGCCGGAAGGCCGCCCGGGGGCGCCACGCCGAGCGCATCCCGGTATAGCCCGGCGTCGGCGGCGTCTATCCACCGCTCCTCGCCGGCCAATCGGATGGCGATCGCCCGTCGCTCGGAGCGCAGCTCGGACAACATCCGCTCCGGATCCAGCCCGGCGAGGACGCGCTGGCGGCACTCCTCCGTGGTCAGGTCCCCCAGAGCCCGCAGCACGTCGTGGAGCTGATCCTTGCCGGTTGCGCGGCGGAGCTCAGAGCGGAACTGGAGGTCCTCCTCGACCTGCTCCAAGGCGCCCGGATCGATCAGATCACGAAGCTCCTCCTGGCCAAGCAATTCACGCAGGAGGTCGCGATCGAGCGACAGCGCCGCGGCGCGCCGCTCGGCGTTCGGAGTGTCGCCCTCGTACATGTAGGTGGCGACGTAATCGAAGAGCAGCGACGAGGCCAGCGGCGACGCGGTCTCGGTCTCCACCTCCACCAGCGAGATCTCCCGTCGGTGGAGCTGGCGCAGAAGCTCGGTCAGTCCCGGAAGGTCGAGGACGTCGCGCAGGCACTCACGGTAGGTCTCGAGCACGATCGGAAAGTCGTCGTACTTCTTGGCCACCTCGAGCAGCGACTGCGCCTTGAGCCGCTGCTGCCAGAGTGGCGTGCGCTTCCCGGGTCGCGCCCTTGGAATCAGCAGGGCACGAGCGGCGTTCTCGCGAAACCGGGCTCCGAAGAGAGCCGAGGCGGCGAGCTCAGCCACGACGCGGTCCTCCAGCTCGTCCGGCTCAATCAGCACGAGATCGGCGCTCGGCGGCTCCTCCGCATCAGGAAGGTGGACGATGATCCCGTCGTCGGACCAGATCGCATCCGACTCCAGTCCGAGCTCATCGCGGATCCGCGCGCTCAGGGCCAGCCCCCAGGCGGCGTGAACGCGGCCGCCGAACGGGGACAGAACGCACAGGCGCCAATCTCCTATCTCATCTCGAAACCGCTCGACCACGAGTGCACGGTCGGAGGGCACGACCCGCGTGGCGGCCTGCTGCTCGCGCAGGAAGTCGACCAGGTTGCTCGCCGCCCGCGTGTCCAGGTCATAGTCTCGCTCGAGCTGCTCCGGCTCTTGGTCCACCGCCCAACGGGAGAACGCCCCGATGGCCTCTCCGAGTTCCTTGGGGCGGCCGACGCCGTCGCCCTTCCAGAACGGGACCGCGCCGGGCAGCCCCGGAGCCGGGGTGACGACAACGCGGTCCCGGGTGATCTCCTCGATTCGCCAGGTTGTGGCACCGAGCAGGAATGTCTGGCCGGGGCGCGCCTCATACACCATCTCCTCGTCGAGCTCGCCGACCCGCCGGCCATCCGGCAGGGTGACCGCGTAGAGCCCGCGATCGGGAATCGTCCCGGCGTTCGTGATCGCGAGCGCCCGCGCACCCGGGCGCGCGCGAAGGCTTCCGGCCAGCCGATCCCAGATGATTCGTGGCCGCAGCTCACCGAACTCGGTCGAGGGATAGCGCCCATCCAGCATGTCGAGCACGTTTTCGAGGGCCTTGCGAGACAGCGTCGCGTACGAGTAAGTGCGCGTGATGAGCGCGTGCAGATCGTCGATCCGCACGGGTGCGTCTTCCGGCGCGGCGGCGGCGATGGCGACGATCTGCTGCGCCAGGACGTCGACCGGGTTACGCGGGATGACGGTCGTCTCAATCTCGCCGTCCCGCATCCGGCGGGCCACCACGGCGCACTCGAGCAGGTCGGCTCGGAACTTGGGAAAGATGCGCCCACGGCTGACCGCGTCAACCGAGTGCCCGGCCCGGCCGATCCGCTGGAGCCCGCGCGCCACCGACTTGGGCGACTCGACCTGGATCACGAGGTCGACCGCGCCCATGTCGATCCCCAGCTCGAGGCTCGACGTTGCGACCAGGCAGGGCAGCTCACCCGCCTTGAGCATCTCCTCGACCACCAGCCGTTCCTCCCGGGCCAGAGAGCCATGGTGGGCGCGCGCGATCTCGGGCGTCGGAGCGTCCTCCGGCGCTTCGGCGCGCTGCGCAGCGAGCTCGTTGAGCCGCAGGGCGAGCCGCTCGGCCCCGCGGCGGTTGTTCACGAACACGATCGTCGACGTGTGCTGCTCGATCAGATCGAGGAGCTCGGGGTAGATCGCCGGCCAGATCGAGCGCCGCGTGGCCTCGGTGCCACCCAACAGTGGATCGAGGTCGGGGGCCGGGGTCGCGTCGGGCTCGACCATCGACTCGACGGGCACGCGGATCTCGAGGTCCAGCGGCTTGCGGATTCCCGTGTCGATGACGCGGCATCGGCGAGCGGAGCCGACGAGGAAGCGCCCGATTTCCTCCAGCGGTCTCTGTGTGGCCGACAAGCCGATCCGCTGCAGCTCACGGCCGGCGGCGAGGTCGAGGCGCTCGAGGGAGAGGGCGAGGTGGGCTCCGCGCTTGCTCGCGGCCACCGCGTGGATCTCATCGACGATGCACCACCGCGCGCCCTTGAACAGCCCCTGGGCCCGTGAGGTGAGCATCAGGTAGAGCGACTCGGGCGTCGTGATCAGGATGTCGGGCGGCTCACGGAGCATCGCCTGCCGGTCGCGCTGTGGCGTGTCCCCGGTTCGGACGGCAACGCGCAGCGGCGTCCCGATCCCGCGCAGGGGAACGCGCAGGTTGCGGTCGATGTCATACGAGAGAGCCTTGAGCGGTGATACATAGACGAGCCCGATCCCGCGCTTCGCCTCGCCTTCAGGCTCCTGCGAGAGCTGGTCGATAGCCCAAAGGAACGCGGCCAGCGTCTTACCCGACCCGGTGGGCGCCGAGAGGAGGACGTGCTCGCCCGAGGCGATGGCCGGCCAGGCCTGTTCCTGGGCGGCGGTGGGGGCCGCGAACGCGCTCTCGAACCACTCGCGGGTCCGCTCCGTGAACTGGTCAAGGGGCAAGGTCAAGCGAGCGTAGCGCTCGGCTGAACCGGCTCCGGAGACATGAAGGCCACCGCCTCCGTGAGCCCGGCCGAGGGCCGCAACGTGGCGATCTGACGCCCCGGCTGGACCGCGGATTTCACCGCGCCAAGGCGTTCCCCGAGGTCCGCGGCGAGGCGATCCAGGTCGGCGACGGTCACGACAAGACCCCAGAAACGCGCAGGGCCTCCGTCGGCGTCCGGTGACTCGACGAGCTCGAGGATGGCTGGCCCCAGTCGACGAAATCCCTGCCGCGGACCGGCGGGCAACTGACGCACGCGACGCAGCGGAAGGCCGGCGCAGACCAGCTCGGCCGCGGTCCGGTCGAAGTCGGGCGTCAGCACCACGACGTGGTCGAGCCCGACCGCGCCGTTGGGGTGCTCGTCAGATCCAGGTGGGGCAGCGTCGTCGGCGAGCTCGGTGGGCAGCCCATCGATTGCTCCGACGGCGCTGACCCCGCTCATTTGCCAGCCGGTGATCCCGTGGCCGGCGGCTCCGAGTTCGATGCTCACGCCGCCGAGCCGAATGGTGGCCTCGGTGACCGTGAATCCGAGGGCGGTCCAGCGATCAGGGGGATCGGCCACCCGCAGCCCCCGTAGCTCCGGCCGGCGCTCGCTCAGGCCGCCCGCTCTCCCTCAGCCTGCCAGTCGAGCTCGAACCAGACCATGAAGCGTGGACCCCGGTCATGGTGCACACGCTCGGTTCCCCACCGACTCGCGAACCGGTCGACCAGGAACAACCCCCGTCCGCGGTCGGGCTGCGGGCGGCTCGGCAGCGTGGGATCGAAGCCGCTTCCGCAGTCATCCACCTCGACCCGAACGCCCTCGGGATAGGTGAAGATCCGCAGCCCGACCGAGGCCGTCTCAGGACTGTCGGGATGCACGACCGCGTTGGTGACGATCTCGGACGTGAGTAGGACGACGTCCGCAAGCTCGGTCTGATCGCGGCCGGCCAGCAGCTCACGAACCTCCGCGCGCGCGCGTGCGGGAGACTGGGGGTCGAGCGGGAGCTCAAGCTCCACTCGCTCGAGCACGGCCGAGGCGTCCGTCGCTCTCCTGCGGTCGCCGGGTCGCAGCTTGAAATGCTCGATCACCCCCGCGGTTCGAAGCAGCTCGGTGACCTCCCCGGCCGGAGCGATCACCTCGAGCTGGACGCTCCGCGCTCCCGCCTCGCGCTCGATCTGGATCACCGCGCGCGTTCCCGCCGAGTCGATGAAGCTGAGCTCGCTCAGATCGAGCCTGATCGTGGCTCCGGGATGCTCGGAAAGCACGTGCCGGAAGGTGTCCATGAGCTCTCCGCACGTCCCACTGTCGAGCTCTCCGACGACCCCCAGCACGACCGCTCCCTCCGCCGTCCTCACGCCAAGGCGGAAGTCTGGCTCGAACGAGGCCTGGCTCATCGCAGTTCTGAGGGCACGAGCTCGGCCGTCGCCGCGGGCACCGAGGAGGCTGGGACGCGCAGGTCGTACGGGCGCAACGCGACGGCGCCGGTGTCGTCGGCGTGCCCCTCGGTCTGGAAGGCGTCCAGCGCGACCTGCAGGCTGGACAGCAGTTCGCGCGGCGAGCTGCCCGCCAGCTCGGTCAGGAGCCGGCGTAGGCGCGCGATGCCGAAGCGCTCGGTGGCGCCGCGTGTGTCCGTGACCCCATCCGTGTACATAAGCAGCGTTTCGTCAGGCCCGATCCTGATCTCACGGTCCTCCCAACTCGAGTTCTCCCACCCACCGAGGATGGGACCAGACCCGCCGATTTCCCGGATCCGGCCGTCGTCCCGCGCCACAAGCGGCGCTGGGTGACCCGCCGAGCTCATCAGCATGCCCCCCTCCTGGAGCCTCACGCACAGGGCGCTGCACAGCGAGAGTCCAGGCTGCTCACGCAGCGCCTCATCGAGGTGGGCGAGAATCGCGCTCGGCTCGTACTCCTGCTTGGCCAGAAAGCGCGCGCCATGCCGAACCAGCGAGGTCATCGCTGCCGCCTCGACGCCGCGCCCCGTCACATCGCCAAGGAGCACGATCCACCCCGACGGCGTGGGAAAGAAGTCATAGAAATCGCCTCCCACCTCGACCTCATCGGAGGCGCTCGCCGCCCGGTACATGGTGGCGATCTCCCAACCGGGAATGGCCGGTACGGCGTCGGGGAGCAGGCTGCGCTGGAGCGTGATGGCGATGTCGCGGCGGGCAGTGGCCAGACGAGCGTTGTCCACTGCGATGGCCGCCCGATCGGCGACCTGCTGAGCGAACTCACGATCGCTCTCCTCAAAGCGGCGCATCGACTCTGCCGAGACGAGGGTGAGAACTCCGAGTGTCCGGCCGCGAGCTCGCAACGGCACGATCACAGCCGAGCGAAAGCCGACCGCCCGCAGGAGTCGCAGGTGCTCATCGTCCTGCGCGCCGAGACGCAGCATCTCGTCGGTGATGTCCGGATAGAGCTCGCTGGCGCCGGTACGGATCACGCGCCCGATCCCCTGCTCGGGGTCGGGCGGGTCGGGCTCGTAGCCGCGAAGCTTCTCCGCCAGCGCGAGCTTCTCGGGGTCTCGGTGCGCCGCCACCACCTGCTGGCGCGATCCGGCCTCATCGACCAGGTCGACGGCGCACCAGTCGGCGAGCTCGGGTACGGCCAACCAGGCGACGTTGCGGAGCGTCTCCTGATAGTCCAGCGACGACATCAGGGTCTCCGTGGCCCGGGCCAGGAAGCGCTCACGGAGCTCGGCTGTCTTCTCGACCGTGACGTCCTCGATGATCATCACCGACGCGATCGGCTCGTCGGTCTGGTCGCGTAGGACGGTGGCCTTGAGGAGATTCCAGCTCACCGCACCGGAGCCGCGATGGACGGTCCGGATGAGGAGCGGCTGCGCGGGTGCGCCCGCGAGCTGTCTCACGGAGGGAATGTCCTGCATGCTCAGCTCGCGACCCCGCTCGTCCTGGACGATGTAGTCGGACATGATCGACGTCGGCCCGGCTCGCACGAGTTCGTCGAGCGAGTCGAAATGCATGTGCTCGACGGCCCGGCGGTTGGCGTAGATGATCTGGTGCTGCGGGTTGCGGATCGTCACCGCCTCGCCGAGCGAGTCGAGGATCTCCCCCAGTCCGATGCCCCCGGTGCCCAGGCGCTCGACCAGGTCCGGGAGTGAGTGGATCGGCTGCTCTGGTTCTGGATCGTCGAGTGTCATCCGACAGGTCCGGCTGACCCTTCTCAGGCCGATAGCGTACTTCGCGCGACCAGCGCCTTCGCCTGTTCGAACACCTCGTCGAGCATCGCCTCGGTGAGGCGACCGGTGAACGTGTTCTGCTGGCTCGGGTGGTAGCAGCCGAGCAGCGTTCGCTCGCCCAACCCGATTGCCGCCCCGTGCCCGAAGCGCGGCCGGGGGCGCGGCGGCGGGAGCCCAAGCGCGGCGAGTGCGCGCAGCGCCGCGTCCCAGGCAAACCCCCCGAGGCAGACGATCACGGCGACCGAACGCAGCAGCCGAAGCTCCCGCTCCAGGTAGGGCAGGCAGTTATCACGCTCCGCGGGCAGCGGGCGGTTGGCGGGAGGCGCACAGCGCACGGCCGCGGTGACATAGCAGTCCTTCAGCGTCAGCCCGTCCCCGCGGTGAACCGACTGGGGCTGGTTCGCCAGCCCGGCTCGCCACAGTGCCGCGAACAACCAATCACCCGACCGGTCGCCGGTGAAGATCCGCCCGGTGCGATTGCCGCCGTGGGCGGCCGGGGCGAGCCCGAGGACGAGGATCCGCGCCGCCGGGTCACCGAACCCCGGGAGCGGTCGGCCCCAGTACTCCTGGCTCGTGTAGGCCGCTCGCTTGGTCCGCGCCACCTCCTCCCGCCAGGCCACGAGCCGAGCGCATTTACGGCAGGAGACGACCTGACGATCGAGGGCGTGGAGGTCTGGCGCGCGGTCGGCGGACAAGACGCGCTGGTTCGCAGCTCAGGACTTCAGGGCGCGCCCGTACTGGCGCTCGTAGTACTCGCGGTAGGCGCCCGACCGGATCGGCTGCCACCACCAGTCATTGTCCCGGTACCAGCTCACGGTCCGCTCCAGACCTTCAGCGAAGCGAACGCTCGCCTCCCACCCCAGCTCACGAAGCTTCTGCGAGGACAGCGAGTAACGCCAATCGTGTCCGGGTCGATCGGGAACGAACTCGATCAGCGAGGGCTCGGCGCCGCATAGCTCCAAGATCCGGGTGACGACGTCGAGGTTCTCGCATTCGTCCGGCCCGCCGCAGTTGTAGACCTCGCCGGGTTGACCGTGCTCCAAAGCGTGCCCGATGCCTCGCCCAAAGTCCTCGACGTAGAGCCAGTTGCGTACGTTGCGCCCGTCGCCGTAGACCGGGAGCGGGTCGCCGGCCAGCGCGTTGAGGATCATGAGGGGGATCATCTTCTCCGGGTATTGGTATGGGCCGTAGTTGTTCGAGCCCCGGCAGATCACGGTGGCCAACCCGAAGGTCTGGAAGTAGCTCGAGACAAGCAGGTCGGCCCCGGTCTTGGTGGCGCTGTACGGACTCGAAGGGTTCAGCGGCGAGCGTTCGGTGAACGATCCCTCCTCGATCGACCCGTAGACCTCGTCAGTCGAGACCTGCAGGTAGCGCAACCCGTGTTCACGAGCCGCTTCGAGCAGCACGTGAGTGCCCTGCATGTTGGTCATGATGAACGCCTCGGGGCCCGTGATCGAACGGTCGACGTGGGTTTCGGCGGCGAAGTTGACGATCGCGTCGCACCCGGCGACCGCGTCCGCGACCGCCGCCGGATCCTCGATCGCCCCGTGGATGAACCGGATGTCGTCGATCACGTCGTGCAGGTTCTCTCTGCGCCCGGCGTAGGTGAGCTTGTCGAGCACCGTTATCTCGTCGCCGTGCTCCTGCACGCGCAGGCGGACGAAGTTCGAACCGATGAACCCCGCTCCGCCGCAGACCAGCAGCCTCACGATCTCGAACCGACCCGCATGTAGGCCTCGAGTCCCCGCCGCCACTCCGGCAGCTCAGGCGCCTCTCCGCGACGTTCGCTGCCGAGCACGCTGAAGGCGGGCCGGGGCGCCGGACGTCGTTGCTCGGCGGTGGTGCTCGGCTCCACGGCGCAATCGAGCCCCGAGAGCGCGACGATTTCTCTCGCCAGCTCATACCAGGAGCAGGCGCCCGCACTCGCGACGTGGACGATCCCTAGTGGCCGGCGCTCAGCCAGCGCGAGCAGCGCCGGCGCGAGATGGCCCGTAAACGTCGGGCACCCCACCTGGTCATCGACCACCGCGAGGTGGTCACGCTCTGCCGCCAGCCGGAGGATGGTGGCCGGAAAGCAGCGGCCGTGGACGCCGAACAGCCACGAAGAGCGCACGATCGTGTGCGAGCTCGGAGCCGCCGCGGCGACCGCTTGCTCGCCGCCCAGCTTCGAGCGCCCATAGGCCGAGAGCGGGTTCGTCTGATCGGACTCCACGTAGGGCGTGCGCTTGGTCCCGTCGAACACGTAGTCGCTCGAGACGTGGACCGTCCACGCGCCCGCCTCATCGGCGGCGCGGGCAACGTTTCCTGCGCCGTCGCGGTTGACCTCAGCGGCCGCCTCGCCGGCATTCTCGGCGCCGTCGACGTCGGTCCAGGCCGCACAATTGATGACGGCGTCCGGAGCGGCCTCCCTGACGGCCGCGCGGACCTCGACCAGATCGGTGATGTCGAGCTCGGCGTGGCTCAGCGGTATGCATTCGTGGCCGGCCTCGGCGGCCGCCTCAGCCACGTCGCGACCGAGCATGCCGCTGCCGCCCGTGATCAGAACTCGCATCGGCATCCGGGCTGTAGGGTAGTCAGGCCGTCACGTCATGCGATCGATGGACGAGCAGACGATCCTGATCACGGGCGCCACCGACGGCCTGGGGCGTGCGCTGGCCACAGAGCTGGCGCGAACCGGCGCCACGCTGCTGGTTCACGGGCGCGATCAGGCGCGTGGGCGCCAGCTCGTCGAAGAGATCGCGGGCTCGGACCCGAGCGCCAAGGTGCATTGGTTGCGCGCTGACCTCGCCTCCCTGGACGAGGTCCGAGGGCTGGCAGATCAGGTCGGGGCGGAGTACGACGCGCTCCACGCCCTGGTCAACAACGCCGGCATCGGAACCACGCTCCCCGGCGACGGCCGGCGCCTCGAGAGTCGCGACGGCTACGAGCTGCGCTTTGCCGTGAACTACCTCGCCGGCTACCTCCTCACGCGTCGTCTGCTGGCCCTCCTGAAACGCTCGGCGCCAGCCCGAATCGTCAACGTCAGCTCGGCCGGCCAGGCGCCGATCGACTTTGACGACGTGATGCTCGAGCGTCGCTATGACGGCGGCCGGGCGTACATGCAGAGCAAGCTCGCCCAGGTGATGTTCACGTTCGACCTGGCCGAGGAGCTCGCAGGCTCGGGCGTGAGCGCCACCTGCCTGCACCCGGGTACCTACATGCCGACGAAGATGGTCCGAGCAGCTGGGATCGACCCGGTGAGCTCACTCGAGGACGGTGTACGGGCGACCTTGCGGTTGGTCGCCGATCCCGAGCTCGAGGGGGTGAGCGGCGTGTACTTCAACGGCCTTCGCGAAGCTCAACCGAACCGGCAAGCGCGTGACGAGCGAGCGCGAGCGCGGCTGCGGGAGATCAGCGACCGCCTGGTCGGCCTCTAGTCGCTCCAGTGATCAGGCACCATCTCGCCGTCGCCCCCTTCGGGGCGATCGGTGCCGATGGCGATTACCTCCATCCCCTGTGGACCGCCCTCGAAGGAGCGCACCACCTTCGGCGCAACGCGCAGAACGTCCCATTGCTTGAGATCGATGATCTCGTCATCGAGACGGGCGCGGCCCGAGCCTGAGACGACGACATAGGCCTCCTCCTGCTCGCGGTGGCGGTGGCCAATCGGCGAGCGATAGCGCGGGCCGTAACGAAAGAGGCTGACTCCGAGGTGCTCGGAGTCCAGGTACTGGCGCGCAAAGCGGGCCTCGATGTCAGGTCCCCGTTCGGCAGCGGCGTCCTCGATCTCTCTGAGGTTCTTGACGGCGAAATCGGACATGGGCCCAAGATAGTGCAGCTTGAGATCCGGCTAGGCCGCGGCAGCTGCCGGCTCTGCGGCCGGGTGAGCAGCGAAATCCCGGCTGCGGACGAGGACCAAGGCCAGAGCGGCACCGGCAAAGGCGGTGATGCCCGCGACGAGCAGGATCTCGTTCATCGTGCCGGCAAAGGCGACGTGGATGGCGAAGTCAGCCCGAGCCCGCACGGCGTGCGGCACGGCGGCGAGAACCCGTTGCGTCGCTCCCGCGGCGACCGCATGTCCGATCTGGGTCGCGTGCCCCGCTGCCGGCGTGCGACTCAGGCTGGGCGCGAGCTTGTTCGAGATCCCGCTCTCGAAGAGCGCACCGAGCGCCGCAATTCCGGTGGCGATCCCCACCTGGCGGAAGGTGTTGTTGATCCCGCTGGCCATCCCGCTCCGCTGCGGCTCGACCACACCAATTGCGGCTGAGGCCAGCGGCGGATTGACCAGTCCCACCCCGGCGCCGGCGACGATAAATCCAGGCAGAAGCGCGGTCCAGCCCGAGGAGGCGTCAAGTCCTCGCATGAGTAGCAGTCCCACCCCAGTGAGCGCCATGCCCACTCCCAGCAGCAGCCGGATCGGCACGCGCGTCGACAGACGCCCCGACGTCGCGGAGGCAAAGAAGGCGAGGACCGTGAAGGGCAGGAACCGCAACCCGGTCTGGAGCGGTGAGAGCCCAAGCAGGGTCTGCAGGTAGAGAACGAGGTAAAGGAACATCGCGAACATCCCGGCCGAGATCGCGAAGGCGACGAGCGCCGCGCCGTTGAACGTCGGCTTGCGAAACAGAGACAGGTCGAACATCGACTCGGCCTGGAGGAACTGGGAGACGATGAACAGCGCCATCAAGACGACCGAGGCGGCGAGCAGCGAGACGATCAGCGGGCTCCCCCATCCGCTGGCGTTGGCGCGGATGAGCGCGAGCATGAGCAGAAACAGCGAGCCCGTGAAGGTGACGGTCCCGATCCAGTCGATCCGCCGTACGTTGGCGTCGCGCGACTCGCCAAGGCGCGTCATCGCCAGACCGGCGGCAGCGATCCCGACCGGCACGTTGATGTAGAAGATCGAGGACCAGCCGAAGCCGTCCGTGAGGGCGCCGCCGAGGAGCGGCCCAACCGCAGCCGAGGCCGAGATCACGGCTCCCCAGACGCCGAAGGCGACACCGCGATCGCGGCCGTGGAACTCCTGGGCCAACAGCGCCAGGGCGGTGGCGAACATGATCGCGCCGCCGATCCCCTGACCCCCGCGCGCGAGGATCAGGAAGAGCGCGCTCGGCGAGAGGGCGCAGAGAAGGGAGGTGAGCGCGAAGAGCAGGAGCCCGATCGTGTAGAGAAGCCGCCGGCCGAGGCGGTCGGCCAGCGTCCCGGCGGTCAACAGGACCGAGGCCAGGGTCAGCGCGTAGGCGTCGATCACCCACTGGATGTCTGAGAAGCTGGCCTTCAGATCGGTCGCGATCTTGGGCAGGGCGACGTTCACGATCGTGATGTCCAGGTACAGCATGAACGTGCCTACGCAGACGACGAGCAGGGTCCACCACTTGCGTTCCATCGCACGCTGATGCTAGTCAGCCGCCACTGGCCCCTGAGCTGCTGACCCGGGGCCGGCGCCTACGGCAGCAGCAGCAGCTTCCCGGTCGTCCTGCGACCCTCGAGGTCCTCGTGGGCCCGGCGAGCCTCCCGAAGCGGGTACTTCTCGCCGATGCGGACGTGAAGGGCGCCTATGGCGATCAGCTCGAACAGCGCTGCGGCGCGGTCGTGGAGGAGCTCGGGCGTCCGGACGTAGGTACCCAGGTTCGGGCGCTGGACGTACAGCGAGCCCTTGGCCGACAGTACCTGGGGGTCGAAGGGGTCAGGGCGGCCACTCGCGGCGCCGTAGAGAATCATGCGACCCGTGGGGGCCAGCGCATCAAGCCCCTCGAGGAACGTCGCCTTGCCAACCCCGTCGTAGATCGCCGCCATGCCAACGCCGCCGGTTATGTCCCGGACGCGCTCGCCGAAGCCCTCGTAAGCGATCACCTCGTGCGCGCCGGCGTCGCTCGCCAAAGCGGCTTTCTCATCCGTGGAGGTGGTTGCGATCACCCGCGCTCCGCGCAGCCTGGCCAGTTGGATCAGGAGCAGCCCAACCCCACCCGCCCCGGCGTGGACGAGGACCCAGTCGCTCTCCTGGATCGGGTATGAATCGTGCGCCAGGTAGTGGGCGGTCATCCCCTGCAGGAGGCTGGCCGCGGCCACGTCCGAGGACACGGCGTCGGGTACCGGGACCAGCATTTCTCGCGGCGCCACGACCCGCTCGGCATAGCTTCCGGGGACAGCGACCCAGCCCACCCGCTCACCGGTTTCGGCGATCGTGCCCGCGCCCTCGACACCCACGACCGCCGGCGGCTCCTGGGCGTAGGCCTGGCCCTCACGCTCATAGACATCGCGGAAGTTGACGCCGATCGCCTCGACCTGCACCAGCACCTGCCCCTCGGCGGGCTCGGGATCCGGCACCTCCTTGTACTCGAGGACCTCAGGCCCTCCATGACGCTCGTAGATGACCGCTCGCATGCTCCTCGCCGTACCCGTGCCCCTTGGCCTCTACGCCCGCCCGTAGACCGGGATCGCAGCTCCGCTGACGGCCTCCGACGCGACCGAGAGGAGATGGGCGATGACTTCGGCGATCGCCCGGGGCTTCACCCAGCGCTCGTGATCGGCGTTCGGCATCGAAGCTCGGTTGGCCGGGGTGTCGATGACGCTGGGGAGGATCGCATTGCAGCGGATCCCGTCATCGCGGTACTCGCTGGCCACCGCCTGGCTGAAGGCGATCACCGCCGCCTTCGAGGCGATATACCCGGCGGCCCCCGGGAACGGCTGCACCGCGGCGCGCGTGCCGACGCAGACGATCGAGCCAGCGCCTCGGTCGAGCATCGGCGCGAGCGCCGCCTGCGTCATCAGATAGGTGGCGCGGAGGTTGAGCCGGAACTGCTGCTCGAAGCTCGCGATCGGCGTCTCGTGCACACGGCCTCCGGAGGCGAACCCGCCCACGAGGTTGACGAGCCCGGCCAGAGGCGCCTCCGCGTCCGCCGCGGCCAGACCTACGACCTCGCCCGCCGCCGACTCGTCGAACAGATCAGCCTCAACGAGCTCAAGACCGTCCCGCCGCTCGACGCGCTCGAGCTCTCGCTCCATGATCCACGGCACAATCACGCGCCAGCCGCCGTCGAGCAGCCGTGAGACGACGGCGGCCCCAAGCCCGCCGGTTCCGCCCGTGACGATTGCGCTGGATCCCATTAGTGCCGTCCGCGGGCCACTCTATCTTCGCGGCGCCATGCAAGTTCGGGAATTTGCGGACGGAATCGAGATCGCACAGGCGCTGCTCGTGCGCGAGGTAGAGCTCCGAACCAGGCGGGATGGCGGCGAATACCTCAAGCTGACGCTCGGGGACCGCACCGGGAGTGTCCCCGCCGTCGTGTGGGACGGGGTCGCCGAGGCTCGCGCGCACTGCAACGCGGGCGAGGTCGTCTTCGTCACCGGTCGCTACGCCGTGCACGCCCGCTTTGGCCCGCAGCTGTCGATTCAGTCAGTACGCGGCGCGCGTGATGAGGAGTACGTCCGCGCCGAGCTGCATGACGGACCCGCGCGCACCGTCGCGCAGATGGAGGCGGACCTGCGGGAGCTGATGGCGACGATTCAAAACCCGCACCTGCGCCGTCTGCTCCGGGCGATCTTCAGCGACGGCTCACCGACCTGGGCGCGCTACCGCGACGCGCCGGCAGCCAAGCGCTACCACCAGGCCTACCGGCATGGCCTGCTCGAGCATTGCCTGACCGTTGCCCAGGCTGTGAGCGCGATTTCGGCCACCTTTCCCGGCATCGATCGTGACATAGCCGTGACGGGGGCGCTTCTCCACGACATCGGGAAGCTCGAGGCCTACGACCTACACGGTGGCGCGATCGCGATGTCCGACCAGGGCCGTCTGTACGGCGAGATTTCGATCGGGTACTACCTGGTGCGCCGCGTGATCGAGCGCCTCGAAGGTTTCCCGGCCGAGTTGGCTCAGGCGGTGCTCCACATCATCCTCTCTCATCACGGCGCGCTTGAGCACGGGAGCCCCGTCGTCCCCTGCACCCGGGAGGCGACGCTGGTGCACATGATCGACAACCTGGGTGGGCGCCTCGGGAGCTTTGACCGCCTCGAGAAGGAGCTGCCGGCGGGCGAGCAGTGGTCCGGATTCGACAAGGCACTCGGGGGCGGGGCCTTCTTCGCCGGACGCACCGAGGCCGCCGAGGCCGCCTAGCCCAGCCGCGCGGCACGAGGGCCGCCCGCGATGGACGAGCGCTCACCCGCAGAGCGGTGCGCCCGGAAATCCGCAAATAGCGACACCCCACTCGGGACCCGGCGGCAGCCCACCCGCCCGCGGATAAAGTCCTCGCTGGGATGGCGAAGGACACCGAGAAGCTGATCCGCCAGCTCTCGCTGATCTCATATCTCATGGCTGAGCGGCGGCCAGTGACGGCAAACGAGATCCGGCGCGACGTGGAGGGGTACAGCGTGATGAACGAGGACGCGTTCGCGCGCCGCTTCTATGCCGACCGCTCAGAGCTCGAGGCGCTCGGCATCGTGCTCACGGTCGAGAAGCCGGTCGATGGCCAGGTGGAGCAGGAGACCTACTCGTTGCCGCCGGAGAACTTTCACCTCCCGCCGATCGAGTTCACCGACCAGGAGCTCGCGGGCCTTCACACGGCGCTGCAGCTGCTGGACGGCGAATTCGCCTACGCCGAGCCACTGCGTCTGGCGCTTCAGCAGATCTCCTGGGGCCGGCCGAGCCCACTCAACGCGCCTGAGCAGCAGACCGTCGCCCTCGGTATCACCGGCTCGGCGGGCGGCCACGAGGTTTCTCAGCGTCTGGCCAAGATCGAGACCGCGATCTTTCGGCGAAAGACGATCCTCTTCGACTACTACACGATGCAGCGGGGCGACGTCGGCACGCGGCGAGTCGACCCATACCAGCTGCTCTACCAGGGCAACCAGTTCTACCTCGTGGGGCGCTCGCACGAGCGCGGCGCGATCCGCGTCTTTCGCCTGTCGAGGATTCGCGGCAAGGTTGGGTACGCGACCAAGGCCGAGCACGATTTTCAGCGCCCCGCCGACTTCGACCCGCGCGCCTACGCGAACCGGATTCACTGGCAGTTCGGCGAGTCCGTTGCAACGGCCGAGGTCTGGGTGAGCCGCCGAATCGCCTGGCAGATCAAGCGGGACTTTGCCCGCTACGGCCAAATGCGTCCGGCCGGTGAGGACGGCGAGGAGATCTTCACCACCTCATACGCCGACGCCCGCCAGTTGATCGCCTGGGTTCTCGGGCTGCGTGAGAACGCCCGAATCCTCGGCCCCGACCAACTGGCCAGTGAATTCGCCGAGCGGGTGGAGCGGTTGATCGAGCGCCACAGCGGGGCGCCTCAAATCGCTCCCCGGCGCGGGGAAGGCGAGGCGACCGGCCGCGAACCGGCTGCTCCAGGCGAGGACGCGAGCGCGGAGAACGGCCATCAGCCGGAGGCCGCGATTCGCCCCGAGCGCTTCGCCCGCCTGGTCACACTGGCCAGCATCCTGATCCAGGGCGGACGCGCCGGCCGGCGGCTCGAGGCCAGCGAGGTCTGCCGGACCCTCAACGTCTCAGACCAGGAGCTGCGTGAGGACGTCTCGGTCCTGAACGTGGTCAACTTCGGCGCCGGCACCTATGTGCTGTACGCGGAGATCGGAGACGACGGGTGGATCGAGGTCGACCCCGAGCCCTACGGAGATTCGTTCGCACGGCCGGCGCGCCTTCTGCCCGTGGAGGCCAAGGCCCTGATCGCCGCGATCGACCTCATCGGAGAGCACATCCCGGAGGGGTCACTGAACTCGGTTCGCGCCAAGGTCGTAGCGGCGCTCGGTGAGGACCCGGCCCAGGAGGGGCTTCAGATCGCCCCCGCGGGCGGCGATGACGCGGCGATCGCCGGCGTTGTCTCTCGTGCCATTAAGCAGCACCGCCTGCTCTGGTTTGAGTACTACAAGGAGAACGAGGATGAGTTCTCGACCCGAACCGTCGAGCCCTACGCGTTGATGAACGGCCGTGAGGGCTGGTACTTGGCGAGCTATGACCCCTCACGTGAGGACGTCCGCCACTTCCGGCTCGACCGCATCAAGTCCGCAACCGTGGCCGACGAGTCATTCGAGCCACGTCCAGACGTCAACCCGTCGGCTGATGTCGACGGCTGGCCGAGAACGGGCGAGGTCCCGTCCTCACGGCGGGCGCAGATCTGGATTTCGCCGGAACGGGCCCGGTGGGCCCGCGAGGAGCGAACCGTGGTGGCCGAACTGGAGGACGGTGCTGTAATCGTCGAGCTCGGCTTCGCCGGCGTCGATTGGTTGGTGCGTGAGGTCCTCAAGGAGGCTGGCGACGCGGTCGTGCTCGATCCCGATGATGCGCGCGCCGAAGTCCGAGCTGCCGCCGAGGCGATCCGGGCCTCCGCCGTCGCGTCCGTGTCTTGAGCCGCCGTCGCCAGATCGCGATGACCGACGAGGAGGTCGCGGCGTTCCTCGCCCAGGAGCGCGTGGTGGCCTGCGCGACCCATGGGCCCCGCGGATGGCCTCACCTCATGCCCCTGTGGTACGTGCTCCGCCGGGACGAGATCTGGGCCTGGACATACGCCAAGTCACAGAAGGCCCGCAACCTCGAACGTGACGATCGCGCCACCCTGCAGATCGAGGCCGGTGATCGCTACGAGGAACTGCGCGGCGTAATGATCGAGGCACACACTTCGATTCACCGCGAGCCCGAGGTGGTGGCCGAGCTCGGCGGCGAGATCTACCAGCGCTACGGAGTAGGCGCCCTCGGTGACGCGTTTATGGAGGCGGTTCGTGCCCAGGCGGCCAAGCGAGTGGCTCTCCAGTTCGTGCCCTCTCAGGTCGCCAGCTGGGACCACCGCAAGCTTCACGGCGTGTATTAGCTCGTACTCTGCGAGCCATGAAAGACGTGAAGACGCGCCGGCGCCCGGGGAGACGGGCATGAAGGGCGTGGTGCTCGCGGGCGGGAAAGCCACGCGACTGCGCCCGCTCACGCACGTGACGAACAAGCACCTGCTGCCCGTTTACGACAAACCGCTCATCTACTACCCGCTGGAGGCGATGGCCCGGGCCGGTGTCGAGGAGGTGCTCCTCATCACCAACCCCGAGCATGCCGGTCACTTTCTCCAGCTCCTCCGCACCGGCAGCGAATTCGGCCTCAAGCTCACCTACGAGCTGCAGGAGCACGCCGGCGGCCTGGCGCAGGCGGTGGGGCTGGCCGAGCCCTTCGCGCGCGGGTCGAAGCTCCTGGTTCTGCTCGGCGACAACATCTTCACCCACAACCTGCGCCCAATCGTCGACGACTTCCGCAACCAGGAACGCGGCGCGGTCATCTTTGCTGCCCCGGTCGAGGAGCCGCAGCACTACGGCGTGGTCGAGATCGCCGACGGCCGGGTGGTCGGCATCGAGGAGAAGCCGGCGGCCCCGAAGTCGAACCTCGCGCAGACCGGCATCTACCTCTACGACGAACGGGTCTTCTCGTTCATGGATCGCCTCGCCCCGTCGGCGCGCGGAGAGCTGGAGATCACCGACCTCAACAACATCTACGTCGGCGAGGGCAGCATGCGCTGCGAAGTCCTCGACGGCTACTGGATTGACGCCGGCACCAGCCACGACGAGCTGCTCGAGGCGAACCTGAAGGTCGCCGCCCTCCGGCGCCAGGGCCTGCTCTAAGCCCCCGCGACTCAGCCCGCGGACAGGCAACGGCGCACGTCCACATCCGACACAGCTCAGCTAATCGACGCCGACCCGCAGGTCGATATCAGGAGTACCGCCGCGCGTGTCGCGCGCGTCTCGCGGTGCGGAAATGCCGGAGTCACACCACAGTTACCGAACCCGAAGGACGTCCGGCCTCGCCGTCAACCGGGTCATGGTCGGCAAGCACACGATCGTGCTGTGCGTCGAGGGTGACCTCGACCTCTGGTCGGCCCCCCAGTTCAAGTCGGCTCTATCCGAGCTCCTGGCCGAGGACCGGACCAAGCTGGTGCTCGATCTGGGCCGCGTCGGGTTTATGGACTCCACCGCCTTGGGCGTGATGATCGGCGTACAGCACCGGTTCGAGGTCCAGGGCAGGCTGGCCATCGCCGCGCCGGCGCCGGCCGTGCTGCGCGTGTTCGAGCTGAGCGGGCTGGCCGCAGGCCTTCCTGTGTTCGCCAACCGAGAAGCGGCGCTGAGCTACCTCGACGGCGAAGCGAGCCACGTGACGGACCGCGGAACCCTGCCCCTGACCGCCGACGCAGCCCTGCTGCTCGGGATAGCGTCGACGGCAATGCCGTTCGCCCAATCGGCCGAAGACCAGGCCGAGCGCTGGCTCCGGGCGCTTCGGAATCACGGCGAGGCGGGGGCGGTTCTCGGCTCACTGGGGCTGAGCGAGGCGCCCACGGGTGAGCCGGACGCTGAGGCTGACCGAACCCCCGCGACCCCCGGAGATCCCGACGCCGTCGCCACCGTCACCGAACACGCCAGCCGGATCGCCCGGGAGCGCAAGGCCCCGAAGCTCGCCACCACACACGTGCTGCTGGCGGTCGTCCATGTGTACGGGCCGACGTTCTACCGCGTGCTTGCCGGGCACGGCGTCGACCCCGCCGAGCTCAGAGCGCGCGTGACCGCAAGCGACCCCGCGGCCGCCGAGCGCTAACTCGCGGTTTCGCTCAGCGCCGGCGCCTGTGCGCGGAGGCTCGAAAGCTCCTGGCTGAGCTCCTCGACGCGCGCCTCGAGCGCGGTCACCCGCGCCGCCAGCCCGGAGTCCTTTGCGGCCGGCTCACCAGCTGGGTCAGGCTCCGCGACCCGCGCGTGATCCTGATCCTCGCCCGCTGCCGCTCGTCCCGGCTCAGCGTCACCCTCGGGCTCGCCTCCCAGCAAATGCTCAACCCGGTCCTCCTTCTGGCCTGGCCGCCGGGGGATCCGTCGCGCGTAGCCTCGCTCGACGAGCACATCGAGAACCCGCTCCACATCCTCGAGCGAGGCGAAGCTCGCCATCCGGTCACTGCGTCCCTTGACCTCGCCGAGAGTCTGAGGGCCCCGAAGGAGGAGAACGGCCAGTACGGCCAGCTCCTCACGGCCCAGCGAGAGCGCCTCCTCGGCCAGGTGGCGGTACTTGGTGGCCCGGCTCCCATGGCCGCTGGCCAGACGTGTGAGCCCGTAACGGGAGAGCCGGTAGGCGGCTTCCCGCACCGTGGCCTCGTCATAGGTAGTGACCGGGTCGCGGTTGGTCACCTGGTTGCAGGCGAGGCGCAAGGCGTTCAATGACAGCGGATATTGATCCGGGGTCGTCCAGCGCTTCTCGATTAGGCAGCCGAGGACACGCTGTTCGGCCGGTGTGAGCTCGCTGAAGTGCATCGGGGCGAGGATAAAGCGCGCGGGAAGATCTCCACCGATCCGGCGTCTTCGTACGTGATGCCAAGACAGCGGCTCATCTCCTGGCTGGCGGTTGCAGTGCCGACGGCTGTCCTCGCGGCGGGATGCGGGGGCGCCTCGTCCACCACTGGCACATCGACGGCGCCCGGTGCGTCGACGCCCACGACGGCCGCCGCGAAGCCGGCCAAGCCGCGCCACCGCTCCCACACTCATCGCATGAGGCATCACGCCGCCCACAAGGCCAGGGCGCACAAGCCGGCACCCAGCCCGGTGCCCGCCGCGGCGTCGGCGGCGCCAAGCACGACGTCGGCGTCGCCCCCCGCGGCTACCAGCGCGGCGCCGCCGCCGACGACCACTCATTCCTCGCCGCCGCCCACGACGACGCACTCCTCGCCGCCGCCGACCACGACCTCGTCGGGCACCGCATGCATCCCCCAGGGCGCCAGCGCCGGCGACGCCGACGCCGACAACCAGGGCGGCCCGAGCGACGGCGACGGCTGCCTCTAGGCAGCTCTGCCTGACGCCTCAGCCAACTGCTCGCGCGCGTCTTGACGTATATATCTGGCTGATCGAGTGGTGCCGCGCGACTGAAGCGCGCCTGGTGCGGGAAAGCCAAACCATCATCGAGGCCTGACACCGATGCTCGAGAAACACGCGCGGTTCCTGCATGCCCGCGGACGGCTCGTCCTGCTGGTGGCGGTCGTCTGCGCCGCGGTCGCCGGCGGGTTCGGAATCAGCGTCTCGAAGCAGCTCGTGCCCTACGACGCGCGGGATCCCGCGACCCAGAGCGTGCAGGCGACGCATCGCTTCCAGTCTGCGACCGGGCGCCAGATCGATGCGGGCGTGGTCGCCCTCGTGCATTCGGGCGACGTTCACTCGAGTTCGGCTCGGCGGCGCGTCGACGAGGTGGCGGCGGAGCTGCAGCGACAGCCTGACGTCGCCTCGGTGCAGTCCTTCTATACGTCGCGCAACCCGACCATGGTGTCGCGGGACGGTAACTCGACCTACGTCCTGGCCTACTTCAAGCCGCTCTCGAACAAGGCGCTCAAGAACGTCGCCCAGCAGATCGAGCAGCGCTTCGCCTCTCAACGCGACGTCAGGCTCGGCGGCGCCGCGGTCGCCAACGCGCAGGTCAACGCCAAGGTCTCGAGCGACCTGGCGCGGGCCGAGCTGCTCGCCTTCCCGTTCATCTTCCTGCTCTCACTGCTCTTCTTCCGGTCCCTGGTCGCGGCGCTCCTGCCGCCGCTGCTCGGCGGTCTGGCGATCCTGGTCACCTTCTTCGTGCTGCGGATCGTGGCCGGCTTCATCGACGTGTCGGTGTACGCCCTCAACTTCACAACCGGGATGGGCCTCGGCCTGGCGATCGACTACAGCCTGTTCATGGTCTCGCGCTACCGCGAGGAGACCTCACGGCGCGGGTTTGGCCCCGAGGCGCTAGTTCGAACCCTGCAAACCGCGGGGCGAACGATCCTGTTCAGCTCGCTGACCATCGCAGCGGCGGTGATCTCGCTGATCGTCTTTCCGCAGAACTTCCTCTATTCGATGGGCATCGCGGGAGCGATCGTCGCCGTGCTCGCCGCCACTCTCGCGCTGACGGTGCTGCCGGCGCTGTTGGCCGTGCTGGGTCCGCGGGTCAACGCGCTCGCCCCCGCCCGGCTTCAGCGCGCCGCGTTGCGAGAGGCCCGGCTGGCCCAGACAGGCGCCTGGTATCGGCTCTCGAGGCTCGTCATGCGTCGCCCGGCGCTGATCGCCGCCGGGGCAGCCGCTGTCCTGATCGCGCTCGGGATTCCCTTCCTGGGCATCAGGTTTATCCAGGCCGATGCCCGGGTGCTGCCAACGAGCACGAGCGCTCGTCAGGTGAGCGACGCGCTGCAGGCTCAATTTCCCCCTAACCGGACTTCGCCGATCGCGGTCGTCGTCGGCCTCCCCGCGCGCTCGGCCGAGGTGCGTGCGCTGGCGCATCAAATCGCCCGGCTGCCCGACGTTTCGGCGGTGTCGGCGGCCCAGCCTGCCGGAGCTCACAACTCGCTGCTCGCTGTGGCTTCTGTCCAGGGTCCCATGAGCGCCGCAACCCAGCGCCTGGTCCGAAACATCCGGGCGCTGCACGAACCCTTCTACGTTGGCGTGGCCGGACAGACAGCGATGTTCATCGACCTAGAGCACAGCCTCACGGTCCACCTGCCGGTGGTGTTGGGGATCGTCGTGCTGTGCACGCTGATCGTCCTATTCCTGTTCACCGGCTCGGTGGTGCTGCCGGTGAAGGCGGTGCTGATGAACTTCCTCAGCCTCAGCGCGATGCTGGGGATCCTCGTGTTCATCTTCCAAGATGGACACCTCCAGGGTCTGCTCGGCTTCCGTAGCGAGGGGGCGCTCGACGCCACCCAGCCGGTCTTCCTCTTCGCGGTCGGTTTCGGCCTGGCGACCGACTACGGCGTGTTCCTCCTCTCCCGTATCAAGGAGGCGCGGGAGAATGGGGCCTCCAATGCCGAGTCGGTGGCGATCGGCCTGGAGCGCACGGGGCGAATCGTGACCGCCGCGGCCCTGCTGTTCGCGGTCGCTCTGGGCGCCTTCGCCACCTCGCAGATCGTGTTCATCAAGGAGCTCGGGCTAGGCGCTGCGCTGGCCGTGCTGATCGATGCCTCGATCATTCGCGCCCTCCTCGTCCCGTCGTTGATGGAGCTCCTTGGGGCGATCAACTGGTGGGCTCCACCCCCACTGCGCTGGCTCCACGAACGCATCGGGCTGAGCGAGCAGGCTCGCCCGGAGCCAGAGCGCATGGCCGCGGCGGTTGCCGCGGGCGAGCCGGTGAGCGTGAGCTCGCGGTAGGAGCCTCGCCCGCTCCGGCGAAAGCCGCAGCGTGAGCAGGGCCCGACTTGAATCCTTCTCTGACGGCGTGATCGCGGTCGCCATCACCCTGCTCGTGCTGAACATCGTCGTTCCGCCAGCCGACAAGACGGCCCACGGGGCTCACCTCGGCCACGCCCTGGGAGCACTATGGCCGCAATATGCGGCCTACGTGGTCTCGTTTCTCACTATCGGGATCATCTGGATCAACCACCACGTGATGATCGGGCGACTTGCCGAGGCCGACCATTCGATCCTGATGCTGAATCTGCTGTTGCTGTTGACGATCGCCGTCATCCCGTTCGGCACCTCGCTGTTCGCGGAGTATCTGCGCGAGGGGCATGGGGCCAAGCTCGCGGCGGCCATCTACGGCGCGATCTTCCTGGCCATGGCGAGTGCGTTTGCCTCGTTGAACAGCCAGATCCTGCTCCGGCGTCCACAGCTCCTGCGCGTGAAGTTGAGCGCGCGACAGCGCCGGATGATCCTCTACCGGAGCGTGAGCGGGCTTTTCCCGTACATCGTGGCGACCGGCCTCGCCGCCGTCTCGCCATACGTCACGCTGGCCATCATGGCGGCCCTGGCCCTGTTCTACGCGCTCCCGATCGCCAGCAGCGCCGGCGTTAGCGAGGTCTAGTCGCGCCACCAGGCGGCGAGCACACGCCGCCAGTTGGCCCACGCGATGGCGTCGACCTCGGCCTCAGTGAACCCTTCGTCACGCAGCGCCTCAAGAACCCGCGGCATCCCGTCGGCCCCCCCGATGGCCCTGGGAATCGTCGCCCCGTCGAAGTCGGAGCCCAGAGCCACATGCTCGACCCCGATGCGGTCGGCGGCGTAGCGCGCGTGACGCGCAATCAGCTCGAGCGGAGTCTCCGGGTCATCCGCGAAGTCGTCCCTGAGAAACGGGGCGGCAAACACGATTCCGACCAGGCCGCCTGAGGTGCCGATCTCGTCGAGCTCCGCGTCGGTGAGGTTGCGCGAGGCCGCCGCGACCGCGTGCACGCCCGCGTGGCTGGCCACGATCGGTCCGGGCTCGAGCCGCGCCACATCCCAGAACCCCGCCTCGTTGAGGTGGCTGACGTCAACCAGGATCCCGAGCTCGGCACAGCGCTCCACGAGCGCGCGTCCGGCGCGGGTCAGCCCCGGTCCGATGTCCGGCGAGGCCGGGGAGATGAAGGGAACCCCCCAGCCGAAGGCGTTGGCCCGGCTCCACACCGGGCCGAGAGACCGTAGACCGGCCTGATACCAGAGATCCAGCGACTCGAGATCGGGACTGATCGCCTCGGCTCCCTCGAGGTGGAGCACGGCGACAGGCGGACCGTCCTCGGATCGCGCGCGGTCGACATCGCCGATGCGTCTCGCCACCTGGATCGCACCCTCACGCTCAAGCCGGAGGAGGCGACCGGCCACGGCCGCGGCGTCGGCGGCGGCGATGACGTGATCGACCGGAGAGGCGTACTCGAACTCCCGCACGCCGTCCTCCCTCGGGATGAGGGCCTCGCGCTCCTTCGGCCCCTCCGTGAACACGGCAAAGATGGCTCCGCGCACGCCGCCCGCCCGCATGCGCGGGAGGTCGAGATGACCCCCAGCTCTGCCGCTGACCAGCCACTCGTGGTCATCGACGGTGAGCGCGTCGTTGTGCCCGTCGAAAACCGGCTGCATCCAGTGAACGTATCGTGAGCCGGGCCGAGAACAGCCGGCTCAGGTCAGATGCAGCCGGTGCGCCATGGCCGCCGCCTGCGTGCGGCTCTGCACCCCCAGCTTGCTGAGGATCCGAGACACGTGAACGCTCGCTGTCTTCTCGGCCATGTAGAGCGCCGCGCCGATCTGGCGGTTGGTGGCGCCCTCGGCGATCAAGGCCAGGACCTGGCGCTCACGCGGCGTCAGTCCGAACGGCTCCTCGTCGAGCTCGGCGGTTGCGCGAGGGGCCTCAGCGTCCTCGTCGAGCGCCAGGCGCGCCCGCTGAGCCAGCGCCACGACCTCGTCCTCGAGCCAGCGCGCCCGCAGCTCGGCGGCCACGATCAGCGCCGACCGCGCCGCCACGGCTGCCGCATCCCGATCTCCGCCCTCCACCTCCGCCTCGGCCTCTCGCCAGCGCGCGATGGCGGCCAGGTACGGCCGCTCGACAGACTCCCACCGCTCCGCCGCTTCGTGCCACAGACCAGGGTCGTTGCGTGCCTGGCCGCGGGCCAGCTCCGCCCGCCCGACCGCCAACCACGCCTCTTCCACCGGGCCGCCCTCCTGGGCCGCTGCCTCCAGGCGGCTCAGGTGGATCTCGAGGCGCGCGAGTGCGTCGCGCTCCTCGGCCTCCTCCCGCAGGTCCTTGGCTCGGCGTGCCATGTCAGCCTCGACCCGGGCGCCCACGCCGCTGGCCCGAGCGATCCGCATCACGTCATCGGTGCACACCTCGAGCCGGTCAAGCGCGTGTTCGACTGCGGCCCGAGCTGCCGGAAGCTCGTAGCGCCGGCGGCGCAGTTCCCCTTCGAGCGCGCCAAACCACCCGATCCACTGCGGCTCGCTCGAGGCGTCGACGAGCGGCTCCGCCTGGACCAGCCGGCGTTCCGCCTCGGCGTCCCGGCCCTCGCCGATCGCGGCTTCGGCCTCGACCAGCAGCCGGAACAGCGAGCCGCGATCGAGCAATGTGGTCGAGGGCTCGAGGTGGGTGCGCATGATCTGCCAGTCGCCGACCTCGTAGCCGAGCCAGGCCACCGAGAGCATGAGCCAATCGTGGAGACGGGCGACCCGGGGCGGAATCTCGGCCAACCCCGCACGAGCGACTTCGAACGCCTCCCGGGTCCGGCCCGCGACGTGCAGCATCGCCGCGAGGTTGGAGTAGGCGTAGCCCAGGTTGTCGAGGTCGCCGTCCTCCCGAGCGAGCGCGATCGCCCGCTGCAACTGCCCAATTCCGGTCTCGATATCGCCGAGCGCGATCTGCGCCATCCCCAGCGTGTTCCGGACCTCACCCTCAGCGTGCCGGTCACCGGCGTCAATCGCTGCCTCGAGGGCCGCCTCACCGTCGGGGACGGCCTCACGGAAACGGCCTCTGAGAAACAGGGTCCGGGCCAGCCACGCCATCAGCGCCGGGCGCTCCCGACTGGCTCCCGCTTCGGGCAACATGGCCAGCGCGCGCTGCGCGGTCTCCACACCCTCCGCAGCGCGGTTCAGCGCCCACTGGGCGCGAGCCAGCCGCGCCAGGATCCCGGCGTACGCCTCGGGTTCGGCTTCCGGGTCGACGTCTTCCAGGGCCAGCTTGAGGAGCGTCTCGCCGCGTTCGCGGTCGCCCGCGATCCCGTGGGCCGAGGCGGCCAGGGTCAGTAGATCGACACGGGATAGCGGGATCGTCTGCTCGGCATCCGGAACCCTTGGCCACAGATCCAGCGCCCGCTCGGCCAGCTCCGCGGCCTCAGCGTAGGCGTGCACGCCACGGGCCACGAGCGCCGCCTCGACCGCGGCGCGGAGAGCCGCTGGCTGGTCACCGGCCGCCGCGTAATGCCCCGCGACGGCGGCCGCGCGTTCTGCCTCCTGATCGAGCCCACACCCGATTCTCGCCTCGAGCGTCCGGGCCAGTCTCAGATGCAGATCCCCGCGCTCCCCGGGCAGCAAGTCGTCGTAGACGACCTCACGAAGGAGGGCATGACGGAAGCTGAAGCGGCCATCCTCGTCCGTGGTCAGGACATGCTCTGCCACGGCCTCGCGGAGCGCCTCGGGCAGAGCCTCATGAGCGATCTCGGCGACCTCCGAGATGACGGGCTCGGTCAACCGGCGCCCCACCGCGATGGCCCTGACTGCCCGCCTCGCGTCGGCACACAACCGCTCGATCCTGAGCATGAAGGCATCGCGCAGGCTCTCCGGCGGAGCACCCCGACCATCGAGCCCGGCGGCGAGCAACTCCTCCGTGTAGAGCGGATTGCCCTCGCTCCGGGCATAGAGCCGGTTGATGAGTGCCTCGGCAGGGTCGGCATCGAGGATGTCGGCCAACAGTTCGCGGAGCTCATCGCGGCTAAACGCTTCAAGGCCGAGCGTGCGGACGTGGTCCAAGCGATCCAGTTCGCTGAGCAGCGAGCGCAACGGATGTCGCCGATGTAGCTCGTCGGTCCGGTAGGTGAGCACGACCAGCATCGGTTCCTGGCGAAGACTCCGGGCCAGGAAGGAGACGAACGTGCGTGTCGACCGATCGGCCCAATGCATGTCCTCGAGGATCAGGGTCACCGGCCCGCGTTCGCACAGCAGGTCGAGTAGCTCGACCAGGGCCTCGAATAGCCGCAGCTGCGAGGAGGGATCGTGGACCGGGGTCGCTCCGCCGGTCTCGTCGAGCCCGGGAAACAGCGCCCCGAGCTGGATGCGGCTACCCCGACTCAACTCAGCGAGCGCGGGATCCCTTGCCCTCACCAAGGGGCGGAGCGCACTGGTGAGCGGCGCGTACGGGAGCTCGCCCTCGCTCTGCTCAACCGCCTCGCCGCGCAGAACGAACACGTCCCGGTCCGAGAGCAGCCGTTCGAGCTCGCCGATCAGGCGCGTTTTTCCGACGCCGGAGTCACCGCCCAGCAGAAGCAGTGCAGGCTGCCGGCTCCGTGCCGCCTCCGCTGCCTGCTCGAGCTCGCGCAGCTCCTCGGTCCGTCCGACGAAGCGGTTGCTGGTCAGCCTCCGGGCCACGCCGGAAGTATCGCCCGATCGAGGCCGTAAAGCCGAGATGTTGATCGGAGTTCGCGGCCCTTGCCAGCGCACCGCTGGCCGCGCTGCGGACGAGGTCGTTCCGGTGCTCGGACGCGAGGGGGGTAATGAGGCTGGGATGCACGCTTGGCTCCTTTCCGAGTTCTTTTCCACTGCGTGCAGGATGAGCTGAGACGCCTGCCTGCACATCGGGCAGAAGGAGCTGATTTCGGGCCCGTAGGCCTTACTTGCCTAGGGCTACGCCTTAGGGCTCTGAGCACCTCACGGTCATGCCTGGAGCACGACGGCCAGCCCCTGGCCGACGCCGATGCACAGTGCGGCCACCCCATAGCCGCCGCCGCGACGGCTGAGTTCGTGTGCCAGCCCTCCGAGGATCCGCACGCCGGAGGCCCCGAGGGGGTGGCCGAGCGCGATCGCGCCGCCGTGGGGATTGACCTTTTCGGGATCGAGCCCCTTCCACTGGCCAATGTCGGCCAGACACTGCGACGCGAAGGCTTCGTTGAGCTCAACCACGTCGACCTCCGACCAGCCGATGCCGGCCCGGCGAAGGGCCACCTCGGCCGCCTCGACCGGCGCGATCCCGAACACGTCAGGATCAACCGCGGCCGCGCCCCGGGAGACAACACGCGCCAGCGGCTCCTGTCCGGCGGCCTCGGCTCCGGCCTCGTCAGAGATGAGCAGGGCGCCGGCGCCGTCGTTGAGCGGCGATGAGTTTCCCGCCGTGACGGTGCCACCGTCGACGAACGACGGCTTGAGGCGAGCCAGTCGCTCCAGCGAGGTATCGGGCCGGATGTTCTCGTCGCGCTCCAGCTCGGTCCCGGAGACCGGCACAACCCAGGACTCGTAGAAGCCCGAGTCCCAGCCCTCGAGGGCGCGCTGATGGCTGCGCAGGGCGAAGGCGTCCTGTGCCTCACGGGTGACCCCGTAGATCTCCGCGAGCTTC
>Ga0209579_10000673_pt1 | contig 31874 bp, 19 predicted proteins | sample Coa_R1_2_FD_187152 | JGI IMG/M metagenome (GOLD analysis project Ga0209579, IMG submission 187152) | Surface soil microbial communities from Centralia Pennsylvania, which are recovering from an underground coalmine fire - Coalmine... | ecosystem: Environmental > Terrestrial > Soil >... | reverse complement strand
TCGTATTGCGCGGACACGCTGGACGGCACCGCGAAAAACTACGTGGTCACCATCGCCCAGAATTCCGGCCGGGCGGAGGTCTCGCAATTCATCCGCAAGCCGGCCGAGCCCCTGTCCGGCGCCTTTCGCCAGGGCCAATTCCAGATTTTGCCGTTGACCAAGACGGATGCGGCGCAGCGCGGCATATTGTGGGCCGATGTCAATGGCGATGGCCGTCCGGATTTGCTGGTGGCCCAGCCGGACAGCGGGCAAATCTCCGTTTACCTGCAACAGGCCGATGGTTCACTGGCCGAACCGCAGACGTTTCCGACCCTGGCCGGGGTAAGCCAGTTGGCGGCGGCGGATTGGAACGCCGACGGCAAGGCGGAAATTTTTCTATTGAGCCAGGCTGAGAATGCGGTGGGAATAACGCAGTTCGACAAGAACGGGCGGCTGCCATTCCCGACGCTCCTGCCCATCGACGGCAAACCGCTGGTGATGACGGTGGGTATATTGAAAGCCGGCGCCAAGCCGGTCTTGGCGATGATTGTGGACCAGAACGGGCAGCGTTTTCTGGTGATTCGCACGGCGGACGGCAAGGTCCGGACCCAAAAGCTGAGTGAGACCTTCACCTCGAATCCCGTCGCCATGGCGGTTCAGGATGTGAATCAGGATGGGCGGCCGGATCTGGTGGTGCTGATCCCCTACGAGAAAATCAAGGTCCTGTTGCAGAAACCGGGCGGGGATTTTGACGAGGAGGACGTGGACCCGCCCGGCGGGGCCATCGACCGGCCCTGGCTGGCCTCGGTGGATGTGGACGGCGATGGCCGGCAGGAGTTGTTGTTGCCGCAAAAGAATTTTGTGCGCGCGGTCGTGCTGGAAAAGAAAATGCAAACCCTGGGTTCGACCAACCAGCCGGATTGGGTGTTTCGCGTCAAGGACCAGATCAACGGTTCGTGGAGCGATTCGCGCATTGTCGGCGCCACGGTGTTGCCCAACGGCACGAACACGACCCCTTCCGTTTTTATGCTCGACGCGGAACACGGGTGTTTGACGTTGTGCGAGCGGGACGCCGCCGGAGTCTGGCAGATCAAACGCAACGTGGATTTGCCGGTGGCCGATTTCACCGGTTTGCAATCGGTGGCCCTGGGCGGCGCGGACCTGCACAGCATCGCGTTTCTGGGCCAGAATGCCGTCGCCTGGATGCCGTTGGGGGGCGATGTCTGGGACCTGGAGGCGCTCGATGGTTATGACACCCCGATCAAGGACGGCTATCTGAATGACGTGACGGCGGGTGATTTAAACAACGACGGCCACAAGGAACTGGTGTTTTTGGAGACGGCCCAAAATTATCTCGATATTGTCAACTTCACCGCGCAGCACAAGCTGGTACCGGCCGTTCGCTGGCAGGTTTTTGAGCAACACACCTTCCGGGGAGCGACGGACGCCCTGCCGGAACCGCGCGAAGCGCTGGTGGCGAATGTGACCGGCGGCAAGAAAAGCGATTTGATCGTGGTGGTGCACGACCGGATTCTGGTCTATCCGCGGCAGTGACTTTACTGTCTTAACTGCGGCGGACGGGGGCTGAAAAATTTGAAGGTCAGGCCGTCCGCGGTGGTGCTGCCGCTGTACACGGTGAAGTAAAAGTATTTGGCCACCTGATCATAATCGGGCAGCAGTGAGAAATCCAGCCAGTCGCCCAGGTTACCGCCCCACAGACCCATCAACAGATTGCCTTCGCCGGACAGGGAATCGGGACTGTTTTTCAGGGCGGTGAACAATGCCCGCATCTGCTCCCCCTGGTTTTCGTAGCCAAACAAACCATTGCCGGTGCCACCGACGTGCTGGGCGGCCTCCGCCAGGCCGTCTTTCTCGCGCAAGGGTTTGACGTGGCTTTCAGCGCTTCGCAGATAATCTTCAATCATCGAGGCGCTCCCCGAAAGGGCGACATAACCGCCGCTGGCCGTGCAATAGAGCGCGCGCGCGGCGGGGGTTGCAGTTCCCGAGGCGGCTGCGGGGCGCAGGGGAATGGCATAGATTTTTCGGCCCAGAAAATCGCGGGTGGGGGGCGCATTTTCCTGCGAACCGCCAAGCCCCATGACACTTTTCACGGCCAAGGCGGCTTGATCGGGATGCGACGCGGCAAAAATGAAGATGGACGGCGCCTGGTTCAGGTCCGCCAGGGTCGTCCCCACCGGTTTTTTCTGGTAGCTGATCCAATCATCGCCCAGATTGCCGATCAGGTTCTTGCGAATGTCAAAATCCGGGTCCTGTTGTTGGGCGCTGGAATTGGCGATGTCGAGGAACGAATTAAGGCTGGCGAGCGCCACGGGTGAAACGTCGCCGAGCATTTTCAGGAGCGTGGCCCACGATTGCTGGCCGTCCGCGCGCCAGCGCCAGAACTTCACGGCGTCCGCGGGCACAAACGGTGGCGGATTGGCGTCCTTCTGGTTCGCGCTGATTATCCTGATGAGTCCCTGACGGGTCGCCTCCGGAGCGGAGATGAAGAAGTCGGCCTCCACGCCGTCGCGCGACTGGCGGCAACTGAAGCTGATGCTTTTCAGGCCGGTAAAGCCGGACGCGCCGAGGATTTTTTTCCACGGGATGGCCGGCATGGGACTGGGGGCGTCGGGATTCGACCCCGCTTCCGGCAGGTGAACCAGCGCGTCGAAAAAGGTTTTGGCATTGAACCAGCCGTAATACAACGGCGCGCCGTGAAATTGCGAAAGCCGGTCCGCGGCGAAAAGGGGATTATCATTCAGGGAAGGATTGGAACCGCCGGTCAGCCGCGCGGCCACGGTGTCAACGTCCGCCCGGGAATTACCGGCGATCAACAGCGACGCAAACTGCCCGACGAACAGTTTGCCGGGCGGCGGGGGCGGCGGGTTTTCCCTGCCCAGTTCCTGAACCGGCTGGCTGGTGGGGAAAATTTTGGCCAGCACCCCGGGGACATCGTTGCTGGAAAGCGTTATCACCGAAAAATCAATGCCATGCAGGGTTTCCGTCTGGAGCGGTTTGCCCGCGGCCGTCCATTTTTTGCGGAGGCCGGCGAGGTTGGTTCTGAGCACATCGCTCTGGTTCCGGGTATCGAGCAGCAACAGGATGCCGGGGTTGACGTTGTTGCTGCCGTTCCAGCCGTTCTGCGTGAGGGCCAGCGCGAACTGGCCCTGCGGCAGACCGGCAAAGTCACCCAGTTTCACGCCCAGATCCCGTTCCAGCGGGGCGACGAATTCCGCGTCCCATTTGGCGACAAACTTGTCGTGAAACGGTTTCATGGCCGGATCGCTCCAAAATAGCCACTGAGGCGATTGATGGCTGGCGGCACGCAACGCCGTGCAGTCCGGGGCGGCCAGCACGAACAGGGCATCCGCCGGCAACAGGTTTTCCACGGGGGGAATCGCCGCCCACGTTGAGGCGACCGCCGTCAGACCCAGAAACGCGGCCAGAAACAGTCGGAGGAGTTTTGATTTCATCTACTCGGCAGACTTGTGACTGGTGGTACCGGGTGGTTCAAGATACCGATAAGGCGTATTGGGATTGTCGGTGGAATAGGCAAAGGCGTCGCGGTGGTCCAGAAAGTTTTTTACGAGCTCGACCGGGATGGCGAAACCCAGACCCTCGCCAAACATGATTTTCATGTTCGTCACGCCGATGACATTGCCGGCCATGTCAAACAACGGGCCGCCGCTGTTGCCGGGGTTGATTTGCGCGGTGGTTTGCAGGTACAGCTCGCCCTCCAGTTCGCGCGTCTTGGTGCTCAGAATGCCCTCGGTTACCGTGCGTTCCAGCCCCATCGGACTGCCGATGGCGAAAACCGGGTCGCCCACGACCAGCGCGTCGGAATTGCCCAGCGTGATGTATTTGAACTTCGGCGCGTTCTTGTCTTCAATTTTCAGCAGCGCCAGGTCGTGAAATTTGTTGATGGCCACAATCCGCACCTTTTTGTAAGACTCGCGATCGAGCTGGCCGTCCACCTGCCGGTACACTTCGACGGTGATTTCCGTCTCGCCCTCGATGACGTGAAAATTGGTGATCAGGTAACCGTCCGCGTTGATGAAAAATCCCGAACCCAGTCCGCTGGGGGTGCGCACCTGCACGACGGCCTCGCCGATCTGTTTGACCAGGTCGCGCACGTCGCTCACGGTGGCGGTGCGTCCTCCGTCGGTGTTGTAAAATTGCGCGGGGGCATTGGCATTGAGCAGCGGGTTGGCGGCGCCCGCCAGCCGGTTCAGCGGGTTGGCGGCCTGCGAGATGTTGACAATGGCGCTGCGCGGCACGACCAGGACCGTGTAACCCACGTCCACGACCACGGCGTCCGGCTTTTCAATGAGGATTTTGCCGGTCACGGCGCCGTTGCCCTTGAGTTGGAGGGTGTCGGCGAAGGCGACGTTCAGACCACAGAAAATCAGGGCCGACCAAACCAACTGTTTAGGCAACGACATTTCTGAAAACTACTGCAATGGCGGCGGTTTGACAAGCGAGCGGGCCCGGATTTCGGCTAAAATAACCATTGCTACTTCCGGAAGATGGGTTATGCTCAAAACCCTTTTCGCCGGCAGGGCGAAGGGAAACGGCCCTGAATTTCCACCTTCGAGTGAAGGCGGAGGCCGCAACAACATCAAACTTAATCCCGTGTTCCGCGGGATGCCTTGAAAGGCGGCACGGCTGCAATATTCAAGGTCTCAACCAAAGGAAATTTGTGCTTAGCATTGGCATCAAAGAATTATTGGAGTCGGGTGTCCACTTCGGACATCAGACGCGGCGTTGGAACCCCAAGATGAAACCGTTCATCTTCGACGCGCGCAACGGCATTCACATCATTGATCTCAGCAAGACGCTCACGCAACTCGAAGCGGCGTGCGACTTCCTGTCCGCGACGGTCCGCAAGGGCGGGAAGGTGGTTTTTGTGGGCACCAAAAAGCAGGCGCAGCAATGCGTCAAGGAAACCGCCCGGGAATGCAACCAGTTTTACGTGACCGAACGCTGGCTCGGCGGCACGCTCACGAATTTCAACACCATCAAACGCTCCATCGGGCGCCTCAAGGAAATCGAGAAAATGGACGCCGACGGCTCGCTGGCCAATTATGGCAAGCAGGAACAGGCGGTCATCCGCCGCGAAGCCAGCCGGCTGCAAAAGTATTTTGACGGCATCCGCGCGATGGACCGGATTCCCGCCGCGATGTTTGTCGTGGACATCAAGCGCGAACACAACGCCGTGGCCGAGGCGCGCAAGCTCAACGTGCCCATCATCGCGCTGGTGGACACGAATTGCGATCCCGACCAGGTGGATTTTCCCATCGCGGCGAATGACGACGCCATCCGTTCCGTGCGCATGATTCTGGCCACGATTGGCCAGATCATCACGCAGGCGGGCGCCGAATTCGAAGCCAAGCACGCGCGCCGGCCCGCGCCGGAAGAGACCGTTCCGGCCGAAGCCCCGCCGCCGGCGGCGATGGCGGCGCCGGCTGAAACCACTCCCACCCCGGCGGCTTGATTGCCGCGGTGGCCGACTCCCAACCTTCAACTTTTGACCCATTGATATGGCTGAAATTAATGCTGCTGACGTTGCCAAGCTCCGGGAAATGACCGGGGCGGGCATGATGGATTGCAAACGGGCGCTCGTCGAAGCCAGGGGCGACCTCGCTGCGGCCGTCGAAATTCTACGCAAAAAGGGCCAGGCGACCGCCGCCGTCAAATCGGCGCGCGACGCCAAGGAGGGCGCGATTGCCCAATACATCGCGCCGAACGGAAAACTGGGCGTGCTGGTGGAAGTGAACAGCGAGACGGACTTTGTGGCGCGCAACGACACCTTTCGGGCATTTTGCGACGAGGCAGCCAGGCGCTACGCGACGGAGGCCAGTCCCAATCTCGATGCGGAACGCGAGGCGATGGTCGCCAAAATCCGGGAGAACATAAAAATCGCCCGCCACGCAAAGATGGAGGTCAAGGGCAACGGGTTGATTGCCGGGTACATTCATACTGGCGCCAAAGTGGGCGTGCTGGTGGAGGTCGGTGCGGGCAAGGCGGAGACCGAGACGCGGGATGAATTCAAGCAACTCGTCAGGGATATCACGCTGCAAATCGCGGCGGGGCATCCCCACGCCGTTTCCCGCGAACAAGTCCCGGCGGACGTCATTGCCAAGGAACGCGAAATCGCCGCGCAATCCGACCGTTTGAAAGGCAAACCGGCGCAGGCAATGGAGAAAATCCTGCAAGGCGTTCTGGACAAGTTTTACCAGACCTACTGTCTGGTGGACCAGGGGTTCGTGAAGCGGAATTCCGAAGTGAGCGTCAAGGAACATGTGGCCCAAACGGCCAAGCAGCTGGGTGACGAAATCACCATCCGCCGGTTCGTGCGGTTTCAAGTCGGCGAAAGCGCGTAAGAATTCCTGAAATAAGAATTGCGAGGCGTCCAGCAATGGACGCCTTTCCGTTTTGGTTAGTACTGTATCAGTTTGATACGGCGCAAACCAAAGAGTAGCGCGCCCAACGCGATCAAGCACAATGTGTTTGGTTCGGGAACGGATGAAGGTGAAAATTGGATGTCATCCAGAAAGAAAATTTCGTTATTCACATGGGGGGTTTCTCCGAAAACGGTAAAAGACAATTGTGCGGTTTGATTCGCCCACTGGCTGACCTCTGCACCATAAAGAGTGTAGTTTGGGCCACTCCCGAGAACAGTCAGAGACAATGTCTGGCCGCCGAGCATGACCGCGAAAGCGCCCGATGAATCGAACCAGTTGTTTGCTTTGAACTGAAGCGATTTCGTCCAAAAGGGAACTAATCCGGTCTGGGATAGGATCACGTCGGATGGTACAAGCCCAGTTTGTGTATATCCAAGTCCCGATTCAAGGATAGCAGTATAATTGCCCTCAATTACGTCACTGGACAAAAACGAAGAATTTTGGTCAAAAATACCGATACCGGCGCTGTCAAGGAAAAGATTATTGTAAAGGGCATTGGTTCCAAGTAACCCCCCTACGATAGTTTGAGTCCATCCTGGAAAAGCTGAAGCGAATTGAATACTGCCGTATGCGTTTCCTGGCACTGGAACGAGCGTTGCCGACTCAAAGTCCAAATCTTGAAAATCCTGCCCTGATGTCGTTCGAGAAAGAGTAAGTGAAACCACAACCAACCAACCTATGGAACGAAGTTTCATGGGACAGTCCATCGTGAACCGCATACACATCTTCAGACATAATCTAATCAAAATCAAGCCGTGAGTTGCACAATTTCTTCTTAACTCCGAATGTGGTCTGCAGTTCTGATCTGCCCCAAAGTTGGTTTTACGCCCGCTCCCGCTTTGGTTTGACGATTCACCGGCGGGCTGCTAAAAGTTCCGCGCGATGTTTCAGGCACCTCCATCCCGATGACGACCACCCGGCGCCCCAAATTTTCCCGCATTCTGCTCAAATTGAGCGGCGAGGCGCTCGGCGGCAAAAGCGGTGGCGGCATTTGTCCGGAGGGGGTCCACCACATGGCGGAGCAAATCCGCGAGGTGCGCGACCTGGGGGTGCAGGTGGTGGTCGTGGTTGGAGGGGGAAACATTTTCCGCGGACTTTCGGGCAGCGAACACGGCATCGAGCGCGCCACGGGTGATTACATGGGCATGCTGGCGACCGTCATCAACGCGCTCGCCTTGCAGGACGCGCTGGAAAAACTCGGCGCTCCCACACGCGTGCAAAGCGCCATCGCCATGTCGCAGGTCGCCGAGCCCTTCATCCGCCGCCGGGCGGTGCGGCATCTGGAAAAGGGCCGGGTGGTCATTTTCGGCGGCGGCACGGGCAACCCGTATTTTTCCACTGATACGGCCGCCGCGTTGCGCGCCAATGAAATCGGGGCGGAGGTTGTTTTGAAGGCGACGAAGGTGGATGGCGTTTTTGACAGCGACCCCAAGAAAAACTCCCGGGCCAAACGCTTTGAGCAAATTACGTATCTGGAAGCGTTGCAAAAGCAGCTCAAGGTGATGGATTCAACGGCGTTTTCGCTTTGCATGGACAACAAGATGCCCATCATCATTTTTGATTTTTCCCAGCCGCACAACCTGCGCCGCGTGGTGCTGGGCGAAAAAGTGGGCACCCTGGTGACCGGGTGATTCGGAGGCGAGGCGATCGGAGGCATTTCCCGGGTTGCAATTTTCCTGAAAAAGGCGGAAGGATGTGCCATGAGATTCGCCTCTCGCCAGGATGCGGGGCGTCGATTGGGGGAACACCTGTGCCAGCAGGGCATCGCGGTGGATCTGGTGCTGGGATTGCCGCGCGGCGGTGTGGCCGTGGCTGCCGAAGTGGCGCACCGCTTGCACCGGCCACTGGACGTCCTGGTGGTCCGCAAGATCGGGCATCCGTGGCACCGTGAATTTGCCGTGGGAGCACTGGCGGAACCCGACGTCATCATTTTTGACGAAACCACCCTGGCGGAGGTTCCCGTGCCGCGTGCCAAACTGGACAAAGTGGTGGCTGAGGAGATGGCCCGCTTGCGCGAGTATCGTTCCCTCTTTCACGGTTCCGATTTGCCGGTTCTCCGGGACAAGGGGATATTGCTCGTGGACGACGGTCTGGCGACGGGCGCGACGGCCGAGGCGGCGGTGCGCTCCGCCCGGCGCCAGGGCGCGTGCCGGGTGACGATGGCCACGCCCGTGGCCTCGACGAGCGCGGTCGAACGATTACGGCGTGTGGCGGACGAAGTGGTGACGTTGCTGGTGGATGCCGGTTTTGAAGCGGTGTGCCAATACTATGACGAATTTTCCCAGACCACGGATGAAGAGGTCCTCGAGTTGTTGCACGCCGCCGCGCTGCGCCGGGACTGAACCCGCCACCAGTGCCGGGTAAGCCACATGCCTGAACTTCCCGAAGTTGAAGTGCTCGTGCGCCATCTGCGTCCATCGTTGCGCGGCAAAACCATCCGTGGTGTCAACGTCCGACGCGCGAAGGTCCTGAAGCCGACTTCGCCGCGACAATTTCAACAGGCCCTGCTGGGCGCAACCTTCACCGGTTTGTTGCGTCGCGGAAAATATCTGCTGTTTCAACTTGAGGGCGGAACCACGGGCAAACGGGTGAAGTTGCTCGGCCACCTGGGCATGACGGGGCGGATGTTTCTCGCCCGCAAGCGCGAACGCCTGCCTGTCCACGCAGCAGTGGTTTTCGATTTGGGCAAAGAGAATTTCATTTACGAGGACCCGCGCTATTTCGGCCGTCTGACCCTGGATGTCTCGGCGGTGGAAAAATTGGGGCCGGAGCCTTTGGGTGGTGATTTTCAACCGGCGGCGTTTGCCCGGGCGTTGAAACGTTCCCGACAGCCGATCAAGGTCAAGTTGCTGGATCAAACGGTGGTGGCCGGTGTGGGCAACATCTACGCCAGCGAAGCGCTCTTTCGGGCGCGGCTTTCACCGAAGCGGGCGGCGAACCGGTTGAACCCGGAACAAATCCAACGGTTGTGGCGCGGGATTCGCGAAGTGCTGGCCGGGGCCATTCGCCGGGGGAGCACCGTGCCGTTGAATTTTGGCGGAGGCAAATCGGACGGGCTTTTTTATTTTGGCCGATCGCCGGAGGCACCGGATTTTTACGAGGAGGAGCTGCGGGTCTATGACCGGGAGGGCTGGCCCTGCCGGAAATGCGGCCACCCGATCAGGCACCTGACGCAAGCGGCGCGGAGCACGTATTATTGTCCGCAATGCCAGCGCGGGTGACGGGCAGGGAACCGGGTGGAATCCGTTTGACGCCCCATTCGCCGGTCTGTAAATTTAATCCCCTTTGGATTCCAGAGTAGCTCAATGGTAGAGCAATCGGCTGTTAACCGATGGGTTGTAGGTTCGAGCCCTACCTCTGGAGCCAATCTGATTTAATTTCCACGTACGGGTTTACCTCCTCCAAAATCCCAGAGGCAAATTCCAGGTCGGTCAATTGGCCCTGATGCGATAGAACCGGTTGCTGGAGGAAACCGGGTCGGTGATGGTCTGGAGTATGTCGTTCCCGCCAACGGGACCGCCAAGATTTGACCAGCCTGAGTCCGTCACCGCGTTCTTATATTGCAGTTGATACGAATGCCAGGACTCGCTGGGGAAGGAAACGGCGATGTTTGTCCCGGTAAGATCCAGACCCGCGCTGGCGGAAAATGCCGGGTTCAGCCACAGATAGTTCGCGTAGGCCGTCCCGAACGAAGGACCGACCGTGCCACCCGCACCGTTGATAATGTGATTGATCTGGCTGGTGCCGCTCCCGGATGTATTCCCGGTGATATAAACATCCATCATGTCATGCACATTGACCTGCTGATTGGTCGGCGTTTCGATGGTATTGAAGCAACTGATGTTGGTCGAGTTGCTGAACACCGCATAAACGCCAAGCCCATAGGCCTGATGGCTGGTGACCGTGTTTGCGACTTTGTAGGACGCGTAACCATTCACACCGGGGGCTTCGGACCAGGCGCTTTGGGAAGGCGGGTCATACGGCAGTTCGGACTGGTAAAAATAAACCCGTCCCCAGTTGCCGTTCCACACGGTCTGATACTGCTGATGATGCTCCACGAAAAGGCCAAAAATGGTGACGTGGTTGCCATTCACCACCAAACCGCTCTGGCTCGGATTTCCGGTCCAGTAGGGCTTTGAACCGGCGCCGTGATCCGCCCGCCAGAGCCAGAGATTGTCCCCTATGACATTGTTGGCATTGATCGTCACGCAATTCGTTGTTGTCCCGACGAACTGCCCGCCCACCCGGCTGCAAATGTCGTATAGACAAATGGGGTCTGCCGAATGATCCACGGAACCGGCAACAGTCCCCACCTCCAACAATGAAGGCGATGCGGTGGCCCCGGCATCGAAAATAATCCCGGACACCTTCACGCCATCCACATCCGAGATCACCATGGCGGGATTCGAGTTGGTCGGGATGAGCGTCGGGTATCCGAGTCCCATGACAATGGTATCCGGCTGCGTCACCAGAATGCTGTTCGTCAACCGATATATACCGGGGGTCAAAATCAGGTTCATTCCTGCATTCAGCGCGGCATTGATGCTGGCGGCATTGTCCACGCCCGGTTGCGCCAGATAAAACTGGCTGAGGGGGATGGAAACTCCGGGCGTCGGGCCGTTTGCCCACGTGGTTCCCAAGCTGTTGGTTTCAAGTCCGGGCACCATGACAAAAAAATTGGTGTTGCTGTCAACATACAGATAGGGCTTTTCCCGGATCAAAGGCGTGTTGGTAATGACCGTGTAGGGCGTGCCGGGCCAGGTTCCCGAAGGCGGATTGGATACTCCGACAAACACCATGTTCCAAACGGCCCCGGACCAGCTGGCCCAGACATCATTTCTGGAGAACCACTGTTGCTGGGTGACGGGATAGACCGAGACATCAATTTTGGAATCGGCCAGGAAGCCGCCGCTGGAATAAGCCCCATTGTCAAAATCCGAGAGAAACAGGGAGCCCTTTACATGCATGCGACGAAACCAGGTTCCTTGGGACACGGCCCATTGGCTGAAAGTGCCGCTGTTGGTCGGGAACACAGCCAGATTCTCGGCGGCCATCCAGAAATTGCAGGTGGCGTTGTGATTCGGCAGGAAGCCATGAGAGTCCAGCAAACCGTTGATGGTGACGTTGTCGGGTGACTGTCCCAAACCGAGCACCTGCATGTAGTAGCCCATATTGACGGCGACATTGTAGGTTCCGGGTTGGAACAGAATACAGTAACGATTGGCGTCGAACTGGCTCGCATTCACATCCGACTGCAGGGCGAACAGATAATTTAGATTGCTCTGAATCGTTGCCATGGACATCGAAGGATTGTAGACGAAGACGTTCGGACCAAAATTGGGAGGCGTCTGCGCTTCGGAATTCAGGCAGGGCAGGAACAGGTCCAAGGCGAGGGCGATGACAAAACAATAAAATTTAAGACAACGAATGTGATGCATAAAATGCTGCGCTTGAACAACAATCGATGCCGGGACCGGCGGCAAGGAATTTGGTTGTAAATGGGTATGTAGTATAAAATATCACATCCGAACCATAAGCGTCAATTTCCAAATATATCTGCCAGGACTGTTTTTGCGCGTGTAGCACCGGATAAGACAACAACCCGTTCGTTTATTGCAGCTTGCCGCCGGAGCAGGCTTTGTCCTGGAAATTGGCGTAAAACCAGTGCCGAACTGTTCCGCTGAGCGCTTCAACCAGTCGGTCGTCTCGGCCAGAGAAATAGAAACCTCAACATGCGCAGCCGGGCGCAAGGCTCGCGTCGGGGGGGCATAGGACCGACGAACTGACGCAAACTGCACTGACCGGGGGAGCCAACTGCATCAAGCCGGTAATCGGATCCCGACGGCAATTGATTTAATGATGTGCGCGCGGTCAAAAATGACGCGGCTGTTTTCCTCATCCAGCCAGAGTATATTTTGCCGTCGCTCTCTGCCGTCGGCAAATGCAATTGTCAGAAACGGTGCGGATGCGAGCTGATACACAACCGGCACCTGGCAATAAGTGAACGCGAGCGAGTCGTTTTTGAGCCGGAGTTTCCGCACATCACCGGCCACATCGAAATAGGTGAATGTGGCGGGAGTTGAAAGAAATTCCTCCTTGCGCAACAACTGTGGCTCAAAATGAATGCGGCCCTCACGAATACTTACGCCCAATTCACCAAACCGGCACAGGATGTCTTCCTTCACCTGTCCGGTCAGCCCCGGCTGGCGGGCGCCGCCTTCCGCCGGTGTATGCGAATATGGGTCCATGGGAAATGCCCCATAAACCTCCGGAGTTTTGTAATCACCGATTCCCGCACAGATGTCGTAATAGAATTCAGCCAGCCGCTTTGAGATCCGCGGCGACACGCCCGTCTGGAGTGCGCGGAAAAAGGTTTCCTGGACGGCCAGGCGGAGTTTGGAAACCATGTGCCAGTAAATGCAGCCCAATCCCTCGTAGCCGAAGAAGGTGCCGGAACGCCCCGTGAAGGACTCATGATCAAAGAGCCGTTCGAACAAATCCAGCACCTTGGCCGTGTCCCTTTTTACCAGTCTTGCGTAACCGCCGGCGGCAAGTTCCGTCAGGATACGGCTGAGGTCGCGGGCGTTGGTGATGGCGCCGTTGAAATGAACTCGTCCGGCAATGTCACGCTGGATGAGTTGATGGTTGCCGTCAGCCAGTAATTTTCGAAGCAACATCGACCGGTTAATTTCCCTCGTGGGAACATTATTTCTTTCGACGAAAGCTGGAAGCCGCCGGTTGGGATAAAGCAGGTAACTGTGCTGATCGGCGCGGTACATCGAACTGTGCTTGAGTGCGGTGAGCACTTCCAATGATTCTTCAGCCGGGAGATGGCCGGAACTGAGCACGGCAACCTGGCCTTCCAGCATTTCATAAAGACGACGAATGGGGAGCTGAGTCCGGTTTTCGAACCGTACGAGATTGTAGGCGTGGAAAAGCCCATCGGGCCGGCGATTCGACCGGATGGAATGGTTGATCCACTCCAACGCCAGGTCCAAAAATTGAATCAATTTTTGGCCCGCGATCGGGATTTTGCGATCAGACAAACCGTGTCGGTACAGGCGCTGGCGATATTTGCTACCGGCGCGGCCCAGGTCGTCGAGCACGCGATGGCGCTGACCGGCGGTAAATGTCCCCGCGAGCAGCGGGCGATGCCGTTCAAAAATCCGATTTAACGCGCCGAGAAATTCGGAAACCGGTGTCGAAAGGCGAAACCGGCCATCCGCCTGTCCCTGGAGGAGTTCACGGCAGAACGTCAGGTGTCGGCGCAGGTAATACAGCGTGACCATGGAGGCGCCGTTGCCGACGAGGGCATTATTGGCGTCGTTCCATTCCGGTCGCTGTGTGTTTAACCAGATGCCGGCTTCGGGGATAAAATTTGAAAGCTTGGCCAACACCGGAACCAGCAGCTTCTCGGTCAGATTGACCAGGCGCACCTGTCCCCGCCCATCCCACACCAGCTTGCCATCCGCGCCGACGGCGCGGACCCGTTGCCGGACGAGCGCTTCCATCTGTGGATCGAAAACGACGGTGTCCTTCGGGTTCGCCAAAAGCGCGTCGTAGGGCTTGATCCGGTACGGGATATTGGCGTAGGCGAAGATGTCGCGCGTGAGGAAATCTTGCAAGGTGGCTGGATCGTGCCGGTTCAGGATCTCCAGAAGCTTCAGGAGGTAAATGATCTGGTGGTCACCCCAGTAGCCGATGTAGGACCAGGGGTCGTGCGGATCCACGGTTTCCCAATCAATTCCGTTCCGTGTGATGCGATAGGGATTATAGCCGTCGGCGGTCGAGGCATTGAGGAAACGGCAGATCATGCCGGAAACAAAGCCCGGGAAAGAGACTGCCAATGCCTCCCAATTTTGAAAAATATCCCGCCAGTTCCCCTCATAATTGAGGATGCGCGTGCCATCCGCGTTCCGGGTGGTAATGGAAAAACGATTCCACGGCCGGGTTGGATCTCCATGCCGGCGGCTGAAGGTGAGCGGCAGATATTCGCGACCAAGACGTTCCAGCTGCGGATCGCCGGTGGCAGCGGCAGCGGTCACCATTTCGCCATAGTGCGCCGGCCTTGGGAGCCGGCGAAAAAATGAGGCGTGCCGGACAGCAACCTTTCTGTCCGCCCGGGTGACGAAGGCCAGCAAATCATCCGGATCGAGATTGTAACCGTCGTTAAAAATCCCGCCGCGCATCACGTTGAACAATGTGTTGCTGTAATGGCGGGCGTTGCTCAGCGGACGCGCCGTTTTTTGCAGGCCGTCGGCGGCGCTCACGATGCGCTCCAGTTCCCGGGTGCCATGGTCGATGTCCGCGTGGACCCGTTTTTCCAGGCGCGCAGGTATGCGCAGCAACCGGTTGAGGGCAACCACCTCCGATGAGCTTTGGCCAACATCCGCCGCGAGCAGCCAATCCACCGTTTGGCCGCGCTGCAGATTCATCGTGGTCTGGACGAAATAAGCCCCGCGTTCGCCGCGTATGTCGGTTTCGTTCCGAAGCGGCAGGCCGTGACGAAAGCGGTCGAGCTGCAGGGAGGACAACAAGGTCATCCGGCGCTTGAGGCCGAGCGACCAGACGGTGGTGGCGCGCAGCGCCTCGGCCGGTTCGGGACGATCCACCGGTATGGCACTAAGGCGGAACAAACCGAGGCCGGTTCCGGAAATCAACTCGCTCCGCTTGTAGGCGTCGAGCAACGTGCTGTATTCCAGATTGAATTGACTGCCGGTGCCACAGGGCATCAGGTTTTGTAGGCCGTCCAGCAATTCGATTCGCGCACTGCCCGGCCCGAAATGGGTCAGCCACGCCCGGCGAATAAAGCCAAAGCGATTGCTGTTAAACCAGCCGTAACGAAAGGTGAGTGAGAGGTCCTCATTGATTTCCTCAAAGATCAATCGGTTGCCCTGGAAATTCTTGTAGAGATTCCGCCGGGTCCGATAAATACCCTGGCCGCGCTCCGAAAACGGTTCCCAGATTTGCTCCGTGCCCCGCTGGACGATGAGAATGGTTTTGCTTCCCGTGACTTCCACCATGTCGCGGATTTTGTCGTCGGTGTAATAGGGGAACAGCGCCAGGTCGGCATTACGGCGGCCGGCGGAGAGTGCGCCGTTGCTGGAAACGAACATCCAATGATCGGCCTCGCTGACCACGGTCATGAAAAAGGGCCGCATGCGATCGTAATTGGCAATCCGGTAAAACTCCCCGCCTTCCAGCGTGACTTGTTCGCCGAGGACCGGATTCGGGTTGGAGCGAAGCGGATTCCTGCCAAGGTGCAGTTTGGGTTTCATGTCGGTTGCGAATCTACCGGGCTTATCAATCAGGCACCAGAGTTCATCTCAAAATGGATGGGACGACACGCCGGTCACCGGAGGTCAATTGACGGATGGTCCTTTTTCTCTCCGCGCATCCAGCTCCTTCTTCATCAAATCGGTGGTCTTCGAATCGATATTGTAAAAAAACATGAACACGGCGCAGGACATATAGAGCATCCCCGGAATCACGGAAACCAGCAATTTGATTCCGGTCAGCGCCGATTGGGTTTGTATGGCATTGGGGACGTAGTTAAAAACCGTCAGGAGCCAGCCGGCGATGGCCGCACCAATGCCCCAGCCGGCTTTTTGCGCGAACGTCGCAGCTGAAAAATACAGGCCGGTGGCCCTTTGCCCGCTTTTCCATTCCGAATAGTCCGCGGAATCGGCGATCATGGTCCAAAGCAGGGGAACCGCGGGGGCATAGGCCATTTTTGCGCAGATATTCAACACATAGATGGTGATCAGGCTTTTCTCTCCGGGCAGGTAGAGCGAGATAAAGAAAATGCCCGAGATCAGGGAGCTGCCCATGAAGACATTTTTATTGCCAAATCTTCGGGCCAGGGGTTTTGAAAACGGCAAGGCAACAATCAGGGCGATCGTACCGACGACGTTGAACAACTGAACGCTGTCCTCCCTGCCGATGTAGTATTTGAAATAATAGGCGATTGCCGCGTTTTGCATGGCAAACATCACAAAGGAAACAATGCCGACAATGGCCAGGATGATCCAGGGCCGGTTCTTGAACAGACCCTTGATGTCCCCCTTGATCGAGCCTTCCAGTGATTTTAACGGCTGCACCCTTTCCCTGGTCGTCATGAAGGTGATGAAAAAGAAGACGACGCTCAGGCAGCCAAACAGGATCAGGGTGCGTTGATAGCCCATCGCCTCGTTGCCGCCCCCAAAATATTTTGCAATCGTCAACGCCAACCCGGTGACCACCAGCTGGCCGACAAAGGCGCATATGAAACGATACTGGTTGACGCCCACGCGCTCGTAGGTGTCCGGGGTCATCACCGCTGCCAGTGAAGAATAGGGCAGATTAACCGCCGCATAGGCGGTCATGAGCAGCGCGTAGGTGGCGCAGGCATAAATAATTTTGCCCGTCATTCCGAAATCCGGGGTGGTAAAGGTCAGAATCGCGAGGACGGCATAGGGAATGGCCCCAAACAAAATATACGGCCGGAATTTGCCCCACCGGGTTTGGGTGCGGTCCGAAATGATGCCGATGACCGGGTCAATCCCCATGTCCCAGAACCGGGCGATCAGCATGATGGTGCCGGCCGCCTTCGCCGGAATCCCGTAAACGTCCGTGTAAAAAATAAGCAGCCAGAAGCCGACCATGTCCCACACAAAATGGGATGCGGTGTCGCCCAGCCCATAGCCCAATTTCTCCTTGAATGACAAACGTTCGGACGCCGGTCTTCCGAAGGCGGCGGCTTCGGCGGGCCCGAATCCGGTGGCGGACGTGGATTCATGGGAATTCATTTCAAAGTTTGTATTATTTGGATTCGTCGTCGACGTCAACAGCAGCGCGCGTGTTTTCGTCGGAACCGCTCACATAAAATGGAATATTGGCGTAACCGGCGCGGCCTTTGCCATCGAAGGCATATACATACAACCGGTAAGCGCCCGGCTCGGATGGGGCTTCAAGCGTTACCTCGCTTTTCTGCGGGCCGGCTATTCCGCCCGGTACCTTTTCGGGTATGGATTCAACATCGCCGCCGACTTTGCGCTCCTTGCTTTCTTTCATCACTTCCCACGAATAGGTGAGGGGATTGTGGTCGGGGTCGCTCGCCTGCACTCTCGCCGCATAGGCCTGGCCCGGCTTCAACCGGACATTTTGGTAGGCGGTCTTACCGTCCAGCCACATTCCCTCAAGCGAGGGGCTGCGATGGGCAGGCCACGCGCCGGTCCAGAAATATTGCATGGTGTCAATGGCCGCGGTTTCCTCGCCGGTTTTGAGAAACATGCCATACCAGGTGGGAGTCCGTTCCTGTTTCTGTCCCCAGAAGAAAACATAGGAGCCGAGGCACAGCTTTTGATCGGAGGCGATTACCTTTTCAAAACGCATCTGGTAAAGACCGGCCTTGATGGTGCTGTTGTCCTCAATGGGCGCGCCCCAGGCGGTTTTGGGACATTCCCAATGACCGGTTGCCCCCCATTCGCTGACGAGGTAAGGCTTGTCCCAGCCCGCCTGCTTCAAATATTGCGGCAGGTTGATGATGTCGCGATACATTTGGAACGAGATGAAATCCAGATCCGGCGCGCGGGTTTTGACCAGATTCACCGTTTCCGGATCGAAGCCGGCCAGGGTCGTGGTGGTCGGATGATTGGGGTCAATCCGGTGAATCGCCCGGGAAAGGTCATTGACGGCATCCCAAACCTTTGGATTCTTTTCGAAATTGAGTTCGTTGCCGATGACCCAGATCAGCAAGGCGGGGTGGTCTTTATACTGTCTCACCTGGCCGGTCAACAACGCGAACTGCCTGGCCACGGCGTTGGTGTCGTTGTAATCGAAACCGCGCCGTTCGTGATCCACGTCCAAACCCATCGCAACATACAAGCCGTTGGTCAAGGCCCGGTTCAAAACCGTCTCTCCCGAATCGCGGCCATTGTCGGTGCTCCACGTGCGGAATGAATTGCCACCGCATTCCTTTAGTTTTTCGATCGGGCCGAATTCGATGCCGGCCCCCTTGATGTAGAAAGGCTCGTGGTCGACATATAGTTGCCAGTGGCCATCCACACAGCGGACTTCCACCCGGGCCGGGTCGGGACCCATGGGCTTGACGGTGGATTGTGCCGGACAACTGCCGGTCGCCAGAGCGCCGGCCAAAAGCGCCAGCAACCATGGCATCGGGATAATATTGCGATTCATAAATTTCGTTCTTTCGACGGACGCTCCGGGCGCACGAGCAGATGTTCCAGTTCCTCCAGCGATTTGCCCTTGGTTTCGGGGATAAACAATAAAACGAAAAGCAAAGCGGCGGCGGCCATCAATCCATAGCCCAAAAAAGTTCCCGCCGGGCCAAAGTGGGACAATTCCCACGGGAAAATAAATGTGACGCTGGCGCTGACGGCCGCATTCCAGAACCCGGCGATGGAAATGGCCACGCCACGGTATTGGTTGGGAAAAATTTCCGACAACAACACCCACATCACCGGCCCCAGCGAAATGGCAAAGGAAGCGACGAAGCCGATGATGGCAAACAATACGACCGACGCGTGAATGTGCAGTCCGGCAGTAACCAGCGTATCGTGATATGGCTTGAGCCGGTCGGCGCCAAATTGTGTTTCCAGGTCGGTCATGAATTCCTTCTCGGTGGCGAAAACAGCCTTGTCTGAGTTTTTCAAGTCGCTAATCAGGCCGGCGGAAACGTAATTGTCCTGGAGAATGGCAAACGACTTTTCGGTCAATTGGTAATTGGAGGCATGAAACGCCCAACTGCAAGCCAGCAACGAGACCGCCATGCCGATTGCGCCGATGGCCAGAAGCGGTTTGCGCCCAAGACGATCGACAAACAGGATGGCGACGAAGGTCATGCCCAGATTGACAAGGCCAACCAGCACGGCCTGCCAGAACGCGGCGTGGATGCCGCCGCCCGCCTGCGTGAAAATCGTCGGCAGATAATAGAAAACGGCGTTGATGCCGGTGATCTGCTGGAAAAATGCAATCATTAGCGCTATGAAAAGAACAAAGCTCATTCTCCGGCTGAGAAGCGCTTTGACGCCGACTTGAGGTTTCTTTTCCTGAAAGCTCGTCCGGATGCTGTTTAACTCGTCCTCCAGGTTCTCATCGCCGCGCACTTTTAACAGAATTTCGCGGGCGTGCTGCTCGCGTCCCTGCCCGAACAGCCAGCGGGGGCTTTCCGGCACGACAAAGAGCAGAAGGAAATACAGGGTCGCCGGAACGGCATCCATGCCCAGCATCCAGCGCCAGTTGTTCTGCCCGACATTGACCAGAAAATAGTTGGAGAAAAAGGACGCTGAAATGCCCAGTACAATCATGAGTTGGTTAAGCGAGACCAGGCTCCCCCGCCATTTCGCCGGCGCGATTTCGGCGATATACACCGGCGCAATGAGAATGGCGCCACCGACGGCCACCCCGCCGAATACCCGCGCGCCAACAAAGACCGGAAAGTGAATCGTCAGCGCCGAGACCAGCGCGGTTGCCACAAAAAGAACCGCCGTGGCGAGCAAGACCTTTTTCCGCCCGAACCGGTCGCTGAAAAAACCCGCGACGGCGGTGCCGCCTAAAACGCCCCAGCCGAGACAACTGACTGCCAGGCCGAGCAGAACGTCGCCGCGATCACCACTCAGGCTGAAATATTTCTGAATGAACGGCACGGTGCCGGAAATAACCGTGGCGTCAAAACCCCAGACAAAACCGCCCAAGGCCACAATCAGTGCCGTGGAAATGGTGAATCGTTTGGCTTGTTTCATAAAGGTTATTGTGCCGCTGACTTGCATTGCTTTGTCGGCAGTTGTTCTGGTTGCCTGCCAGATGAAACCTCAAGTTATTGCCTGAGATTGAGAGTGCGTGACCTGATACAGTGTTGTAATATTAAAGTTGACAAGTCAAGCATTGTATAGTAAAAAAGCTGAGTTAACCACTGAATATGGCATATTGATTTTGCTGTCAGTAGGCATGTTACAGTAAAACGAATGCCATACATAATTTCAACGGAATCTTGATTTTGGCTCCCCCAGCACTATGACGCGCCGATTGATTTCCACGATCTTGCCCGGCTGGTTTGCAGGCATAACTGTTTTGGTTGGAACGTGGGGAGCAGCTCGAAGCTCGGCCGCCGATTTTACCTCCGAGCCGGTTACCGTCTATGTGACGGCCAGGAATACGGGCCAGCGACTGGTCAGAACTGGCGAACTCCATTTTGCCGATTTGCTGCAGCCCACCGAGAAGCAAGAGAGCATCTTTGTGGATCCTTCCAAGGAGTTCCAGACCGTGCTGGGTATTGGCGGGGCCCTGACTGACGCGGCGGCGGAAACGTTTTATAAACTGCCTGCGGACAAACAGCAGGAAATCTTGACGGCCTATTTTGATCCGCGAAAGGGCATTGGTTATTCCCTGGGGCGCACGTCCATTCACAGCTGCGATTTTTCCAGCGAAAGTTACACCTACGTCACGAACAACGACACGACCCTGGCCAGCTTCAACATCGGTCACGATCTGAAATATCGCATCCCCTTTATCAAGCAAGTGATGGCAACGGCCGGCAAGGACTTCACTCTTTTTGCCAGTCCGTGGAGTCCGCCGGCGTGGATGAAGGATAACAATGACATGTTGCACGGGGGTAAATTAAAGCCGGAATTTTACGACGCGTGGGCCAGATACTATGTCAAGTTCATCAAAGCCTATGCCCAGGCGGGCGTTCCGATCTGGGGCTTGACGGTGCAGAATGAACCGATGGCGGTGCAGCCCTGGGAATCGTGCCTTTACACGGCCGAGGAGGAGCGCGATTTTGTGAAGAATTTCCTGGGCCCCACCATGGTCGAAAACGGCCTCAAAGATAAGAAAATTTTGATTTGGGACCACAACCGAAGCATAATGTATGAGCGTGCCGAAGCGGTTTTGGACGATCCTAAAGCCGCCCAATACGTCTGGGGCGTGGCTTTTCACTGGTACGTGGGCAATTACTTTGAAAACGTAAAACGGGTGCAGGAGGCCTTTCCCAAAACTCATCTGTTGTTCACCGAAGGTTGCAACGGGCCGTTTGACGCGGCCCACATCCATGAATGGCAATGGGGGGAAAAGTACGGCATTTCGATGATTAATGACTTCAACAGCGGCGCCGTGGGCTGGACGGATTGGAACGTCTTGTTGGACCAGAAGGGCGGGCCGAATCATGTCCAAAACTATTGCTTCGCCCCGATTCATGCCAATACCGGGACGGGAGAGCTGACTTACATGAGTTCCTACTATTACCTCGGTCATTTTTCAAAATTCATCCGGCCGGGAGCGCGTCGGATTATCAGCTCTTCCACGGATGACGACTTGTTGACGACCGCTTTTTTGAACAAGGATGGCCGGATTGCGGTGATTGTGATGAATCCTTCGGAGACAGAGCAGCCCTTTTACCTCTGGATCGGAGGGAAGGCGGCGCAAACCAGCAGTCCCGCGCACTCCATCATGACCCTGGTGATTTAATCGTTCCCAAATCGCCACGATGAAAGTACCCCCACATCAGATTGCCCCGGCCCGGAACAATCCTCTGCGTTCTTTAACGTGGGCGATGATAAGCCTATTGGGGCTGCTGGGTTGTGGAACGATGACCGTCCATGCCGGCTGGAAGCTCATTTGGAGTGACGAATTTAATGGCGCTTTGATTGACACGAATCATTGGAAATTCGAAACCGGAAATCATCGTGGCTGGGGGAATCACGAATTGGAGTATTACACCGGTCGCCCCGAAAATGCCTATGTCAGCAACGGACTCCTCCACATCGTGGCCCGAAGGGAATCGACGAATGGATTTTACTACACCTCGGCTCGAATGAAGACCGAGGGACTATTTGCCGAAAAGTATGGGCGGTTTGAATTCCGCGCCAAATTTCCTGCGGGCCAGGGTTTTTGGCCGGCCTTTTGGCTGATGCCTGAGCACTCGCCTTACGGAGGCTGGCCGGCCTGCGGAGAAATTGATATTGTTGAGAACAAGGGGAATTATCCGGCGGTCGTGCAGGGGACCATTCACTATGCCGACCCTCAAGGTGGATATCTTCATTCCTCGGGCCTTTACACATTCCTTCAGAATGACGGAGTCACCAACTTACACACCTATGGATTGGTTTGGACGACCAATTCAATCCAGTGGTTTGTGGACGGCAAACTCTATCAAACGCAGGACCGGTGGACCACGGTGACGGCTCCCTATCCGGCTCCATTTGATCAACCATTTTATATCATCATGAATCTGGCTGTCGGCGGTGACTACGGCGGCAACCCTGACCCGAACACCGTTTTCCCCGGCGAAATACAGGTGGATTACGTACGGGTTTACGGGGAGATCAGGCCGTGAAAACTTCACATAAAAGGACTATATTATGCCGGTTGGGAGAGTACCGAATGGTTGGCCGCCGGCCCGATGAGAGATTAGGTCACGAATAACCAAATGAGAATTATGAAAATGCCCTGTGCTCCCGCTTCATTGCGTTGCCTCAAGCGATTGATGCTCGTTTCGGCCATTACCGCAGCCTTGTCGGTCAAGGTGTTGGGCGCCACCAATCTGCTCACTAATCCGGGGTTTGAGTCTGGAAACCTCACCGGTTGGACGACCTTTGGTAATACCATTGGCAATGCTTCCGTCCAGTCCGGTGGCGCCCATAGTGGAGCCTACTATTTCAAGTCTTACGGTCAGTTTATTGGAGCCACCAATTACTCGGGCGTCTTTCAAGACAATCCTTCGGCCCCAGGCAACACCTATACGGCTGATGGGTGGGCCTATACCGCCTCCAGCGATGGTGGTGGCCTTCACGGGCAGGACACGATCTGGGTTGAAGTGAGTTTTCGTGATGCCTCATATAATGCCCTGGCTCTCTACCGGTCGGCTGTCGTAACCAGCAATAATCTGGCCGGCTTTGGCGGGGTGAACCAATGGTTCGATTTGCAGATTACAAACCAATGTTCCTTTTCAAATCCTTCGGCACAGATCCTGTTACCCGGCACCGTCGCCAACACCGTGACCAACCTGGTGGCTCCGCCGGGCACGGTTTACGTGCGCTATCAAGTCGTTTTTGCGCAGGGACCGGACAACGCCAATGCCTCGATGTATTTCGATGACCTCACGCTCAACCAAACCGGCGGAACGGTGGTGGTTCCTCCCGTCTTGCAAACGAATATTGTCTGGGACGATGAATTCAACCAGCCGGACGGCAGTTCGCCGGACCCGACCAAGTGGGGTTATGACACCGGGGCCGGTGGCTGGGGCAACAACGAACTCGAAACCTATACGACGACCAATGCCCGGGTTCAAGGCGGCCAGCTGGTAATTGAAGCTGACCGGTTAATCTCCGGCGGGGTAACAAATTACACTTCTACCCGGATGCTGACCAAAGGCAAATGGTCATGGACTTACGGCCGCATGGAGGCGCGCATTAAAATCCCGCGAGGACAGGGAATCTGGCCCGCATTCTGGATGCTGGGCACGAACATAGACTCGGTTGGCTGGCCGACCTGTGGCGAGATTGACATCATGGAAAACATCGGCAAAACCAGCGATCAGGGCACCGATCACGGAACGATTCACGGCCCACAGGGCGGCGGGGATTACAACGGTGGCTCCGGGGTTGGCGGTACCTATACGCTGCCCAGCGGAGCTCTGGCCGACAACTTCCACATTTACGCCATAGAGTGGACACCCAACCAGATCAAATGGTTCCTGGACAGCAATCAGTTTTTCACGGCGACGCCTTCCAGCCTGCCCGGCGGCGCAACGTGGGTCTTCACGCAGCCGCAATTCTTCATACTCAACCTCGCCGTCGGCGGCAATTGGCCCGGCTACCCGGATGCGACAACAGTCTTTCCGCAACAAATGCTGGTGGATTACGTGCGGGTTTACCAGCAGACCGCGCCGATGGCGATTGCTGTGGCGCCACAGGCGGGTGGAAGTTGGTCGCTGAGTTGGCCGACCAATATCGTCTGCCATTTGCAGGTGCAGACCAATTCCCTGGTTGGCGGTAACTGGACTGATCTTCCCGGCACCACCAGTCCGTATGTTATAACTCCAGACCCCAACCAGAGCGCCGTCTTTTACCGTCTAGCATCGCCGTAGGCCAATGGCTTGATTTGACGTGAGCTTCGGGGTTTATCGTGGGCCGTCTCACGCTGCCGGGTTAACGTATGCGCAGTGAGTAAAGTGAAGTCCGGGCGGCAATAAAAAGCGTCCGGTGATCGGCGCCACCCAGAACCACCTGAATCGGTCGTTCGGGAACTTCGATGGTGTCAATTAATTTGCCGGCCGGGTTATAGACGTAAATCTGGCCGGCGGCGATATACACGTTGCCACGTGAATCCACCGCCACACTCTCACCACCTTGTTCGGCAAACAGTTGGAAATTTTCCAGGCTTCCATCCGGGTTCACGTCAGCTTTCCATGTCCGCAATTCAGATTCGTCGGTGACATAAAAAGGTTTGCCCGGCCCGGCCCGGCCCAGGCCAAAGGAGCGAATTTGCGGACTTGATTTGACGCCCCAACTGGTGGCCGCGTGGAGAAAATCCTTCCCAACGGGGATTGCCGTGGTTCCATCCGGTGAAATAAAATCGGCGACCGGATGGGAAAGGGAATCACGATTCAACTGCCAGTCACTCACGGGCAGGTATAAATCCTTTTGCCCCCGGTCCACGACAGGCTCAGGCTTCAATGGTATGACCTGACCACCGGGAGTCAGGGCGTAAACCACACCATCCCCCGCGTAGGAAATTACCATAAGGTTTCCTGCCCGATCCACAGCCAGATTGACCGGTTCCAACGGATAATCGCTGACAATGGAAAGTTGCCGCGACGAAGAGTCCCAGCGATAAATCCGCTGCCAATGCGCATCCACAAAGTAGAAATCACCACAGGGTCCGATGGCGCCGCCGGAAATGTTGAAAAATCCACCTGCCAGTTTTTCCAGCTTCGCGCCGCGGGCGGCCGCGGGCAAAGATTTGACGGGTTCGGGACGGGGCGCCTGGCCGGAGAGGTCCAATCCGGCAAACTCGTGCTGGCGGAGTTCAACGTCATGGGTTTGATCATATACAGCGGAATCGAAACTCACTTTGCTGTTGCTGTCGCAGTGAAAATTGCGGAAGCGGATGTCCCGTGAGTGGGACACCTTTACCGCCCACGGAAAAGGCTGGAAAGAACTGATGACGCGGTAGCTGTGAAAGTTGGCGAAGGTGATGTCATGGGACGAATCAATTTCAATCGGCAACGCGAAACCGCTCTCGCCGCGCTCTTCCTCGGTCTGCAGGGCATAAAAATGCCAATGCGCGGCGTTGCGCACCTTGAGCTCATTGCGGACGTGGTGTTCGATTGAGATTTGATAGGCGTGACCCTCGGTTTCGGTATCGGAGACCATCATGCCAGCCTGCGCAAAAGTCGAAGGGGTCCAGATATCCAGGAAAGTACCACCGCCACCGTCGGTGACCCAGAGGCTGGGATATTGATTGTCCCATTGTCGGTCCGGGCCAGGGTCGGCAGTGTGGCTGCGGTTGTACGGATTTTCGCGCGAACCATCCGGCAACGGCGTCCCGTGGCCACCGAGGAAACGCACATCATTCATCATTGAATCGGGACCGGCCTTCCAAAGTGCGGCCACCGCACGGCGGTTGTCCCCGCTGGTGTACAGTCCAATGCCCATCACAATGTTGCTGCCATCCCTGGGCGTTTCCAGCAGGGCTTTGGGGCTGCCGATGCCCTGGTAAGCCGGAGTGCCGTCCGGCAGGATAATCTGTGTCGCGCCAGGGTGCAGGCCAATCAACACCGTGTCGGGTCGCAACTTTAATGTGTCACGCACGACGTAAAAACCGGACGGCAGGTAAATGGTCCGGTGCCCGGCAATTGCTTTCTGCAACACCTGCGTGTCATCCGTCTGGCCGTCGCCCTTCGCGCCCAAATCACGCACATTTACCCAGGTGTCGCAGGCGGGCAGGGGGGGCAAATCGGAAGCAACCGCCGGCGGCATTTGGGGGAGCGGCGCGGTGTCAAAGTGGGTTTCAATGTCGGGAATAGCTCCCATGCCGGCATAGTGAAGCCCATGGGAAAAGTTTTTTACGATATAAATTTCCGCCGGCGCGGCAAAGCGTCTGCCACTATCACGCAATGCGGCAAAGATCGGCACAGTGTGGCAGGCGGCGCCTTCCATGTTGATTTCGTTGCCTAGGCTTTGCTCTCTTCCAAAAACGAATGCCGGGCCGGAAATGTCCTCGAGCCGGGCGTCCTTGACCCAAAGCTCGTCGACCCCTCCCGGCTCGATTTCAACCGCGGCGGGCACGTGCCGGAAATGCGGACGAATGAGCGTGAGTCCGGCTTCATGTTCCAGAATGGCGGCTTCACGCTGGTCTTCAAAGGAACAGTCAATAAGCGTGAATTGCCACCCGGGCGAAGGTTTCGATGTCCAAACCGCATGCGTGCCTCCCCAAAAATGGACGTCCTCGACCACATTCCCGCCTTCGTGGATGCCGGCCAGCGCGGACCCAAGGTGAAAATCCATGTGGGCGAGGAAACAGTGTTGGGCATAATGTGCCCGGATCGCGACCGCCCCGGCGTTGCCCTTTTCGATCTCGAAATCAATGTTGGCGAGCGCCGAATAAAAGGTACCCGGATTGGCATCAGGAACCGGACCGCCATTTCCCGGACGTCGGCCGGCGAAAAAAAACATGACTTTTTCCCGCGAGGCATCTCCAAAACCGGGCGCATTGGCGGGTAAAACAACGACCGGTCGATTGGTCCCATAGCCAATCAGCCGGATGCTCGGCCAGATATAAATGGTGTCGCTGACGTGATATTGACCCGGCGCCAGGAAAACGATGCCTTGGCGGGCGGTTTCCTGAACCCGATTAATGGCTTGTTGCAATGGAGCAGTGTCGTCGCGACCGGAAGGAGAGACATAAACCGCGTTCGGATCTTCCAGGCGCTGCGTGTAAAATGAAGATGACCCCGCCGATGCTGCCATGGTAAGTCCCAGCAGGACTGGGACCAGAACGTCGAGAAATCCTGATATTCGTTGGTTTCGCCCGGTTGCCAAGGGGCGTGTGTCATTTCCATGCATTATTCGGCCATCCCGCCAAAAAAGAAGCCACTCGACTGCTCGAGTGGCTTTTATCAAACCCAGAACCAGTTGATTACTTGCGTCGACGGATCAAGTAGAGCGGAAGGGCCAAGCCCATGCCCAAAAGCGCAATCGTTGTCGGCTCCGGCACCACCGTCAGACTGATGTCGTCAAAATAGAAGTCCGCGTTCGCCGAGGCGTTAATGCCCAGCAGGTACGCGCCCACCGATTGAGTGCCGGCGGGCATGGTGGTCGTTACACTGGCAAACGTCCATACTCCCTGCGGAAGCGCGACTCCACCGCCGCCCGCGGGCTGACCAATATTCACCCCCACGGCCGGTCCCGACGCCGTGCCCCCGTAGTTGCTGGGCGGAGCGCCTTGGAAAGGCGAAAGTTGCAATATCGCAAAATCGTTGCCGCCGGCCGGGAGCACATTTGGCGTATACACCCAACCCGACAATGTAAGCGTCTCACCCGCGCTGGCCGCAAAAACTTCGTATGCCCCGGGGACGCTATACCCGCCGCCACCATTCGGGCTGTACATGCTCCAAGTACCGCTGTGCGCGTATGTCTGGGAGAAATTCGCTCCGCCAAAGGTCGCCCAACCTTGCACGCCGGTCGGGTTCGGATTGGGAGCTGTGAGTTGCGATTCAAACCCGGGATCATAAATCAGATTTTGTGCCTGTACTGTTGAGCTTGTAAGTGCGACTACGGCAGCCATTCCGATAGCGCTGGTAATTATTTTAGGGAACATTTTCATAATGATTTTGGTTCTTTTGGTTACTATGCTTCTAGCTTGCGCTGAATTGTGACAATTTTTACTACATGTGATTGATTTTGTCAAGTGGTTTGTCGGTGTAATAAGCATTTTTTAACTGCCGAATTCAGTCTAAATCGATGCATCAAGTTAAACTAAAGCCACTTGTAAATTTAATAACGATCGCACGCTGTGTCATGCGCACGAAATGGCATAATAGTCATGAAGCGAATTGCTCAACTCATTGGCCGTTCGGCCATGTAAAAGGCGGGTACAAACCAGAGAACGGTCCTTTAGAAATGAGCCCGGGAAGGCAATCAGGCCCGTGGTCGTATCCCGAGATCTCGCAACACCTGTCAGTAAGGCAGTTGCGCGATAAAGTCCCAATTTTCATAATATTTGATATACAATCATATTATGTTGTAAAATAAATGTTGACATGTTTGTAAAATAGTAATACAAACATGTAAATACAACTACATTTACACGGTGTATTGTGCCTGTTAGTTGATACGATGCTGCTGACGATTTGGCAACAACAACCAGAAAAACGTGACGACATGAAAACCTCTAAAAACCCCCGACACATCCTTGAAATTCCCGTGATAACTCAGTGTGGAAAATTCATTGCGAGATTCATTACGGCCGCCTGCGCCGCCGTTATGGTCTGCTTTGCTTTAAACAGCCAGGCAACGAATCTTCTGACCAACCCCGGTTTTGAGGCGTCCCCGATTTTTAATGTTGGAAGTTGGGTGCAACAGACACACGAAACCTGGAGTTCGGGCCAAAACACCCAGTTGAGTCGTACCCCGACGCATAATCTGTGGATGCAAGGTCCGTATGGTAACGGCGGTTCCGCCAACACGGTTCAATGGGTGGCGCAGACGTGGGCTGCGGCACCGGGAAACACGTATAGCGCGAATGCCTATTTTTCCGAATTTGTTCAGTTTTGGATCACCGGAGGTGAGGGCGGCGACAATCAAAGCGACACAAACCTCAACGGTTCTTGTGGTCTATTTACTTCCGACGGAAGCGGTCAGGAAGACGCATGGGTTGACGTATTGTTCCTTGACTCAAACAGCAACATTCTATCGGATTACAAATCTACAATACTTACCCCCGCTTTCGTGGACAATCTTACAAACAATCCCGCAAATCTGAGTTATCTGGTAACCACCAATAGCAACACCGATCCTTATCATCCGGGGGTGGTGACCAATGTTTATCTGACTTGGATAAATTGTCAGGTGACCAACCAATATAGTACCAACGGGATGACGTACCTGCAAAATATCGATCCTGCCGTTGCCGGGCCCAGCATTATCGGCACTTTGGCTCCTGGTCAAAATATGGTCGCGCCGCCGGGAACCGCGTATGTCCAGTATCGGATAGCGTCATTTCAAAATCTGTATGAATCCGGAGCTCAGCACTGGGACGATTGCGATTTGGAACTGGTGGGCGGGCCGGCCGCATCCGTCATTGGTAATTACTCTCCAAATGGTTCGCAATTTTTCAATATCAGCGCCACCAACTTTACCTTCACCGTACAATCGGCCGCATCGGGAGGCGCGCCTTTGCCGACCAACCCCGCCAATGGAATACAAGTGCTGGTCAACGGCCAAAACAAATCGGCGACGTTGCAATTCAGCGGCAATTCCACAAATTGGAACGTGACCCTGCCGGGCCTGGTGTCCAATCAGGTTTACAACATCAGCATATCCGTCAGTAATAGCGTGGGTTTGCTGTCCTCCGGCAGTGTGACCTTTGATACCTTCGGCCCCAATAACTTCATTGTTAACGTCGAAGACTATGATTACACCAACCAATATATTCAAAACCCGATCCCGACGGCCGCGCCTGCGGCTGGCAGCTATTTCGGGCTGGGAAGCAACCCGGGTTCAGACCAGGCTACCTATCTCCTGAATGGAGTGTATACGGAACAGTTGCCGGCGGGTTCTTCTCAAAACATAAACGGCCTGCCTTATCGTGCGGATGGCAATGTGGCTTTCCAGCAAGCCACCGATTTGCAGTTGCCGCTATACCAGGCTCAGAGCAATGCCGCTGTGTTTGTCATCAATCTTTCGTACAACAACCCGGGCAACTGGGAGAATTACACCCGGTTTTATCCTCAGGGTAATTATATTGTCTATGCGCGTGTTTCCAGCGGCAACGGCGCACCTGGCGGGATTGGAAATTACGAAACCCTGAACGTGGTGACAGGCGGCCTTGGCACCACCAACCAAACCACCAATACGCTCGGATACTTCATTATCCCCAACGGCACGGATTGGGGCCATTATTATTGGGTGCCGCTGACGGATCAGTATGGCAATGTCTTCCCGGTGAGTGTGCCGAGCGGGCAGCAAACCCTCAAGCTGGCCAGCGGCGGCGGTTTGAATGTGATTGATTTCATGTTTGTTCCGCTTTCGGCTGCCGGGTTCCCGCCGATCATCAATAATTTTAACCCGCCCATTCTGTCGGGCCAGAACGTATTCGTAAGTGGTACGAGCGTCAGCTTCTCGGCCAGTTCCCTGACGAGCACCATTGCGACGAATAATGTCCATACGTACATCAACGGCATCCCGGTGCCGGAAACCTTCACCGGAACCGGCACAAATTGGAATGTGACGTTCCCCATACCGGTCCCCAACCAAATTGAAAACTTTGCCATCAGCGTCGTGGATAACAATGGCTTGTCCAATGGTGTGGCCGGGACCTTTGACACGTTCAGTCAGAATAACCTGATGATTGAAGCAGGGGATTTTGATTTCAATGGCGGGCAGTGGATTGACAATCCCATTGAGACCGCCACCACGTCTGCGGCCACCAACAGCTATTTTGGTTATCCGGGCAACGATCTGGCCAATGCCGCGGTGTACGGAGTGGATTTCACCACGACCAACGTAACGACCGCTGAAACCTACCTTTACCGGTTTGATGGCAACGGTCCCGGAGGTTTTACCGCCGCCGGGACGGAAGTGACGTCCGACTTCCTCCGCAGCAAGTTGATCAACATGGGGCCGAGCGCCGTACCACCGTTTGAGTACGTTCCCGGTGAAGCGGTGCCAACCACCAACAGCGACTTTGACGTGGGCTGGTGGCCGCCCGGGACATGGCTCAATTATACGCGCACCATCCCGACGAACACATACGTTATCTATGGCCGTCTGGCTGCGGGTGCCCCGTACAGTGGAGCCACCTTGGGTTTGGTGACTCTGGGCCGGACCACGACCAGTCAAACCACTCAACTTCTGGGCACCTTCTCAGATGCCAATGCCAATGGATTCCAGTCGTGGCATTGGGTGCCGTTGATGACCAACGGGCAGATGGCGGTGATTACCCTGGGTGGAGTCCAAACGTTAAAGGTGACCGCTCCGCCGGGAAGCCCGACGGGAAGCATGAACAGCCACTTCTATATGTTGGTGCCCTACAGCGCGATTAATTCGTTTTCCATCAGCGCATTGGTGAGCGCGGGCACCGTTTCGATCAAATTCCCGACCCAGAACGGGCACAGCTATACGGTGCTTTACAGCACCAGCCTGAACCCGGCCAGTTGGCAGACATTGAGCAGCGGCATTAACGGGGACGGGACGGTTAAAACGGTCACTG
>Ga0209579_10000672_pt1 | contig 31879 bp, 29 predicted proteins | sample Coa_R1_2_FD_187152 | JGI IMG/M metagenome (GOLD analysis project Ga0209579, IMG submission 187152) | Surface soil microbial communities from Centralia Pennsylvania, which are recovering from an underground coalmine fire - Coalmine... | ecosystem: Environmental > Terrestrial > Soil >... | reverse complement strand
CCTCGTCAACGCGGCCGAGACGCCGCGGATCATGGCCTGGCTCGCCCGCATGAGGGAGCGGCCGGCGGTCAAGGCGGCGCTCGCCATGTCGCGTTCGGGCCATCCCGAGGAGGCCTTCGCGCCGGGCCCCGAGCACGCTCGCTGGGGGTGATCCGACCGGAGTCACCTCGCCTAGCATTCGCCGACGATCCGTGCTAGCCCAGCGCTCCCTTTCTCCTCGAGAGCCACCATGTCCGAGACCCAGACCAACGGCCAGAACGGCGCGGCCGCTACCGCGCCGTCGCTGACCATCAACGCCCAATACCTGCGCGATCTCAGCTTCGAAAACCCGCGGGCGCCGGAGAGCCTGCTGCAGCAGGGTGGCGTTCCCGAGGTCAAGATCGACGTCGACGTCAAGGCGCGCCAGCTTAACCAGGAAGTATACGAGAGCGTGGTCAGCCTTAAGGTCGAGGCACAGCAGAACAACCAGGTCGCCTTCGTCGTCGAGGTCGATTACGGCGCCGTCGTCACGATCAAGAACGCCGCACAGGAGCTGATCGCAGCTCTGTTGCTGATCGAGGCGCCGCGCATCGTCTTCCCGTTCGTCCGCGCGGTGGTGGCGGATGCCACCCGCGACGGCGGCTTCCCGCCACTGATGATCAATCCGATCGACTTTGCCGAAGTGCAGCGCCGCAAGACCGCCGCGCAGCAGCAACAGGCCCCGGCCGCGGCGAACGCGTGACACGACAGCCCCTCCTCCCCTTGCGGGAGGAGGATGGGAGGAGGGGTGCGCCGCAGAGCACCCCCGAAATCATGTGATTGGGCCGCCTCGGTCCGAACACGCCTGAGCGACAGATTGACCCCTCCTCCAACCTCCTCCCCTTGCGGGAGGAGGCTCAAATCCTACGTCTCCGTCCAGAGCGGATTCTTGAGCTCGGCGAGCATCGCCCGGTGGGCGGCCAGTTCGGCTTCGCTCGCCGCGTGCGGGCGGGGCGGCCGCGCCTCGCGCGGGGCGGCCGCGATCGTGCCGGCGGCGGCCGAGACGGCCGCCAGCGCCAGATCGGGCTGGTGCCCGCCCATCAGCTCCAGATAGACCCGGGCGAGCAGCCGCGTGTCGATCAGCGCACCGTGCCTGGCACGCTCGCTGAGATCGAAGCCGAAGCGGCGGCAGAGCGCGTCGAGGCTGGCTGGCGCCCCTGGGAACTTGCGGCGGGCCAGCGCCACCGTGTCGACGATATCGCAGGCGAGCCGCGGCAGGCCGCAGCGCGTCAGCTCGGCGTCGAGGAAGGCCACGTCGAAGGGCGCGTTATGTGCCACCAGCGCCTCGGCGAGAGCGAGGAACTCCGTGAGCCTTGCGGCCTCCTCGGCGAAGGTCTTATGGCCGCCGAGAAAATCGGCGGTGAGCCCGTGCACGGCAAGCGCGTCCTCGGGCATGTCGCGTTCGGGATTGCAGTAGAAATGCAGCTCGCGCCCGGTCGGCACGAGATTGACCAGCTCGATGCAGGCGACCTCGACGATCCGGTGGCCGGCCGCCGGGTCGAGCCCCGTGGTCTCGGTATCGAGCACGATCACCCGGCCGAGATGCCGGCGCGGCTCCTCCGCCAGGGCAGCGGCCATCAGACTTCGACAATGCGGCTGGTGAGCTCGCCGATCCGGTCGATCCGGCAGGTGACGACGTCGCCGCCCTTGAGGAATTGCGGCGGATCCATCGCGAAGCCCACGCCCGACGGCGTACCGGTCGCGATGATGTCGCCGGCCTCCAGCGTCAGCCCGGCGGAGAGCGTCGAGACGATCGTCGGGATGTCGAAGATCATCTGGTGGACATGGGCGCGCTGTCGCTCCTCGCCGTTCACGGTCAGCGACAGCTCCAGCGTCGTCGGGTCGCCGATCTCGGCAGCGTCGACGATCCATGGCCCGCTCGGGCAGAACGTGTCGAGCGACTTGCCCTTGAACCACTGGTCGTGGCGCTTCTGCAGGTCGCGCGCGGTCACGTCGTTGATGATCGTGTAGCCGAAGATGTGCTCGTAGGCCCGCTCCGGCGCGATGTCGCGGCCGGGCTTGCCGATCACCAGCCCCAACTCGACCTCGTAATCGAGCCGGCGCGTCACCTTCGGGTCGTAGCGCACCTCGGCGTCCGGCCCGATGACTGTGGTCGGCGCCTTGGAGAAATATTGCGGGGCCTCCGGCAGCTTCATCTCCCAGCCCCGCGCGACGGCGCCTTCCTTTACGTGGTCGACATAATTCCGGCCGACGCAGAACACGTTCTTGCGCGGTTGGGGGATGGGCGCCAGCAGCTTCACCGAGTCGGCGGCGACGAGCGCGCCCGGTACCGGCTCCGCGGACAGCCGCCGGAGCGCCGTCCAGGTCGGCTCGCCGGCCGCGATCAGCGCCAGCACCGAGGCCGCGTCGATCGCGTCGCCGGTAGCGGCGGCGGCCGAGGCGACGTCGAGGATGCGGTCGCCGGACAGAAACAGGCCGGCGCGCGCCATGCCGTCGCCGAGATACGTGACGAGCTTCAAGACGAGCCTCCGAAACGGGTGCGGGGAGACCGCGAACAGAGTCTGCGGCGAGGCACGCTGTCAAGTCCGCGCCTCAGCGCAGCAAGGATGCGGACCAGCCCGGCGAGCGCGGGCCGCCGGCCGATCCCGGTGCGGACGACGAAATCCGCCCGCCGCCGCTTCTCGGCATCCGGCATCTGCTGCCGCAGGATTTCCCTGAACCGCGCCGCGTCGACGCCCGGGCGGGACAGCACCCGCTGACGCTGCAGGAAGGCAGGCGCAGTCACGACGATCACGGCGTCGCAGTTGCGCTCGCCGCCGGTCTCGAAGAGCAGCGGCACGTCGAGGATCAGGATCCGGCCGCGGCGACGGGCGATGGCCTGACGAAAGCGTTTATTGCGGGTACGGACCATCGGATGGAGGATCGCCTCCAGCCGCCGCAGCGCCGCCGGGTCGCCGAAGACGGCCGCGCCCAACTTGCGTCGGTCAACTCCGCCCTGGCCATCGGACACGCCCGGAAATTCCTGCAGCACAGCCCGCACTGCGCCTCCGTGCGGCGCCAGCAGCGCATGAACCGCGGCATCCGCGTCGTAGACCGGCACGCGCAGCCGGCGGAGCATCGCCGCCGTGGTCGACTTGCCCATGCCGACCGAGCCGGTGAGCCCAACCGTGATCATCCGCCGAGCGTCGCCAGCACCGCCTGCCGCAAGGACGCATCGACCTCGGGATCGGTGCCGAACCAGCGAGCGAAAGCCGGTCGCGCCTGGTGCAGCAGCATCCCGAGTCCGTCGACCGCCACGTGGCCGCGCGCCCGCGCGGCGGCCAGCAGCGGCGTCTCCAGCGGCGTGTAGACGATGTCGGTCACGACCGCGGACGGCGGCAGCAGCGAAAGAGAGAGGTCGAGCGGCGGCTGGCCCACCATGCCGAGGGTCGTGGTATTGGCCAGCAGCGCGGCGCCTGTCACGGCGACATGGCGGAGCGCCCAGGGCCAGGGCTCGATCGTCAGGCCGAGATCGCGCGCCAGCGCCGCCGTGCGCTCGTCCGAGCGGTTGACGACGCGGATGCGCCGCACGCGGGCCTGGATGAGCTCATCGGCGATCGCCCGGGCGGCCCCGCCGGCACCGAGCAGCACGACCGGCCGATCCGCAAGCGACAGTTCCGGCGCACCCTGCCGCAGGTTCTCCATGAAGCCGTACCCGTCGGTCGACGCGCCTTCGAGCGTGCCATCCGGCAGCACGGTCACCATGTTGACCGAACCGATCCGCGCGGCGGTCGGGTCGAGGCGGTCCACCAGCCTTGCGGCCGCCTCCTTATGTGGCACCGTCAGGTTGGCCCCGGCGATGCCCAGCGCCGGCAAAGCGCGCAGCGCCGTCTCCAGCCGTCCGGGCGGTACGGCGAAGAGCACATAGGCGCCGGCGATCCCGTGCCGGGCGAGCCAGGTCCCGTGCAGCACCGGCGAACGCGAATGTGCGATCGGCCAACCCATCACGCCCGCGACGATCGTCGCCATCTCTATCGTCCGCGCAGATGGGAAAACAGGGTCAGCAGCGGCAGGCCCAGAATCGTGAAGTAGTCGCCCTCGATCTTTTCGAACAACTGCACTCCCAGACCCTCGAGCTGATACACGCCGACCGAACCCAGGACGGCGGGGCCGGCGGCGGCGAGGTACCAGTCGATGAAGTCATCGCTCAACTGGCGCATCGTCAGCCAAGCGGTTTCCGCACCGCACCATGCCGGCTGGCCCGCCTTGACCACGGCGAGTCCCGAGACCAGGCTATGCTCGCGGCCGGAAAGAGCACGAAGCTGTTCCGCCGCGGCCTCCATATCCGCCGGTTTCTCGAACCAGGTGCCGTCGAGGTCGAGAATCTGATCGGCGCCGACGACGATCGCTTCGGGATGCCGCGCAGCCACCACCTTTGCCTTTTCCGCTGCGAGCGTCGCGGCCGCTATAGGTGTCTTAGCATTGTCACGACGAGATTTTTCCTTCAGGGAGCCTTCGTCGATCCCGGCCGGGTCGGCGATAACCGTAAGCCCGGCACGGCGCAGGAGATCGAGCCGGATCGCGCTGCCCGAGGCGAGAACGACTGGCGGCAACGCCTCAGGATTCGGCGTCATGACGGGCCGAGAGCAGCGTCAGGATGGCGGCGGCTCCCTCCTCGATCGACCGCCGCGTCATGTCGATGACCGGCCAGCGCCGCTCGTGGAAGAGCCGGCGGGCGGCTGTCACCTCGGCGCGGATCGCGTCGATATCGACGTAGTCGGTCGGCGTCGGCGAGGCCGAGAGCGCCGCCAGCCGGTTGCGGCGCACCGCCGACAGGCGCTCGGGATCGTTGGTCAGCCCGACGATCAGCGGATGCTTGGCATTGAGCACCTCGTCGGGCAGCTTCACCCCCGGCACGAACGGCACGTTGGCCGCCTTCACCCCGCGATTGGCGAGGTAGATGCAGGTCGGCGTCTTCGAGGTCCGCGACACGCCGACCAGCACGACGTCCGCGTTCTCCAGCCCCCAAAGCGCCTGACCGTCGTCATGGGTCAGCGCGAAGGTCATGGCGTCGATGCGCTGGAAATACTCGTGATTGAGCGTGTGCTGGGTGCCCGGCAAGCCGCGGGCGCGGCGGCCGAGCCAGGCGGCGAGCGCGCCGATCGCGGGGTCCAGTACGGGGATCGCCGGCACGTTCAGCCGCCGACAGCATTCCTGGATCGGCTGGCGGAGGTTCTCGTTGACCAGCGTGAACAGCACCACCCCGGGATTGGCGTCGATCCCGGCGATCACACGCTCGATCTGCGTGCGTGTCCGCACCATCGACCAGATATGCTCGATCGCCTCCGCGTCGGTGAACTGGGCCAGGCAGGCGCGCGCCAGCGAGTGCACGGTCTCGCCGGTCGAGTCCGAGACAAGATGAAGGTGGAATCTCGTAACCGTCACGATTTCGCCGCAGAGCAGTGGAAAACCTGTGGAAAACCGGGGATAACTCGGCCTTTGTCACGCACGGCCGGAAATCCACGCCCGTTTCGCGAGTCGGCATGCGACGAGTCCGCCATTCCGGATGGAACGATTCCGGCTGCGGGACTCGCGGGGAGAAGCCGTTCTGCGAGGCCTGTCATCCCCGTTATCCCCACTGCCGATATGCAGCTCGATTCGCCGATTCCGCGCCATATTGCGGTCCGTCGTCCAGCGGCGATCCCCAGCCGCGCCATCGGCCGAGCGCCGTTCGCGTCCGACCTGTGGATCATTCCCCGGCCAGCGGTAATCCCCACTGCCCACAGCTCCTACTATCCTCTTCCACCAAAATATACTCTAACACCCTGGTAAGGATGGATAGCCCGATCTCCCCCGTGAGCCCTGAAGACAAGCCTTTCCTCCGCGCCGTCATGGGCGCGCCGGTCGCCCATCATCCATTCTGGCTGATGCGCCAAGCCGGGCGGTACCTGCCCGAATACCGAGCCATCCGGGCCAAGGCACGCGACTTCGTCCAGCTTTGCCTCACCCCCGATCTCGCGACCGAGATCACGCTGCAGCCGATCCGGCGCTTCGGCATGGACGCGGCCATCCTGTTCTCGGACATCCTGCTCGTGCCATTCTCGCTCGGACAAGAATTGGCCTTCCAGGAAGGAGAAGGTCCCAAGCTCGAGCCCATCCGGGACCGCTCCGGCCTGACACGCCTCAGCGAAGCACTCGACTTCGAGCGATTGCTACCCGTGTACGAGACAATCCGGCTCGTGAAGCAAGCCCTACCGCCAGAGACCGCCCTCATCGGCTTCGCCGGCGCGCCGTGGACGCTCGCTACCTACATGGTCGAAGGCGGATCGAGCCGGCAATTCGCGGCGATCGGAAGCTGGGTCTCGCGCGATGCCGACGGGTTCCAAGTGCTCATCGACAGGATCACGACCGCCGTCACGGCCCATCTCGACCGCCAGATCGCAGCCGGCGTGGAAGCCGTCCAGATCTTCGACAGCTGGGCCGCGGCTGCGCTGCCCCATGACCTCAAGCGCTGGGTATATGAGCCCACGCGCCGCATCGTGGCATCGCTTAAGGAGCGCTGGCCCGCCGTGCCGGTCATAGGCTTTCCCAAAGGGATCGGCACGGCCACAGCAGAGTATGTCCGCACGACCGGCGTCGATATGATCTCCGTCGACACCACGCTGCCGCTCGACTTCGCCCGCGACACGCTGCAGCCTCTCGCCGCGGTGCAGGGCAGTCTCGACCCTGAGCTGCTCGTCACAGGCGGTACGGCGATGAAGGCCGCGGTGGAACGGATTGTCGATACGCTCGGCGCCGGCAGGTTCGTCTTCAATCTCGGCCACGGCGTCCTGCAGACCACGCCGCCGGAGCACGTGGCGGCATTGGCGGAGCAGCTCCGGTCGCTTCCCGTCTCTCGGCTTGGCTGATGGGGACAGGCAGGACCGCCGTCGTCCTGTTCAACCTCGGCGGGCCCGACCGGCCCGAGGCGGTGCGGCCGTTCCTCTTCAATCTCTTCAGCGATCCCGCGATCATCCGGTTGCCGCAGCCTCTTCGCGGGGCAATCGCGTGGCTGATCGCGCGGCAACGGGCGCCGGTTGCGGCCGAAATCTATCGCAAGCTCGGCGGAGGCTCGCCGCTTCTGCCCAACACCAAGGCCCAGGCAGAAGCCCTCGAGGCAGAGCTCGGCGAGGGCTTCAAGACATTCATTGCCATGCGCTACTGGCATCCGCGCGCGTCGGAGACGGCACGTTGCGTCGCCGCCTGGAAACCGGACCGGATTGTGCTGCTGCCGCTCTATCCGCAATTCTCGACCACCACCACGGCCTCGTCCCTGGCCGAATGGCGGCGTGAAGCAAAGGCGGCGGGCATCGCCGCGCCGACGGTTCTTCGCTGCTGCTATCCGGAAGAGCCGGGCCTCATCGCCAGCCTGATTGCGCGCACGCGCGCAGCACTCGAGGCTCTCGCCGATTGGCCGGCCAAGCCGCGGATCTTGTTCTCGGCGCATGGACTGCCCGAGCGGATCGCGGCCGCAGGCGATCCCTACCAACACCATGTCGAGCAGACGGTGGCGCGGGTCGTGCGCGAACTTGGCATTCCCGATCTCGATCACGTGATCTGCTACCAGAGCCGGGTCGGGCCGCTGAAATGGATCGGACCGGCGACCGACGAGGAAATCCGACGGGCGGGGCACGACGGCGTCGCCCTCGTCGTGGTCTCGGCAAGCTTCGTCTCCGAGCACTCCGAGACTCTGGTCGAGCTCGATATCGAGTATCGGCATCTGGCCCAGGCATCGGGTGTGCCGCGCTATGTGCGGGCGCCGACCGTCGATACCTTGCCGGGTTTCATCGCCGGGCTGGCGCGTCTCGTCCGCGAGGCGATCACGGGAAGCGCTGCGTGGTGCCTGCCGGGGAGCGCGATCTGTCCCCCCGATCGCACCGGATGCCCGTTGCGCAAGGAGGCGGCATGATCGCGCTCTACCCCTGGCTCAAGGCGCTCCACATCATCAGCGTCATCGCCTGGATGGCAGGCCTGCTCTATCTGCCACGGCTCTTCGTCTATCATGCGGATGCGCCGGCCGGCAGCCCGCAATCCGAGACGTTCAAGGTCATGGAGCGGCGCCTCTACGTAGTGATCGTGCGACCGGCCATGCTGGCGACGCTTGTGTTCGGCATCTCGCTGCTCTTCGTACCGGGCATCGCCGACTGGCAGCACGGTTGGCTGCACGCGAAGCTGCTGCTTGTGCTGGGACTTCTTGCCTTCACCCATTTCCTTGCGCGCTGGCGGCGCGCCTTCGCGGAAGACCGTAACCGCCACCCGTCAGGCTTCTACCGGAAGGTCAACGAGATCCCGACGCTGCTGATGATCCTCATCGTGGTCCTGGTCGTGGTAAGGCCGTTCTGACGCGGCGACGCGGCCGGGCTTGCACCGGCGCTGCCGAGGTGCCATTTGACTTGCGCTGGAACCTCGCCTAAAGAGGCTCTGCCGGTTCTCGGCACTCTTCCCAGCGCCTCGCACGTCTTTCCGGATTCGGCCTTCGGGCTGTCTCGTCCCTCCCAGGGCCATTCGTGCGGGCATATTCTCCTTGTCTCCCCTCCAATGTGACTTCCCGATGAATCTCCAAGAACTGAAACGCAAGACCCCGGCCGAACTTCTGGCCTTCGCCGAAGAGGTCGAGATCGAGAACGCCTCGTCGCTGCGCCGACAGGACATGATGTTCGCGATCCTAAAGCAGCTGGCCGAGAACGACGTGCCGATCTTCGGCGACGGCGTGCTTGAGATCCTGAGCGACGGGTTCGGCTTCCTGCGCTCGCCCGAGGCGAACTATCTTCCCGGCCCCGACGACATCTATGTCAGCCCGAGTCAGGTGCGCCGCTTCAGCCTGCGCAGCGGCGATACGGTCGAGGGCCAGATCCGGGCGCCCCGCGACGGCGAGCGTTACTTCGCACTGCTCAAGCTCAACAGCATCAATTTCGACGAGCCCGACCGGGTCCGTCACCGCATCAATTTCGACAATCTCACACCGCTCTATCCCGACGAGCGGCTCAAGCTCGAGCTGCAGGACCCGACGCGCAAGGATCTGACGACCCGTGTCATCGACCTGATCGCGCCGCTCGGCAAGGGTCAGCGCGCGCTTATCGTCGCCCAGCCGCGCACCGGCAAGACGGTGATGCTGCAGAACATCGCGCACTCGATCGCGATCAACCACCCCGAGGTCTACCTCATCGTCCTTCTCATCGACGAGCGGCCGGAAGAGGTGACCGACATGGCCCGCTCGGTGAAGGGCGAGGTCGTCTCCTCGACCTTTGACGAGCCGGCGACCCGCCATGTCGCCGTCGCCGAGATGGTCATCGAGAAGGCGAAGCGCCTGGTCGAGCACAAGCGCGACGTGGTGATCCTGCTCGACTCGATCACCCGTCTGGCGCGCGCCTACAACACCGTCGTGCCCAGCTCCGGCAAGGTGCTGACCGGCGGCGTCGACGCCAACGCCCTGCAGAAGCCGAAGCGATTCTTCGGTGCCGCGCGCAACATCGAGGAAGGCGGGTCGCTGACCATCATCGCCACCGCGCTGATCGACACCGGGTCGCGCATGGACGAGGTGATCTTCGAGGAGTTCAAGGGCACCGGCAATTCCGAGATCGTGCTGGACCGCAAGGTGGCCGACAAGCGGACCTTCCCGTCGATCGACATCTCCAAGTCCGGCACCCGCAAGGAAGAGCTGCTGGTCGAGAAGGGCGAGCTCGCCAAGATGTGGGTGCTCCGCCGCGTGCTGATGCCGATGGGCGTCGTCGACGGCATGGAGTTCCTCATCGAGAAGCTCAAGCAGTCGAAGACCAACGGCGACTTCTTCGACGCGATGAACACCTGATCCCAGTCTGCCACAGTTCGCCGTCATTGCGAGCGAAGCGAAGCAATCCAGAGCCACGGTCTCCGACCCCTGGATTGCTTCGCCTGCGGCTCGCAATGACGATGCGTCGGCGAATCTGTTTAGGGAAGCAGCACCGTCGAGCCGGTCGTCCGGCGGGCCTCCAGCGCGTGATGGGCGGCGCCGGCCTCGCGCAGCGGGAAGGTCTGGTTGACGTTGATCTTGACCTTGCCGCCGCCGACCATCTCGAAGAGGTCGGCCGCTGCCGTCTCCAACTCGGCACGCGTGGCGATGAATGAATTCAGCGTCGGCCGCGTGATCATCAGCGATCCCTTGGCCGCAAGAACGCCGAGATCGAGCGGCGGGACCTTGCCCGAGGACTGGCCGAAGGTGACCATCAGTCCGCGGGGACGCAGGCAATCGAGCGACTTGTCGAACGTATCCCTGCCGATCGAATCGTAGACCACCTTCAGCTTGCGGCCGTTGGTGATCTGCAGCACCCGCTGCAGGAAATCCTCGTCCTTGGTGACGATCGGATAGTGGCAGCCGTGACGCCGCGCCAGCGCCGCCTTCTCCTCGGTCGAGACCGTGCCGATGACCGAGGCGCCGAGGGCCGAGGCCCACTGGCACACGATCAGCCCGACCCCGCCGGCCGCAGCATGGATCAGGATCGTATCGTCGGGCCCGACCTTGTAGATTTCACGGATAAGGTATCGGGCGGTCATGCCCTGCAGCATCATCGCCGCCGCGGTGCGGTCATCGACGGATGCCGGGAGCTTCACCACCCGATCGGCCGCGGCAAGCCGCGCCTCGGCATAGGCGCCGATCAGGCTCGGATAGGCGACGCGGTCGCCCGGTGCGAGGCCCGTGACGCCCTCGCCCACTGCCTCGATGACGCCGGCGCCCTCGGTGCCGGGAATGAACGGGGTCGGAACCGGATAGAGCCCGGTGCGGTGATAGACGTCGAGGAAATTCAGTCCGACCGCGGTCTGACGGATCTTGATCTGGCCGGGACCGGGATCGCCGACCGCGACTTCCTCCCACTGGAGGACTTCCGGACCGCCGGGGTGATGGATGCGGATGGCGTGGACCATGGCGAACTCCTCGCGTCTCAGCCGAGATGGTGCTTGAGGAACTCGATGGTGCGGCCGTTGGCGAGATCGGCCGACGCCTTATCGTAATGCTCCCCGCCGATGCGGGCGAAGGCATGATCCTGCCCGGCATAATCGAAGAGTGTCACCAGGGAATCGCCATCGAGCCGCGCATGGATCTGACGTTGTGCCGGCGGCGGCACGTAGGGGTCCTTCGCGGCGATATGGAGCATCAGCGGCTTCCGGATATCGGCGGCCTTGTCGAGCGAGGCCTCGATGCCGACGCCGTAATACCCGACGCTGGCGTCGATATCGGTGCCGGCGGCCGTCAGATAGGCCATCCGGCCGCCGAGACAGTAGCCGACGGCGCCGACCTTGCCGTTCGCCCCGTCGAGATGCCGCGCCGCGTCGATGGTGCGGGCGATGTCGGCCACGCCCTTCGCCTGATCGAAGCGCTGCATGTAGCCCAGGGCCTGCTGCCATTCCGCCTGCGTCTTGTCGGTCAGCTGAATCCCCGGCTCGAGGCGCCAGAAGAGATCCGGCACGACGGCGAGGAATCCGTGGCCAGCGAAGAACCGGGCGAGGTCCCGCATCACCTGGTTGACGCCGAAGATCTCCTGGATCAGCACCAGCGCCGGGACGGGGCTGCGGTCAGGGCGGGCGACGAAGGCCTGCATCTTGCCGTCGCCGGTGTCGATTTCGATCATGGGGTGACCTCCGCTGGCCTCGCAGTGTCGGAATCAGTGCTTCTATAGCGCCATGGCCAGCCCGCTGTCTGCGGATGAGCGGTTGCGCCGCAGCGGCACTTTCGCCTAAGCCTCGGAACGCCGCCAACCCATCGACCGGATCGTCATGAAGACCGCCTTGCGCATCACGAGAGAGCAGAATTTCGCCGACTGGTATCAGGAGGTGATCAAGGAAGCGGATATGGCCGAGCCGTCGGGCGTGCGCGGCTGCATGGTGATCAAGCCCTGGGGCTGGGCCGCCTGGGAACACATCCAGGCGCGGCTCGACGCGATGATCAAGGCGACTGGCCACCGCAACTGCTACTTCCCGTTGTTCATCCCGGTCGAGCTCCTGGCCAAGGAGGCGGCCCATGTCGAGGGCTTCGCCAAGGAGATGGCGGTGGTGACGCATCACCGCCTGGTGCAGCGCGGCGACAAGCTGGTGCCGGATGCCGAGCTGGAATCGCCTCTGGTGGTGCGCCCGACGTCCGAGACGATCATCGGCGAGGCGATGGCGCGCTGGATCGGATCCTATCGCGACCTGCCGCTGAAGCTCAACCAGTGGGCGAACGTCGTCCGATGGGAGCTGCGGCCACGCCTGTTTCTCCGCACCTCTGAGTTCCTCTGGCAGGAGGGTCACACGGCGCATGCCAGCGAGGCCGAGGCGCGCGAGGAGACGCTGACCATGTTGGGCGTCTACCGCCGGCTGGTCGAGGACGACATGCTGATTCCGGTGATCGCCGGCGAGAAGACGCCGGGCGAGCGGTTCCCGGGCGCGGTCGAGACGCACACGATCGAGGCGATGATGCAGGACGGCAAGGCGCTGCAGGCGGGCACCTCGCATTTCCTCGGCACCAATTTTGCCGCGGCGGCGGGGATCAAGTTTCAGGACAAGGACGGCACGGAAAAGCTGGCCAACACGACCTCGTGGGGCGTTTCCACGCGACTCGTAGGCGCGCTTATCATGACCCATTCCGACGATGACGGGTTGCGCCTGCCGCCACGGATCGCACCGAACCATGTCGTGATCGTGCCGATCCTGCGCGACGAGGCGAGCCGAGCCGCGGTGCTGGAAAGTGCGGAAGCGCTGGCCGCCTCGCTGCGAACGCAGGCGGCAAGTGGCGAGCCGGTGCGGGTCGAGGTTGATCTCCGCGACGATGCTGCCGCCAACAAGCGGTGGGGCTGGATCAAGAAGGGCGTGCCGGTCGTGGTCGAGCTCGGGCCGCGCGACGTCGCCGGCGGCACTGTTGCCTTCACACGTCGTGACGCGATCGGCGAGAAACACAGCCTGCCGCGCGACCAGTTCGTCGGGACGGTGGGTCGCGAGATCGAAGCCTATGGCGACGTTCTGTGGCGGCAGGCGCTCGATTATCGTGCGGCGCAGACGCTCGACGGAATCCGGGAGTTCGCGGCGCTGGCCGCCCATTTCCGCCCGGAAGGTTCGGGCGGCTTCGTCCTCGGCAAATGGTCCGGTGACCCCGGCATCGACGCCAAGCTCGGCGAGCTCGGCCTGAGCGTACGGTGCCTGCCGCAGGAGCAGTCCGGCACGGAAGGCAAGTGCCTCGTGACCGGCCTGCCGGCGACGCTCGATGCGGTGTACGCGAAGGCTTACTAGCGCGGGAGCCTGACAATGGCGATGCCGGGGCTCGCACGATTGGGAACGATCCTCGGCAGGTTCGTGCGCAACTTTGCCGCCAGCCTTTGTCTCATTCTGCCGGTGCCGGTGAGACGGTCGTGGTTCCGGATCGGACCGGGTCAGGCGGTGCTGATGATGGCGCTCGCGATCCTGACCCAGGTCGGGTGCCACTACGTCGACGAAGGCGGCGGTGTTCTCTGGACCTACGGCTTGGGCGACCTCGGGACCGGTTACCTGATTGCTTTGCTCGGATGCTGGATTGCAGCTCGGATCGCCGAGCCCGCCGAAGGCGTGGCGGCGATCGCCGTGCTGGTCTTCGGCGCCGATACGTGGCTGGGCCCCATGCTGGTCGCCGGTAGCGCGGCGGTCCAGCAGCTCCCGGAGAGAACAGTCGAGTGGGCCTCGGTCGGCTGGTACTGGATGGGTCTCGTCTGGTACGTGGCCGCGCTGTTCCGGGCCGTCTGGGTAGCGGCCGGACGAATCCGAAGCTGGCGCCTGGGCGCTGGCTGGGCCTGCGTTGCCGCGGGCTTGATCGCACCGTCGTGGACGGTCTTTCCCGTGGAACTCTGGTACCCGGCGCAGACCGGCGAAGCCGAGACGGTTCCGTCGATCAACGTCGAGGACACGTTCAGCCGGCAACCCGGGTTGGTAGCCCACGCGCTCGCCGCGATCGAGCCCAGCCGCAGTGGCGGCGGTAGCCTCTATTTCCTCGGCTTTGCGAGCTATGCCGGGCAGGACGTGTTCCTGAAGGAGGGTCGGTCGGCAAAGGCTCTCTTCGATGAGCGCTTTGGAACGCGGGGACGCTCGCTCCTCCTGGTCAACAACCCCAAGACCGTCGACGACACGCCGATCGCAAGCGTGCATAACCTGGCCGCAGCGCTTCATGGCCTGGCCAAGAGGATGGATGTCGAACATGACATTCTGTTCCTCTACCTGACTTCGCACGGAAGCCGAGAGGAGCTTGCCGTGCAGTTCCAGCCACTGTGGCTCAACGACCTGACCCCGGAGGGTCTTCGCCGGATGCTCGACGACGCCGGCATTCGGTGGCGCGTGATCGCCATCTCTTCCTGCTATTCCGGCAGCTTCATTCCGGCGCTGAAGGATCCGCAGACCGTCATCATGACCGCGGCCTCCGCGGACCGCACCTCGTTCGGCTGTAGCAACGAGAACGATTTCACCTATTTCGGGGAGGCGCTGATCGGTCAGGCGCTGCGGCAGCAGCGATCGTTCATCGAAGCCTTTCACACCGCAGCCGGCACGATCGCCGAACGCGAAAAGCGCGAGGGGCTCACGCCCTCTCAACCGCAGATCTTCGTTGGTGATGCGATGCCCGATCGGCTATCGGCGCTGGAAAAGGATCTGCAAGCCGTACAGCCGGGCGACTAGCGGCCGGCAAGTGCCGCCGCGTCCTGCTCCCGATAGAGCACCTCGCTGGCGAGGTGGATATAAGCCTGGCTGCCGGCGCAGCGCCAGTCGTAGAGGAGGGCCGGCTTGCCGTGGCTCGGCGCCTCTGAGACGCGGATGTTCCGCGGGATGACCGTGTCGTAGACTTTCTGGCCGAAATAGGAGCGCACGTCGGTCGCGACCGAATCGCAGAGGTTGTTGCGGCGATCGAACATGGTCAGTACCACGCCCTGGATTTCGAGCGACGGGTTGAGCTGGCGCTTCACCCGATCGATGGTGCGAACCAGCTGCGACAGGCCTTCCAGCGCGAAGAACTCGCATTGCAGCGGCACCAGCACCGCATCGGCCGCCACCAACGCGTTGAGCGTGAGCAGCCCCAACGACGGCGGACAGTCGATGAGGATGTAGTCGTAGGGCTGGTCGAGCCGCTTCAGCGCATCTGCGAGGCGATATTCCCGGCGTTCGGCCGCCACCAGCTCCAGCTCGGCACCGGCGAGCTCGATCGAGGCCGGCACGAGCCGCAGCGTCGGCACCAGGGTTTGCAGGGTCGCGGCGCCGATCTCCTCGCCGCCCAGCACGACATCATAGGTCGTGACCTTGCGTTGACCCGGCGGGATGCCGAGCCCGGTCGAGGCATTGCCCTGGGGGTCGATGTCGACGAGGAGGATGCGCTTGTCTGCGGCAGCGAGCGCGGTCGCCAGATTGACCGCCGTGGTGGTCTTGCCGACGCCGCCCTTCTGGTTCGCGATCGCGAAGATCCGGGGCCGGGATGGGCTAGTCGGCACGTTCGATCTCCCGCAGCTCGAGGACGACGCCGGACCGGTCGGTGACGCTCGGATGCGCCGTCGCCTGGAACCGCCAGGATCGCCGCGCGGCGGCGACCTCGTCTGCCCAGGAAGCGCCCTTATGGAAATAGCACGCCGTGGCAGGCCGGTGGAAGGTTGCGGCAAGTGTCAAAGTTTCGTCCAGAGACTTCAGGGCGCGGGCCGTGACGACGTCCGTGGGGAAGGGTGGAAGCGCCTCGATGCGGGTTGCGTGGAGGAGGAGCGGCGCTTCGGTCACGCGAGCGGCCTCCCGGAGGAACTCGATCTTCCGCCGGTCGGATTCGACAAGATGGACCTCCGGAATGCCAAGGATCGCGAGCACAAGGCCCGGGAAGCCGGCACCGGAGCCGAGATCGACGAGGATGCGCGTCTCCGATGGCAGCAGCGGGAAGATTTGGGCGGAATCGACGACGTGACGCTGCCAAGCGTCCGACAGTGTCGCCGGCGCCACGAGGTTGATCCGCCTGTTCCATTTCCCAAGAAGCGTGATGAAGAGCTCGAGACGCTCGAGTGTTTCACGTGAAACATCGGCGAGCGGGTCGGGCACCCCCACCCCTCCCCTCTCCCGCTCCGCGGGAGAGGGGGGGCTTCTAGGTCCTCTCCCGCTGGCGGGAGAGGGTTGGGTGGGGGTAGACGCGCCGCCCCGTTGCCTCACGCCGCGCGCTTCACATGCTTCAGAAGCGCGACGAGTGCGGCGGGCGTAACGCCGGGAATGCGGCTCGCGGCACCGAGCGTGGCGGGCCGCACCGCGGCGAATTTCTGCCGGATCTCGTTGGAGAGGCTGCCGACGCTCGCGAAGTCCAGGTCCAAAGGAATCGCCAGCGCCTCGTCGCGGCGGAAGGCGCGGATATCGGCCTCCTGCCGCTCGATATAGGCGCGGTAGCGAGCATCGATCGTGATCTGCTCCGCCACATCCGGCCGGATCCCGACGAGCACCGGCCAGACGGCGGCGAGGCGCGCAAGATCGATCTCGGGATGGGCCAGCAAATCCTTGGCGCTGCGGCGCAATCCATCGGCATTGACCTCGATCCCGTGCCGGGCCAGCTGCGGCGGGGTCATCGCGAGATCGGCGACCAGCGCCTGTGCCTCGGCCAGCGCCGCTTCCTTCACCTGCCAGGCCGCAGCGCGGTCCGATCCGACGCAGCCGATGACAATCCCGCGTGCCGTCAGCCGCCGATCGGCATTGTCGGCGCGCAGCAGCAACCGGTACTCGGCCCGGCTGGTGAACATGCGATAGGGCTCGCGGGCCCCTTGCGTGACCAGATCGTCGATCATGACGCCGATAAACGCGTCAGCCCGATCGAGAATGAACGGCGCGGCACCGCCCGCCGCCAGGGCCGCGTTGAGGCCGGCAACCAGCCCCTGCCCGGCCGCCTCCTCGTATCCCGTGGTGCCGTTGATCTGGCCGGCGAGATAGAGCCCCGGCACGCGGCGGGTCTCCAGTGTCGACCTGAGCTCGCGCGGATCGACGAAATCGTACTCGATCGCGTAACCCGGCCGCAGCATCGCGGCATGCTCCAGCCCCGGGATCGTGTGGATCAGCGCGCGCTGCACGTCTTCCGGCAGCGAGGTCGAGATGCCGTTGGGATAGACCGTGTCGTCGTCGAGCCCTTCCGGCTCCAGGAAGATCTGGTGCCGCTCGCGCTCGGCGAAGCGCACCACCTTGTCCTCGATCGACGGGCAATAGCGCGGGCCGGTGCCCTCGATCTGCCCGGAATAAATCGGCGCCAGATGGAGGTTGGCGCGGATCAGCGCATGCGTCGCCGGCGTCGTCTCGGTGATGTGGCACGCGATCTGCGGCGTGGCGATCGCGCGGGTCAGGAACGAGAACGGCTCCGGCGGGTCGTCGCCCGGCTGCGCGTCGAGGCCGGCATGGTCGATCGTCCGGCCGTCGAGCCGCGGCGGCGTGCCGGTCTTGAGCCGCCCCAAGGGGAATCCCAGCCGCGCCAGCGTCGCCGAGAGTCCGAGCGACGGTGCCTCGCCGGCCCGGCCGGCGGCGTGACGTTCGGTGCCGACATGGATGAGGCCGCGAAGGAAGGTGCCGGTCGTCAGGACGACGCGCGGTGCAGAAATTCCCCGGCCATCGGCGAGCACAAGCCCGCACATGCGGCCCTCCCCGTCGAGACGCAGATCCTCGACGGCGCCTTCGACGATCGCGAGGTTCGCCTGCTCCCGCAGCAGCGCCGCCATCGCCTCGCGATAGAGACGCCGGTCGGCCTGCGCGCGGGGACCCCGCACCGCCGGGCCTTTGGAGCGGTTGAGCACGCGGAACTGGATGCCAGCGCGGTCGATGGCCCGGGCCATCACGCCGTCAAGCGCATCGATCTCGCGGACGATATGGCCCTTCCCGAGGCCGCCGATCGCCGGGTTGCACGACATTTCGCCGATCGTCGCCGCCCGGTGAGTGACGAGCGCGGTCCGCGCGCCCACCCGTGCCGAAGCGGCCGCCGCCTCGCACCCGGCATGGCCGCCGCCGACCACGATGACATCGAAGGAATCCATGGGGCGGGAAAATACGGAGGGCCCTCAGGTTGGTCAAATGACCATCTGGCAGAGCGAGACCGAGACTCGGAGTGTTTCACGTGAAACACTGGCTCAGTTGCGACTACTTACCAATGCAGAACTCTCCAAATATTAGATCAAGAAGATCATCGACGCCCACCGGTCCCGTGATGCGGCCGAGGGCGCGGAGCGCGAGACGAAGATCCTCGGCCGCGAGGGCCGCCTCGCCAGCCGAGGAGAGGCGCACAAGGCTCGCCCGGCAGTCTTCCAGCGCGGCCCGGTGACGGACGCGGGTGACGATCGGCGGCGGGCCGGCGAGCAGGGATTCGGCACGCGCGGCGAGCGCCGCGACAAGGTCGGGTAGGCCCTCGGCGGTCAGGACGGAGACGAGAACCGTGCCGGGTGCGGGGCCGGGGCGGTGGTCCAGCAGGTCGATCTTGTTCAGCACCCGGATGGTCCGTGCGTCGGGCGCAGCCGGACCGGCCGTTGCCGCCGGCTCGACCCGCAGCACGAGATCGGCGGCGGCGGCGCGGGCGCGGGCGCGGGCGATGCCTTCGGCCTCGACCGGATCGTCGCTATCGCGCAGCCCGGCGGTGTCGGCCAGCACGACTTGGTAGCCGGCGAGATCGAGCTGCACCTCGATAACGTCGCGCGTCGTCCCCGCGGTGGCTGAGACGATGGCTGCGTCGCGGCCGGCCAAGGCATTGAGGAGGCTGGATTTGCCACTGTTCGGCGGGCCGGTGATGGCGACCGAAAGCCCGCCCCGGACGAGCTCGCCGCGATGTCCGTCCGCGAGATGAGCGGCGATCTCCGCACCGACCGCCTCCGCCTCGCCGCGGGCACGGGCGGCGAGGTCCGATGGCAGCTCCTCGTCGGCGAAGTCGATCGCCGCCTCCAGCCGCGCCAGCGCGCCGGTGAGTCGCGCCGCCCAGCCCTCGACCAGCTTCGCGAAGGCGCCGTCCGACTGGCGGAGGGCCTGGCGCCGCTGCGCCTCGGTTTCGGCGGCGACGAGATCGGCGATGCCCTCGGCCTGCGACAGGTCGAGCTTGCCGTTCTCGAAGGCGCGGCGGGTGAATTCGCCGGGCTCGGCCATCCGGCAGCCGGGGACCGCGGCCAGCGCCTCCAGCAGCGACGCGATCACCGCCGGCCCGCCATGGACATGGAATTCCGCCATGTCCTCGCCGGTCTCGCTGGCCGGCCCCTCGAACCACAGCACCAGCGCACGGTCGATGATTTCGCCGGAGGGCCGCCGCAGCCCCGCCAGCCGCAATCCGCGGGGTTCCGGCCGCCGCCCGGCGAGGCGGTCCAGCGCGGGACCGGCTCCAGGCCCGGAGACCCGCACAACCCCAATCGCAGCCCGGCCACGGGCGGTCGAGAGCGCGAAGATCGTATCGTCGCGCATGGGCTACCCGGGTTGTCCGAGCGTGGCGGCGGAATGCGCTGCGCTTTTCCGCCCTACGCACCGAACCCGTAGGGCGGAAAAGCGCAGCGCATTCCGCCATCTTACTGGCACGGCGGCTCACCCGCCCGGCGGGCGCTGGTCGGCGTGGAGCATCAGCCGCTCGACCCGTCCGCCCCCGACGAGATGGCGCGCCAGGATTTCTTCGAGATCGGCCTCGTCACGATAGGTGTACCAGACGCCCTCGGGATAGATCACGAGGCAGGGACCCAGCTCGCAGCGGTCGAGACAGCCGGCGGTGTTGACGCGCGTTTCGGGCAGGCCCAGCTCTCGCACCCGCGCCTTCATGTAGTTGCGCAGACGTTCGGAACCCTTCTCGGCGCAGCAGCCGCGCTTGTGGCCGGGCGGCCGGACGTTGGTGCAGAAGAACAGATGCTGGCGGTAGAAGAGCGGTTCGGTCGCGGCCAATCGGGCGTCCTTTCCATGACAAGGGCCGGCGGAAGCTAATAGGATGGCGTCGGGCGGACAACCCGGGAGGCGTCATGGGCGAGAACCGGCTGGACCGCGAGACCAGCCCCTACCTGCTGCAGCACAAGGACAACCCGGTGCATTGGCGGGCCTGGGGCGCCGAGGCCTTGGCCGAAGCCCAGGCGCGCGGCGCGCCGGTGCTGCTCTCGGTCGGCTACGCCGCCTGCCACTGGTGCCACGTGATGGCGCATGAAAGCTTCGAGGACCCGGCCATCGCCGCGGTCATGAACGACCTCTTCGTCTGTGTGAAGGTCGACCGCGAGGAACGGCCGGACATCGACCAGATCTACCAGCAGGCCCTGGCGCTCCTGGGCCAACAAGGCGGCTGGCCGCTCACCATGTTTCTCACCCCGCAGGGCGAGCCCTTCTGGGGCGGCACCTATTTCCCGCCCGAGAGCCGCTGGGGCAGGCCGGGCTTTCCCGACGTGCTGCGCGGCATCGCGCGGGTGTGGCGCGACGAGCGGGAGAAGGTCGTCGCCGGTAACGTCGCGGCGCTGATGAAGGGGCTCGCGCGCCTCTCCTCGCCGAAGACCGGCGGGCTCGTCGATCCTTCGGTGCTCGATTCGATCGCGACGCGCTTCGCCGGCGCCTTCGACAAGGTGCATGGCGGCCTCGGCGGCGCGCCGAAATTCCCCAACTGCTCGATCCTGGAGCTGGTCTGGCGCGGCTGGAAGCGCAGCGGCGACGCGGCGATGCGCGACGCGGTGCTGATTTCGCTCGACGCGATGTGCCAGGGCGGCATCTACGACCATCTCGGCGGCGCATTCGCGCGCTACTCGACGGACGAGCGCTGGCTGGTGCCGCATTTCGAGAAGATGCTCTACGACAACGCCCAGCTCATCCCGCTGCTGCTCTGGGCGTGGCAGGAGACCGGCGCTGCGCTCTACCGCCAGCGCATCGAGGAGACGGTCGGCTGGGTGCTTGCCGAGATGAAGGCGCCGGAAGGCGGCTTCGCGGCCACGATCGACGCCGACAGCGAGCACGAGGAAGGCAAGTACTACGTCTGGACCGAAGCCGAGATCGACGCGGTGCTCGGGGCCGACGCCGCCCTCTTCAAATCCCTCTATGACGTGACGCCGCACGGCAACTGGGAGGAGAAGACCATCCTCAACCGGCTGGCCAAGCCCTTCCTCGCCGACGATGCGACCGAGACGGCGCTGGCGGCGTGCCGGCAGAAGCTCCTGGCGGTGCGGCGCGATCGCGTGCCGCCGGCGCGGGACGACAAGGTGCTGGCCGACTGGAACGGTCTGATGATCGCCGCGCTGGCCCAGGCGGCGCCGGTCTTCGGCCGCGCCGACTGGCTGGACGAGGCCGTTGCATCCTGGCGGTTCGTCACCACGCGGATGATGGAGGGGGATCGGCTCAGGCATTCCTGGCGCCAGGGCCGCCACCAGCCCGGCACGCTCGACGATCACGCCAACATGGCCAACGCCGCGATCGCGCTCTACGAGGCGACCGGCGACACGGCGTACATCGCGCAGGCAGAAGCCTGGGTCCGCGCGTTGCAGCGGCACTTCGCGGCGGCGGAAGGCGGGTTCTATCTCACCGCGGACGACACCGAGGCGCTGATCCGGCGGACCAAGTCGGCCGCGGATTCCGCCGTGCCCTCGGGCAATGGCGCGGCGCTCGCGATGCTCGTCCGGCTGCATGCGCTGACCGGCGATGACGGATACCGCGTGCTGGCCGAGGCGCTCATCCAGGCCTTCTCGGGCGAGCTCGAGCGAGACTATTTCTCGCTCGCCGCCTATCTCAACGGCATTGATCTCTGGGCCCATGCCCGGCAGGTCGTCGTCGTCGGCGACCGCGCGGAGGCGGGAACGCAGGCGCTATTGGCGGCGGTTCAGGCCGTATCGCTGCCGAACCGGATCCTCTCGGTAATCCGGCCGGGCGAGGCGCTGCCGGCGCTCCATCCTGCCTTCGGCAAGACGCAGGAGGGCGGGAAGGCGACGGCCTATGTCTGCCGCGGCCAGACCTGCTCCCTGCCGGTCACGGAGCCGGCGGCGCTCAAGGCGGCGCTGCAGGCATAATAAAACCCTCCCCTGCCGAGCAGGGGAGGGGCTTTGAAAGTGACGACGTCAGCCGGGCCTATGCTCGTTCGACGCCGGACGTGCTGCCGGGCGGGCTGCCGGGCGGGCCGCCGGCCGGGCGGCCGGGGCGCTCGCGCGGGGTGCTGCTGGACGCGCCGCCGGGCGAGCCTGCGGCTGATAGTGTGTCGGCTGCGAAAAGTTCTGATGAGTCGCGGGACGCGTGGCGGGCCGGGCCTGCGCCGCCGGGTGCGAGACCGGCTGCGTGTAATTGTGCGTCGCCGGGCGCGTCGCGGGCTGCCGATGCGCCGCGGCCTGATGGTTCACCGTCGGATGCTCTGCCGGACGGTTGACCTGCGTCGGATGCGCGGCGGCCGGGCGGGACACCGAGGCCGGGGTCGTCCGCGTTGCCGGAGCCGTATGCGTCGGCCCATTATGCGCCGCCATCGTCGAGTGCGCCTCCGCGGCAGGCCGGTGCTCCTCGGCCGGCGTCGCGCGGTTGGGCGCCGCATGCTCGGCGGCTGCCGGGCGATTGGCGTTCTCCGCCGGATGCTCCGCCGCACGGTTGCCCGCCGCGGCCGCAGCATGCTCGCCGATGCCGCCACGAGCCGCGGCTGCCTGCGCCCTCACATGCTCCGCGGCCTCGGTCGCGCCATGCGCCCTGATGGCCTCGGCACGCGCCGCCGGGTCGTGGGCGGCCGTCGACGCCAGCCGGGTCTGGGCCGATGTGGCCGCGATATGACGCTCATGCGCCGCCGCCTGCTCGGCCGCGGTCGCCCGGGCGGTCGTGCCGCCGGTGCCGCCATTGTAGCTGACGTTGTTCACGGTCGTGTTGTTGACCACGGTGCGGTTGTAGACGTTGGTGATGTGCGTCGAGCCGAAATTGTTGACGCTGCTGTTGTAGAAGAGGTGGCCGTGATCCCAGTAGCCGCCCTCGTAGCCGACGCCGCCATAGCCGAAGCCATAGTTGATGCCGCCGTAGAACCCGACATGGGGCCCCCAGTAGCCGGCATGGAAGGCGTATAGGCCGCCATCCCAGCCCCACCAGGCCGGCGTCCACAGGAAGCCGATGGTCGGCGGTTCGACCCAGTCGCCGGGCACCCAGTAGTACCCGTCGGGGCCCCAGGCCCAGTAGCCTGGCGTCCAGATGTAGCCGGGGCCGGGGATCGGGGGCTGCACGACCACCGGCAGCACCGGCGGGGCGATGCCGATCGAGATGCCGACGCCGATGAAGGCATTGGCCGGGGTCGGCGCGGCGATCAGCGGGCTCGCGGTCAACGCAAGTGCCAGCGCGAGACTCCTGGCTTTGAACTTGAACATTTTCCTCTCCGTCGCGCCGTGCCACGGTCCCGTCGATCGGGATGGGCAGCGCCTGTTACGGAGGGAGAACGTCTCGCGAGACGGACTCGTCCGTGGCAAGATTGAGACATTTTTGCCACGGGTGCGAGTCAGAAGGCCGCTTCCTCCATCTCCATGATCGGTTTCGCTCCCGCCTGGATGGCAAGCGCATGGGCGGTGGCCTGGGGCAGGAGCCGCGTCATGTAGAACCGCGCGGTCGCGAGCTTGGCGCGGTAGAAGGCGCCGTCCTCGCCGTCGAGTCCGGCCAGCGCCAGCGCGGCCATGCGGGTCCAGAGATAGGCGAGCGCCGCATGGGCGAAGAGGCGCAGGTAGTCGCTCGCCGCGGCCCCCGCCTCCTCCGGATCGGCGAGGCCCTTCTGGGCGAGCAGCGCCGTCACCTGCTGCAGCCGGCCGAGCGTCTTCGCCGCCGGCAGGGCGAACTCGGCGAGCTCGGGCTGCTTCGCTGCCTCGGTCAGGTACGCGGAGACCGGATGGAAGAAGCGGCGCAGCAGCCGTCCCATGCCGGTGCCGAGCTTGCGGCCGACCAGGTCGAGCGCCTGGATGCCGTTGGTGCCTTCGTAGATCTGGGTGATGCGGCAGTCGCGCACGATCTGCTCGATGCCCCATTCGCGGATATAGCCGTGCCCGCCCAGCACCTGCTGGGCCAGCACCGCCGATTCGAACCCGGTATCGGTCAGGTAGGATTTCACGATCGGCGTCATCAGTTGGACCAGGTCATCGGCCGCCGCGCGCCGGTCCGGATCGGGGTGCTTCAGCGAGATGTCGATCTCCTTGCCGATCCAGCAGGCGAGCGCGCGGCCGCCCTCGGCCTGGGCGCGGATGGTCAGCAGCATCCGCCGCACGTCGGGATGGACCAGCAGCGGGTCGGCCGGCCGGTCGGGATACTTCGCGCCCGAGAGCGCCCTTCCCTGCAGCCGCTCGCCGGCATAGGTCCGGGCCGACTGGTAGGCGGTCTCGGCATGGCCGAGGCCCTGGATGCCGACGCCGAGCCGGGCCGCGTTCATCATGGTGAACATCGCCCGCATGCCCTTGTGCGCCTCGCCGACCAGCCAGCCCTTGGCGCCGTCGAAATTCATCACGCAGGTGGCGGAGCCGTGGATCCCCATCTTGTGCTCGATCGAGCCGCAGGCGACGCCGTTCCGCGTCTTGGCGCCGGTCGCCGGGTCGATCAGCACCTTGGGGACGACGAAGAGGCTGATGCCACGGATGCCGGGGGGCGCGTCGGGCAGCTTCGCCAGCACCAGGTGGATGATGTTCTCGGTCAAATCGTGCTCGCCGGCCGAGATGAAGATCTTGGTGCCGGTGATCGCGTAGCTGCCGCCGGCCTGCGGCTCCGCCCTGGTGCGGATCAGCCCCAGGTCGGTGCCGCATTGCGGCTCCGTCAGGTTCATCGTGCCGAGCCACTCGCCCGAGACCAGCTTCGGCAGGAATTCCTGCTTCAGCGCCTCGCCGGCATGGGTCCGGATCGCCTCGTAGGCGCCGTTGGCCAGGCCCGGATACATGCCGAAGGCGTGGTTGGTCGACGAGATCATCTCCTCGACCAGGAAATGCAAGAGCTTCGGCAGCCCCTGCCCGCCCCACTCCGGCGACGCCGCAAGGCCGATCCAGCCGGCCTCGCGGAACTGCGCGTACGCCTCCTTGAACCCCTTGGGCGTCAGCACCTGGCCGTTCTCGAAGCGGCAGCCTTCCTCGTCGCCGGAGCGGTTCAGCGGCAGCAGCACCTCCTCGCAGAAGGTCCCGGCCTGCTCCAGCACGGCATCGAAGATCTCCGGCGTCGCCTCCTCGTAGCCCGGCAGCGCAGAGACGTCCTCCACGCCCAGCAGCTCGTGCAGGATGAAGCGGTACTCGCGGAGCGGGGCTTTCCAGGTCGCCATGGGGACCTCCTACAATCAGTCGGACAGAAGCTCGTTGTCGTTCGGATCGCCATCCCGGCCGAGAAGCGCAACAAGCCGGCGATGCAACTCGGGCAGCTCGACCTGAATTACCCGCCAGACGATGCCGTGATCGATCGCCGCGTAGCCGTGGATGAGGATGTTTCGGAAGGCGACGATTCGTCCGACATCGGGTATCTTCGCGGCGATCTCGGGTGCGATTTTCGCAAGCTGCCCGAGGGCCTCGCCGATAATTTCGAACTGCCGCTCGACGGCCGCTCGAACGAGCTTGTCTCTTCGGAAGGCTGCAAGGTCGTGAGCGCGCGTGAATTCGGCAATGGCGTCGGCAGCTTCGCGGGCATCCCACAGATAGGACTTCGGATCACGCTGCATAGATGGTCTCGCGACCCGCTTCGATGCTGCGCTTGAGGTATGGGTTTCGGATTGCGGCGTGGCTGACAAGATCGACCTTGCGGTCGAGCAACGCCTCGAGCGCCTCCTTCAGGCCGAAATAGGCTTCGAGCCCGCCAAGCGGGTGATCCGGTTCGAAATGGACGACGAAATCCACGTCGCTCCGCATCGGATCGAAATCCTCACGCGCGGCCGAGCCGAACACGTCAAGTTGTCGGACATGGAAGCGGCGGCAAAGTCGGGCGATCTCGTGATTGAGATCCGTGAGGCGTTCCTGCATGACTCAATCATGTAGCACCGGCGAGCGCTCCGCTCTACCGGTCCAGTGTCACGGCGTTCGGCACGTCTGTGGCCGCAAACTGTGCGGTCGCGAATTGCCGAGGCATTGAGCCAAATTCGATCCGATATGGGTAGCTGACCCGAGCCAACGGGCGCAGAATTGCGCGGTATCACAAGCTGCCGAATGCCCACCTTGGGAAGGAGGCGCGCCGCATGTCCGATCGATCCCTTCGCCTCGCCGGAATGCTTGCCGCGACGGGCCTCGCCACTACCGCCTTGGCGCAGAACGCGGCCGTGACGGTCGCCGTCGACGCCGCCGCGGGCCGCCACACCATCGATCCGCGCATCTACGGCGTCGCCTTCGCCGCGACGGCCGATCTGCAGGCGCTGAACGCCCCGCTCAACCGCAGCGGCGGCAACAACACCTCGACCTACAACTGGCAGCAGAACGCCCAGAATCTCGACGCCGACTGGTATTTCGAGAGCTACCCCGATTCGAGCGCGACCCCGGGCGAGTCGGGCGACACCTTCATATCCGACAGCCGCGCCGGCGGCGCCGCGCCGATGCTGACCGTGCCGATGATCGGCTGGGTCGCGAAGCTCGGCTCGAACCGCGCGATCCTGCCGAGCTTCTCGGTCAAGAAATACGGCGCACAGTGCTCGACCGATCCCTATGACAGCGACGCGGGCGACGGTCTCAAGGCCGATTGCTCGACGCCGATCACCGGCAACATGCCGGGCGACGCCTATGTCGCGGACAGCCCGACCGCCGAGAAGGCCTGGGTCACGCATCTCGTGCAGACATGGGGCGGTGCGGCCGCCGGCGGCCTCGGCTACTACATCCTCGACAACGAGCCCAGCATCTGGTTCTCGACCCATCGCGACATCACGCCGGTCGGCGCCCATGCCACCGCCTATCGCGACGACGTGATCAGCTACTCTTCCATGGTGAAGGCGACCGACCCCAACGCCACGGTCGTGGCGCCCGAGGAATGGGGCTGGGAGGGGTATTTCTACAGCGGCTACGACCAGCAATATGCCGCCGCACATGGCTACAGCAGCTTCCCCGACCACGCGGGCGAGCAGGGCGGCGAGGACTACATCCCCTGGCTGCTGCAGCAATGGAAGGCGTCCGGCCATCCGATCGACGTGCTGAGCGTCCATTTCTATCCGCAGGGCGCCGAGTACAGCGACGACGTGTCGACGGCGACGCAGCTGCTGCGCAACCGCTCGACCCGGCAGCTCTGGGATCCGAACTACGTGTCGGAGAGCTGGATCAATGCGCCGGTCTATCTGATCCCGCGCATGAAGCAGTGGATCGCCGCCGATTACTATCCCGGCACGCCGGTCGCGATCACCGAATACAACTGGGGCGCCGAGGCCTACATCAACGGCGCCACCGCCCAGGCCGACATCTACGGCATCTTCGGCCGCGAGGGCCTCGACATGGCGACGCGCTGGACCGTGCCGGCCGCCACGACGCCGACCTACAAGTCCATGCAGATGTACCGCAACTACGACGGCCACGACTCGACCTTCGGCAACATGAGCGTGTCGGCGAGGGCGCCGCAGCCGGACAACCTCTCGGCCTTCGCCGCCATCCGCACCCGCGATGGCGCGCTCACCGTCATGGTCATCAGCAAGGTGCTGTCGGGGACCACGGCGATCACCATCGACATCACGCATTTCGCCGGCGCCAAGCTGGCGAAGGTCTACCAGCTGACCAGCGCCAACACGATCGCGACGCTGCCGCAGACCGGCGCGTCGAACGGCAGGATCCATGCGACCCTGCCGGCACAGAGCATCACGCTCTACGTGGTGCCGAGCGCGATCCGCGTCCCGACAGTGCCGCCCCGGACGATGCTGACAGGCACGCCGGACCGCTGACGTGTGCTCGCCCTATCCCGCCAGCGCCACCCGGCGGTAGCTCAGCGCCTCGGCGATGTGAATGCGCCGGACATGGGCGCTGCCGTCGAGATCGGCCAGCGTCCGGCCGACCCGCAGCACGCGGTGGTAGCCGCGGGCCGAAAGCTTGAGCCGTTCGGCGGCATCGGCGAGGAGCTTGCGGCCGTCGGCATCGGGCTCGGCGATCTCGGTCAGGATTTCGCCCTCGGCCTCGGCATTGGTGCGGATGCGCCGGTCGGGCGGCAGCTTGGCGAAGCGCTCGCCCTGGCGGGCTCTTGCCGTCGCAACCCGCTTCGCGATCGCGGCCGAGCCTTCGGCCGGCGGCGGCAGCGAGAGATCGATCGCGCGCACCGCCGGCACCTCGACATGGAGGTCGATGCGGTCGAAGAGCGGGCCGGAGATCCGGCTCTGGTACTCCTGGGCGCAGCGCGGTACCCGGGCGCAGGCCAAGGACGCGTCGTCGAGATGCCCGCAGCGGCAGGGATTCATCGCCGCCACCAACTGCACCCGCGCCGGGTAGGTCACATGCGCGTTGACCCGCGCCACGGCGGCCGTCCCGGTCTCGATCGGCTGCCGCAGCGCTTCCAGCGCCGCCCGGTTGAACTCGGGAAGTTCATCCAAGAATAGAACGCCAAGGTGGGCAAGCGAGATCTCGCCCGGCTTCGCGCGCAGGCCGCCGCCGATCAGCGCCGGGGCCGACGCCGTGTGGTGCGGCGCGCGGAAGGGACGGTTGCGCATCAGCCTGCCTTCGCTCAGGAGCCCGGCAACCGAATGGATCATGCTCACTTCCAGCGCCTCGCTGGGGTCAAGCGGCGGCAGCAGCCCGGCAAGCCGCGCGGCCAGCATCGACTTGCCGGAGCCGGGCGGCCCGATCATCAGCATGTGGTGCCCGCCGGCCGCGGCGATCTCGAGCGCCCGCTTCGCCGATTCCTGGCCCTTGACATCCTTGAGGTCGGGCGGCGCCGGCGTGTCGTCGGAGAGCCGCGGCACCGGCGGGCTCAGCACCTGGCTGCCCTTGAAGTGGTTGACGAGGGCCAGCAGATTCCGCGGCGCCAGCACCTCGACCTCGCCGGCCCAGGCCGCCTCGCCGCCGCTCGCCGCGGGGCAGATGAGCCCGCGCTGCTCGGCAGCGGCCCCCATCGCCGCCGGCAGCACGCCCGCCACCGGAAGGAGCGAGCCGTCGAGCGCCACCTCGCCGAGGCAGACGTAATGGTCGAGCTCGTCGGCCGGCAGCACGCCCATCGCAGCCAGGAGCCCGACTGCGATCGGCAGGTCGAAATGGCTGCCCTCCTTCAGGAGATCGGCCGGTGCCAGATTCACCACGATGCGCTTCGGCGGCAGCGACAGGCCGATCGCGGTCAGCGCCGCCCGCACCCGCTCGCGGCTTTCCGCCACCGCCTTGTCCGGCAGCCCCACCAGCACGAAGGCCGGCACGCCCGACGACACCTGCACCTGCACCTCGATCGGCAGGGCCTCGATGCCGGAGAACGCCACGGTATGGATGCGCGCGACCATGCAAGCGACGGTAGCGGAGGGTTGTGACAGTCGGAAGTCGGTGAGGCAGACCCGCCCGGCTGAGCTCGACATCTCTTCCCGCCTCGCTTGACACAGGCGCCGCCTTTACTGCGGGATCGTCGGCGGCACGGTCGGGGAAAGGCGCTTCGATGATCATCCGCAGCGACGAGACCGCAGATATTCCGGTTCCGGAAAACGGCACGATGCGGCTGCACCTCTTCCGGCCGGCCGGGCCGGGCCGCTTTCCCGGCGTCCTCTTCTTCTCCGAGATCTACCAGGTGACCGCGCCGATCCGCCGGCTTGCCGCGATGGTGGCCGGCCAGGGCTATCTCGTTGCCGTGCCGGAGGTCTATCACGAGTACGAGCCGGCCGGCACGGTGCTGGCCTACGACCCAGCCGGGACGGATCGCGGCAACGCGCTCAAGACCACCAAGACGATTGCCGCCTTCGACGCCGATGCCAGGGCCGGGCTCGGCTTCCTCCAGGACCATGCGGGTTGCAATGGAAGGCTGGCCACGCTCGGCGTCTGCCTGGGCGGGCATCTCGCCTATCGCGCCGCGCTGAACCCGTCCGTCGCGGCGGCGGCGTGCTTCTATGCCACCGACATCCACACCGGCACGCTCGGCGCCGGGAAATCGGACGACAGCCTCGCGCGCATGGCGGAACTCAAGGCGGAGACCCTCTTCGTCTGGGGCCGGCAGGATCCGCATGTTCCCTTCGCCGGTCGGCAGGCGATCCGGGCCCGGCTCGAGGAGGTCGGCGCACGCTACGAATGGCACGAGGTCAACGCCGCGCACGCTTTCCTGCGCGACGAGGGCCCGCGCTACGATCCCGCGCTGTTCCTGCTGGCGATGGGCTGGATGCTGGCCTTGTTCCACCGGACGCTGCACGGCGAGGCAAGCGCATAGGGTCGGCAGCGGGCGATGACCTCACGGTGGATCGTGGCGCTGATCGTCGCATTGCAGGCAGCCTCGGCGGGCCGGGCCGACACGCTGAAATGTACTGGCTGGGGCGGCCGCTGGGAGCCGTGGTGGCCGCCGGCCGATACACCGGTCGTTATTGACACGGATTTCGGCACATTCCGCCTGCCGTTCGGCTACACCACCGCGCGTGGCTTTCTCTTGACCGATCAGCATAACGTGCCGATCTGGTGGCTGCCGCCATCGTCGCTTCGGCTCAAGGAGCGCTACCGTTTTTCGACGCTTGGCTTTGTCTTCTGGTTGCCCGACGGGACGGTCGTCCAGTCGAACCCCGGCGGGCTTCCAGGCATGGGATTTCGTCCCTGCGAGCCGGGGCATCCCCAGCCCGTGCGAGACCACGTGGCTGTGTATGTCGATATGATGTTCGGCACTTCAGACCCGCATCTCGCCTACAGAAAGCGCTGGATCGACCTTGCAGCGGCGCAGCAGCCCGACGCGTTCGATGTGCTGAAGGACGTCGTCGTATCGGACTCGGTCGGAAATCTCCATTTCGGATACGGCGCGATCAGGGTCGACGACCAGGGCCATACCGGCAAGTTCGTCCTCGATTGCGGCCTTGCGCCGAACTGCGAAGTCTATGCCTACTTCGACGAGTGGGCGATGACGATCCACTTCTACATGCCGCGGGACGCCCAGGAATTGACCTTCGCCGCCGTCGCGAAGGCAGCCTCGCTGCTGCGCGAGTGGAAAGCCGCTGCTTCGGCCGCACCGTCACCGCCGTAGGCGACATCCCCGGCCCCGAAACGAAGCCGCTGCGCCAGTTTCGGGGCGCAACACGGCCTCGCCTGAAAGCTTGGGCGCGGGCCTACCGCGGCCGTTCCGTCCGCAGCATGCGGCCGCCGGGGATCGCCAGCTCCTTGAGCGTGGCCTCCTCGCGGGCCGGGCGGCTGCGCGACGAAAATCTGTTGCGCGTAGCTCCGACGCTGCGCAGTCGTCAGATGAAGCCGAGCTTCGGATAGGTCTCGCCGAGAATGGGCGTGGGATTGCCGCCCATGTACTGGATCACGTCCGAGAGCAGGTTGCGGAAGTCGACCGTCACCGCGAGATTGCCGTTGACGTCGAGCTGGGTCAGGTCGGGATAGGTTCCATAGACGCCGCCCGCCACCGGATCGCCCAGCACGAAGCTGACCGACGCGGCGCCGTGATCCGTGCCGAAATCGAGATTGGCGCCGGGCCGGCGGCCGAAATCCGACATGGTCACGATCACGACGTTGCTGGATGCGTTGTGGGCGCGCAGGTAGAGATAGAAGTTCTGCATCGCCGTCCCGACATCGGCGAGCAGCTGCGGCTGCGACTGGTTCTGCGCCGAATGCGTGTCGAAGCTGCCATAGACCGCGCAATAACCGCGCGCGCCGGCGCCGCCCAGGATGAGCCGGGCGATCTCGCGCAGCTGGGAGTCGAGATAATTGGCCGGCGTCGGATAATCCGCGACCGGCTCGGCCGCGGCGATCGCCTGGACCGTGGAGACGGCGGACTGCGCGCCGAGGACGATGCTTCGGTCATAGGCGGCGCTCGCGGACTTGCCCGGTATCGCCAGGATCTGCGCCGAGGCGCTGATCAGCGCGTTGCCCAGGGCGAAGACCGCGCCGCTCTCGAACATGCCCGGACCGGGCTGGACCATCAC
>Ga0209579_10000671_pt1 | contig 31887 bp, 25 predicted proteins | sample Coa_R1_2_FD_187152 | JGI IMG/M metagenome (GOLD analysis project Ga0209579, IMG submission 187152) | Surface soil microbial communities from Centralia Pennsylvania, which are recovering from an underground coalmine fire - Coalmine... | ecosystem: Environmental > Terrestrial > Soil >... | reverse complement strand
TCGAGACCCCGGCGACCTGGCAGGCCACGCGCTCTGAGTTGCCGAGGTTGCTCAAGAGTTTCGAGGCCGACGAGTTATGCGAGGGAGTTCCGTCGGGCGGTTTGCGAGCGGGCATGGACTACCTCCTGGTAGCTCACGACCAAACTCTCATAAGGATGGTTCCCGGAACGGGGTCAACGCCAAGGAGCAGCCCCAACGGGGTTCGAACTCGTGTCTCCACCTTGAGAGGGTGGTGATCTTATGACCTTGACCTGGACCTTTGTGGTTGGCGTGACCTTGGCGTGACCTATCCGGCGGTTACCTTGTCGGGGCTCCGTCGCCATGGTGGCGGGGGAATCACGACCATCATCGCGGCCATCGGGTTGTAGACCGGACGAAGCCGCTGGTCACAGCGTCTGCATATGCAGCTGCATAGGCAGGCTGCCTACTCAGCGTCTGCGCTCGCCATTCAGGCCCCGAGAAACTTCTCGCTCTCTGAGAGAAGAACCTTCGCTGGAAGGTCACAGCGTTCAACGACGCTTCTAGGGAAGTCGCGGGAAGAAGGCAAGCAACGGTCCCGCAATGGACTCTGCCACCGGAGCAAGCGCTCGGCTCGTCTCGCCGATCCGATGGGCGAGCGCCGTGGCCATCACAGCCATCCCGGCTGCTCGCACTGCGTCATCCGGAGCAGTCGCCGCACGGGCAACGTTCTCGGCTTGCTGACCTGCCTGCATCGCCTCCAGCAGTCCGGGGGGTGCGACCGCACGGCGAGTCTGCCCGGTAGCCAAGGCCACCATCGTCAGCATCCGCTCCAGGATCCAGACAGGTGAGAGAATTGGAGCGAGGATCATCATGCGCACGGGCGCCAGCCGTCCCTGCACTCGCTCGTTGACGTCTTGCCAGTCGGCGTCTTGGAGCTCCCCGAGCAGGCCAATGAACGCGTCGACGTCTGGAAGCGTCACAGCGGCAACTCTACCGAGCCTCACGGCCGACAAGCGCGGCTGTCTGCGACACTGTTGGCGGCGGCGCTATCTGCGGACGGGTCGGCAGCGGTTTCTGGTCGGGAACGGCCGTCGCTCGCTCGCAATCATGGACGTCAACGTCCCGACGCGCGATCGCTCGCAACGTGCAGGCTACGTCGCAAGGGCGGACTCGATAGCAATGTCATCGAATCCGAGAAGTCGAAGTGCTTGACCGCGGCAGAGGCGCTCGATCGAGCGGACCCACGGTCGCAGTTCGCTATCGCCGAAGTTACGCGAGCCGTGGGACAGGTGGTTCCTGAGGCGCTGATATTGATTCGCTAGGATCGGCCTCTCGCTTACCTCGAGGATCTCGGCAACCGTCGTCATCTCTGATGTCACGAGTGATTCGCGGGCAGGCGCCGGCAAGCGTTGGATGAGGTCGTCGAGACGCCTACTCAGAGAATCCTGCCTTCGGCGGCTCCAGTTCTCTCGGATGAATTCCATTACGGCTCGCTCGATGTCGCTAACCTTCAGCGCCGCGAGCACCTCGGCTCGCTTGGTTTCGAAAGCCCTTTGCGCGGACTCATCGTCAGCCCGGTGCTCATAGCTATGCAGCGCCTCAAGCGCCTGCACGAGGTGCAAGAAGCGCGCACGCGCCGGCAGGTCCCCGTGTGCGAGCGCCTGGCCGAAGAGCTCAACGAAAGGATTGTTGTCCTCCTCGCACTCGCGCCATCGCCTGAGCAGCACAGGGAGGGCGACCGGCATTGTGGCGAACGTGAACAGAGGCCGGTTCTCACGCCCCCGCGGATCCCCCGGGTACTTCGCCTCGTACGCTTCCTGCGCGATTCCGCTACCGAAGAGCTGCCCGCTCGGACGAAGGGAGCGACGTTCCTGATCTCCCGGAGGAAGTGCCTCGACCACCAGCCATGACAGCTTCTGCGGTCGACGGGTCGCTAGAGCGGCCACCTTGAGGAGCGGTCGCACCCATGTCGCGATCCACTGCTCGACGGTCAACGGCGCACGGCTGGTCAACTCGACGATCGGAGCGAACGCCAACTCGTAGTGGAACGGATCACCGTATGTGCAGCGGGACTCGAACGCGCACGTCGCGGTAATGCCCAACTCCTCGTCATCCCAGCTGTGATCGGCGTCAGGGTTGGCTTCGGCCGAGTACAGCTCCGCGCCAGGCTGGTCCGGAGGGCCCGGAAACCTCACCGACCGAATGGGAGCGACGCCGAACAACGTCTCGGATCCGGTGATCTGCAGCCGAACTCGTCGGTACGCGTCGTCAGGAACCTCCGCGATGTTGAGTCCAACGACGGCCGTCGTTGCCCCACCAAGCCCCCGCCCTGGAAACCACTCCGTAACTTCCACCTGTCGAAGGACGACGTCTTGTCCCGAGCGCAGTCGGCCAGCCAGTCGTTCGAACTCGTGATCGGCGGGCGAGAAGTCATGACGCGAGGGCGCGGGACGCTCAACCTCGCCGTAGAGAGACAATGCTGGATGGGAGAAGGCGCGAGCTTCGAACTCACCGCTGACCTCACGGTCACCGATGAACCAGACGGCGGCATGCGTGCCAAGAGGCACGGGGAGCTTTGGGGGCTCGGTCATGTGGCTCCACTCCTTCCTGGATGGCGCGCCGGCGAACCACCCAAGCCGACCCGCGATCGCAAGCTAGCGTCCGCTGTGCGGTCGATCCCGAAGCGCGGCCACCAAGGTGAGACAGTGCTCGCCTACTGCTACGGCCAGCTCCTGGTAGCGATAGGACCGAGGAAACGATCGGACGGAGGAGACCGGCCCGTTGTGCACCTCGACTGCTCGGTTGACGTCCCGATGGACAAACGAGACCGCTTTGTGAGTCTCGACGACCATCCCACCACCGAGCGGCTGCGCGTCCACGACGTTTCCCTCGTAGCTCGCCACGATCCGCGGCGTGAGACTCCGCCTACGGCCTTCCCCCTGGCTGTACTGCGTCTGAACCGCGATGATGAGCCCGCCGGCGAACACGGCGAACTGAGAACCGTCGTTGAAGATGTAGTCGATCTTTTCAACGCTGAGGTCTTCGATGAGCGCTTGCAGTCGCTCTAGAAGAGCCGCCGTCCCGAAGTCGGAGGCCGAGAAGCTCACGAACGCCGACGTGCTCGGCTCGTCAGGAATCTGCCTCGTCTCTCCCTGCAGCATCTCGAAACTGGAGCGAGACGTGTAGTTCACTAGGCCGAGGCTCGCGTAGGAACATCTAAGGGATCTCGGCAAGGGGACGTCCTTTCTCGTTCGCCCGAGCCAGGAGAAGTCGTCGAAGATGACGTTCAACCCCTCGTCTCCGCAGGAGGCGGCCACCGCTCCTCTCGATACTTTGGCCGAAAAGCACCGATACGGGAGGCGCTCGTTTAGTTCAAGGTCCCTGGCTGCGCCCCGAAGCAGTGCCGACCACAGCCCCGTATCGGTGGCCAAGTAGAGGCGGTCGTTGTAGATGAGGACATCGAGGACCTCGTAGCTCGGAAAGCCGATCTCTCGCTCGACCGAAGGAAGCTCGTCTCCCTCCAACGTGATCGTCAACTTGTCGAATGCGTCCGTGTTCGTGAAGCGCAGCCTCGCGGCCCGCTGTTGCTCGTTTGCGCCCATCCCTTTCGTGTGGAAGAGGTGGTACGTGAGGGCTCGGCCGACCTCTCCGTGCTCTCGCGTCGCGCGCTCCTCAATGTCCGAAACGTCATAGGCCCGAAGCTTCCCGGTCGTCGTCACCGCGTACAGCTGGGTTCGGTAAACAAACGCGTCAACGAACTGTCCGCTTATGCGCAGACTTGCGACGGCGGTCATACGCGACCTCGATTGACGCGACCTGCTTGGAAGGCGTCGATGAGCCCCGACTCCACCCAGCGCCGCACGAGCGGTGGTTCTGGACGGTGGGCGAGCTCACGGCCAGGAGCGGTGGCCGTCACGGGGTAACCGTGCCAAGGATGTGGCGCGTTCGACGGACATCGAAACAGCGCGATGCGCTCGTTGTCCTTCCCGAGCGCAACGAGGCCCCGTCGTATTCCCCACAGGTGCGGCCGACTGTCCTGCCAATCCGCAGCGTCCGCTTGAGCGAACAGCTCGAATTCGTCTAGTGGCGGGAAGTCATCTGCCCAGTGACCTCGCCGCGAGTCGGTCGAGAAGCACCGATGGTCGTTGCGCGATAGGTACATCTTGCCGCTCGGCGTCGGCCCGAACTCCAGTCCGGCCGTGCACGGTCGCCCGATGCTCATCGAACCCAAGCGTGGAAGGTTCCCGCGGCGTTCATTTGCGGCGAACCGGAACAGAAGGGCGCGCTGATCGTGTGACCGGCACAGTGACATCGCCGATCCCTTGCTTGGTAGCCCTCATCGCCTTCCCGATGGGGAGTCCGGAGAACGGGAAGCCGAGGGTCACACGGGTGCCGCTGAACGCCCTCTCGATAGCGGACCGGTACTCCATCCCGCCGAGACCGATCACCCGCGCATACCGATCCAGCCCCATCTGCTGGACCTGAGCTCTGAGGGCCTCGACGGCAATCGGCCTGGTCGAGGACACCTTGAAAGTGACCTCGTAGGGGCCGGGGATGACGTCCGTCGGGCGGAGAAACCCGTACTTGGCAGAGAGGATCACCCAGTCTCCGCCGGACGCCTCCGCGTACTGGCGGTTCACCGTGAAGGGTGCTCCGGTGTAGGCGTCGGCGGCGGGCGTCGGTCCGGCATCCGGATTCTTGGACCAGATCTTGGACCGACCGCAAGGAACGATTACGAGCAAGGAAACCGAGTTAGGTCGAAATGACATGGGCAGCTCGCTCGACCTCTTTCGGACAGACGTGGGACAGAGGACACGTGGCGCAGTCAGGGACGCCCGGGTGGCACCATCCCCGCCCGATGAGCCACGTCGGAAGATCCAGAGCTCCAGGCCGTTCATGGTGAAGTCGTCTCGCAGCGGCGATCATGACATCGCGGTCGTCCCGGTCCGCCAGCCGAGCGCGAAGAAAGACCCTGCGAATGTGGATGTCGTAGGCGATGTCACTGCGCTCGAGGTTGCGCACCGGAACCCCGAGATCACGCTCTAAGATCTCTACCGCCATCGCTGCCTTCTTCTGGGCGATGCCGACGAAGTCGTCGAGACGCTTCTGGAGAGCATCGGCGGAGGGGTTGTCGGACCAGATCGTAGACGCATCGCCGTCGTAACGATCGATCACGCGCTGCGCCGCTCGGACGATCCATCCCGGCATCTTGTTGACGTAGCGATGCAGTTTGGGCTCCTGCTGTATGGCGGCACGGACGGCTCAATCGGCGGAGGCGACCGACTGCGGATCGAGGTAGCCGAGTCGCTCTTTGAGGAGGAGCGGGGCGAGCCAAGCGCGCTCCGCCGGGATGTTCTGGTCGAAGATGACCGCACAGAGGAACGCGAGCGCATCAGTCCGGACGAGGTCGTTGGCAGCGGGATTCGTCGTGAAGTCGACGGCGATGGCCTTTTCCGAGGTGCGGTGATGGACGCCGAACTCCAGCAGTGCGGAGGCGACGGCCACCTGTTGTTCGCCGAGACAATCGAAGGGGGTAGAGGCAGGTAGAGGACCGAGGGCAGACGGCGACGGCAGCGATGGCCGGTCTCGGTGGGTAACAGACAGACGGCCCCAGGCCGCCGAACGGAGCAGCGCGTGGCCGCTCCAACCCTCGACGTCGTCTACGGGAAGCTTCACGGCGAGGCTGTGGAAGCTGTGTGGACCTACAACCTCGTCGGCGAAAACCGCGATCGGGAACGGCTCGTACTCGGGCGGCAACGGGTCCCCAATCCGTAGGTGCTTCTTGGTGGTCTTGATGAGGCTGACGAGCGACTGGGATGTCGAGAAGTCGTCTGCTTCCACGCCCTCGACGGCCACCTCTCCTTCGACCCAGGTGACGGACCGCAGGCGAGACCGACCGAAGGCGTCCCGCCGACCAACGCCGTGGCGGATATGGAATTCTCGTCCACCGACCTCGGCGATCGCGAGCCACCCGCGTTCGTACTTCTCGATCCCCTCGGGCCAGCGCCAAGAGAAAGGGCCAATTGCGGTCGTGTTCACGAGTCGCGAACATGCCGCGGCGGAGAGGTCGAGGTCAGCCACCACCTGCTTCCAGCTCCGTGGTCGTCGTTATGCCGGGCTTGGTGAGAGCGGACAGACGCGTGTAGCGCTGGCTCATCGTCCACGCCCACGTTCGACCTGATGCCGCCTTCGTCGTGTTGGTGATCGGCAAAGCGAGGGTGACCGTCTCATCGTCGTTCGGCTGAGAAAGAACGAACACTCGATAGGGCTGGCCGGCACTGCGGACTCCGCCATCGAGCGAGGCTTCGATGGCGTCGACGGCAATGCGCTGGTCGATCGCGGTGCCGCCCCGGAGCTCCTTCACGGTGTCGAGGTCAAAGGTGATGGGCTCTGGACGCTGGTCGAGAATCTTGGCGATCTTCGGCTGGATCGCTCCGTGAGCGTAGAACCCCATGTGCGTGAGCCCGGCACGAAACGACCGGTCGGGCTGGCAGATGTAGACGCCGCGCTCGTTGTACTCGTCCCATGCACGGCGAGCAGCCACGACAACGACGTCGGCAAAGTCAAGAAGGCCATCTTCGATGAAGAGTTGCTGCAGCTCCCGGAGTAAGAACCTCGTCTGCTCCCCAACGAACGTCGTGGTGTCGCCGAGGATCTCGTCGATGGCGTCGGACATCGCCCGGAAGTTGAACCAGATGACTCGCTCGTCATCAAGCGAGTCGAGAACGCTGGATTTCTCAGGGTCTGGAGTGACGATGAAGAGCCGCTCGTGCTTGGCTCCAGCAGTGAGGTTCTTGTGGTGCTCGAGGAGCTGTGTCTGGTCGAGCGCGTTCGGTACCGTCTTGGTCTCGAACCAGTAGTCGAACTGCGCGGACATCCGAGCATCCGGCACGGATGCACCGACGCCCGCCGGCTGGTTGACGAACGCCACGAGCTGGAGGGCGGATTCCTGTGCGCACGCCCCGAGGAGACGTTCGAGCAAGCTGAGCTCGAGCCGCTGGAAGACAGCGATCATCGACGAGGTCACCCGGTTCTCGCCGCCACGGTACGTGCTGAACAGGGGACTGTTCGACATCGCTGAACTCTAGGTCGAGGGTGTCCGCGTCGACATCTAACTCCATGCCACCCCGGGCTGGGCCTCACCCGGCTCTGCCCTGGGTGAAAACGTCCAACCGCCGGATGCGTTGGGCCGCACCTCGTAGATGGTCTCGACTCGCTTCATCGACGAGCCGACCAGCCCGCCGACGAGGCCACCGGCCGCGGCCGCCAACAGAGCCACGAGCCCGTTGTTCAACGTCGCTCCGAGCAACCCACCGCCCAACCCGGTCAGGATCGCGCCTTCGACCTCGGAGCCGACGAACTTCGAGATCTCGCCGTTGAGCAGGACGTAGCCGAACTGCTGGGCGAGGGCGAAGAGGTCGTTGAGGGCTGCCTCGTGGCTCGGGCGCTTGAGCGTGATGTCGAGTACCAGCTCGGCCCACTGATCAGTGCTGATCTTCTGGGCGACGACTCCCGCCAGCGCGTTGCCGAACGCCTGTGAATCGAGCACTGCCGAGGGGGCGAAGTGGTAGCCCGGAGAAAGGCGAAGTACTGCTCGGTAGCTCGTCATCTTCGATTCCTTCTAACTGGTGCGCCTTTTGGCGGCGGTCGACATGGTCGAGCCGCCAGGATGACGCTCACCGTAGAGGAGGGCTGGCTCTCCAAGGCCCCTCTTCAACCGGGGGATGTAACCTTGCGGCGTGGCGCGACCTCCTGCACCCGCCGAGGCGACGCAGGGCCTGGTCGCGGACTTGCGCGCCGAGGGGTTGTCGTGCTCGGCTCGGCGACTGGAAGACTGGGCCCGAGTCGGTCTCATACCTCGGGGGCTCCGGCGCTCGCTCGGCCGTGGCCGAGGCACCGAGGTCGTCTACCCCCCGGAGATGGCCGAGCGCTGCCGGCTTGTGGCGCTTCGCATGCGCCGGGGCCAGCCGTGGCAGGTGGTCGCCTTGTGCCTGTTCGCGTCGGGGGTGGACCTGCCCGAAGAGACGGTCCGGGCTGCCTATCGCTGGGCTCTCAGCGTGGAAGGTTCGTCCGACGAGGACGAGCTGGAGGTGGCCGAGCGGAGCGCCGCACAGTTCCTCCGCACGGCCGCGGGTCGCCAGGTCGCCAGGCTCATCATCAGGCACATCAAGCGTTCCGGGGTAGCCGACGGGGAGCACCCAGAGGCCGTCGCCCGCAGCGTCCTCACCAACCTCTTCCTGGTAGCGGTCGGAGGCGAACCCGCCAGCGACAAGGCGGTCATCGAGGTGCTGGCTGGGTTGGGACTGCCGGTCCACGAGCTGGCTCCCCACGATCGCATGGAGGCGGCGCGCTTCGTCGCCACGTTCGTCAGCGCCTTCTCCTTCGATGAGCTGACCGGCGTGCTGGACCGAGCTTCGGTCGAAGATTTGCGCTCGCTGCTGCCGGTGGCGACCGCCGTACTCGACTTGCTGCCCGAGCCGCTAAGGAGCCTCATCCCAGCAAGCGTGGACGAGCTGCTGCCGACCCTTTTCGTACCGATCCTCATCCAGCTGCGACCGCTCATCGAAGAGCTGGCGAGCCAACCTGCGTTACCTGTCGCTCCAACGATCGAGGTGTCTCAGGCGCCTGCCACGATGGAACGGATGCCCCTGCCAGAAGGTCCCGAGCACCTCACCGCGCAAGCGAGAAGCGCGTGAGCGCGAGGCTGGAGGAGCTGGCGACGGGGGCGGTAGTCGCTGGCGTGATCCCGGGACGGGACGTGACCGCTGTCGCGCTCGCGTGGCACGGCACCTCGGCGGTAACCCTCACCTACCGCGACGCCGACGGTCGCGTCGGCGAGCGTCTGCTCTACCGCACCGACGAGCCCGCGCTGTCGCTGCGGGGAGCTGCCGCACGCTGGAGCTTCGACGCCGACGGCGCGCAGTTCGCCCTTGTCTCAGAGGCCCGCCGTATCCGGCTGGCGCACCTGTTCGATCCGCTGCTCGCGGTGCACCTCTCGCTCATCGAGCCGCTGCCACATCAGATCCGCGCCGTCTACGGCAAGCTGCTCCCTCGCCAGCCGCTTCACTTCCTCCTTGCCGATGACCCGGGCGCAGGCAAGACGATCATGGCTGGGCTCTACATCAAAGAGCTATTGCTGCGCTCGGACGTGGCCCGATGCCTGGTGGTGGCGCCCGGCGGCCTGGTGACCCAATGGCAGGACGAGCTGGCCGAGAAGTTCGCCTTGAACTTCGAGATCTTGACCCGCGATGCCATCGAGGCGAGCCAGACCGGCAATCCGCTCGCCGAACGGGACCTGGTGATCGCCCGCATGGACCACCTCTCGCGAAACGACGAGATCCTCGCCCGGCTGGCCGCTTGTGAGTGGGACCTCGTGGTGGTCGACGAGGCGCACCGCATGTCGGCCCACTACGAAGGCGACGAGGTACGCGAGACCCGCCGCTACCGCCTCGGTAGGCTGCTCTCCGAGCGGACCCGTCACCTGTTGCTTATGACGGCGACGCCGCACGCGGGCAAGGTCGAGGATTTTCAGCTTTTTTTGGCCCTGCTCGATGCCGATCGCTTCGAGGGCCGGCGCCGTTCAGCATCGGCAGAGATCGACACCTCCGACCTCATGCGCCGAATGGTAAAAGAGCGACTGTTGCGCTTCGACGGCCGGCCGCTGTTCCCCGAGCGGCGGGCCTACACCGTGCCTTTCGAGTTGTCGGCCGCCGAGATGGACCTCTACGACGCGGTCACCTCGTACGTGGTCGAGGAGATGAACCGGGCGGAGCGTCTCGCATCGGGGCGGCGCAACGTGGTCGGATTCGCCCTCACCGTGCTCCAGCGCCGGCTCGCCTCCTCGCCCGAGGCGATCCACCAGTCGCTCGCCCGTCGCCGCAAGCGTCTGGAAGACCATCTCGTCGAGGTGCGCGCAGCCGCCAGTGTTGCCGTCGCCAACGCCCTGCCGGTGGACGGGCTCGGGGATGTCGACGAGGAGCTCGACACCGACGACCTAGATGCCGGAGAGCTGGAAGAGATCGAAGAACGCCTCGTCGACCAGGCGTCGGCTGCGGCGACCGTGGCCGAGCTCGAAGCCGAGGTGGCCACGTTGACCCGGCTGGAGCGCCTCGCCAACGAGGTACGGGCTGCGGGAACCGATCGCAAGTGGAACGAACTGGCTGGGTTACTCGCCGAGGCTCCCGAGATGGTTGACGCCTCCGGGGCACGGCGCAAGCTGATCGTGTTCAGCGAGCACCGTGACACCCTCAACTACCTCGTGAGTCGACTTCGAGGCTTCTTGGGTCGGCCAGAAGCAGTGGTCGCTATCCACGGCGGCATGCGCCGCGAGAAACGTCGCGTGGCGCAGGAGACCTTCACCCAAGATCCCGACTGCATCGTGCTGGTTGCCACCGACGCCGCCGGTGAGGGCATCAACTTGCAGCGGGCCCATCTGGTGGTCAACTACGACCTGCCCTGGAACCCCAACCGGATCGAGCAGCGCTTCGGGCGCGTGCACCGTATTGGCCAAGAAGAGGTCTGCCACATGTGGAACCTGGTCGCCGCCGATACGCGGGAAGGCCAGGTGTACCAGCTGCTGCTGCACAAGCTCGACGAGCAGCGCCAAGCCCTCGGCGGCCAGGTCTTCGACGTGCTCGGCAAAGCCATGCCCGGCCGAGCCCTGAGGGACCTGCTCGTGGAGGCCATCCGCTACGGCGAGCGCCCCGACGTGCGAGCCCACCTGGCGCAGGTGATTGATGAGCACGTGGGAGACGGCCTCTCCGAGCTGGTTGCCGCCGAGGCGCTCGCTTCCGAGATGCTCTCAGACGCTGACGTCACCGAGCTACGCCTCCTCATGGAAGAGGCCGCTGCTCGTCGCCTGCAGCCCCATTACGTGCAGGCATTCTTCGAGAAGGCGCTGGCAGTCCTCGCGGGCCGGATGGTCGAGCGCGAGCCGGGTCGCTTCCAGGTCACCCACGTCCCCGCCGAAGTCCGTGCCCGGACCGGGCGCTCCGGACGCCCCGTGCTGCGTCAGTACGAGCGGATCTGTTTCGACAAGGCGCTCATCCACGTCGCCGGGCGCCCGCAGGCCGAGCTGGTTGCCCCCGGGCATCCGCTGCTTGATGCTGCGCTCGACCTGCTGATCGAGCGCTATGGCGGTCTCCTCGCACAAGGAGCCGGGTTGGTCGACGACGCCGACCCCAGTGAGGCGCCCCGGGTCCTCAGCTACCTGGAGCACACCATCACCGACGCACGGGGTGGTCGGGACGGCCGGCCACACATCATCTCCCGCCGCTTCGAGTTCGTGAGCATCGATCGCGACGGGAACGGCACCGCGGCTGGCTCCGCCCCTTACCTCGACTACCGACCTGCCACCCCCGACGAGATGGCACTGCTAAAGCCGTTGCTCGCCGAAGAGTGGCTCACCTCATCGGACCTCGAACGCAGGTCCCTCGACTTCGGCATCGAGCACGTGGTGCCCCAACACGTCTCCGAGGTGTCGGTGCGCACGGAGCAACGAGTCGCTCGAACCATCGCCGCAGTCCGCATACGACTGCGCCGAGAGATCGACTATTGGGACCAGCGGGCTGCGGTGCTGCGCGAGCAAACGGCCTCAGGACGACAGCCCAAGATGAACCCTGACCGGGCCCAGGCCCGTGCCGACGAGCTAGCCGGGCGACTACGGCGCCGGCTTGCCGAGCTCGAAGAAGAACGTCAGCTCCAGCCAATGCCTCCGGTGCTCGTGGGTGCAGCGCTTGTGGTGCCTGCCGGACTCTTGGCAAGACTTGGTGACGGCAACGCCGAGACCATCGCCCGCCTTGCCAAAGAGACCAAGGCGATCGAGGAGCGTGCGCTGAAGGCCGTGCTGGCGGCCGAAGCCCGCCTGGGGCGACGCGCTGAAGCGATGTCACACACCAACCCCGGCTTCGACATCCGCTCCCTCGATGCCACCGGACACCTGCTTCTCATCGAGGTCAAAGGTCGGATCGCAGGCGCAGAAACGGTGTCGGTCACGCGCAACGAGATCCTCACCGGCCTAAACACTGCAGAGCGTTACATCCTCGCCCTCGTCGAACTCAGCGCCGACGACACCGAGCGGGTGCGCTACCTCTATGACCCGTTCGCCGGTAAGTCTCGCCAGCTACATCCCGCCGAACGGGCCACCACCTTCGACTGGCACAAGCTCTGGGAGGCGGCCAGTGACCCAAGCTGACCGTCGACGAGGAGACACGAGCACGATGCCCGTCGATAACCCTCCTCGCCGCAAGCTGATCGAGGTTGCGTTGCCTCTGTTGGCAATAACCGAGGCCGCGGAAAAGGAGAAGGGACGGAAGGTCGGGAAGCCGCAGCAAGTGCATCACTGGTGGGCGAGGCGACCGATTGTCGCTTGCCGAGCGGTGCTCTTCGCGCAGCTCGTCGACGATCCGTCCGCTCACCCGGAGCGCTTTCCCACCGAGGATGCCCAAGAGGTTGAACGACAACGGTTGTTCCGCCTCATCGAGCGGCTCGTAACGTGGGAGGCCGCAAGCGATGAATCCCTGCTGGCGGAAGCCCACGCAGAGATCCGACGCTCCTGCGAGGACAACCCTCCGGCAGTGCTCGACCCCTTCTGCGGTGGCGGCTCCATTCCGCTCGAAGCCCAGCGCCTCGGCTTGGAGGCTCACGCGAGCGATCTAAACCCAGTGGCCGTATTGATCACCAAGGCGCTCATCGAACTACCCGCCCGCTTCGCAAACCAGCCACCGGTGCACCCGAGCGACGACGGGCGACTGAATGTCGGGACCTGGTCCGGCGCTCAGGGGATGGCTGAGGACGTCCGCTACTACGGGGCGTGGATGCGAGACGAAGCCAAGCATCGCATCGGCCATCTCTATCCGAAGGCCGTCCTGTCCGATAGTTCGAAGGCAACGGTGATCGCCTGGATCTGGGCCCGCACCGTCGACTGCCCCAATCCGGCCTGCCGGGCCACCATGCCGCTCGTTCGCTCCTTCTGGCTTAGTCAGAAGAAAGGGAAAGAGGCCTGGGTGCGCCCGGTCGTTGAGGGTCGAGGGGTGAGCTTCGAGATCGGGCACGGAGCATCCGGCCCACCCGTCGATGGGACCGTCGGGCGTAATGGTGCAACGTGCCTCGTCTGCAATACGCCAGTTCCCCTTGCCCACATCAGAGTGGAAGGCAAGGCTGGCCGCATGGGCTCCCAGCTCATGGCGATCGTCGCCGAGGGTGACCGCCAACGCATCTACTTGCCCCCCGACCCCGAGCAAGAAAAAGTCGCCGAACTATCACCGCCGGACGATTTGCCAGATACGGACCTACCCGATCAGGCACTCGGCTTTCGAGTTCAAGGTTACGGGATGACCCGCCATGCAGATCTCTTCACTGTTCGCCAACTGACCGCTCTTTGTACCTTCGCTGATCTAGTCGAAGACGGGCGACAGAAACTCCTCCTCGACGGAGCAACTCTGGACTATGCGGATGCAATAGCCACCTATCTGGCGTTGACGATCTCAAGAATGGCTGACTGGAACAACCAGTTGTGCCGGTGGGAAAACAAGGCGCAGGTATCCCAGCAGTTATTTGGTCTCCAAACGCTTTCCATGAGCTGGGACTTCTCGGAGGCCAATGTTCTCGCATCTAGTACCGGCGGGATGACTACGTGTCTCCAGAATGTATTGAGGAGCCTGCGTCAGCTAAGCCCTGGCGTTGAAGGCGAAGCTCATCAAGCTGATGCTATGAAGCTGCGGAGTCAGAACCCAGACGAATTGCCGCAGTTTGTCATTTGTACGGATCCACCGTATTACGACAACGTTGGCTATGCGGACTTATCGGACTTTTTCTACGTTTGGCTCCGGCGTTCGATAGGAACTCGCTATCCGGATCTATTCTCGACCGTCCTGACGCCTAAGTCATCAGAATTGGTGGCGAATCCCTTTCAAACCGAGGGGGATCAGGATGCCGCGGACCGCCGTTTTACGGCAGATTTTGAACGCGCCTTCGGTGGGATTCGACGTCTGGCCGACCCACAGTACCCCTTAGCCATCTTCTATGCCTTCAAACAGTCCGAACGCGATAGCGCCGGGTTCGCTTCAACGGGCTGGGAGACGATGCTAGAGGCGCTATTGGCGGCCGGCCTTGCCATCCAGGCAACTTGGCCCATACGGACTGAGATGAAAGGCCGACTGCGCGATCAGGCTAGCAATGCACTCGCTACCTCCGTTGTGCTCGCCTGCCGACCGCGAGCCGAGACAGCAGGTATTACTGACCGTCGTGGGTTCCTGTCGGCACTCCATGACGAACTGCCAAAAGCACTGCACGAGCTTCAGCAGGGCAACATCGCTCCTGTGGACCTGGCCCAAGCGGCAATCGGGCCCGGCATGGCGGTTTTTTCTCGTTACGTCAAAGTCATCGAGCCAACTGGCGAGTCGATGCCCGTGCGGAGCGCTCTCGCCCTCATTAATCAGGTCCTAGATGAGGTGTTGGCCGAGCAGGAGGGCGAGTTCGACGCAGACACTCGCTTCGCGGTGAAGTGGTTCGAGCAATTCGGGTTCGACGAAGCCGGCTACGACCCGGCCGAAGGTCTAGCTCGTGCCACCAACGTATCGGTCAAGGGGTTGGAGGAGGCGGGCTTGTTAGTCGCCCGAGCTGGTCGGGTGCGGTTGCTGCGCCGTGGAGAACTCGCCGAGGACTGGGACCCGGCAACCGACAGGCGGATTTCGGTGTGGGAGACCGCTCAGCAGCTCGTGAAGTGCCTGTGGGATGGCGGCAGCGAAGCGGCCGCCGCCGACCTCTTTCGTCGGGTCGGAGGACTCGCTTACGCAGCGCGCGACCTCGCTTATCGGCTGTACTCCATCTGCGAACGTCGGGGATGGGCGGAGGATGCGCTCGGCTTCAACGCTTTGGTCGCGGCGTGGCCGGACATCGCACGCCAAGCGGCGTCGCCTGCCGCCCCTGTCCAGCCGGAGCTGGCCCCATGAGCCAGATGCATTACAGCGTGCACGACGGCAAGGCGCTCTATGAGGGACGCACCCTCGCCGAGTGGGTGCCCGACGTCGTCGCTGCGATCGTCGCTGCCGTCGCTCCATCGCGAGTAATCCTGTACGGGTCGGTGGCGAGAGGTGACGACGGTCCGGACTCGGACATCGATCTGATGGTCGTCCTGCCCTCGCTGGAGTACGACAAGAGGCGCGAACTCGAGGCCGAGCTCGGCGGCGTGGTGAGCCCGCGGGTACCAGTGCAGATCTTCGTCACCGACGAACGCGAGTGCGCTCGTCGGCGAGACGTCATCGGATCGATGCACTACTGGCCGCTTCGGGAGGGACGGGTCATCTATGCCCGAGCTGCCTGACAACAACTACGATGAAGCACGTCGCTGGCTCCGCAATGTCCAAGCCGATCTTGCTTCGATGCGGGCCGTTCAACGGGACCCGGAGTCGCCTCGCCGGATGGTCTGCTTCCTCGCGCACCTGGTCGTCGAGAAGTCACTGAAGGCGACGCTCATCGACGCAGAGGTCCCCTTCGCCAAGACTCACAACCTGCTGGAGCTTTATGACACCTGTCATAGCGCTGGTCGTCTCTCCGCCTTGGATCGCGAGGTCATGAAACAGCTCAATTCTTGGAGCATCGATGGCCGCTACGTCGATGACCTTGTCGAAGCCGACCGAAGTCGAGCGGAACGGCTCGCGCGATTCGCCGAAGAGGTCGTAACCGCAGTCCGGGCAGAGATGGGGGCGGGCGATGGCAGCCAGTAACCGAGAGCGCGCCGGACGCGCCTTCGAGACGTTGGCGACCGGCCTGGCACCATTCGTCGAACGCCAGATGGGTTCGGCCCATGGGGACGGATGGCTGGAGCGCTTCGTCGACTCCGATCCGAGGGGCCCGAGTCCGGGGTCGCTCCGTGACCCCGCCTTCTTGTTGAAGGTGATGGCCGATGCCTGGGACTCAGCGTTTCGGGCCCGCATGACCCGTACCGACCGCAACCTGGTTTTCGAGCTGCGCGACGTGCGCAACCGTTGGGCGCACAACGAGCCGTTCAGCATCGACGACACCTACCGCGCGCTCGACTCAATCGAACGGCTTCTCGTGGCGGTGGATGCCACTGAAGCCGAGGCGGTAGGGCGCTCCAAGACCGAGCTGATGCGGGTTCGCTACGAGGCCGAGTCGAAGAAGGCGACCGCACCGTCGGCGACGGGTGGTCCGGTGGCCGGACTGCGGCCGTGGAGAGAGGTGATCGTTCCCCACGACGACGTCGCCCAGGGCCGCTACGGTCTGGCCGAATTCGCCGCAGACCTGCACCAGGTCGCCTCGGGCGCCGGAGCCGCCGAGTATTCCGACCCGGTCGAGTTCTTCCGTCGTACCTATCTGACGGAGGGACTGCGTCAGCTGCTCGCCGAAGCCATCCGGCGGCTCTCCGGCGCCGGTGGAGTGCCGGTGGTCGACCTGCAGACCACCTTCGGCGGCGGAAAGACCCACAGCCTCATCGCCTTGTGGCACCTGTGCTCGCCCACCGCGCTCGACAGCTACCCCCAAGAGGTGCAGGACCTGATCCGTCAAGTTGACGCCGGGGTGCTTCCCCCCGTCACCCGAGCCGCGTTGGTGGGCACCCGGATCGCCCCCGGCCAAGTGTCCAAGAAGCCCGATGGCACCGAGGTCGCGACCTTGTGGGGCGAGCTGGCATGGCAGCTGGCCGGAAAGGACGGCTACGCGCTCGTGGCCGAGGCCGACCGCACCGGCACGAACCCCGGCGACTCCCTAGCCGAGCTGCTCGCCGCCTGCGCGCCGTGCCTGGTGCTCGTCGACGAGTGGGTCGCCTACGCGCGCCAGCTCTACGCCACCGAGGAGCAACTGGCTGGCGGCAGCTTCGAAGCCCACGTGTCGTTCGCCCAGGCACTCACCGAGGCAGCGCGCTCCACCGACCGGTCGCTCTTGGTGGTGAGCTTGCCGGCGTCAGTCGGCACCACGCCAGGCGACGCGCCCTCTCCGGGATCGGGCAGCTCCAGCGTCGAGCTGGGCGGACCGGGGGGAGCTGAGGCGCTCCGACGTCTGCGCGCCGTGGTGGGACGGATGGAGTCATCGTGGCGACCGGCGTCGGCAGAGGAGGGCTTCGAGATCGTCCGGCGTCGCCTGTTCCGGCCGATCGAGTCCGACCGCCTGGCCGACCGCGACGCCACGGCCCGAGCCTTCGCCGAGACGTACCGCACGCAGGCTGCCGAGTTCCCCACCGGGTGTCGCGAAGCGGTCTACGAGCGGCGTCTGCGGGCCGCCTACCCCATCCACCCTGAGCTGTTCGACCGGCTCTACGAGGACTGGTCGACCTTGGAGCGATTCCAGCGCACCCGGGGCGTGCTGCGGCTCATGGCCCAAGTGGTAGGCGCCCTGTGGCGTGGCGGGGACCAGTCGCCGCTCATCCTTCCCGGCGGCGTTCCGCTCGATGACGCACCTGTGGCAGCCGAGCTGGCCCGCAACCTGGAGGACTCGTGGAAACCGGTGATGGACGCCGACGTGGACGGGCCCGGCTCGCTGCCGGCCCAGCTCGACGCAGGTTACCCCAACCTCGGCCGCTACGGCGCAGCCCGCAAAGCGGCCCGGGCGGTGTTCTTGGGATCGGCCCCGACGGTGCACTCTCCGCACCGGGGGATCGAGGCTGCCCGTGTGCGCCTCGGTTGCGCAGCACCGGGTGAGGCGGTGGCCACGTACGCGGATGCGCTGGCCCGCTTGTCTGACCGCGCCACCTATCTCTATGTCGACCGGGACCGCTACTGGTACGGGTTGTCACCGAGCGTTGCGCGCATGGCCCACGACCGTGCCGAACGCTGGCTGGCCTCGGGGGTCGCCGAGCTCGACCAGGCGCTCTGCGATCGGATCCGCGCTCAGCGCGACCGGGGGGACCTGGTCGGCGTCCACGTCGCCCCGGCCAGCTCGGCTGACGTGGACGACGACGACCGGGTGCGATTGGTGGTGCTCGCACCGGCCCAGGGCTACGTTGCGAAGACCGACGACTCGGCGGCCCTCGACATAGCGCGCGATCTGATGCAGCACCGCGGCAACGCTCCGCGGCTGTACCGGAACATGGTCGTGTTCCTGGCTGCCGATACCCGCCGGCTCGACGACCTGCGCCAGGGCATGGCCGACGCGCTTGCCTGGGTGTCGATCTGCAACGAGGCCGACGAGTTGGACCTCGGCGCCCAGCAGGCCGCCCAGGCGCGGACCAAGGCCACCGAGGCCGAGACCACCGTCACCCGCCGCCTGGCGGAGGCCTACACGTGGGCGCTCGTCCCCATCCAACCCGAGCCCACCGGTCCGGTGCTCCTCGAGCCCGTACGCGTCGAAGGTCAGGGCGACCTCGCGGCACGAACGAGCCGGCGCTTCGTCGACAAGGGACATCTCAGCCTGGTCTACGCACCGTCGCTGCTGCGCCGGCTGGTGCTCGACGGACCACTCGCCCCGCTGTGGGAGAAGGGGCACGTGGCCATCGGCGAGGTGTGGGAGGCCCTCGCCCGCTACGCGTACCTCCCCCGGCTGCGTGATCGCGCCGTGCTGGAACGCTGTGCCATTGACGGGCCCGCCGGCTTTTCATGGCAAGAAGAGGGCTTCGCCCTGGCCGAAGGAGTCGACTCCACCACCGGCCGCTACCTCGGGTTGCTGGTGGGGCCGGGCGGCGGCGGATCAGTGTCGTCCTCGACGCTGCTCGTTCGACCGTCGGCTGCGGCCGGACAGGTGGCGGCCGAAGAACAAACAGGCGAGACCGCCCCCACCAACACCCCTGCAGGCACCCGACCCCCGGGTGTCGCCGGCTCGCCGCCGGGTCCAGCTGCTGGAGGGACGGCGGCGCCTACCAAGCCGCGACGATTCCACGGCAGCGTCACTCTGCGCTCCGAACGGCTCAGCCTGGAGTTCGGACGCGTCGTCCAAGAGGTCATCTCCCATCTCGGCGACTCGGCCGGGGACGTCGACGTCACCATCGAGATCGCAGCCACTTCGGCCGACGGCTTCGACGAATCGATCGTCCGCACGGTGACCGAGAACGCTCGCACGTTGCATTTTGGCGACCAGGGGTTCGAAGCAGAATGACGGCCTCTATCGACGAGACCAGCGAGCAGCCCGTCGGGGTTCGCTCGTGAAGTCGGCCTCGTACCAACGCCCTTCCGCCACATCGAGCAAGACCGGTACCTGTGCCGGACCGATCTCCAGTGATCCGCTGCGCAGGAAGTCGCCGGGATCTTGACTGTGTCGTCTGAGGACCGCACGAAGGGTGCTCGCCGTGATCGAGGCCGCGCCGGGGCTGGCCGCAAGGTTCTGTAGCCGCCGGGCGTAGGAAGGGCGAGTGGCGCACACCTGCTCGATAGCCAGCTCCGATGCGCTCGACATCGGCAGACCCTTCAGCGCCTTCTTGAGTGCCTTGGTGTAGGCGGGAACGTCATTCAGCAGGGCTCTGATGTCGGCGAACAGCCGGTTGAAGACCGTGGGGTTCAAGATGGCGATCTCGGTACGAGTAACGATGAGGTCGGCCTGGCGATCGAGGGTGAAGTCGGGCGGATCGGCGGCACGCAGGGTGCCGTCGAATCGGAAGAAGCTGTGAGCCTTGCGCAGGATGGCGGTTGGGTCGTACTCGCTCACGAAGGCGACCGGGCCATCCTGATCACCGGCCTCCCAGACGATGGCGTAGAGGCGGAAGTTCCCCTCGGCGAGCTCTGCGGGATGGAGGTTGTCCAGTTCGCCCGGTGCGAGCACAACGCGGAGGAGGTCGGCGGCTTCGGCGAGCAGCGGGTCCGGAGGAGGGCGCTGACCCGGTTGGTCCGGCTCACGGGCGTTTCCGCGGTGCCGTCGGCGCGGGGCAGACGGCAGATCGGAGACGCTGACGGTCAGGTACTCCTCGCCCTGTTCGATGTGGGCGTCGGGATGCCAGTCAAGGCGGCTGCGAGAAGCGAGAGCGGTGACCGTCGTGGCGACAATGTCGCGCATGATGCCGTGGGTATCCACATCGAGGTCGACGACGAAGCCTTCCAGCTGCTTGGGACGTGGTCGGCGGCCGACCACAAGGATCGGGTCCCCGCTGGTGTCGATGGCGCGCCAGTCAGCCGGTTCTTTCACCCGGCGCTCCAACAGATGCGGTCGGCCATGCCGGTCATCGTTCCACCTCGGTACGGCTCGAACCGCCCGCAGGTGGTCGGGGGGCCACCAAGGTCCAGGGTCGGCGCGTGGGTCGCCGAACCCATCCGACCCCTCCCATGAGCATGGCGACCGGTTCGCCAGGAGGCCCTGGCTTTGGCGGATCCTGGCAGATGATCAGGACGCGCTGATCGAGACGACTGGCCTCGACGACCCTCCAACCCAAGATGTACAGGGTCGGGTTCACGAGTCCCAGCGACGATGGGACGAAGACCGCCCATGCCACTGCGAAGTAGACGAGGTAGGCGAGGCCACCTCGAAGGTCGGTCGGTGGGCCGGCAATGAAGGGGAGTAGGTACGTGGCGAGATAGCCGGCAACCTCGCCACTTTTGTCCGAGACGTCGTCAAATGGAACGTGGCGAGCACTTCGCCGGAGACCGGCTTTGATGAGCCGGACGGCGTCGACGAGCCCCCAACCAGCGAGGGCCCAGAAGACGATCTCTTCAGTGAGCCCGGTCGACCGGATGGCGAAGATGGCCCACAGCGCGGCGTACGAGATGAGGTACAGCCTCGTCCCGACAAGCCGGCGTGCCATGAGCGTCTCTCCTCCCGAGCTGTTCCCGTTCGCGGAAGGCTAGGCGAGGGCTGTGACGGTTTTCGGGGTTGACCATGGGAGCAAGCGCAGCAACCGTTCCAGCTGGGCTGTCGGGATTACGCCGTGTGCGGTCAGGGATTGAGTGCGGCGGCTGTGGAGAGACCGGCGAAAAGCCAGCGCTCGGCGCTGGCAACTTTGACCTCACAAGGTCGCCGGCCGGGTACTTGGTGCAGCGCTCCACTTCGAACCAGGTCGACGATCGCCCGGGAACTCTGACCGCTGAGGCGAGCGACCTCGGCGAGCGGGACGGCCGCGTTGTTGGCCGCGCGGGCGCATGCCGGATCGCGGATCGAGCCAGCACACCCGGTCCGAGGCGCGGGTGACGAATCGGGCGCCGGAGGAGTCGGTCTCGGGGTCCACCTCCAGCGGCAGCGGTCGCCCATCGGCGGTGTCGTGCTCGAAGCGGGGGGCGTTGGTGACCTGTGCGTGTGTCATCGCTCGACTCCGCGCCCCCCGGGTAGCTCGACCTCGACAACGGGGCCAGCAGGCTGCTCCGTTTCGGCTCGGCTGAGGGCGACGGCCCGCTGGATGGCAACATGCGCCCGCTTCCTTTGGGTCTGGTGCTCGATGCTGCTCACGTCGGTCTCGGCGCCGAGGGGCTGCTGGCCGGTGAGGTGCCAGCGGTCACGGTAGGCGGCGACGGTCGAGACCTCGCGCAACCACCGCTCCCGCCGTGTCGGCCCAATCGGTGGGTTCCCGAGACCGGTGACCCAAGGCCTGCCGGCCTCGACCGCCTGAGCCGCAAGGGTCCTGGCACGGTCCTGCATCGCCAGGACCCGCTCGGCCAGAGCCGTCGCCAGCTCCGGGTCTTTGACCCCTCGGGCTCTCGGGATGAGCCCCGCGATCAGGTTGTCTCTCGCCGGCCGCCGGCCGGCCGCGGCGTTCGTCCATCGCTCGACCCGGTGGTGAAGCACCGAAGTGATGTCGTCGGCGTCGGCCAGGCTGCGTCCGGCCACGAGGCGCGGCAGAGCAGTTTCGATGTCGAGCCCGCGTGCCTCGGCGTTCCGGAAGGCAGCCAGCAGAGGGCCTCGGGCGTCGCTCGCTTGGACCGCGGCCAGCTCGTCGTCGGTGAGCCCGGAACGGGCCAGCAGCACGTCCCACCGGCTGGCCTGGGCGATCGTCGCTAGGGTCAGGTACTCGGCCGACAGACGCTCCATACCCTCTGCCTCGTCGTGATCCCGGCGAATCATCTCGTGCGCCGCCAGGTCTGCGCCCTCACGACGGAGCACCCCGGCCAGCACGTGACGTGCGGTCACCGGCTCGGCCATGGCGTCGTGGGAGGTCTCGGGGTCCGGGTCGTAGTGCGTGTCGACGTAGAGCCGGTTGGACTCCCTGCCTCTCGTCGCCGAGACGTACAGCACTTCTCTGCTGGTCGTCGCCAACACCATCGTGTGCGCGGTGTCGACGGTTCGGCCTTGCGAACGGTGCGCGGTCGAGGCGTACGCGAGCTCGACATGCTCGGCCACATACGCGGCCGGTAGGCGCAGCTTGCCGGCGCCATGTAGCCGGGTGACGGTAGTGCTTCCGTCGGTGTCGATAGCGGTGACGGTCCACTGGTCCCCGTTGCGAACCCACCGCCTGCCGGTCGCCCGGGTCCGGTCGTTCTCTCGGGTCACCACCCGATCGCCAACCCCGGCCGTCGCCCCACCGGCTACCGAGACGCCGTGTTCGGCGACTGTTCCGGCGACGATGCGGTCGGCCCTGGCACGGACGTTCAGCTCGTTCACCGTACCGAGGTCGCCTGCGATCATCAGGCTCACCCGACCCGCCTCGGTGTCGGTCTTCCACGCTCGGTAGAGGGCGTCGAGCATCTGCTCCCTGCCCCCTTCTTCGATCCGGCCGTGGGCCTGGTACGCGTCGATGGCGTCCTCGGAGCCAACCCGCAGCTCGAGGCTGGCCGTCTTCTCCCACTCATTACGGAACCGGCGGACGTCGCTCAGCGCCGGCACAAAGCCGTCCCGGACATGGACCAGGGCAGCGAACATCCCTCCCGCCTCAACGGCGGAGAGCTGCGCTCCGTCCCCGACCAACAGCACCTTCGCCCCAACGTCCCCGGCCGCGCTGACCAGCTCGTCGAGGGCGAAGGTGCCGGCCAGGCTGGCCTCGTCCACGATCACCAACTGGCCCGCCCCGAGCCGCCACGCTTCGACCTCGGCCTGCATCTGCGCCACCCGCGAACGGAGCGTCGACCGGTGCCGCAGAGACGTCCCCGGGTCGACCAATGCCTGTCGAAGCTGGGTGATCTTCGCCACCCGCTCGGCTTCCTGGCGGTGCTCGTGGCACCACTTGGCGGTGTTCTCGGTGCCGATCCCGAGCTCTGCGGCCAGCACCTCGGCTGCCGCCGCCGAGGGGGCCAGGCCGAGCACCGAGCCGGGGCCATGTTCGGCCTCCCACACCGCGCGCAAGCCGGCCATCGTCGTGGACTTCCCCGTCCCAGCCGGCCCCAACAGCACGTCCAAGGACCGGCCGGAAGTGGCGACCTGTTCCACCGCGAACGCCTGGTCCAACGACAGTCCATGGTCTCTGCCGGGCAGGTTCGCCCCGGTGATGGCGGCGACGGTGGCGCGTGTCACGGCTGGGCCGGCAACCCGGCGGCCAGCGTCGAGCAATCGAACCTCGGCCTCCAAGAGCGTCGTGGTGGTGTAGACCCCGTTGTTCTTGGCCCGGAACCGACTCGTGTCATCTGGGCGACGGAGGTGCCCAGGCGTGGTGTGCAGCTCAGGCGCCGAGATGAGCAGGCAGCGGGCGACCGCGAGGTCGCAGGTGCGTTCTGCCACCGCGATCCGCTCGTCCGGGGTGGTGAAGCGCACCCCGTGGAGCTGGCGGTGCACTTCGGCCAAGACGTTGGCCCGGCTGAAGGTCGCGCGGCGCTCGGCCACCTTTTCCACCGCCGCAGCGGCCGCGTCCTCAAGGATCGCGTCGGCGAGGTCCGAGGTGCAGAGCGCCGGGAGGTCGTTGCGCTCGGCCAGGGTTGCCACCCATGCCGCGGTGTCGTGACCGACGAAGGTAGCGGCCCGTTCCCGCCACCCGTCGGTCAGCTCGGCGAGACTGTGGTGGGTCTTGTCCACCTCCCTTTCGGCGTACGCGAGCACCACGTCGATGGCCCGGCGATGGCACGCGTAGATCAGCGCCTTGGTCTCGGCATCGGCCAGCGCCCAGGCGGTGGAGACCGACTTGGAAAGGGAGAAGGTGAGGTCGAACCCGGCGACGGGCGCTCGCTGAGTCCTGGTCGTGGCCCGCTCCTCGGCGTCGATCCGCGCCACCAGGTCTGCTCGCTCGGTCTCCGTGGTCGTCGCCGCGATGGCCTCGACCCGTGCTGCGATCCGCTTCGCCCCTGACAGGCGCGAGCAGTTGGGCTGGCGACCGAGCGGGGTACCGGTGACCGGATCGGCGCACATGCCGAGCAGGTTGAACAGATGTTCCTCGGTGACCGTCGTCCCGGCCGCGACCCCCCTGCCGTCGTCCAGACCCGAAAGGCCTGCGCCCAAGAACACGCCTGGTGGGGTGCCCGACTCGGCGTAGTAGCGCGTCAGGTTCGAGACTCCGCCGAGTGCGCCGTCGCCCACCGCGACCGACTCCATCAGGTAGCGGTAGCCAGTTCCCAGGCTCATCCGACGAAGCGAGATCACGGCCCGATCCGATCCTCGGGGCGTACGTCGCCCCGCCGCTACCCGGCCTGCCGGCAACCACCATCCGCCCCCTCCCGCCGGGCGGGTGCCGCCGCGAATGCCAGAGGCGTGAAGCAGATGGTGATGCTGGTCGGCGGGCTGTGGGCGGGGGCAGCGGGGAAGTAGGTCGTCGGCTCTGTCGTGTCTGCTCCATTGAGGTGAGGACACCGGGCGATGCGCGACCTACGCCTGGAGTCGCGGGGCTGTGCTCAGCCGTGGAGCGGCCAGAGGAGAGGGAAGTGTGTCCGCGTGTCGGAGGGCGATGGTGGTAGCTCGCTGTCCTGGTGTTGACGGCCCAAGCTGGGTCGAGACAGAAGAGACGCCCATGCCCTCCATCACCCCGATCTCACTCGCCGCCAGCGAACCGCTACGCGACCACCAAGCCGCCACCACGAAGGCGGTCGTCGCCCGAGCCGTGGCGCTCACACGGCGCGAACCATACGGCGGACGTGACGAGCGCTGCTACGACGGCGCGCAATGACCCTCTCCCCTTCCCAGCGGCAAGGGAGCGTGCGCCCGATTCCCGCCAGCTGAAGCGTGCAACCACGTAGAGACGAGAGGGTGTCATTGGCAAGGCCCCTCCCTGCGCTCGTGCGGATGGACGTCGTCGCCAAGGCCCTCGGCGTAACCGAACGTCACGTCCGGAGGCTCGTGGACGAGCGGCGCATCCCCTTCGTAAAGGTCGGCTACTTCATCCGGTTCGAGCCCGAGGAGGTGACGCGCTGGGTGAAAGAGCACCGAGTGGATGGCCGCGGGCGTCTGAGGTCCCGAAGGCCGGCCAGGTGACGGACTCTTCGATCCCCACGCCGTCCCCGCCTCCTCGGGGTGGGCGACGGGCGATCAAGGCCGAGGGAGCGACGCGTGTCTTCTGCGATACGTACCGCGTCCTCCAGCCTGGCGGGCGCGCGGTTGTGAACGTCGCGCGCGTTGGCGGTGTGAGTTGGTCGTTCTCACATCGAAGCGCAGAGCCAAAACGTCATTCCTGGCGATTGATACGCACGAACAGTCACAGCGACGCGCGATGATTCTTCGGGGAGGGGAGGACGATGTACGTCGACAGCACGGCACCTGGATGGTCGAGCCCGACCAACCTCGTCGCGCACGTGCATTGTCCGCACATCGCTGAGCTCTCGCTCGCTGCGGAGGCGATGCGTTCGTCCCACGCCGCGGGGCGAGGACTCCAGTGACCATCCCGGAGTCAGTGTGGTCCGGGCCGGAGTGGACCGTCACGGTGACCAATACAGAAGTCACGGTCGTCCAGCCCGAGGGAACGATCACTGTCGCCGCCGCCGCCGCCAGCAGGCTGGCTGTCCGACGCAGATGGTTCCATCGCAGTCTCCACGATGGAGATCAGGTCCTCCTCCGGTTGCGTGGAATCTCGAGGTCCGGCTCGGCGAACCTCGGGCGCGCCCTCATCCACCTTTCCCTCACCCCAGCGATAGAGGCGGCGGTCTCGTGGTACGACAGCGCCACTCAGGTATTCCTGAGGGCGAAGGCGGAGCAGCGGTGGGTGCCGCGCGAGACCCTCGATGGCTTACTGGCCAGCCGCCCACCACAAGGTCTGCTCGACCAGGTCCGCGCTGTGCGTACCGAGAGCAGCTTGACCGTACGGGAGCGGGCTGCTCTCGACTTCCTCGACACCGACTTGGCACGAACCGCAGCCACCATGAACGAGGCCATCATGGCGTCCGAGCTCGTCTCTCGCCGAGAGTTCTTCGACACGATCGAGAAGACGCCTCTATCCGACGAGCAAGCAAAGGCGGTGATCTGCTTCGACAACCGAGTCCAAGTTCTTGCCGCCGCCGGCTCCGGTAAGACCTCCCTGATGGTGGCCCGTGCCGCTTACGCCATCACTCGGGGGTTGGTTGCGCCCGAACGCATCCTGCTCCTGGCGTTCAACGGGGACGCCGCAGTCGAGCTCCAGGAGCGGGTCGACGCCCGCTTCGCCGCCGCAGGCATCGACCGGACGGGCGTCCGGGCGTCAACGTTCCACTCCTTTGGTCTCGACGTCATCGGTCGGGCCACCGGGGTCAAGCCCCGACTCGCTTCCTGGCTCGACCGCGGGGAGGGTCTCGAGATGATGGAACGCATCGTTGACGAACTGCGCGACCGCAACCCGCAATTCCGTCGTCGCTGGGATCTCTACCGCCTGCTGTTCGCCCGGGCCCCCATCGACATCGAAGAGCGCGAGCCGGACGGCTGGGACGCCCACAACAAGGAGAACGGCTACCGGACCTTCGGAGGCGACATCGTCCGCAGCCACGGCGAACGGCTGATCGCCGACTTCCTCTACCTCAACGGGGTCACCTACGACTACGAGCGCCCCTACGTCTACCCAGTCGCCGACGCCTCTCACAGCCAATACCGGCCGGACTTCTATTACCCCGAGATCGACGTCTGGCACGAACACTGGGCCCTCGACCGAGACGGCGAGCCGCCCGCCTCGTTCCGGAACTACGCACAGTCGATCGAGTGGAAGCGGGGTATCCACGCCAAATTCAAGACCACCCTCATCGAGAGCACGTTCGCCGGGGTCCTCTGGGGCGACGGCCTCACAAAGTTGGCGAGCGAGCTCACCCGACGAGGCTTGACCCTCGACTGGAACCCCGACCGGGTCCCGAAGGACGATTGGGCCAAGCCCATGAAGCACGAGGAGCTGTGTCGGCTCGTGCGCACCTTCATGAGCCACGTCAAGTCGAACTCGTGGACCAGAGAGGTCGTCGAGCGGCGCCTCGCCGGGGACCTCAAGCGCCTGGCCGGGTCCAAGTCCCGGCTCTTCCTCGACCTGTACTGGTCGATCGCCGACGAGTGGGAACGCCGACTCGCCGACGAGAAGGCCGTGGACTTCGAAGACATGCTCGTCCAGGCAGCCGACCACCTCGAGGCCGGCCGCGTGGACCTCGGCTACGAACTGGTCATGGTCGACGAGTTCCAGGACGCCAGCCGCGCCCGTGCTCGGCTCGTGCGGGGCCTGCTCGCCAAGCCCGGGCGCTACCTCCTCGCCGTCGGGGACGACTGGCAGTCGATCAACCGCTTCGCTGGAGCCGACTTGTCGGTCATGACCGAGTTCACCGAATGGTTCGGCAAGGGGCCCCAGCTGGCGCTCACCACCACGTTCCGCTGCACCCAGACCATCTGTGACGTCGCCAGTCGCTTCGTGTCGAAGAACCCCAAGCAGTTCACAAAGTCCATGCACTCCTCGCAGACCGAACCCGGCACTCCGGTCAACGTGTTGCGCTCGGGCAACGCCACGGCGGCGCTTGCTCGCTACCTCGGGACCCTCTCCGACGGCATCGCCAGCGGCACCGTGCCAGTCGGAGGTTCAGGCACTGTAACGGTCAACGTACTCGGGCGCTACCACTTCGAGCGCAGCGTCATGCCCCGCGCCATTCCGGACCATCTCGACGTCACGTTCCGAACTGTGCACGCCTCTAAGGGCCTCGAAGCCGACTACGTCGTCGTGCCGGGCATGGTCAGCGGCACCTACGGCTTCCCTAGCGCGATCACGGACGACCCGGTCCTGCACCTGGCCATGCCAGCCCCCGACGCGTACGAGCACGCCGAGGAGCGGCGCCTGTTCTACGTAGCGCTCACCCGTGCGCGCCGCGCCGTCACCCTCATCGCCGATCCCCACCGGATGTCACCCTTCGTTGTTGAGCTCATCGCGGACCATCAAGTAACCGTCGAGGGTCAATCCAGCTGGAATGACGTCGGCGAGACGATGAGTTCCGAAGATGGCGAGTTCGCGTCGGTGCAAGTCTGCCCCGGCTGCGAAAAGGGAACCCTCGTTCAGCGGAAGGGACGTTACGGAAGGTTTCTCGGTTGCTCGGCCTTCCCTCGGTGCACCTACACGGAGTCGCTCAGGCACTAGCGAGAAGTCCGTGTCCGCCGGTCCTCTGTTCGATGGGATTGTGGATCTACGTGAATCTCCGCTCGAAGCCAAAACGCGACTCCAGTTACGCCGGAGGCGTGACGTGGCCGAGACCGATCCTGGCTCCTCGGATCACCTCATCTCGTCCCCACTGAAATCGGAGTAGCCGGAAGGGCCCCCAATTGCCTGAATCGAACCTCTGCCTACGCCGCTGGTCGGCGGCGCGCCGAACCCGAGCGCGCTTGGGTTCGGGTGGCAGCTCGGCCTCGGGTGGCGCGTGGTCGGGCCGCGTTCGACCCTCTCGAACCGGTCGATGCGGGTCGCGCTCGATCAGGATTCGCGCCTTTGCGGGAGTTGCACGGGCGACACATCAATGCAGCATTCGTCCGTACAGTCAGCCCCCCGAGGGCGTGGGGCTTGATGTGGTCAATAGTGAAATTCGTCCAGTCAAGGACTGCATGGCAACGACCACATTGTTGATGTCTCGCTTCGTGCCAGATCAGCCGTCGTTGCTCCGCCGTGAAGCCGCGCCGAGCGTCCTTTGGCTCGAAGAGCCCTCCGAGGACCTTACGCATGAGTGCCGCCCGACGCCGGCGGGTTGCCTGACTGTCGGTGTCGCCCTGGACAGTGAGCAGGTAATCACGAAAGGCGGCCTCGTTCGCTCGCGCACCGCTACCTCGCCGAAGACGGTCACGTATCGAGTCCACACCGTTGCCAAACCTAATCAGAAGCTGCTGTGCTTGACGGTTGCGCCGTGGGTCCCCCAGTACGAGACCCTCCCGCTCCATCTCCCAAATCAGCATAAAGAGAGTGTAGAAATCGACCGAGTTACGGAACCGAGTTTCACGTAGTCGGGGAAACATCTTCTGCAGGCGTCCCATAGTCCGGACGAATTCACTCTTCGCTTTTGCAAGTGCGTGTCCCGACGCGCTCTGCCCACCTATGATTCGATCAAGTGAGTCCTTCTTATTTATCACTCCACCACTCGCCACCGATGCCAGGAGTTCGCACACGAGTTCGACGTGCTTCATTCGGGTGATCTGACCCGCCTGGAGCACGCGCTGGCTCACGAAATAGGGCCTGTACTTGGCCGCTAATCGCTCGGCCTCGTGCATAAATTCGGTCGAGAAGTAGCGAGCGTGGCGCTTCTCGGCACCCGGCAGGCGCTTTCCAGTCGAGTTTATGCGTACAAAGACCTCGATAATGTCGGACAGGTCGCCAGAAACTTCAATCGTTGGGATTCGAGAACCCAGAAAGCGAGTGCTGAGGCGGTGGCCGTCACGTCGCCGGCGCTTCAGATCTGCCCAGAAGAACTCCTCGGGTCGATCGATGCCGTCGATCAGCGCTCGCACAGGGAATACATCCTCCGCAAACTCGCGGTACTCAACGAACATCAAGATGGATTCGATGCGTTGCTTTCCGTCGATGACGTCGTAAACGAGGCGATTCCGTTCTGACCGCTTGTACAAGAAGATCGAGGGGATGGGCACAGAGTTCAGGATCGAATCAACGAGCTTTTTGCGATCCGCCAGAGTCCGTACCGACTCCCTCTGGAACGCCGGGTCGAGGTTGAGCTGTCGAGCACGATGAAGGTTCATCAGTTCCTGGATGGTCCGATCACCTAACTCGTAACTAAGTGCCACGACGGCTCCCCCCAATCTCTCGCCAACATTCTGCCCGACCGAGGGCCGAGTACAGGCGGATCACGAACCAGGAGGGATTCGATTCTCCAAGACACGCAGGCATCTTCGGTACCGGGCCTCGACGAACTCCCCCCAGGTCACGTCCTTCGAGCCAGACGGCTCGGGGCGGACGACGGGCGCGTAGTGGCGCCCGTCGCGAGCGCCTCCTTCAAGCCACCAGTGCAACGTCGACTTCGGGACGTTGAGGACACACGCAGCCGCGTTTCGTCGTAAAGCGGACGTTCCAAGAGCTCCACACCGAGCATGCCATCATCATGGCCGGCCGTCGCGACGGCCGGGTCATCTCGACCGCCTTTGCTCGTCAGGGACCGCGGTTGCTGGCGTCGCAAGCGCGCCAGCGCTGGCCCGGTCGCGGTACGTGTCAGCTGCCTTGGGCCATCGCCCCGAGCCGCGCCGCCAACTCGCGTGATCGCTCACCGGTGTCGTGCCAGTAGCGTGCCGCGGCAGCGATGGTCGAGTGCCCGCCGAAGGACTTGATCTCCGCCACCGTGGCGCCCGTCTTGCCGAAGTTGGTCAGAGCCGTGTGCCGGAGCTCGTGGAACCGGTAGGCGGGAAGCCCGAGTGCCACGGTTGCCGTGCGCCACTGACGGTCGAGAACTTGGGGGTCGAGCGCACCCTTGTTTCCCGGGAACAACCACACCTGTCCTGCATGGGTCTCTATGTGGCGGTGCAGGGCCTCGACGGCGGGAAGGGGCACCGCGATGGTCCGCTCTAGGCCGTTCTTCGTCGGGCCGGTGCCGAGCGCGCCGCGCCCGCGAGTCCACGAGCGGCGGATCGTGAGACGCGGATGCTCGACGTCGGACGAGTCCACGTCACCCACCTGAAGCGCGAGCACCTCTTCCCGCCGGAGCGCGGACCATCCTCCGAGCAGCACCGCCAAGCGGAGCTTGGCCGGCACCGCGTCGGCGATCTCGGCGATGACCGGGATCGGGATCGTGCGCGACTCCGGCGCCGACTCCTTGTGGGCACCGCGGAGCACGCACGGGCTGCTGTCGAGCTTCCCGAGCCGGACGGCGTCCTTGCACATGGTCGACAGAAGCCGGTAGGCGCCGGCTGCCGTAGTCGGCACATCGCTTCGGATTGCGCCGAACCATCTGCCTACTTGGTCCGCCGTCAGCTTGCGGAGCGGGACGTGGGCGAGGCTCGTCGAAAGATACGGCGACGACTTGCGTGCGCGCCCATCGGTGCTCGTCGACAGTGCCGGGACCGGGGCGATGTACCGGGCAACGTACTGGGCGTACTTGTCGTGGGTGGAGCCCCGGACCGTGGCGGTACCCAGCCACGAGGTGGCGAACTCGAGAACCGTCTCGTCGGACGACTCGACCTTCAGCAGGCCCTTGCCGGCCTGCACCCGAAGGTCCGCCAGGAACGCATCGGCGTCTCGCTTGAACTCGAAGCGCTCCGGTCGATTGACCGGGGGGCCACCGTCCGGCCGAGGGTGGCGGACTCGGTAGCCCGTGGACGACAAGAGGACGGTGCCCCACGTGCTCGTCCGCGATCTGCGACCCTTCGGGTTCTGCTTCCCTCGCTCGCGCTCGAGCCAGGAATCGGCGTCATCCTCCGACGCGAGGTCACGCTGCACGACCCGTTTGCTACCCCGGAGGTACTCCGCGTCCCACCTCCCGTCTGGGCGCTGCCGCACGCTTCCGAAGGATCGCTTCGTCATGAGATCGACGATAGCTGGCCGGCGAGAGTTGGCGTGACCTTGGCGTGACCTACGCACCGGTAGACGGTGGTCAGCAATGGTAAAGGACGGTGAATGTCGGATCACCCAGAAGGTGGTCATGAGCTGGGGGTTCGAAGATTATCCGAGGAAACTCAGGAGCAGCCCCAACGGGGTTCGAACCCGTGTCTCCACCTTGAGAGGGTGGTGTCCTAGGCCTCTAGACGATGGGGCCATGGCAGGAGTGCCGCAACCCTCTTCCGGCGACACACCTGCTCAGCTCG
>Ga0209579_10000670_pt1 | contig 31895 bp, 32 predicted proteins | sample Coa_R1_2_FD_187152 | JGI IMG/M metagenome (GOLD analysis project Ga0209579, IMG submission 187152) | Surface soil microbial communities from Centralia Pennsylvania, which are recovering from an underground coalmine fire - Coalmine... | ecosystem: Environmental > Terrestrial > Soil >... | reverse complement strand
ACTATGGCAATCATCGAGGCAAATGGCTATTATAGCTACGTAAATCCACCGGAAGCATCGCGTTTCAGCCGAATCGGCCCGAAGCGCGAGGGTATCCAATGACCATGACGCACGATCTCAAGAGCGCCGGCCTCAAGGCCACCGTTCCGCGGCTCAAGATCATCCATCTTTTCGAGACGTCGAAGGTGCGGCATCTCACCGCCGAGGACGTCTACAAGCTGCTCCTTGGCGAGGGGCTCGACATCGGGCTCGCGACCGTCTACCGCGTGTTGACGCAATTCGAGCAGGCCGGCCTGCTCGTTCGGCATCATTTCGAGTCGGGCAAGGCGGTGTTCGAGTTGAACGAGGGCAAGCATCACGATCACCTCGTATGCCTGCAATGCGGGCGGGTCGAGGAGTTCTACGATCCCGAGATCGAGAAGCGACAGACGAAGGTCGCGAAGGAGCGCGGATTCGCGATCAGCGAGCACGCGCTTTATCTCTACGCCGACTGCACCAAGTCCGACTGCGTGCACAAGAAGCGGAGCGATCCGAACTGACGTTAGCGCGCGTTCTAAACGTCGGCGGTATCGGCGGGCGGCACTTCCGGAATCACCGTCGCCTCGCGCCGATTGAAATCGGCGAGGCGAAAGCCGAGCGCGAAAAGCGTCGCGAAATACGCGAGCGCGCCGCCCCCGATGACGAGCGCGAGATGCCCGATCTTCGACAAAGCGCGCGCGCCGAGCCATGATGCATCCGAACCGGCGAGCCACGAAACCGCGACCGCGAGCACCGCGCTCGCGACGCACACCTTCGTGAAGAACGCGAGCCAGCCCGGCCGCGGCTTGTAGAAACCGTTGCGAAGAAGGAGCGTCAGAAGAAGCACGGCGTTGCAGCATGCGCCGATGCTCATCGCAAGCGTCAGGCCGGCTTGCTGAAGCCCGAGCGGCCACGCGAAAATGACCGCGAGCGTCTGCGTGAAGATCACGGTGAGCGACGCGATCTTGACGGGCGTCTTCATCATCTGCCGTGCGTAAAAGCCCGGGGCGAGGATCTTGACCAGGACGATCCCCGGCAATCCGACGCTGTAGCCGAGAAGCGCCGCGCGCGTCTGCATCACGTCGTTGACGCTGAAGCGCCCGTATTGGTAGAGCGTCGAGACGAGCGGCAGCGCGAGAATCGCAAGCGCGATCGCCGACGGCACCGCCATCAGGATCGCGAGGCGCAGGCCCCAGTCGAGCAGCGACGAGTACGCATCGTGGTCCTCGTCGCTGTGATGCTGCGCGAGCGAGGGCAGCAGGATCGTGCCGAGCGCGACGCCCAGAAGCGCCGTGGGAAACTCCATCAGGCGATCGGCATAGGTGATCCACGAGATGCGCCCGTCGCCGAGCAACGCCGCGAGCTGCGTGTTGATGAGCGCGGAGATTTGCGCCGCCGATACGCCGAGCACGGCGGGGCCCATCGCCCTAAGGATGCGCCGCACGCCTTCGTCGCGCCATGCGAACGAGGGCTTGGGCAGCATGCCGATCGCGAGCAATGGACGAATCTGCAGCACGAGTTGCGCGAGCCCGCCGATGGCGACACCGATCGCGAGCGCGACGATCGGCGGATCGACGAAGCGCGCGAGCAGGATCGCCGCGCCGATGATCGACACGTTCAGGAGCACCGGCGTGAACGCCGGTATCGCGAAGCGGCGGAAGACGTTCAGCACGCCGCCGGCGAGCGACACGAGCGAGACGAACAGGATGTAAGGAAAGACGATCCTGATCATCTCGGCGGTGAGCTCGACCTTGCCGGGGGTGCGCGAGAATCCGCCGGCGAGCACGTAAACGAGCCACGGCGCCGCGAGCGAGCCGACGATCGAAAGCCCGATCAGGATGACGGCGAGCAACGTGCCGACGTTGCCGACGAGCGTGCGCGTGGCATCGACGCCGCGCTTGCGACGATACTCGGCGAGGATCGGCACGAAGGCCTGCGAGAACGCACCCTCGGCGAACAGGCGCCGCAAGAGGTTCGGCAACCGAAACGCCGCCTCGAACGCGTCCATCTGCAGGCCGGCGCCGAAGAGGGTCGCCTTGAGCGTTTCGCGGAGCAGCCCCGTGATGCGCGACAGCAGCGTCATCCCGCTGACCGTCGTCAGGGTGCGAAGGAGATTCAATTGAACGCGCGGCTCGCGCCTGGCTTGCGACAACGCGCGCGGAGCGCCTTGTCGTGGAAGCGAAAATCGCGTATTATGCCGCCTCTTTTCGCGAACGCGATGCGTTGTGACCGAGCACGAACGCGTTTTGCGAACCGCTTCAACTCCGACGCGAATACTGCACCGGCGAGATTCGCCGACCAACACCGGATCGAACGAACATGGCCAACACGGCACAGGCGCGAAAGCGCGCTCGACAGGCAGAGGCGACGCGCCAGCGCAACGCGAGCCAGAAATCGGCGCTGCGCACCGCGGTCAAGAAAGTGAAGAAGGCGATCGCAGCCGGCGACAAAACGGCCGCGACCGCGGTCTTCCGCGAATCGCAGGCGGTGATCGACCGCATCGCGGACAAGCGCGTCGTTCACAAGAACCTCGCCTCGCGCACGAAGTCGCGCCTCGCGGAGGCGATCAAGGCGCTGGCCTAGCGTTTCGCTGAACGCGTAACTGCATCAGGGCGTCCCACGGGGCGCCCTGATCGTTTCGAGGGAGCGTATTTGTGGACTGCAAAGCGCGCGGCTCGACATCTCACACCGGCTCCCGCGGCTCCTTGCTGACGCCGCCGTGCGGTCCGGGGATCTTCTCCGGCATCGAGAGCGCGTTCTCGACGTAGTCGATCGCGAGCTCGTTGTCGTGCGCGAAGTTCCTGAAGAACTGAAAAAGACGCGGCTCGAGCGCAGAAAGCTCACGGCCGACGATGAGCGCTCTCGTGCCCTCGACCTCCGCCGGAACGACGAACGGCGAATAAACGATTTTCTGGTCCTCACCGAACACGGCGGTGACATCGGCGAGGCGCTCGGCCCAATCACCGGGACGAAACGTCTTGCCGCCCGTCGTCACGCCGTAAATCACGAGATCGCCGTCGTCCATGGCGGCCGACGATAGCATCGTGGAAGCCGCGACGGAACGCGACGCCATCGCCTTGTGGGATCGCCACTTTCGCGATCCCGACGCGACGGTCGCGAAGGCGCTTGCGCTGCTCGAAAGCGGCGACTTGCAATCGCCTGCGGTGCGCGGATGGTGCGCGCTCACCATCGCCTATCATCATCTCTTCTTCAGTGCGCATCCGCTCGACGCACGACACCCTCTCGCCGAAGCGGGCGCGACGTTTCGCGACGCGGACCATCGGCGCGGCGCGCTGCTTGCCGAAATCGGCCTCGCGAGACTTGCCATCACCGAGCGCGAGCCGATCGCCGCGCGCGAGCGGCTTCTCGCGCTTTATCCCGAAGCGTCGCGCGTGCTGCCGCCGGAAGACCGCTTCTGGCTTTTGAACGCGATCGGCGCCGCGCACTATTTCACCGACCGTCTCGACGAGGCGATCCGTTATCTCTACGAGGCGCTCGACTCGCTGCGGGGCGTCGCGCGCTCGCCGCAGCATCCGACGGTGATGTCGAACCTTGCCGCAGCCCTCGTGACCGTTGGCGACTACGCGCCGGCGCGCGAGCTCGCGCAGGAAGCGCTCGGCGAGCTTTCGCACTACGACAATCCACAGCTCGTGATGTACGCGCGCTCGAATCTCGCCGAAGCGCTCTGCGGCATGGGACTTGCCGATAGCGCACTCCACGTTGTCGACGCGATGCTGATGGAGGTGGGCACGCCGATGCGGCGCACGGCACAGAACCACTACCTCGCGATCGCCGCCGAGGTCTACGCGCTGCACAACCGGATCGACGACGCAGCCGAGTGCGCAACGGTTGCCTCGGACATCCTCGCCGATTTTCCCGGCGGATTCAACGAAGCGCATGCGACGTGGGCGACCGCCGTCGTTGCGGACGCGCGCGGCGACGCCGATGCGATCTCGCGTCTCATGGCAGCCGCGGAGGTTGGGCGCAAGCACCGCTACCTGCCGAACGAGTGCAAGGCGTGGGCGCGCCTTTGCGAGCGCAATGCGCAGGCGCGCGACTTCGAGGCCGCGTACGCCTGCGCGCAAAAGCTTCTCGCGGCGCAAACCGAGCGCCTGTCGCATCGCGCGAGCGCGAAGTACTACCTGCTCCGTGTCGAGCACGACCTCGGCACGGCGCGCGCCGAGCGCGACCGCGCAGTGGCGCAGCGCCGGGAGATGGAGCGGCTGAACGCGGAGCTCGCCCGCCTCAACGCGGATCTCTCGCACAAGATGATCCAGGTCGAGGCGCTGAAGGCGCAGCTCGCCGTCGAGGTCGTCCATGATCCGCTGACGCAACTCATGAACCGGCGCTATCTCGATTCGGTGACGCCGGGCCTCATCGGCTCGGCGTTGCGTCGCGATGCGCCGCTCGCACTGGCGCTGCTCGACCTCGATCACTTCAAGCTCGTCAACGATCGTCACGGCCATCCCGCCGGTGATCTGGTGCTGCGCGAGATCGGGCGCGTGTTGCCGATGTCGCTTCGTCCAGCGGATGTTGTCTGCCGCTACGGCGGCGAAGAGTTTTGCGTCGTGCTTCCCGACGCCGATGCGCATGGCGCGTTGCGCGCGCTCGCGAGCCTCGCCGCGCGGCTTTCGGACCTTCGCATCGCCTGGAACAGCGACGCGCTTGGCGGCTTCACCTTCTCTGCGGGCATCGCCGCGCTCGGGACGCACGGCAAAACGTTCGAGGATCTGCTCGCCACCGCGGATCGCGCGCTCTACCAGGCGAAGGACGCGGGCCGCAACAGGATATTGATCGCCGATCCGCCGAACCGGGGATAGCGCCGAAACTCGCGAGACGCGAAGCGGAACGGTCCTATCGGCGTGCTAAAATTTTCGGCTTTCGAGGTCGCGGCCGCCGACGGTCGCGACGCACTCGATGGCCGAAACGAAACCCCGGCATTTCCTGCAGTTTCGCGACTTTTCGCGCGCCGAGCTCGACTACCTTTTCGAGCGCACGCGCTGGATCAAGGAGCGATTCAAGCGCTACGAGCTCTACCAGCCGCTCAAGGACCGCACGCTCGCGATGGTGTTCGAGAAGACGTCGACCCGCACGCGCGTTTCGTTCGAAGCCGGCATGAACCAGCTCGGCGGCATCGCGATCAACCTGAATCGCGGCGACACGCAGCTATCGCGCGGCGAACCGATCGAGGACGTCGCACGCGTGGTCTCGCGCATGGTGGACGTCGTGATGATCCGCACGTTCGAGCAGTCGATCATCGAGCGCTTCGCGGCGCATTCACGCGTTCCCGTCATCAACGGGCTCACCAACGAATACCATCCGTGCCAGATCCTCGCCGACATTTACACGTATCTCGAACAACGCGGATCCATACAAGGTCGCACGGTCGCATGGATCGGCGATGCGAACAACGTTTGCGCGACGTGGCTCCAGGCCGCGGCGATCTTCGATTTCCGCGTCCACGTCTCCTCGCCGCCCGGCTACGAGCTTTCGCGTGAGGCACGCGACGCGCGCCATTGCGTGGTATTCGAAGACCCGCGCGCGGCCTGCGAGAGCGCGGATCTCGTCACGACGGACGTATGGACGAGCATGGGCTTCGAGGCGGAGAACGAGGCGCGAAAGCGTGCGTTCGCTGGATGGCAGGTCGATGCGGGCATGATGAAGCGTGCGCGGGCCGACGCGCTTTTCATGCACTGCCTGCCGGCGCATCGCGGCGAGGAAGTTGCCGCCGACGTGATCGACGGCCCGCAAAGCGTCGTTTTCGACGAGGCCGAGAACCGCCTGCACGCGCAGAAGGCACTGCTCGAATACCTGGTGTGCGGCCGCGTATAGATTCACTTCCGAGGCAACGTATGTCGAAGCGTTTTATGGCAGCGCTGTTCATGCTGGCGCTCGCGCCGCTGGCGCCGCTCGCGTTGGCGCAATCATGGCCATCGCAGCCGATCAAGTTCGTGATGTCGGCGCCTGCGGGCAGCTCGATCGACGTGCTTGGCCGCGCGATCGCCGACAAGCTGAAGGATCGGCTCGGGCAGCCGGTCATCGTCGAGAACAAGCCGGCCGCCGGCGGGACCGTCGCAACCGCGGATGTCGCGCACGCGGCCCCCGACGGCTACACGATGCTGCTCGCGTTCAACGGTCCGTTGTCGTTCGCGCCGATTCTGCGCAAGCTGCCCTACGACGTCGCGAAGGACCTCGCGCCCGTCATCATCACGTCGAGCCAGCCGAATGTGCTCGCGGTGAATGCAGACTTGCCCGTGCATTCGGTGCAGGAACTGGTCGCGTATGCGAAGGCGCATCCCGGCAAGCTCAATTACGCGTCGGTGGGCAACGGCAGCTCGTCGCATCTCGACATGGAGCTCTTCAAGAGCGTGGCGGGGTTCGACGCCGTCCACGTGCCGTTCAACGGCTCGCCGCCGGCCGTCACCGCGACGGTGCAGAACGAAACGCAGATGCTCTTCGCGGTCATGCAGCCGTTGAAGCCGATGATCGACGCGGGCAAGCTTCGCGCGCTTGCGGTCACCACCGTGAAGCGCTTTCCGCTGCTGCCCGATCTTCCGACGATCGCCGAGTCGGGCTATCCGGGCTTCGAGGCGCTCGCGTGGAATGGGGTTCTCGTGCCGACGCGCACGCCGCAGCCAATCATCGAGAAGCTCAACGTCGAGATCAACGCGATTCTCGAGGAGCCCGATGTCGTGCGAAAGATGCACGTGTTCGGTTTCGACTTGATCGGAGGCACGCCGCACGACTTCGACGGGCTGATCGAGGGCGAGGCCGCGAAGTGGGGCCCCGTGATCAAGAAGCTTGGACTCAAGGTCGATTGATGGCGACGAACACGACGACAACGAGCGTGGACATCGCCGAGGGGGCGCCGTCTCGCAACCACGTACGGCCGCGCAAGATCGTGCTCGCCTATTCGGGCGGGCTCGACACATCGGTCATCCTGAAGTGGCTGCAGGATACGTACGGCGCGGAAGTCGTCACGTTCACCGCGGACATCGGCCAAGGCGAGGAAGTGGGGCCCGCGCGCGACAAGGCGCGAAAGCTCGGCATTCCTGACGCCAACATTCACGTCGAGGACCTGCGCGAAGACTTCGTGCGTGACTTCGTCTTTCCGATGTTTCGCACGAACGCGGTGTACGAAGGCGAATACCTGCTCGGCACGTCGATCGCGCGGCCGCTGATCGCAAAGCGCCTCGTCGAAATCGCGAAGTCGACCGGCGCCGACGCCATCGCGCACGGCGCCACTGGCAAAGGCAACGACCAGGTGCGCTTCGAGCTTGGCGCGTATGCGCTCGCGCCCGGCATTCGCATCATCGCTCCATGGCGCGAATGGGATCTCTTGTCACGCGAAAGGCTGCTCGCTTACGCCGACCGCCATGGCATCCCCGTCGATTTCAAGAAGCGGCAAGGCGCGCCGTACTCGATGGACGCGAACCTGCTGCACATCAGCTACGAAGGCGGCGTGCTCGAGGATCCGATGAGCGAGCCCGAGCCATCGATGTGGCGAATGACGGCGTCACCCGAGAACGCGCCGGCGACGCCGCAGACGATCGAGCTCGCGTATCGCCACGGCGACATTGTCGCGATCGACGAAAAGGCGATGTCGCCGGCGACGGCGCTCGCAACGCTGAACGAGATCGGCGGTCGACATGGCATCGGGCGTCTCGATATCGTCGAGAACCGCTACGTCGGCATGAAATCGCGCGGATGCTACGAGACACCCGGCGGCACGATCATGCTGAAGGCGCATCGCGCGATCGAGTCGATCACGCTCGACCGAGAAGTCCTCGCGCTCAAGGACGACCTGATGCCGCGTTACGCGCGCCTCATCTACAACGGCTACTGGTGGAGTCCCGAGCGCAAGCTCTTGCAGGGGCTGATCGATGCATCGCAGGCACCGGTCAACGGCATCGTGCGCATGCGGTTGTACAAGGGCGGCCTGACGTGCGTGGGTCGCGCATCGCCGACCGACGCGCTCTTCGATGCGAAAATTTCGACGTTCGACGACGACGCGGGAGCGTACGATCAGAAGGACGCCGAAGGCTTCATCAAGCTCAACGCGCTTCGCCTTCGGATCGCCGCTTCGCGCGGGCGAAGCTAGGCGTCATGGCCCGCGCACCGCGGCCGGGCTCGGCGGCGAAGCCGGTTACGACCAGGAGAAGACGAGCTTGTCGTGGCGTCCTTCGGCGACATTGATGCGTCGCGTCTGCACCTGTCCTTGATGCTCGGCTTCGATGGTGTAGGAACCTGGCGGCACCCGCAACAGGAAGATCGGCCCCTGCGACGGCAGGTCGACCACCGTCTGCCCGCCGCTGTCCATCACATGAACATGCACGTCGGCGAGAAACTCGTTCATGCCCTGGTTGCGCTCGGAAAAAACCATCTGGATCGGGTACTGCGCGCCCATCGCACGCATCCGGTCGGCCTGCTCCTCGCCGATGCCGCCGTTCACATATTCGCCGTTCAGGAGTTGCGTCGTTCCGCGCGCCGGCTGATCAGGCGGCTGTGCGAGCGCGGTGCCGCCGATGGCGGCGGCGAGCACCAATCCGAGACCGATTTGCGCGCATGCTGTTCTGGCTTTCACTTTCAATGTCTCCGTTGCCCTTGATCACACGATCATGTCGCGCGCCATGACATCGCGGTATCGGAAATCGCCGTGCGAAGCTGTCGGCGTTTGACCGACGCGCGTGCGCAGCTTGCGAAGCCACATCAATGCCCGAGCTCCCCGACGTCGTCGTCTACTGCGAAGCGCTCGCGTCGCGCGTCGTGGGCGAGCGTCTTCTTGGCGTGCGCATCCGCAATCCCTTCGTGCTGCGTACCGCCGATCCGCCGATCGCCACGGCAGAGGGACAAGATGTCCTCGACGTCCGCCGGCAGGGAAAGCGGATCGTGCTCGCACTCGCGAACGACCTCTTCGTCGTCATTCATCTGATGATCGCCGGCCGCCTGCGGTGGCTCGACGCCGGGCAATCGGGACCCGCACGCATCACGCTCGCATTGCTCGATTTCGCGAGCGGCACGCTTGCCATGACCGAGGCAGGCACGAAGCGGCGCGCGTCGATCCATCTCGTGCGCGGCGCCGACGCGCTGGCCGCGCTCGATGCCAACGGCCTCGAAATCGAAGACAGCAGCGTCGAGGCGTTCGCAGCGCGGCTTCGCGCCGAAAACCATACGCTCAAGCGCGCGTTGACCGATCCGCACATTCTTAGCGGCGTTGGAAATGCCTACTCCGACGAGATCCTCCACCGCGCGCACCTCTCGCCGATCGCGCACACGCGGCGGCTCGACGACGATGCGATCGCCCGCCTGCATGCGGCCGCGCGCGACGTGCTTCGCGAATGGACCGAGCGTCTTCGCGCCGAGACGGGTGAGTCTTTTCCCGAGAAGATGACGGCCTTCCGGCCGGGGATGGCGGTCCATGGCAGATTTCGGAAGCCTTGCCCGGTGTGCGGCACGCCCGTGCAGCGAATCGTCTACGCCGAGAACGAGTGCAACTACTGCCCGCGCTGCCAGACGAACGGCGTGATACTCGCCGATCGCGCGCTCTCGCGCCTGCTGCACAAGAGCTTCGTGCGCGAAATCTAACCCAACACCGCGGTTCCCCCGCAAAGCACCGGTGAAGGTCGTGTCGACGACAACGTGTACGCGCGCGATCGGCGGTCACTGATGTTCTGGATCGACAGACGAGCGGTCGCAGTGCAAAGCCTCATTGCACCCATGGTGTGCCTCTTGCTTTGGACGCGCGTACGCCGTTCGCTCGTCGTTTTCGTATGCCTCACGTTCGCTCACTATCGCCGACTTCGCCGATGCTTCGCCACGCGCGCGCAGTCGGCCGCGCGACATGCTGAGCGTCCTGCGGCCGCAGCTTCACCGGCTGCGCACGCGGATCATCATCTTCTTCGTCGTGCTGCTCGTGATCGTGCAGGGCGTCGCGTTCGTGCTCGTCAACGCCGCGAACTCGCGCAACGCGCAGGGCATCATCGACGAGGAACTCGCGACCGGCGAGCGGATCTTCGCGCGTTCGATCGAGCACAATCGCGCGCGGCTCACCCAAAGCGCGATGGTGCTCGCGTCCGACTTCGCGTTTCGCGAAGCGATCGCGACGAGCGATGCGCAAACGATCGAGTCGGCGCTGCGCAACCATGGCGCGCGCATTCACGCCGATGTCATGCAATTGATCGCACCGGACGGGCGCGTCGTCGCTGACACGCTCGATACGCCCAAAACAGCGCAACGCTTCGCTTACCCGGACCTGATCGAGCGCGCCGAGCGTGACGGCGACGCGTCGACGATCGTCGTCATCGATGGGCGGCCGCATCAGCTCGCGATCGTGCCGATCAACGCGCCGCTGACGATTGCGTGGGTCGCCGTCGGCTTCGTCGTCGACGACGCGCTCGCGCGTGACCTGGAAAACCTGACTGCGCTCGACGTATCGTTCGCGGCACAGGATCCGAACCGCCGCTGGCGTGTGCTCGCCTCGACGCTCGACGAGCGCGACCGCGATGCGCTCGTTACGCGTCTTTCCGATCTGCGCAGCCGGCCGACGTCGCGATCGACGACGCTTGCCGACGACGGCGAATATCAGAGCCGCATGATCGTGCTGGCGACGAACGGACGCGAGCGCATCGTCGCCGTGCTGCAGCGCTCGGTGAGCGACGCCCTCGCACGATTCGACCGCCTGCGCGCGCTTCTCACGGGTCTCGCCGTCCTCTCGCTCGTCGCGTCGATTGCCGGCAGCTACGCGATCGCGCGAAGCGTGACGCGGCCGCTCAATCGCCTGAGCGAAAGCGCCGCGCGCATCAGCAGGGGCGACTATTCGGGAACGCTCGAGCCCGAAGGCACCGACGAGGTCCGCGCACTCGCGGAGAGCTTCAACCACATGCGCGAAGGGATCGCCGCGCACGAGCGCCAGATCCTGCGGCTGGCGTACGAGGACGGCCTCACGGGCTTGCCGAATCGCGCGCTTTTCAACGATCGGCTGCAGCAGGCGGTGCACGCCGCTCGGCGAAACGGCTCGCCGCTGACGGTGCTGATGATGGACCTCGACCGCTTCAAGCACATCAACGACACGCTCGGCCACGCGGTCGGCGACGAGGTGCTGCGCGAGGTCGCGACACGGCTTCGCGCGGCGCTACGCGAATCCGACACGGTCGCGCGCCTCGGCGGCGACGAATTCGCGGCGTTGCTGACGACGGGAAGCGAGGAACGCATCGTCGAGGTCGTGCACAAAATCATGCGCTGCATGGAACAGCCGATCGAATCGAACGGCCAGTCGCTCGACGTGGGTGCGAGCATCGGCATCGCCTGCCATCCCGAGCACGGCGATATGCCCGGCACGCTGATCCGCCATGCCGATATCGCCATGTATCTCGCGAAAGCGGCCAAGTCGGACTTCGCGTTCTACGATCCGTCGCACGACGGCACGCGGCAGGAGCAGTTATCGCTCCTCGGCGAGTTGCGGCGCGCGCTGGAACGCAACGAGCTCGTGCTCTTCTTCCAGCCGAAGATCGACCTCGCGAGCGGCCGCACGAAGGGTGTGGAAGCGCTCGTGCGATGGATGCATCCTACACGCGGGATCGTGTCGCCCGCGGAATTCATGCCGTTCGCCGAGCGCACCGGCTTCGTCCGCGCGGTCACGCGCTTCGTGCTCGAAGCCGCGCTCCGCCAGTGCGGGCACTGGCTCGACGACGCCATCCGCCTCCAGGTATCGGTCAACATCTCGGTTCGTGACCTGCAGAATCCGCAGTTGCCCGACATCGTGTCGAGCCTGCTTGAAACCTCGCGTGTCCCGGCCGAGTTGGTCTGCCTCGAAATCACCGAGGGCAGCTTCATGGAGAACCAGCAGCGCGCCGTGCAGACGCTTGCGCGGCTTCATGCGCTCGGCGTGCGGCTTTCGATCGACGACTACGGAACGGGATTCTCGTCGCTCGCGTACCTGCGCAAGCTTCGCGTGCACGAGATGAAGATCGACCGCACGTTCATCGCGGCGATGGAGGAAGGCAACGACATGGTGATCGTGCGCTCGACGATCGACCTCGCGCACAATCTCGGCTTGCGCGTCGTCGCCGAGGGCATCGAGGACGAGCGAAGCCTCGCGCGGCTGCGCGCGATGGGCTGCGACGAGGCGCAGGGCTACTTCATGAGCCGACCGCTCGCCGAGGACAAGCTTCGCGCATGGCTGCGCGAGTCGCCGTTCGGGATCGCTCGGCCTGAGCCTGCGCTGGCGCTGGTGAGGTACGCTTGAGGGGGAGCGTTCGGAAGCGCTGAGCGCGGAATCGCAAGGAGCGGGCTCATGCCATCGTTCGACATCGTTTCGGAAGTCAACCAGGTCGAGGTGCGCAATGCGATCGACCAGGCGAACAAGGAAATCTCGACCCGCTTCGACTTCAAGGGATCCGATGCGCGCGTCGAATACGACGGCAAGGCGATGACGCTCTTCGCCGACGACGACTTCAAGCTTCGGCAGGTGACCGACGTGCTGATCGCGAAGCTCGCGAAGCGCCAGGTCGACGTGCGCTCGCTCGATTACGGCACGATCGAGAAGATCTCGGGCAACAAGGTCAAGCAACCGGTCACGGTGCGAACCGGCGTTGCGCAGGACCTCGCGAAGAAGATCGTGAAGCTATTGAAGGAAAGCAAACTGAAGGTGCAGTCGTCGATCCAGGGCGATGCGGTGCGCGTGTCGGGCGCCAAGAAGGACGAGCTTCAGGACGCGATCGCGCTCGCGCGCAAGTCGATCGCCGACTATCCGCTGCAGTTTCGCAATTTCCGCGATTGAAATCGGTGCCAGAAATGTACCGATTTCCCCCATCAAGCGAAATCCGCCGCGAGCGATTTTCGGGTTGCTTCGGGGAGCGCCACTTCCACGCGGTACTCCGGATGGTCGACGCCGATTGTCACGCTCGCGCCTCGCTTGAACGCAGCAATCATCGGCGGCGCGAGCTCGAAGCGCAGAAAGTGCACCGATGACGTCTTTTCGTCGGTTTCGCGATCGAGATCCTCGTCGGCAATCGCAAACACCTGGTCCTGATCGGCGACGCGCAGAAAGACCCGATCCTCGATGCCGCGAAGACGCGCAAGCGCCGCGCGGCGCGCATCCTCGTCCTCGTACTCGATCAGCATCGTCGCCTTGAGATTCGTGCCGTCCGGCACGAGCGGGTTGTAGGCATCGAGCTCGTCCGCGATGCCCGCATCCTCGAACGTCTTCTCGATGCGCAGCATCTCCTGGATCTGATAGCGGATCGTGAGCTCGTCCTCGAAGAGGAGTGTCATATGATCGCCAACGTGAATCGTCCGCTCGCGCTTGTGCGCCATCGCGCGTGCGCGGAATGCCGGCCGCTCGCGCGCGTACGCCTCGAGCGTCATCAGGCTTTCGCGCGTGATGCGCGGCGCGTGCGCGCCGGAAGCGTCAGTCGATGCCATAGGCCATGCGAAAAAGCGTCAGCGGATGCGCCTTTCGTGCTTTTCGCGCCTCGCCGTCCTGCACGATGCCTTCCTCGATCCGCCGCCCGGCGATCGGGCAATCGGAGCTTATGAAATCGGGTTCGAACTCGTCCATGCGCCGAAACACCGGCCGGCCAATCTTCATCGCGTCGGCGAAGAACTCGCGCTTGACGCCCCATGTGCCGTCGTGGCCGGAGCAGCGCTCGACCGTGTTGATCGACGTATCGGGAATCCATTCGAGTGCTTCGCGCGTCTTCTGGCCGACGTTCTGCACGCGCGAATGACAGGGGATGTGGTAGCTCACCTTGCCAAGCCCGCGCTTGAACGAACGGTCCAGCAAACCATCGCGCTCGCGCGCGACGAAGTATTCGAATGGATCGAACATCGCCTCGGCCATCCTCTTGACGTCGTCGTCTCCCGGAAACAGGAGCGGCAATTCCTGCTTGAACATCAGCGTGCACGATGGAATGGCGGTCATGATCGCGTAGCCGTCGCGCGCGAGCGGCGCGAGCATCGGCACGTTGACGTTTTTCAACGCTTCGACGCGTTCGAGGTCGCCGAGTTCGAGCTTCGGCATGCCGCAGCAAACTTCCTTGTCGACGACGACGTAGGGAATCTCGAAGTGATCGAGGAGCTTCAATAGATCGAGCCCGATCGAAGGCTCGTTGTAGTTGACGTAACAAGTGCCGAAGATCGCGACCTTGCCCGGCGTTCGTTCGCCGTCACGCACCGGCCAGCGAAGCGACGGCGGCGCCGACTTGCGGAAGTGGCGCGCCGCATAGGGTGGCAGCCACGCCTGAGCGGCGACGCCGAGCGTCTTCTCCATCACCTTGCGCAGCGGCGGGGAACGGTTCGCTCCGTTGACCGCCTGCACCACGATCGGAATCGTCGCGAGCTTGCCGACGGCGTCCGTGCTCGTCAGCACGCGATCGCGCAGCGTGAAATCGCCCTTTTTGAACTTCACCGCCTTCGCGCGGAGCATCACGTGCGGGAAGTCGACGTTCCATGGATGCGGCGGAACGTACGGACATTTCGTCATGTAACAGAGGTCGCACAGGTAACACTGATCGACGACCTTCCAGTAATCCTCCTTCGCGACCCCGTCGACCTCCATCGTCTTGCTGCTGTCGACCAGGTCGAACAGCGTCGGGAACGCGTTGCAGAGCGAAACGCACCGCCGGCATCCATGACAGATGTCGAAGATGCGCTCCTGCTCCTTCGCGAGCGCGGCTTCGTCGTAGAAGGCCGGATCGCGCCACTCGATCGGGTGGCGCGTCGGCGCCTGGAGATTGCCCTCGACGGACGGCATCAGGAAATGTCGACTAATCGGCGAGTCCGTCGAGCGCCTTCTGGAATCGGTTCGCGTGCGAGCGCTCGGCCTTTGCGAGCGTTTCGAACCAATCGGCGATCTCGTCGAAACCTTCGCCTCGCGCGGCCTTCGCCATGCCGGGGTACATGTCGGTGTACTCGTGCGTCTCGCCGGCAATGGCGGCCTTCAGGTTCTCGCGGCTGGTGCCGATCGGCAGGTCCGTTGCAGGATCGCCCACCGCGGCGAGGTAATCGAGATGGCCGTGCGCGTGTCCGGTTTCGCCTTCCGCGGTCGAGCGGAAGACCGCCGAAATGTCGTTCTGTCCTTCGACATCCGCCTTGTTCGCGAAATAAAGGTAACGGCGGTTCGCCTGCGATTCGCCGGCGAACGCGTACTTGAGGTTTTCGTGGGTCTTCGTGCCTTTCAGAGGCTTCATCGTCTTGCTCCTCGTGTTGGGCGCCGCTTCGATACGGCGCATGACGTGCGATCGGCCGGACTGATCCCCGGCCACCGATTCATTGTGCGAGTCGACATCGGCCGCTGTCCAATCGACTGTGGCAATCCTGACGATAGGCCACGTTTATCGATCAATCGATCCGCCCATACGCCGGCAGCGTCAGAAATTCGACGAACGTGTCGCTTTCGACGAGATCGCGCACGAGTCCCGACGCTTCCTCGTAGCGGCCTTCGGCGAACGCGGGGCCGAGCAATTCGCGAATCGTCACGAGCTCTTCGGGAATCATCCTCTCGACGAGCTCCTTCGTCACCTTTTCGCCGTTTTCGAGATGGCCTTTCGGCGAGCGTATCCACTGCCAGACCTGCGAGCGCGAGATTTCAGCAGTCGCCGCGTCTTCCATCAGGTTGAAGATCGGCACGGCGCCCTGCCCGGCGAGCCACGCGCCGATGTATTGGATCGCGACGTTGATGTTGAGCCTCACGCCCGCTTCGGTGATCGGGCCTTCGGGGGCGAAGCGCAGCAGGTCCGATGCCGACGCGCGCACGTCCTCGCGCTTCGCCGTCGCGATCTGGTTTTTCGCCGGCATCAACCGATCGAACGCTTCCTTCGCGACGGGCACGAGCGCCGGATGCGCGACCCAGGTGCCGTCGTGGCCTTGCCGCGCCTCCCGCTCCTTGTCCGCGCGCACCTTCGCGAACGCCTCGGCGTTCGCCGCTTCGTCGTTCTTGACCGGGATCTGCGCCGCCATGCCGCCCATCGCGTGAACGTTGCGCCGGTGGCACGTCTTCACCAGGAGCTCCGCATAGCTTTTCATGAAATGCGTCGTCATCGTGACGAGCGCGCGATCGGCGAGGCAGAAATCGCGGTTGCTGCGGAATTTCTTGATGCAACTGAAGATGTAGTCCCAGCGACCGGCGTTGAGGCCCGCCGAGTGATGGCGAAGCTCGTAGAGGATCTCGTCCATCTCGAACGCACCGAGGATCGTCTCGATCAGGACCGTCGCCTTGATCGTCCCGCGCGGGATCAAAAGATCATCCTGCGCCATCACGAAGACGTCGTTCCAAAGCCGAGCCTCGAGATGGCTTTCGAGCTTCGGCAGGTAGAAATACGGGCGGCTGCCGCGCGCGATCAGCTCCTTCGCGTTGTGGAAAAAGTAGATCGCGAAATCGAAGATCGCGCCTGAGATCGGCTCGCCGTCGACCTGCACGTGCTTTTCGGGCAAATGCCAGCCGCGCGGCCGCACGAACAGCACGGCGGCTCGCTCGTTCAACCGATAGGCCTTGCCTTCGGGTGAAACGAAGTCGATGCGGCGACGGATTGCATCGCGCAAGTTGAGCTGGCCCTGGATGTTGTTCGTCCACGTCGGCGTGTTCGCGTCCTCGAAATCCGCCATGTAGACGTTAGCGCCGCAATTCAGCGCGTTGACGATCATCTTGCGATCGACAGGACCCGTGATCTCGACGCGGCGGTCCTCGATCTCGGGTGGAACCGGATCGCACGTCCAGTCGTCGTCGCGAATCTCGCGTGTTTCGGGAAGGAAGTCCGGCCATTCGCCGGCGTCGAACTGCACCTGACGCGCCACGCGCCGAGCGAGAAGCTCGGTGCGCCGCGCGCCGAACGCGCGCTGCAACCGCGCGGCGAATGCAACCGCGTCTGAAGTGAGGATTTGCGCGAATTCGGGCGTGATCTGCGCCGTGATTTCGATGCCGGGGCCGTAGCGCGGGGCGTTCATGGAAGGGTCCGAAGGAAGCGAGCAGGAAGCCGCGCTCGTTGCGAGCGCGGCACGAAGCAGCCGCCGCTATGTTACCGCCCGCGGAAATCGGTGCCAGAGATGTATTTCCCGGCGCTGCCGTCAGCTATCGCCGCGCTGGTTCGGGAAAATACATCTCTGGCACCGATTTCGGGAATTACACCTCCGACACCGATTTCCCCGGCCGTTGCCGACATCTCCTACGCCGCGCGCTGCGGATTCAGCCTCACGACGCCGTCGTGCAGACGGTTCAACGCGTTGATGTACGCCTTGGCCGACGCAACGATGATGTCGGTGTCGGCGCCCAGTCCGTTCACGATGCGGCCGCCCTGCTCGAGACGCACGGTGACCTCGCCCTGCGCGTCGGTGCCGCCCGTGATCGCATTCACCGAATAGAGCAGAAGGCTCGCATGCGAACCCGCCATTCGCTCGATCGCCTTGAACACCGCATCGACAGGTCCGTCGCCGCCGACTTCCGCGACGACTTCCGCATCACCGATCGCCATCACGACGCGCGCATGCGGCACGGTGCCCGTTTCCGACGTGACTTTGAGCGCCGCGAGCCGATAGTGCTCGTGGGCCGGTTCGACAATCTCCTCGGAGATCAGCGCATGGAGGTCCTCGTCGAACACCTCGCCCTTCTTGTCGGCGAGCTCCTTGAAGCGCGCGAACGCGGTGTTGAATGCGTCCTCGTCGGGCAGATCGATGCCGAGCTCGGCCAAGCGCGTGCGAAACGCGTTGCGGCCGGACAGCTTGCCGAGGACGAGCTTGTTCGCGTGCCAGCCCACGTCCTCGGCGCGCATGATCTCGTAGGTTTCGCGATGCTTCAGCACGCCGTCCTGATGAATGCCCGATTCGTGCGCGAACGCGTTCGCGCCGACGATCGCCTTGTTCGGCTGCACCGGAAAGCCGGTGACGCCGGACACGAGCTTCGACGCGGGGACGATCTGCGTCGTGTCGATGCGGGTCGTGCACGGAAATGTGTCCTTGCGCGTACGCACGGCCATCACGATCTCTTCGAGCGAGGCGTTGCCCGCGCGCTCACCGAGGCCGTTCACCGTGCATTCCACTTGTCGCGCGCCGTTCATGACCGCCGCGAGCGAATTCGCGACCGCGACGCCGAGATCGTTGTGGCAATGCACGGACCAGACCGCCTTGTCGGAATTCGGAATGCGTTCGCGCAGCGATGCGATCAGCGCACCGAACTGCCATGGCATCGTGTAACCAACGGTATCTGGGATATTCACCGTCCTCGCGCCGGCAGCGATCGTCGCTTCGAGCAACCGGCAGAGGAAATCGGGCTCCGAGCGGCCCGCGTCCTCGGGCGAGAACTCGACGTCATCGGTGTATTCGCGCGCGAGGCGCACCGCCTTGACCGCCTGCTCGAGCACCTGGTCGGGCGTCATGCGCAGCTTCATCTGCATGTGAATCGGCGAGCTCGCGATGAACGTGTGGATGCGCATCGAGCGCGCGGGGCGAAGTGCCTCACCGGCGCGGCGGATGTCGCGCTCGTTCGCGCGCGCGAGCGCGCAGACCGTGCTCGTCGTGATCGCTTTTGCGATCTCGTGCACCGCCTCGAAATCGCCGTTCGACGACGCCGGGAATCCGGCCTCGATCACGTCGACGCGCAGCCGCTCGAGTTGACGCGCGATGCGGATCTTTTCTTCCTTCGTCATCGATGCGCCGGGGCTTTGCTCGCCGTCGCGAAGGGTCGTATCGAAGATGATCAGGTGGTCGGACATGGGACCTCCGGAAACCCGGAACTGGGGGCTCGGGACTGGGCGCGTCACGCTGCCGCGACCGCCGGGGCCGAGCGCAGCGTCAATGCCGCTTGCGCGCATGCGCGATTGACCGCTGCGATGACGGCGCGAAGCGTCGCCGTGACGATGTTGGGATCGAGCCCCACGCCGTAAACGCTTCGCGTACCGGCGCGAAGCTGCACGTAGGCAACCGCGGTCGCGTCTTCGCCGGTGCCCGTTGCATGCTCGTGATACGCAAGCACGTGCACGTCGACGCCGAGCGCTTCGCGCAGTCCATGCACGAACGCATCGACCGGTCCGTTGCCGGCGCCCGCGACGATCGTTTCGGCGTTATGGATCGCAAGTCGCGCGGTCAACTGCTCGAGCGCGCCCGCCGTGCCGGCGTGACCGCTGCGATGATCGACATAAGCGATCGGGCCGGCCGGCGCGACATATTCACGCTGAAACGCGACGTGCAGGTCCGTCGCGGTCAGCTCCTTGCCCGTCTCGTCGGTGATCGCCTGCACGACCTGGCTGAACTCGATTTGCAGAAGACGCGGCAGCGACAATCCGTAATCGCGCTCGAGCAGGTACGCGATGCCGCCCTTGCCCGACTGGCTGTTGACGCGAATGACCGCTTCGTAGGTGCGGCCGACGTCGGACGGATCGATCGGCAGGTATGGCATCTCCCAGAGAGTGCTGCCCGCGGCGCGCGCTTCGCGTTGCGCGGCGAAGCCCTTCTTGATCGCGTCCTGGTGCGACCCGGAGAACGAAGTGAACACGAGCTCGCCCGCATACGGATGGCGCGGATGAACGGGCAGCGCCGTGCAGTATTCCGCCGTGCGGATCACGGCACCGATGTCGCCGAAGTCGAGTCCCGGATCGATCCCTTGCGAATACAGGTTCATCGCGAGCGTGACGAGGCACACGTTGCCCGTGCGCTCGCCATTGCCGAAGAGACAACCCTCGACGCGGTCGGCGCCGGCCATTCCGGCGAGTTCGGCGGCCGCGACCGCCGTGCCGCGATCGTTGTGCGGATGAACCGACAGCACGATGCGATCGCGACGCGAAAGATGCGTGTGCATCCATTCGATCTGGTCGGCGAAGACGTTCGGCGTCGCGACTTCGACCGTCGCCGGCAGATTGAGGATCACCGGATGCCGCGTAGCGGGGCCGAGTACGTCGACGACCCGCTCGCAGATCTCGAGCGCGAAGTCGAGCTCGGTCATCGTGAACGTCTCGGGCGAGTATTCGAAGCGCCAGTCGGTGTGCGGCTGTTCGGCAGCGCATTCCGCGAAACGCTTCGCGCCCTCGGTCGCGATCGCCACGATGCCAGCCCGATCTTTCCCGTACACGACGCGCCGAAAGAGCGGCGCCGTCGGATTGTAGAGATGGACGATCGCGCGCCTTGAACCGCGAAGCGATTCGAACGTGCGGCGGATCAACTCGTCGCGCGATTGCGTCAGCACCTGGATCGTAACGTCGTCGGGGATCAGGTCTTCTTCGATCAATCGCCGGACGAAATCGAAGTCCGTCTGCGACGCCGACGGAAACGCGACCTCGATCTCCTTGAACCCGACGTCGACCAATTGGCGGAACATGCGGAGCTTCCGCGCGCCATCCATCGGCTCGATCAGCGCCTGGTTGCCGTCGCGAAGGTCCGTCGAAAGCCAGATCGGCGGTTTCGTGATCGTTCGCGTGGGCCACGTGCGATCGGGGAGATCGATCGGCGTGAACGGCTTGTACTTGCGTGACGGAACATCTTGCATCGCTTGCCTTTGCGAAGAAACGGAATCGACCGTCCTTCATCGGACGGCGCGGGCACTGCTCGGAGCGAGGGGTAGGGTCTTATCTGCGCGCGAGGCGCAGCAGGAGCAGGAGGCCGCCCGAAAGGAGGGCAGGCGCGAGGGCGCGAAGGGCGGCGGTGGGACGACTGCTCATGAGGCTAAAGTAGCCGATTTCAGGCAGGCGCGCAAGAGGCGAAGCGAGTTCACCGCGAGGCCGCCGCCCGCACCCGTCGCTCGCGCAACAGTGCCCACCCCGACACGATGTAACCCGACAACGCGTACGCGACGAACGCCGCGAACAGCACGAGCGGCGGCTGATAGGACAAAAGCGCCAGGAAGACCACGATCAGGAAGATCGCGACGAAGGGAACGCTCTTCTTCAGGTTGATCGTCTTGAAGCTGTAGTACTTGAGGTTGCTCACCATCGTGAGCCCCGCGAAGAGGGTCACGACCCAGGCGAGCCAGCGCAACGCGTCGGGATCGGCGCCGATGTCGTCGATGACCCATACCAGTCCCGCGACGAGGGCCGCCGCCGACGGACTCGGCAGCCCCGTGAAATAACGCTTGTCGGCGACCTCGAGCAGCGTGTTGAAGCGCGCGAGGCGAAGCGCCGCGCCCGCGACGTAGACGAACGCCGCGATCCAGCCGAGCTTGCCGAGATCGCGCAACACCCATTCGTACATGACGAGCGCCGGCGCCGCCCCGAAGCTCACCATGTCGGCAAGACTGTCGAACTCGGCGCCGAACGCGCTTTGCGTGCGCGTCATCCGCGCGACGCGTCCGTCGAGCCCGTCGAGCACCATCGCGACGAAGATCGCGATCGCCGCCTGATCGAAGTTGACGTTCATCGCCTGCACGATCGCGTAGAAACCGGCGAACAGCGCGGCGGTCGTGAACAGGTTCGGCAACAGGTAGATGCCGCGCCTGCGCACGCGGTTCTTCAAGAGCCGCCGCTCGTCGCGAAGATCGTCGTGCATCACGTGTTCGAGCTTCCGAGTTTCACCGAGACGGCTCGCGCAGCGACGCGACGATCGATTGCGTCGCGTAGACCTTGTCGCCGACCGTTGCGCGCGGAATCGCGTCGGGCGGCAGGTACAGATCGACGCGCGAGCCGAAACGGATGAAGCCGTAGCGCTGCCCGCGCGCGAGGCGATCGCCGGCCTTCACGTAGCAAAGAATGCGTCGCGCGATCAGGCCGGCAATCTGCACGCACGTGACCTCGACGCCGCCGGCGGTCACGAGTTTCAACGCATTGCGCTCGTTGTCTTCCGACGACTTGTCGAGCGCCGCGTTGACGAACTTCCCCGCGTGATACCACGTCTTCGCGACGTCGCCGTCGACCGGACTTCGGTTCGAATGGACGTTGAACACGTTCATGAACACGCTGATGACGAGCGCGTCCCGATTCAGATAGGGATCGCGCGCGCTCGCAACGCGCACGACCCGACCGTCGGCGGGCGACAGCACCGCATTCGGATCGCTCGGAACCTCGCGCGGCGGGTCGCGAAAGAACTGCAGCACGAACACGAATGCGATCCACCCGAGCGCCGCCAGCAACCACCACGCGGCGCCGAGCAACGCCGCGACGAGTGTAAGCGCGATCGCGACGGCCAACGCGACGGCAACGTGAGGCCAGCCTTCGCGTGCGATGAACGGATGCGGATAGCGCGTCACGACGTTCCCGCGTTCGGGCGAACGAACGCATTGCCGGGACGGATCGAACTTTTAGCACGCCTGCAACGCGCTATCGATCGCGTCACTTCGGGATCGCATCGTCGATGCGTTTTTCCTGCTCGATCGCGCCCTGCTTCACCATGTCCTGCACCGACTTCGCGCGCTCGAGCGCGTCGCGCGGCGTGATGGTGGCCGCCTGCTCGGCCTCGTTGGCGCCGGGCGCTGCGGCGTGGCCCGCCTTGCCGGAATCATCGAACAAGCCGTAGCTTTTCAGCGCGCTGCGCGCGGCGATGCCGACGATGACGAGCGCGAGCAGGATGATGATAAGGCCCAGCCAGCCGCGCTGCCGATTGCGCATTCCCATCGGTTCGCTCCCGAAAGACGCGAGAGCGTCGAGTATACCGTCGCGTGAATGACGGCCGCGACGGCTCGGGCGCGAGGCTCAGTTCCGTGCCTGATCGACGAGCCGGTTCTTCCTGATCCACGGCATCATCGAGCGCAGCTTCTCGCCAACGATCTCGATCGGATGCTGCGCCGTCATTCGCCGACGCGACATCAACGTCGGCGCACCGGCGCGGTTTTCGAGGATGAACTCGCGCGCGTACTCGCCCGATTGAATGCGCCCGAGCGCCTCGCGCATTGCACGCCGCGTCTCATCGGTGATGATCTTCGGACCCGTCGCGTACTCGCCGTACTCGGCGTTGTTCGAGATCGAGTAGTTCATGTTCGCGATGCCGCCCTCGTAGATCAGGTCGACGATCAGCTTCACCTCGTGGAGGCACTCGAAATAGGCCATCTCCGGCGCGTAGCCGGCATCGACGAGCGTTTCGTAGCCTGCCTTGATGAGCTCGACCAGGCCGCCGCAAAGCACCGTCTGCTCGCCGAAGAGATCGGTCTCGGTCTCCTCGCGGAAATTCGTCTCGATGACGCCGGCGCGCGCGCCACCGATCGCCGCCGCGTAGGAGAGCGCGACGTCGCGCGCCTTGGCCGAAGCATCCTGGTGCACGGCAATCAGCATCGGCACGCCGCCGCCCGCGACGTACGTCGAGCGCACCGTGTGCCCCGGCGCCTTGGGCGCGATCATCACGACGTCGAGATCGGGACGCGGCACGATCTGCCCGTAGTGGATGTTGAAGCCGTGCGCGAACGCGAGCGTCGCGCCCTTGCGGATGTTCGGCTCGACATCGGATTTGTAGACCCCGGCGATGTGCTCGTCCGGCATCAGCATCATCACGACGTCGGCGCCCTTGACCGCGTCGCCTACTTCGGCGAGTTCCAGTCCCGCGGCCTTCGCCTTGTCCCATGACGCACCGCCCTTGCGCAATCCGACGGTGACCTTGACGCCGGAATCGTTCAGGTTCTGCGCGTGCGCATGGCCCTGCGAGCCGTATCCGACGATGGTGACCTTCTTGCCCTTGATGAGGGAGAGGTCGGCGTCTTTTTCGTAGTAGACCTTCATGTCATTTCCTCGGTTGTGCCTTCGTTCGATTCAAAAGCGGGACGAGGGGCGAGGGATGAGAGTGGCTGCGGCAGAAAAAGGGGCCAGGCTCGCATTCCCGCCCACAACGCATGGTCACGGTATGCCCGGAAATGCGAGCCTGGCCCCTTTTCCTCGTCCCTCGCCCCGCCTTTCAAATTCGCAAGATCCTCTCGCCCCTGCCGATACCGGACGCACCGGTACGGACAGTTTCCAGAATCACCCCCGGCTCGATTGCCTGCAGGAACGCGTCGAGCTTCTGGCCGGTGCCGGTCAGCTCGATCGTGTAGCTCTTGTCGGTGACATCGAGGATGCGGCCGCGGAAGATGTCGGCGAGGCGCTTCATCTCGTCGCGATCCTTGCCGGCCGCGCGCACCTTGACGAGCATCAGCTCGCGCTCGATGTGGTTGCCCTCGGTCAGGTCGACGACCTTCACGACCTCGACAAGCTTGTTCAACTGCTTGGTGATCTGCTCGATGACGTCGTCGGAACCGCTCGTGACGATCGTCATCCGCGACATCGTCGGGTCTTCCGTCGGCGCAACGGTCAGCGACTCGATGTTGTAGCCGCGCGCGGAAAACAGTCCCGAGATACGCGACAGCGCGCCGGCTTCGTTCTCGACCAAAATGGAGAGGATGTGTCTCATGGATGCCTCTGCTGGAACGCAGACCCCTCACCCACCTCGCTGACGCGCGGCTCCCTCTCCCCGCGAGCGGGGAGAGGGTTGGGGTGAGGGGTGATCAAAGTTCCTCCGCCAGGATCATCTCGGTCAATCCCTTCCCCCCCGGCACCATCGGGAACACGTTCTCGGTCTGGTCGGTGATGAAGTCGAGGAACACGAGCCGCTCCTTCCGGGCGAACGCCTCGCGCAGCGCGCCCTCGACGTCGCGTGGATGCTCGACCTTGATCCCGACATGGCCGTAGGCTTCCGCGAGCTTCACGAAATCGGGCAGCGCGTCCATGTACGACTCGGCGTAGCGATTGCCGTAGAAGAACTCCTGCCACTGCCGCACCATGCCCATGTAGCGGTTGTTGAGGTTCACGATCTTGATCGGCAGATGGTATTGCTTGCAGGTCGAAAGCTCCTGGATGCACATCTGGATCGACGCTTCGCCCGTGACGCAGACGACATTCGCCTTCGAATTCGCGAGTTGCACACCCATCGCCGCTGGCAGGCCGAAGCCCATCGTGCCGAGGCCTCCCGAGTTGATCCAGCGCCGCGGCTTCTCGAATTTGTAATACTGCGCGACCCACATCTGGTGCTGGCCGACGTCGCTCGTCACGAACGCGTCGCCGCCCGTCAGTTCGTAGAGCTTCTCGACGACGTACTGCGGCTTGATGAGCTTGCTCGCCTTGTCGTAGCGCAGGCAATCCTTGCGCTGCCACTCCTTGATCTGTCCCCACCACGCCTTGAGCGCCGCGGGATCGGGTCGTGACGGCGACGATTCGACGAGCTTCACCATTTCCTCGAGCACGTCGCCGACGTAGCCGACGATCGGAACGTCGACCTTGACTCGCTTGCTGATCGACGACGGGTCGATGTCGATGTGGATGATCTTGCGATCGGCGCGATAGAAATGCGCGGGATTGCCGATCACGCGATCGTCGAAACGCGCACCCACCGCGAACAGCACGTCGCAGTTCTGCATCGCCATGTTCGACTCGTACGTCCCGTGCATGCCGAGCATGCCCGTGAACTGCGGATCGGTGCCGGGGAAGCCGCCCAATCCCATCAGCGTGTTCGTGCACGGGAAGCCGAGGAGCCGCACGAGGCGCGTCAACGCGTCGGACGCATCGTTCAGGATCACGCCGCCGCCGCTGTAGACCATCGGCCGCTTCGCTTCGAGCAGAAGCTGCACGGCTTTCTTGATCTGGCCCGCGTGGCCGCGCGTCACGGGGTTGTACGAGCGAAGCGAGATCGTCTTCGGGTAATTCCACTCGGCCTTGTGCTGCGAGACGTCCTTCGGAATGTCGACGAGCACCGGTCCAGGCCGGCCGGACGTCGCGAGATAGAACGCCTTCTTCATCGTGACCGCGACGTCGGCGACGTTCTTCACAAGAAAGTTGTGCTTGACGCAAGGACGCGTGATGCCGACGGTGTCGCATTCCTGGAACGCGTCCTGGCCGATTGCTGCAGTCGGCACCTGCCCAGTGATTATCACCATGGGCACTGAATCCATGTACGCGGTCGCGATGCCGGTGACCGCATTGGTGACCCCCGGCCCGGAGGTCACCAGCGCGACGCCGACCTTTTTCGATGACCGCGAATAGCCGTCGGCCGCGTGCACGGCGCCCTGCTCGTGGCGCACGAGCACGTGCTTGACCTTCGTCTGTTTGAAAAGCTCGTCGTAGATGTTGAGGACCGCGCCGCCCGGATAGCCAAAGACGTACTCGACGCCTTCCTCCTGCAGACAGCGGATCAGGATTTCCGCACCCGTCAATTCCATGTCCATGCCTCGTCCTTGTGTCGCCGGCAATCGCCCGCGAACTCGATTGCTCGCGTGGAGCGCGCGCCCGCCAAGGCTTGAATCGGGTAGAAAGCCGCGAATGGGCATCCGGGCCGTCTCCGGGGAGGCTCGTTGGCGCTTGTGGCGCCGCGGAGGGAGCTTCATCGGCCCTTGTTGCAATACAGCATCCGGACCTCGCGGCCCGGTAGATGTGACAGTACCGGCAAATCGAGGATGCGGTCAAGCTGCGCTTCGCTACGGCGCAGCATGGAAGGTCATCGCGGCGCTGTTTGCAACGTACCGCCTATAATCGCCGCCGCTCCGACAAGGAATCCCGCGAACTGGCCCGCTATCAGGAAATCTCGAGCTTTCTGGCCGACGTCGAGCGGCGCGCCTTCAGGCAGGCGATGTACGCCGTCCGCGACGAGGATGCGGCCCTCGACATCGTGCAGGACGCCATGCTGAAGCTGACCGAGAACTACTCGGACCGGCCCGTCGGCGAGTTGCCGATGCTTTTCCAGCGCATCCTGCAAAACGCGATCCACGATCACTTCCGCCGCCAGAAAGTGCGCTCGACATGGACGACGGTGCTGTCCGCGCTCGGTTACAAGGACGACCGCGACGAAGAGTACGATCCGCTCGAAACGCTCGGCGCGAAAACCGACTCCAACGCGGCGTCGGACCCCGCCGCCAACGTCGAGCAACGCCAGACGATGCGCATCATCGAGCAGGCAATTTCGAGGCTTCCGCCGCGTCAACGCGAGGCGTTCCTGTTGCGTTACTGGGAGGAACTCGACGTTGCAGAAACCGCCGCTGCCATGGGATGTTCCGAAGGCAGCGTGAAGACTCATTGCTCGCGAGCCGTCCACGCCTTGGCCGAAATGCTCGAGGCGAAGGGGATGAAGCTATGAACGACGACCGTCAATCCGAATTCGGCCGGAAGGTCGCGCAGTACCTCGATCGAAGCGTCGACGAGCTTCGGCCCGGCACCCTCTACCGACTCCAGCAGGCACGCGCCGCCGCGATGGCGGGCGTCGCCGCCGGCGAGACCGTTTCCACCGAGTTGGCGCTGGCCGGTGTGCGGGGTGGCATCTGGAGCGGCAGCCTCCGTCGCCCGTTCGGCTGGCTCGCGCTGGTGGTGCTGATCGCCGCGGGAGGCTTCGGCTATCAGCAGTGGCACGCGATGCAGCAAGTGCGCGAATTCGAGGATCTCGACCTGCATCTGCTCGCGTCGGATCTTCCGATCGACGCCTATCTGGACAGGGGATTCCAGAATTGGCTTCGCGCCGGGTTCGAGCGCTGAGCCGGCTCTTCGTCGCCGGCGCGCTCGCCGCCTCGGCGGCCCAGGCGCAGATCGGCCTCGCGTCGCCGCCCTGGAACCAGCTCTCCGAGCACGACCGGCAGGTGCTCGCGCCCCTCGCTCCCGACTGGAACAAGCTCGACGCGCAGCGCAAGGCGAAATGGCTCGGACTGGCCAGGCGCTACCCCACCCTTCCCCCGGAACAGCAGCAGCGTATCCAGGGCCAGATGCGCACCTGGTCGCAACTGACTCCCGAGCAGCGCAACGCCGCGCGCGAGCGCTACAAGTCGCTCAAGTCGCTGCCGCCTTCCGAGAAGAGCGAGATGCAGCGGAAGTGGCAGGAATATCAGAACCTGCCGCCCGAAGAGCGACGCGAGCTGGCCGCGCGCCCCTTGCCGAGGGGCGGTCCGCCGCCGCGATCCGTTGCAAGGCCGATGCCGCCGCCCGCCCCGCGCGGCGGGACACCCGGTCGACCGCCGGGTCAGTGACCACGGGCAAGGGAGCGAGGCGCAGGCTCGCGGCGGCCGCGGCGTCCGGACGCGGTCAAGTCCGCCAAGCGAAGATCGGCGAGCAAGGCACGCCGGACGAAACGCCGGAAGACGCATCGCCCCGCATCGCGTCGCTCGCGCGTCGCCTGGCTGCGCTGTTCTATGAAGTGCTGCTCCTGCTCCCGATGATCATCGTGGCGGGATTCGCGTTCCTGCCGTTCGCATCGCGCGCCGCCGTAGCGACGAAGACCCTCGAAACGCCATCGCCGCTTGCACGCACCGTGATGTTCAGCCTGCTGGTGGCCGGCAGCGCGGTGTTCTATGGATGGTGCTGGAGCGGCGGTCGGCGCACGCTCGCGCAGAAGACGTGGCGGCTGCGCCTCGTCGACCGCCGCGGCGCACTGCTTACGCCGCCACGCGCGCTCGTTCGTTACGTAGCCTTCTGGATCGGGCCGGCGATCGCGCTTGGCGGCTATGCGCTGCTGCAGCAAAGCGGTCACGCACGAAACGCGCTGGCGTTCTTCGCACTCAATTACTGCTGGGCGATCGTCGATCCCGATCGCCAGTTCCTGCACGACCGCATCGCGGGAAGCGTCATTGTCCAGGACACGCAGGACAAGCGATGAAAGTGTTGACGGCGACAGCAAACGATCGCGCGGACATTGCAACGGCGCTCCATGATCCCGCGCGTCTGGTCGTCGTCGCCCTGTGCGCGGCGTGGTGCGACACCTGCGGCGAATTTCGCGCGGCGTTCGAGCGACTCGCGCTATCGCGACCGAAGGCCACATTCGTATGGCTCGACATCGAGGACGACGTAGAGATCGTCGGCGACGTCGACGTCGAGAATTTCCCGACGCTTGCGATCTATCGCGGTGGCGACGTCGTGCACTTCGGCGTCTCGCTGCCCCACGAGACCACAGTGGCCCGGCTCGTCGATGCGCTCGCCGATCAGGCGCCCGCGCTGCGCGATCCGCCCGACGAAGTGGTCGCGCTCGGCAATACGCTTCGGCGCTGATCGCGCGTCCTTCGCGCAAGCAGCACGCTGATCGCAATCAGCACCATTCCGGCCAGGGCGAGCGCGCCGAGGCGCTCGCCGAATAACGCGTACGCCATCAGCGCCGTGACGGGCGGCACCAGATAGAAAAGTCGCGCGACGTCCGCTGCGGCGCCGTGGCGCAGCAGCCAGTACAAGACGCTGATGGCGCCCACCGACAGAACGAGCACCGACCATCCGAGCGCGAACGCGAACTCGCCGGTCCACGCGATCGGCGACGGTTCGAGCCATGCGACGATCGGCGCGTACAGCAGAGCGCACGCGCTGAACTGCACGACCGCACCGCTTCGCAGGTCGACGTTCGCGGCGAACCGCTTTTGATAGAGCGTCCCGACGCTGATGCCGATGAGCGCGAGCACAATCGGCAACAATGCGATCGCGTCGGCGCGAAGCTCGATCTTTTCGCGCACGACGAGATAGACGCCGACGAGCCCGAGCGCGAGACCGACGCATTGCCGAGCGTTGATCGATTCGCCGAGCCAGGCGCGCGCCAGAAGCACGGTCAGGAGGGGCTGCAAGCCAACGAGCATCGCGCTCGTGCCCGCCGGCATGCCGCCCGCCATCGATACGAACACGCCCCCGAGATAGAGGCCGTGCACGAGCCACGCGGCGATCGCGACGTGCGCGATGGTTCGCATGCCGGTTGGAAATCGCGCGCGCGTCGCGAGCGCGACGGCGGCCATCAGCGCCGCGACGAGCGAAAACCGAACGAGCAGGAACTTGAGCGGCGGCGCGTAAGGCAGCCCGTACTTCGCCGAAATGAAGCCGGTGCTCCAGAGCACGACGAAGAGCGCCGGCAGAAGCGGATTCGCGGTCGAGCGCAGACGGCTGCCTTAGACTTTGGCGCCCGCGGCGAGAAAACGCTCGACGCTCGAAGCGATCTCGCGCCGCGCCTCGTCGGGCCCGGCCCAGCCGGCGATCCGAACCCATTTGCCGGCCTCGAGGTCCTTGTAGTGCTCGAAGAAATGCGCGATCTGCGAAAGCTGGATCTCGGGGAGGTCGTCCGGTGCGTTGATCGCGCGGTACATCGACGACAGGCGATCGATCGGCACGGCGAGGATCTTCGCATCGCCGCCGGCCTCGTCGTCCATGCGCAGCATGCCGATCGGGCGGCAGCGCACCACGACGCCGGTGATGAGCGGCACCGGCGAGATTACGAGCACGTCGCAGGGATCGCCATCGTCGGACAGCGTGCGCGGAATGTAGCCGTAGTTGCACGGGTAGTGCATCGACGTCGACATGAAGCGGTCGACGAACACGGCGCCGGTTTGCTTGTCGACCTCGTACTTGATCGGCTCGCCGTGCATCGGGATTTCGATGACGACGTTGCAGTCGTTCGGCACGTCGGAGCCCGCGGGGACGCGGTCGAGGCTCATGCTTGTCAGGGCCTGTTCATGCCATGTCCACTGACGCGAACGGGTGGTCTGGCGCGCCAATCAAGGCGCCCAATGAAGCGCAGACTGGGCGTCTGCCCAAGTAGAGCAACGCAGAGTGGCGCGCCAGGACGCCCGTTCCCTCCGGGTTGCTGCCAAAATGGCCATGCGCTTCGTTGCAAACCCTCGCCAGGCGGCCAGCCTGCCTTCGTCTTCGCGCCTCGCACATGGCCATTTTGGCGATGCAACGCGTCAGTGGACATAGCGTGAACAGGGCCCTGGGAACGCGGTAATGCGCAGGCGGAGTTTCGGATTATACGGTCGCGCAACGCACGCGTTGGTCGTTGGCGTCGCATCGACCTTGCTATCGTTCGCCGCGCTCGGCGATTCGTCGCGAACGGCGCCGTCGTCGCATCCGGTGCCGTTTTCAGCGCTGCACGCCGGCGCGTCGCAGGCGCCATGGACGCACGTCGCGATTGCCTTCGGCAAACGCGAAACGCACTACGACCTGGTCGACGACGGCGGCGCGACCGTGCTGCACGCAGTGGCGGACAACGCGGCGAGCGCGCTCGCGTTTCCCTTGCACATGGCGCTTCGTGATGCGCCAATCCTCGCGTGGCGCTGGAAGATCGCGGCCGAGATTCCCGGCGCCGATCCGAGGCGCGCATCGCGGGAGGACGCGCCTGCGCGCATCGTGCTCGAGTTCGAAGGCGACACGTCGAAGCTTCCGCTCGTCGATCGCGCGATCTACGGCGCCGCGCGCCACGTCGCCGGACGCGAGCTCCCTTACGCGACGCTGATGTACATCTTCGCGAATCGCGAGCGCGTCGGCACCGTCATTCCCAATCCGCACACGCGCCGCATCCAGATGATCGTCGCGTCGAGCGGCGAGTCGGGCGTCGGCCGCTGGCAGTCGCTCGCACGCGACGTTCACGCCGATTTCGTTCGTGCATTCGGCGAGGAGCCGGGGACGCTCACCGCGGTCGGCGTTTTGACGGACAGCGACAACACCGACGGCCATGCCGAAGCATGGTACGGCGATATCCGCTTCGAGCGGCCGCATTGATTGATGCGCGTCGGCGAAAGGTACGCGTCCGCGACGCGATCAGCGTGACGCCGCCTTGCGGCGATAGTCGCTCGAATAGGCGATGTAGATGTCGCGGGCGCGTGCGAATTCAGCACGTTCTTCGGACTTCAATGCGCGAAACGGCCGCGCGGGACGTCCGGCCCAGATCCAGCCCGCGCGCACGCGCGTATCGGGCTCGACCCACGCGCCCGCGCCGATGCAACCGCCCTTCTCGACGAAGACGTTGTCGCCGACGCGCGAACCCATGCCGATGAGCGCGTCGTCTTGGATCGTGCCCGATCCGAGCTCGACGTTGTGCCCGATCGTGACCCCGATGCCCAGCAACAGATCGCCGCGCAGGCGATCGGGCGCGAAGACGCAGTTGTCCTGCACGTTCGTGCGCGCGCCGATCTCGATTCGCGCATCGCCCGCGAACACCGCGCAACCGAAGAAGATGCTCGCGTCGTCGCCGAGGTCGACATCACCCTTGACGATCGCCGTCGGTGCGACGAA
>Ga0209579_10000669_pt1 | contig 31930 bp, 27 predicted proteins | sample Coa_R1_2_FD_187152 | JGI IMG/M metagenome (GOLD analysis project Ga0209579, IMG submission 187152) | Surface soil microbial communities from Centralia Pennsylvania, which are recovering from an underground coalmine fire - Coalmine... | ecosystem: Environmental > Terrestrial > Soil >... | reverse complement strand
GGGTGGCGCGGCGGTTTAACGACTTCGCGCCTGGCGAGGCCATTTGGCCGAACGACGTCCTGCTGTTCAGCGAGGCGCAGTACCGGCGCCCACCGAGCGAAGAGGATGTAACGCCGACACCGCCGCCGTTCGATCCCACGGCCAAGATCGAATGGACGCCGGTGTGGTCGCTGCGCGACCAGCGCTTCAAATATCTGCCGACCGGAATGCTGTATTTTTTCCACAGCGACGCATCCGACAGCCATATGCATGCGGACTCCAATGGCTGCGCCGCCGGCAACACTCTTGAAGAGGCGATCGTCCAGGGCTTCCTCGAGCTGGTGGAGCGGGATTCGTACGCCATCTGGTGGTACAACCGTTCGCAGCGGACCGAACTGGACCTCGACCAGTTCGCCGATTCTTACGTCCGCGACCTGAAAAACCAGCTGGCCGAAACCGGACGCCGGCTGTGGGTGCTCGACATCACCACCGATCTCGGCATTCCGAGCTATGTGGCGATGTCGTATTCGACCATCACCGGACAGGAGTTCGTCGAATACGGCTCCGGCTCGCATTTCGATCCGCGCATCGCGCTGCTGCGCGCGCTGACCGAGGTCAATCAATTCCTGTCGCTCGGCCTGTTGGGCGCCCGCGACGCGGGCCAGGCCAGCAATGACGGCGCCGGCCCGTTTCACCTGCAGGAACACCCCTATTTGATCCCGGACGGTAAACCGGCGATCCGGCCGCAGCTCGATATGAAATTCGGCAGCCTCGACACGCGCGAGCAGGCGTTAGCTTGCGTGGATATCGCCAACCGCGCCGGCCTCGACTTCCTCGTGCTCGATCAGACGCGGCCCGACATCGAGACGCCGGTGGTGCGCGTCATCGTTCCGGGCTTGCGCCATTTCTATCGCCGCTTCGGGCCCGGCCGGCTTTACGACGTGCCGGTCAAGCTCGGCTTGCGCGAGACGCCGATCCCGGAAAGCGAGCTCAATCCGCTTCATCCTCATACGTGAGGTCATGCCGTCGTGCGCGCTCCGCGAAAGAAGAGTGGGCGACGCGCGGCAGCAACGCTTTCGGCGCGGCTATTGAGCCACATCACGCTGCGGGCGCAGGCGGGCGGTGACATCGTCGCGCGGTTCGACGACGTTGCGCTGGGCCTGGGAAAGTTCAGCGCAGCAGCAGCCGAGCGCGCGAAGGAATTGAGCGCCGGCGTGGCGTTGAGCGCGTTTGCATCCAGCGACGGGGAAACCGACAAGGAAATTCATATCCTCGTCCGGCGATTGGCCGGGCGCGGTCTCATCGAGTATCGCCTCGGGCGCGCGCGAGGCGAGGATCTGGTCGTCATCGAGCCGCAGCTGCCCGATTATTGGCCGCAGCTGCCGCAACTCGGCAACGCCGACACGCTCGTGCTGTCGCGGTTCGCCTACATGCGGCGGCGCGCCGACGAATTGGTCCTGGAATCGCCACGCTCCGGCGCCTTGTTCAAAATCCGCGACCCCAAGATCGCAGCTGCTTTGGCTCTGCTGGCCACGCCGCAACAGATCAAACAGTTTCGCCGACAAAAGGATTTTCCAGGGCTCGAGCTTCTCTCCCTCCTCGTCGACTGCCAGATCCTGTTCAAGATCGCCGCCGGCGGCGATGGGCTGCGGCCGACCGAGGGCGATGACGCCCTCGTGCTGTGGGACTTCCACGATCTGGTGTTCCACGCGCGCAGCACCGAGGGCCGTCACGCCAATCCGCTTGGCGGCGCCTATCCCTATGCCGATGCCGTCGCTCCCCTGCCCGCCGTGCGCGCATCTTGGCCTGGAAAGGCGATCGATCTGCGCGAAGCCGTGCCGGCGGAAGCGCCGCCGCAAGCCGCGAAGCTTCTGCGCGAACGTCATTCAACGCGCGATTTCGACAACCGGCGGCCGATCACGCTCGCCGAGCTGGTGCGATTTCTCGACGGCACCGCCCGCGTCCAGTCGGAATTCAAGGCGCCACTCGATTACGGCGGCGGTGGCGGTCCGGAGCTCACCTATACGGTACGGCCTTATCCGTCGGGCGGCGCCAGCTACGAGCTCGAGCTCTATCTCGCCGTCGACACATGCGAAGGGCTGTCGCGCGGCTTCTATCACTACGACGCCGGCGCCCACGCGCTGGTGCCGATCGAGGTCCGCGGCAATCAACTCGACGCGCTATTCAATGGCGCCCAGCTCGCCATGGGCGTGAACGCCGCGCCGCAAATCCTGATCACCATTGCGGCGCGCTTCGGCCGGGTGTCGTGGAAATACAGTTCCCTCGCCTACGCGCTCATCCTCAAGGACGTCGGCGCCTTGATGCAAACGTTTTACGTCATGGCGACCGATATGGACCTCGGCGGCTGCGCGATCGGCACCACCAATATCGAGCTGTTCGCGAAAATGACGGGACTGCAGTTTCACGTGGAGGGCCCGGTCGGTCAATTCGCACTCGGGCGTGGCGCGAAACCGGAAGCGTCCCGTTGACGGTCCGGAGAATTACCCGTTCGGCCCGGCCTTCTTGGCTACAAACAAACGCGTGGCGGCAGGATCGTCCGCCGCGGCACGCCCGAAATAGCCGATCGGCTCGGGGCGGCCTGCCCGCAGCGCGAACATGGCGCCTTGAGGATCCGTGCAGCGGACGATCCGGTTGTCGCCGCGCGCGTCGAGCGGGCCCTCGAGAATTCTGCCGCCGCCGGCCTTGACCCGCTTTGCCGCCGCATCGAGGTCGCCGACATTGAAGTAATAAAGCCAGAACGGCATCGGCACCGTCGGCGGCTTGGTGGACATGCCGCCGATGGTATGGCCTGCGGCAGAGAACAGCAGATAGGTGTTGCCGATGCCGCCAAAGTCGGCGTCGACTTTCTGCCAGCCGAAAAGCTCGCCGTAAAACGCGAACGCCTCTTCCCAATCGACAGCGGACAGCTCGTGCCAGCCGACATGGCCCGGCGCGCTCAGCGCGGTGGCCTGCTGTTGGCCGGAGGTCAGCCCTTTGACCAAGGCCAACGTCGCCGCTTGCGGATCGGCGACCACAGAAAATCGGCTGACATCGGGGACATCCGTCGGCGGGACGTACACGGTGCCGCCCAGATGCCTCAGTCTGTCTGTTGCGGCATCCACGTTATCGACGCCGACATAGCCCATCCAACGCGGCTGCGCGCCCATTTTGCGCGCTTCGGCCGGCAGACCCGTCAGTCCGGCGACCGGATCCTCACCGGCGGTAAACAACGTATACGCCGCACCGGGCATCGACGCATCGCGCAAACCCCAGCCGACGACATCGGCGTAAAACACCTTCGCGGCTTCCGCGTCCGTCGTCGTCAACTCGTACCAGACGAAACAGCCATGCGAGCTGACCATATGGGCTTCCGATCGCGTTCGCTCTGTGCCGGCAAATGATGGTGGGAAGGCTAATCAACCAATTCGTCGGCAGTCGCAAGTAATGTCGGCGGTATCGTCAGCCCAAGCGCCTTCGCGACCTTACGATTGATGAAGAGTTGCAGCTTCGTCGGCTGCTGAACCGGAAGCTCGCCGGCTTTGGCGCCTTTCAGGATTTTATCGGCGTAGGCCACCGAGTCTATGCACATCTGCACTTGATCGGCGCCATAGGACCCCAGCGCGCCGGCATCGAACGTCTCCTTGGAAAACGCGCAATACGGAAGCCGATAGTCGAGCGCCAATTTCGCAATGATCGCCTTCCATTGAAACAGGCTGCCGCCCGACGCGGTAATGAGCGCCTGCATTTGCGCCTTCTGCATGGCGTCGAAAGCCGAACCAAGCGCCTCTGTTTTACGAACCTCGAAGACCTGGATGGACAGGTTCAGTTCGCGCGCCATCGCGCTGGTCTCATCGACATAGATGCGCGCGGCGGCCTGATCGGGATTGACGAGGAGCGCCGCGCGGGTCATGCCGGGGACGATCTCCTTCAAGGCTTGCAGGCGCTTGCCGATCAAATCACGGCCAAAATTCACAAACCCGGTCACATTGCCACCCGGTCGCGCGAAGCTTTGCACCAGCTTGAGCCCGATGGGATCGGGAACAAACATGAATATGATCGGAATTGTCGACGTGGCGTCCTTCAAATAAGACGACGTGATCGCGCCGCCCATCAAGACATCGGGGCTCAATGCGACGAGCTCGGCGGCCATGCTCCTGAACCGCTCGGTCTTTTCGTCGGGAAATCGATGTTCGAGCTGGATATTGCGCCCATCGACGTAACCGAGCTTGGCGAAGCCGTCGACGATGGCCGTATAGTACGGCTCTTCTTCCTCGGCGCTGGCGGCGTGCCAAAGATATCCGACAAGCGGCATTTTGCGAACTTGCTGCGCGCTTGCGACGCCAGGCCGTGCAAGCAGTGTGCTGCCGATGCCTAAAACGAAATGGCGCCGTCTCATCGGTCCACCTCCTCGCCGTCCGCGCCGCTCAGCGGAGATAAAGCCGCTTACGCGTGTAACAACACGGCGCCGGCCTCTCCGGCAGCGGCGTACCGATCGTTGCCCAGGCGCTAGGCGGCGGTTCGCTGATCGTCGCGCGCAAGCGATGGATCTCGGCGCGCGCCGCGGTGATCAGCGGCCCCTTGACGGCTTCATCGACGTCCGGGTCCGCCTCCAGACGCGCGATCCGCCTGAATTGCGCATAAATCGCGTCGCGCGTGCACCAATAGGGCGTGTCGGTGCAACCCCAAAAATCCCCTGCCCGCGCCGGCGCCGGCGCAGCGGCGAACGCGAAACCCAGAACGACGCAGAACGAGACAAGCCGCACCATGGTTATACTCGCGCTCCGACTTCGCTATACTGCGACAAGGATTTCACCGATCGCACAATAAGACAAGTCAGGGATGAACGCACATGAATGGCGCCGAAGTCATTGCCGATATTCTTAAAGCGGAAGGCACCGAGTTTTTCTCCTGCTATCCGCGCAACCAGGTGATCGAGCCGTGCGCGGCGATCGACATCCGGCCGATCCTGTGCCGGCAGGAGCGCGTCGGCGTCGGCATCGCCGACGGCTATTCGCGCATCAAGCGCGGCAAGAAGAACGGCGTGTTCGGCGCCCAGGCCGGACCCGGCATCGAGAACGCGTTTCCGGGCATCGCGCAGGCCTATGCGGAGAACGTGCCGCTGCTGATCATTTCCGGCGGCATGCCGCTGGCCAAGCAATATGTGCGCCCGGCGTTCCGCGCCGCCGCCGTCTATGAGCCGGTGACCAAATGGTCGGCGCTGGCGCATAACGTGCAGGAATTGCCGGACCTGATGCGGCGCGCCTATCAGGCGATGCGCACCGGCAAAGCGGGCCCGGTGCTGATCGAAGTGCCTGACGAAGTCGCCGAGGCGCAATTCAAGGGCGAGTTGCATTACAAGCCGGTGCCGGTGCAGCGCACCGCGCCCGATCCCGATGCGATCAAGCAAGCGGTCGAGATGCTGCTTGCGGCCAAAAATCCGATTCTTTGGGCCGGCCAGGGCGTACACTATGCCGAAGCCGGCGACAAGCTCGCGGCGCTGGCGGAATTGTTGCCGGCACCGGTGGTCGCCACCAATCCGGGCAAGAGCGCCATTGCCGACAGCCATCCGCTGGCGCTCGGCGGCGCGACGCGCTCGCGCTCAAAAGTATTCGCCGATTTCATGAAGAAATCAGACGTCGTCATGGCGATCGGCTCGAGCCTCACCATCACCAATTTCGGACCGGCGGTACCCGCGGGCAAGACCATCATCCATTCCACCAATGACGCCGGCGATATCAACAAGGAATATCGCGCCGATCTCGCCGTCGTCGGCGACGCTGGTCTGGTCATCGATGCGCTGATCGCCGAGGTCGCGAAGCAAAAGGGCCCGGGTGGCGGCAATGCGCTCAATTCGCTCAAGGAAGAGGTCGCCGCCGGCAAGAAGGCCTGGCTCGACGAATGGGCGAAATTCCTCAATTCCGACGAAATGCCGCTCAACCAATATCGCGTCATCCGCGACATGATGCGCACGCTCGACCGCGACAACGTCATCATGACGCACGATTCCGGCAGCCCGCGCGAGCAGATGATCCCGTTCTGGGAAACCACCGTCGCCGGCTCCTATATGGGCTGGGGCAAGTCGACCCAGCTCGGCTATGGCCTCGGCATCACCATGGGCGCAAAGCTCGCCGAACCGAAGAAGCATTGCATCAACGTGATGGGCGACGCCTCGTTCGGCATGACCGGCATGGACATCGAGACCGCCGCGCGCAATCGCATCGCCATTCTCACCATCGTGTTCAACAACGGCGTCATGGGCGCCGAGCGCGATGTCCTGAAAATCTCCGACGAGAAATACGGCGCCATGACAGTCGGCGGCAATTACAAGAAAGTGGCCGAGGGACTCAACGTCGCGGCAACGCGGGTGGAAAAGCCCGGCGACATCGTCGGCGCCATCAAGGATGCGGTCGGCGTCACCGAGACAGGCGCGCCGTTCCTGCTCGAATTCGTGGTCAAGGAAGGCCGCGACTTTTCGCGCTACGCCTGAGACCCGCAACCAGAAACACGAGGACCAACATGGCGGACATCAAGATCTTCAATCCCGAGGGGCTCGCCAAGCCGCCCGGAACTTATTCGCATATTGCCCAGGCGCGGACCCAGCAGGTCGTCTTCATCGCCGGCCAGGTGCCGAGCGACGCGTCCGGCAAGACCGTCGGCAAGGGCGACATCGAGGCGCAAGCCGTGCAGGTCTACGCCAATATCCTCACCGCGCTGCGCGCGGTCGGCGCCGACTGGAGCAACGTCGTGCAGTTCACCAGCTATTTGACGCGCGCCGAGGACGCGGCTGCGTTCCGCGCCTGGCGCACCCGGGAATTTCCAAAAATGTTTCCCGGCGGCTCGCCGCCGAACACGCTCTTGATCATCACCCGGCTGGCGGACCCCGACTATTTGCTCGAAGTGCAGACGGTCGCGGCACTGTAAATTCGCTTCGGGGTTGTGATCAAACCTCTGCCATCCCGGCCGGACGTCAAGTGCCGTCAGTCATTCCAACTATGACTTCGAGCACCGCCAGCGCGTCAGCCGTGCCGTCCGCTTCACCTTTTTCAAAATCTCGTTCCGTCTGGCCCATCGTGTTGGTGACATGGGCAAGGCACAGCACTCGAACGCCGGCCGCGCGCGCGAACGCATAGAGCGCAGCTGCTTCCATCTCGACTGCGAGAACGCCTTTTGACCGGGCCGCCGCGATGGCGTCCGCGGTTTCGCGAAACGGAGCATCCGTGGTCCAGCTCGATCCCACCAAGACACGCTGCTTTGTGCTGTTGAGCGCTGCCGCCGCCATCGCCACCAGAGCCGCGTCTGCTTCGCCATATTCCGAAGGCGGCGCGTAGTGATAGCTGGTCCCTTCGTCGCGCAAGGCGCGGTCGATGATGACGAAGTACGGCGGTCGACCGGATGGGACGATCTGGCCCGCCGAGGTGATACTCAACAACAAGCGGCAGCCGGATGCGAACAGCTGTTCCGCGATCAAGACGGCGAACGGCGCGCCGACCGCACAGCCGACGATACCGACGGTTCGGCCCGCGAGCGTGAAGGCATCGAGCTGCGTGTGGTAACAGGGCCATCCCGCGAAGGGCTTGGACTGACCGGATTGTTGCAGCCGCCGGACGATGTCGCCGTCCGGGTCCAGAATGCAGACCGGCGGCACGTCAACCGCGGCAAGCCCCTTTTGCCGCCGAGCCTCGCGCAACAGCGCTGCGGGCAGGAATACCGAAGGTGCCGAGGTGTCCTTGGCTTCGCGGATGGACGGCATTGAGCCTCTTCAGGACGATTATATCGGATCACCCCAGCTCGCGCGACGTCACATCTTCCAACAGCGTGCGCAGCGCCTTGGCGCGTTTTGCGCCGTAAACGCGCTCGAACTGCGCCTGCGCCTTGGTCCAGCCTTTCTGGGCGGCCGCAAAGCGCTCCTGGCCGGCGCGCGTCAAGCGCAGCGCCTTGCTGCGGCGGTCCGCTTGTCCCGGCCCCACGGCGATCAGGCCGTCGCGCTGCAGCGGCAGGATATTCCGCCCCAAAGTGGTGCGGTCCATCACCAGCTCGGCGGCCAGCGCATTGATCGTCATCGCGCCTCTGCGCTGCAGCCTTGCAAGAATCGAATACTGGGTGGCGCGCAAGCCCAGCGGGCTGATGAATTGATCATAGAATTGCGTGACATGGCGCGTCGCCTGGCGCAGCGCCAGACAATTGCAAGCCGCGGGGTTGGTCGAAACGGGCTGTTGTTGCATGGCCGTCCTGCTCACTTGATCCTGGCCGCTTGATATAGGTGTATATACTCCTATATGCTGCGCCGTTCAATGCGGCGGATTGGCCATTGGGATTATCGGGAGTGCCGGCATGTCGTCCTTAGGTCTCGCCTCCCCGCAGCCGGCCGCGGTAGTCGCCGCAACTCCGGAAAACACCAAATACGACCCGCGCACCCGGGCGCTGATCGAGGGGCCGATCGCGGCGACATTGATCCGGCTCGCCGCGCCGAACGTGCTGGTGATGCTGGCGCAAACCTCGGTCGGCCTGGTCGAGACCTATTTCATCGGCAAGCTCGGCACCGATCCGCTGGCCGGCGTGGCGCTGGTGTTTCCGCTGCTGATGCTGATGCAGATGATGTCGGCCGGCGCCATGGGCGGCGGCATTTCGTCGGCGATCGCGCGCGCGCTCGGCGGCGGGCGGCGCGCCGATGCCGACGCGCTGGCGCTGCATGCGCTGGTCATCGCGCTCCTCTTCGGCCTCACCTTCACGGTTGCGCTGTTGCTCGGCGGCCGATGGCTCTACACCGCGATGGGCGGCAGCGGCGCGTCGCTCGATGCGGCGCTGACCTATTCGGGCGTCGTCTTTGCCGGCGCCATCCTGGTCTGGCTGTTCAACTCGCTCGCCAATGTCATTCGCGGCACCGGCAATATGGCGGTGCCGGCGCTGGTCACGGTCATCGGCGTCGCCGTGCTGATCCCGCTGTCGCCGTGCCTGATCTTCGGCTTCGGGCCATTCCCACGGCTCGGCGTCGCCGGCGGCGCGGTCGCGGTGCTGATCTATTACGCCATCGGCAGCGTGGCGCTCGCGGCCTATCTGCGCTCCGGGCGCAGCATCGTGCGGCTTTCCCTGTTCGGCATCCGTCTGCGCTGGCCGCTGTTCGCCGACATTTTGCGCGTCGGCGCGGTCGCAGCTCTGATCACGGTGCAGACCAATCTCACGATTGCCATCGCCACCGGCCTCGTCGGCGCCTTCGGCCCGGCGGCCATCGCCGGCTACGGCACCGGCTCACGCCTCGAATATTTGCTGATCCCGCTGGTGTTCGGTCTCGGCGGCCCGCTGGTCGCCATGGTCGGCACCAATATCGGCGCCGGCCGCCGCGATCGCGCGCTCCGCGTGGCCTGGATCGGCGCCGCCATCGCGGCCGCGCTGTGCGAGCTGATCGGGCTGAGCGCTGCCGCGTTTCCGGTCGCCTGGCTGTCGCTGTTCGACACCGCGCCGGCGATGCTCGATGCCGGCGCGCGCTATCTGCGGATGGTCGGCCCGGCCTATGGCCTGTTCGGGCTCGGCATGGCGCTCTACTTTGCCTCGCAAGGCGCCGGCCGCTTGTTGTGGCCGTTCCTCGCCAACTTGGCGCGCCTGATCATCGCGGCGCTCGGCGGCTATTTGGCGCTGCGTTGGACCGGCGATCTCTCGGCGGTTTTCATTGCGCTGTCGGTTGCGCTTGCTACGTTCGGCCTGATCAACGCCGCGGCGGTGGCCGGCGGCGCATGGTTTGCACGGGAGCCGATGAAAAAATGACAGCGCAATATCTGGAAGATTATGCCGTCGGGCAGATTTATTGGTCGGGACGCAAGCGGGTCGACAAGGGCGAGATCATCGCTTTCGCTAAGGAATTCGACCCACAATACTATCATCTCGACGAAGTCGCGGCGCTAAAATCTCCGTTCAAAGGCCTCGCAGCCAGCGGCTGGCACACCGCCGCCATGACCATGCGGCTTATGGTCGACGGCGAATTCAGGCCGGCCGGCGGCATTCTCGGCGTCGGCTTCGACCAATTGAGCTGGTCGCTGCCGGTGCGGCCCGATGACGAGCTGCGCGTCAAGAGCGAGGTGCTCGAAGTGCGGCCGTCGAAATCAAAACCCGATCGCGGCATGATCCGGGTGAAGAACACGACGCTCAATCAGAACGACGAGGCAGTGCAGATGTTCACCGCCAACCTTCTGGTGCCGCGCCGCTCGCCGGCTGCGTGAACGGTTTGGACGCTCCGCCGCATTGTCGCGAGCTAGGGAAGCCGGCAAAGTAGTGTCGCACGCCGCGACATCAGAAGCGCGGACAAAAGTTCGGGAGGAACGGCCATGGCCTCGTCGCGACTGACCCCATTCATCGCCGCGTTGTGTTGCGCGCTGGCCTTGTTTGCGGCGTCGCCGGCCAAGGCTGCCGAGACCATCACGACCGGGATGATCGGCGCCGCCAATGCGGTGGGCTGGCCCTGGTATATCGGCATTCAAAAGGGCTTCTTCGCCGATGCCGGAATTACGCTCGACGTCATCTATGTACCGACCGCGTCCGGCCTGGTGCAGCAGCTCTCCGCGGGCTCGCTCGACATCGTCGCCGAGGTCGGCGTGGTCGAACCGATCCATGCCGTGGAAAAAGGCGCGCCGGTCGGCCTCCTGCGCATCGTCGGCCAGGTGTCGGCTTACGCGATGATGGCCAAACCGACCATTGCGACGGTGAAGCATCTCAAAGGCAAGACCGTCTGCATCGGCGGCCTGGTCGACATCAATCGCGTCTATCTCGAGCGCATCATGCAGGCCAACGGCCTGAAAGACGGCGACTACGACATCACCGTGGTCGGCAATACCGCCGGCCGCTTCGCGGCGCTGAAATCCGGCGCCGCCGACGCCACCATGCTGGCGCCACCGGTCTCTTTCTTCGCCGAGGATGCCGGTTTCCACAGCGTCGCGCTGATCATGGATTATGCGCCCGACTTGCCGTTTTCCGGCACCGACGTCTCGCTCGCCTATGCGGCGGCGCACCGCGACACGCTGGTCAAGCTGCTGGCGGTCCTCGACAAGAGCGTCGCCTGGTTCGACGATCCGGCCAATCGCACCGAAGCCGTCGATATCCTGGTGAAAGAGATGAAGTCGGCGCGCGCGCCGGTCGAGCGCAGCTATGACTTCTTGCGCAAGATCAACTATTTTGCACCGACCAACGCCATCTCGCGCGCGCGCATGCAGAACCTGATCAATGCCATGAAAGAGCTCGGCGACATCAAGACCGACATCACGCCCGACAGGATCGTGGTGCCCGGCCTCACGCATCTCGTCGATTAGGATGGAATCCTCATGCGTATCCTCGTTGTCGGCGCCGGCGCGATCGGCGGTTATTTCGGCGGCAGGCTGTTGGCAGCCGGCCGCGACGTGACGTTCCTGGTGCGGCCGCGGCGCCAGGCGCAGCTTGCCAAAACCGGCCTCGTCATCCGCAGCCGCTTCGGCGACGTAAGCTTGCCATCGCCACCGACCGTCACCGCCGACGCGCTGCGCGCGCCGTTCGATCTGATTCTATTGAGCTGCAAGTCCTACGATCTGCAGTCTGCGGCGGACTCGTTCGCGCCCGCCGTCGGACCCAACACCGCGATCCTGCCGTTGCTCAACGGCATGGGCCACATGGAAGACCTCGGCGGACGTTTCGGCGCCGGAGCGGTGCTCGGCGGTCAATGCGTGATTTCCGTCACCCTCGACGGCGACGGCCATATCCTGCATCTCAACGATACCCACGGCCTGTCATTCGGCGAACAGAACGGCGAGATATCGCCGCGCGCCGAAGCGATCGCATCGACCTTCTCGGGCGCCAATTTTGAATCACGCCTGAGCAAAATGATCCTGCACGAGATGTGGGAGAAGTGGGTTCTCATCGCCACCATGGCCGGCAGCAATTGCCTGATGCGGGCCGCCGTCGGCGATATCGTCGCCGCCGGCGCAGAAAATCTATCGCTGGCGCTGCTCGATGAATGCGCAAGCATCGCCACGTCGCGAGGTTTTGCGCCGAGCGCGGCGGCGATGACGCGAAACCGGGGCATGCTGACCATGCCGGGCTCGACGTTCGCGGCCTCCATGCTGCGCGATGTCGAGCGTGGCGCGCCGACCGAAGCCGACCATATTCTCGGCGATCTGATCCGGCGCGGCGCCGCCGGGCCGAACGACTTGCCGTTGCTGCGCATCGCCTATGCGCATTTGCGGGCTTACGACGCGCGGCGAAAGCGCGAGAATGCCAGTGCGCCAAAGCCTTGAGGCGGCAAGAAACCGACATGGAAGACTGCTAGGCTCACCATAGCGTTATAGTGACAGTACGATTTATGTCCGTTTGGAGGGGTGCGTCATGATCCTCGGTCTGTCAGTCCATACATTCACGGTCATTCATGTCCTGATCAGCCTGGTCGGGATCGTCGCCGGCGTCATCGTCGCCTTCGCCATGGTGCAGGGCAAAAGCGTGCCCGGCTGGACCGCGCTCGCATTGCTGGCGCTGATCCTCACCAGCGTCACCGGATTTTTCTTTCACAACACGACATTCACCCCCGCGCAGGGCGTCGGCATCATATCGCTGGTGGTGCTGGCGGTCGCGGTCCTCGCCCTCTATTTCCTGCACCTGACCGGCATCTGGCGGTGGATCTACGTCATCGCCGCCATGGTGGCGATCTACCTCAATGTCTTCGTCGGCGTCATCCAGGCATTCGAGAAAATCGGTTTCCTGGAAGCGCTGGCGCCGCACCAGACCGAGCCGCCGTTCGTCGTCGCCCAAATCGTCGTGCTGGCGATCTTCGTCGTGCTCGGTTTCGGCGCGCTGCGAAAGTTCCATCCGCGCACCGCATGACTTAGGTAACCGAAACGCGCTTGCCGGCCGCTCGAACCGCGGCGATCATCGACACATCCATGAGGCGTGAACCATGACCAAGATCACCTATCATATCGTCGAGCACGACGGCGGCTGGGCCTACAAGGTCGACGGCGTCTTCTCCGAGCCCTTCCCGACCCACGACCTCGCCCGCAAGGCGGCGGAGCGCGCCGCCCGCGAGCAGCATGTGCCGGGCGAAACCCGGGCCATCTCCTGGGAAGACGCCAACGGCCGCTGGCACGAGGAGCTGGCGGCCGGCACCGACCGGCCGGAGACCGACGTCGAGGGCTGAAGCAGGAAACTCCGCAAGGAGCAATAGCGACCGGGCGCCGCGGAAAGAGGAGGCACAGATGTCGCAAACGGTTGCGGACATTCTCGTCGGCACGCTCCAGCAGCTCGGGGTCAAGCATATCTTCGGATTGATCGGCGACTCGCTCAACCCGCTCGCCGACGCGATCCGCCGCAGCGACATCGAATGGATCGGCGTCCGCCACGAAGAAGGCGCAGCCCTTGCCGCCTCCGGGCAAGCCAAGCTTACCGGCCGGCTCGGGGTCTGCGCCGGCACGACCGGACCCGGCAGCACGCATCTTGTCGCCGGCCTCTATGAAGCGGGCCGCGACCACGCTCCCGTTCTCGCGCTCTCGGGCGACATGTCGCGCAAGATGCACGGCACCGACTTCATCCAGACCACCGAGCCGGATCTGTTGTTTCGCGACGTCTCGCTTTACACCGAAACCGTGTCCTCGCCATCGCAGGCGCCGGCCGTCATTCACCAGGCGATCGCCGCCGCCTATGCGGGGCGCGGCGTCGCCCACCTGACGCTGCCGCAGGATGTCATCGCCGCAAAGGTCGACGGCGCGGTCTCCAGCGTTTCGACGTTGAAGCCCAGGCCCGAGTTCGCAGCGAACGAAGCGGACATTGCCGATATCGCCCGCCGGGTGGACGCGGCCGACAGCGTCGTCATCATGTGCGGGGCCGGATGCCACGGCGCTGCGGACGAGCTGCGCGCGCTCGCCGATCGTCTCAAGGCGCCGCTGATCCATTCGGTCAAGGGCAAGGACATCATGCCCTACGATGACCCCCATTGGATGGGCGGCATCGGCATGATCGGCACCAAGGCGGTCTATAACGCGATCATGCACTGCGAGCTGCTGCTCATGCTCGGCACCGACTATCCGTATGCGGAATTCCTGCCGCACAAAAGCTCCGTCATCCAGGTCGACGAAAGGGCGCAAGTGCTCGGACGGCGGACGCCGACCGCGCTCGGCGTGCTGGGCTCGGTGCGGCCGACGCTCAAGCTGCTGCTCGGCCGGGTCGCGGCCAAAAGCAATACAAAATTCCTGGACCGCGTGACCAACGAGCGCCGCAAGTGGGACGAGATGCTGGACAAGCAAGCCGATCCGGCACGCAGCAAGGATGTCATCCATCCGCAGGCCGTCGCGCGGACGGTCAGCGACCTCGCCGCGCGCGATGCGGTTTTTGTTTTCGATACCGGGCTCAACACGCTGTGGTCGGCCAATTGGATACGCCAGAGCGGATCGCAGCGCATCATCGGCTCCTTCAACAATGCCGCAGTCGGAACGGCGCTCGGTCAGGCCAACGGCATCCAGGCGTTGGATCGGTCGCGGCAGGTCGTTGCCCTTTGCGGCGATGGCGGCTTCAACATGCTGATGTGCGAGTTCCTCACCGCCGTGCACCACAAGCTGCCGGTGAAGGCGATTGTCTACAACAACTCGGCTTTCGGGCTGATCACATTGGAGGCGGAATCCATAGGCCTGCCGCCGTTCAAGCAAGGCATCGAATTCCCGAATCCGGACTACGCAGCGCTGGCCCGAGCTTGCGGCGGCCACGGCTTCAAGGCCACCAAGCCCGGCGAGCTGAAAGGAGCGATCAGCGAGGCTTTTGCGGCCGATGGCCCGGCGATCGTCGATGCCGTCGTAGCAGCGAACGAACTGCCCAACCTTCCGCATATCGAACTGGAAACCGCGGGACACTACGCCGTGGCAAAGATCAAGGAAGCTCTCCTCGCAGTCACCGGGCGGTGACGCCGCAGCCACAGCCACGCTATGGAATTCTGCCGTTCGAGAGTATCGTCTCCGTCGGCTGGGAAACGGGGCCGATGAACGATCAAGCTTTGCAGACGGTCCGCACCGCGCTCAGCGGCTATGAGCTCCTCAACGATCCGCTGCTCAACAAGGGCACGGCGTTTGCCGAGGCCGAGCGCGATGCCTTCGAGCTGCACGGCCTGTTGCCGCCCCACGTCGCCACGCTCGACTACCAGGTCCAACGCCGGCTCGACGCCTTTCGCAAGCTCGGCAGCGACATCCAGAAATACGTCTTCCTGCGCGGCCTGCAGGACACCAACGAGACATTGTTCTACGCGCTGTTGACGCGCAACATCGAAGAGATGATGCCGATCGTCTATACGCCGACGGTTGGCCTTGGCTGCCAGCAGTTCTCCAGCATTTTCCGCAAACCGCGCGGCCTCTTTCTCAGCTATCCGCACCAGGACGATATCCGCCGCATCCTCGGCAATCCGCGCTTCGACGGCGTCGAGGCCATCGTCGTCAGCGACGGCGAGCGCATCCTCGGGCTGGGCGATCAGGGCGCCGGCGGCATGGGCATTCCGATCGGCAAGCTCTCGCTCTACACCGCCTGCGCGGGGCTGCATCCGGCAACCACGCTGCCGATCATCCTCGACGTCGGCACCGACAGCCGCGAGCATTTGGACGACCCGCAATATATCGGCTGGCAGCACGAACGCATGCGCGGCGACGCCTATGACGCGTTCATCGCCACCTTCGTCGCTGCCGTGCGCGAGCGCTGGCCGCATGTGCTGCTGCACTGGGAAGATTTCGCCATCGGCAACGCCAATCGATTGCTGGCGCGCTATCGCGACAGTCTGTGCACCTTCAACGACGACATCCAGGGCACCGCCGCGATCGCCGTCGGCACGCTGCTCAGCGCCATCAATGTCACCGGCACGCCGCTCAACGAGCAGCGCATCGCGGTGTTCGGCGCCGGCTCAGCCGGCACCGGCATTTGCGCGCTGCTGTTGCGGGCGATGGTCGATGCCGGTCTTCCCGAAGCCGAAGCGCGCAGCCGCTTCTATCTGGTCGACCGCGACGGCTTATTGGTCGACACCATGACGGGCCTGCAACCGTTTCAAGCGCCGTTCGTACAGAGGCGCGCAGCGCTGACGTCGTGGACCTTGGCCTCTCCCGATCGGATCGGGCTTGGCGACGTCGTCGTCAATGCACGGCCGACCGTGCTCATCGGCACGTCCGGCCAGCCGCACGCGTTCCACGAGGCGGTCGTGCGCGCCATGGCCGACCGCGTGCGCCGGCCGGTGATCTTTCCGCTGTCGAACCCGACCGAACGCGCCGAAGCGACACCGCAAGATCTCATGGAGTGGACCGAAGGCCGCGCCGTGATCGGCACCGGCAGTCCGTTCCCGCCGGTCGAGCGCGACGGCCACAGCTTCCGCGTCGACCAGACCAACAACGCCTACGTCTATCCTGGCATCGGACTCGGCGCCATCGCCGCCAAGGCAAGCCGCATTTCCGACGCCATGTTCCTCGCCGCGGCGCGCACCATTGCCGACATGTCGCCGGCCAAGCACGACCCGCAGGCGAACCTCTTGCCGCCGCTGGTGCGGTCGCGCGAACTGTCGTTCCACGTGGCGATGGCGGTTGCCAAGCAGGCGCTGGCCGACGGGCTCGCCACCATGGTTTCGGACGAAGCGCTCACCGCCGCGGTGAAGGCCAAGATGTGGGAGCCGGTCTACGCCGACTACGTGCGGACCAAGAATTAGCCTGCACGACCGGCTGCAATTCCTTCACCGCATTCGACCGCTGCAAATAAAACCCGGGCGCGTGTCTTGTGGGACACACATCGAACGCGGACATATTGCGCGTGTCGATGCAATTTTTGCGATGTCGATAGGATTGGCAAACAAGAAGAATTTCTCGCGCACGCTTCCCGTTTAGAACACATGCAAACAAGAATCCGGCAGCAGTTTTGAATTGTTATAATTATCTTCGACTGTGCGAATACGTTTTCGCCTTGTCAGGCTCTTCTTCGCCCCGCTACAACTAATTGAAATATCTGTACTTTTTCATCGTTCTAAACTGGTGGCGGGGCGGTCGTGTCAGGGGTCGACAACAACAAAATCAAGTCGCCGCGGTATGCGTTTCGCAATGAGACGGCGGTCGCCGCCTTGACCATAGCGATCGGGCTTGGCGCGGTCCTGAAAATCAACGCGCAAGAGATCAAGCAAGAGATCAAGCAAGCGATCAAGCAGGCGGCGGCGACGCCCACTGCCACGGTCCCCGAGATCGTCGTCACCGCGCCGAAGCAGAAACCGAAGGTCACCCGGGCGCCGCGCGCCGCCGGCGCGACCGCCACGGCGGCCAATACGGAGCCGGCGCAAGCCGCATCCGGCATAGGAACCGGCCCCAACGGCACGATGGTGCCGCTGCAGACGGTTGTGAGCGTCGACAAGACCGGCACGCCATTGGCCAATCTGCCGCAAAGCGTCGTCGTCGTGCCGCGCGCAACCATCGTCGAGCAAGGCGGCACCAGCGTGGCCGACGCGGTCCGCAACGTCAGCGGCGTCAACATCGGCGGCGCCTCGACCTACGGCTTCTTCGACCGCTTCACCATTCGCGGCATGGACGCCCGCTTCTACAGCGACAATTTTCCCGACGGCGATCAATCCAACGGCTTCCCGCATTCGCTCAACGGCGTCGAGCGCGTCGAGGTGCTCAAAGGTCCGGGCTCGGCGCTGTTCGGCAGCGGCCCGCCCGGCGGCACCGTCAACGTCGTGCACTTCGCACCATCCGCCGTGCCCGGCTACGGCTTAAGCCAGCAAGTGGGCTCGTTCGGCAGTTGGACGACCAGCGCCTATGCCACCGGCCCGACCACCATCCCCGGACTGAACTACCGCATCGACGGCCTGTTGCAGCACGCCGACGGTTTCCGCAATCTGGAGAGTGCAAATTACGAAATCCGCCCGGTCCTGCAATGGAACAAGGACAACCACGTCACCACTTTCGCGCTCGACTATCGCCATATCGAGCGCACGCCCGACCCCTACGGCCTCGTCTATTTCAACGGCGCCGCCCTGGCTGGCACGCCGTTGAACGTACCGAATACCTTCAAGTATTCGACGCCGTTCAGCTTCGGCAATCAGGATTTTGAGCGCGGCACGCTGACCGACTCGTGGTGGTTCGCAGATTATCTCACGATCAACAACCGGTTGGCCTATACGCATCGCGACGTTTCGATCCTGCGCAATTCCGGCGGCGGGACCATCACGCTGATCAACGGCCAGTGGGCACAAGGGGGCACCGCTTGCCCGTCCGCAACCGCGAGTTCATGTCGACAGCTGCGCGAGCAGACCGACCACGACGACGACTTCACCTACCAGTTCGAGCCGGTCTGGAAATTCCACACCGGCTCTGTGTTCCATACGTTGCTGACCGGAGCGCAGATCGAATGGCAGAGCATCGACGATAACCGAGCGACCGCTGCGCTGTCGAACATCACCAATATCTTCGCGCCGGTCATTCCGGAGACCTCGACCGCAGGTCTCAACTTCATGCGGACCTCTTCGCTTAGCGGCATGATGGACGATCTGCGCGCGCTCTATGTCAGCGCCTACGCGGTCGATCAGATCGATGTCAGCGAGCAATGGAAGGTGCGGCTCAGCGCGCGCCAGGATCATTGGTATGAGCAGTTGACTCCTCTTGCCTTCGTATCGTCGTCCACAAACCCCTCAGCTCCAGGCCGGTTCACCGATACCGGCATGCCGCTCGAGCCCGGCACCGTGCAAACGCGCATCGATCAACCCACGAGTTGGAGCATCGGCACGCTCTACAAGATCCTGCCGACCGTCGCGCCGTTCGCCGGCGTGTCGAAGAGCTATCTGACGAACTTCAATTCGGAAGCGACCCAGCAGGGGCTGGTCGCCCCGGAGTCCGGGCTCGAATACGAGGCCGGCATAAAATTCTCCACTCCCGACAACAGGATCATCCTGACCGCGGCGGCGTTCGATATCCAGCGCACCAACGTCTTCACCGAGAACACCACGACCAACCAGGTCGCCTTCAACGCGCAGAAGAGCTACGGCTTCGACGCCGACCTGCAAGTGCTGATCACGCCGGAATGGACGGTGCTTGCCAACATGATCTCGCAGACCGCAAGGTTGACGGCGGTGCCGCTGACGCCGTCTCAGGTCGGCAACTGGCCGGTGGGCGTGCCGGCGCACATCTACAATATCTGGTCGACCTACGACTTCGCCATCGCCGGAATCAAAGGCTTCCGGGTCGGCGCCGGCGTGTCCTACAACGGCGCCACCTACGGCAGCACCGCGGATAACGTCTGGATACCGAGCTCGACCGTCGCCGGTGCGATGTTCGGCTACTACGCCAAGAACTGGGATGCGCAGATCGGCGTCAAGAACATCACCAACGTGACCTATTTCACCACCGCGCAAAGCGCCGGCGGTTACGTCGGCCAGCCGCGCACCTTCTACGCCAAGGCCGCGTGGCACTATTGAGGCTGAGATTGGCGACGCGGAGATTTACGCGACGCGGACTTGCGCCAAAAAGCGCTCGACTTCGGCGCGCAGCTTGCCGGAGCGCTCCGCCAGCTCGCCGCCGGCATTGAGCACGGCGCTCGCCACCTGGTCGGTCTTGGCCGCGGCATCGGAGACCTGGACGACGCTCATGGCCACGTCGCGGGTGCGCTCGGCGGCGGCATTGGCGCTGCGGGCGATTTCCTTACTGACGGCATCCTGCTGCTGCACCGCGACGGAAATGTCGCTGGCATTTTCATCAAGCTGGGCGATGGTGCCGGCGATCGACTTCATGGCCGCAACCACCTGCGACGTCGTCACTTCGATGGACGAAATCTGGCGGGTGATGTCGCCGGTGGCCTTCTCGGTCTGCCCGGCGAGACTCTTGACCTCTTGCGCCACGACGGCAAAACCGCGGCCGGCGTCGCCGGCGCGCGCCGCCTCGATGGTGGCGTTGAGCGCCAGGAGATTGGTCTGCGCGGCGACGTCGCGGATCAGATTGCTGACATTGTTGATCTGGCCCACCGAGGCGACCAGCTGCTCCACCGTGGCGATGATCGCCTTGGTTTCGTCGGAGGCCTGGCGCGCGATGTGCGCCGAGCGCGCCGCCTGGGTCGAGATCTCTTCGACCGACTGGGCGATTTCCTCGGCCGCCATGGCGACGTTGCTGACATTGGTGGTCGCTTCCTCGGACGCGGTCGCCGCCGCCGCGGCGCGGGTCTTATTGTGATCGGCGGCGTCCGCCATGATGTGGGCGCAGCCGTCCATGGATTTCGAGGCGCCGTCGAGCGCCTGGATCACCTCGTTGACCGCGCGCTCGAAATTTTGCGTCGCCGCTTGGACCCGCTGCCGGCGTTGCTCGGAATCCTCGGCCCGATCGGCCTCGCGCTGCCGCGCGACGCTGACTTCGGCGATGGCCTGGCGGAACACCAGTAGCGCTTTCGCCATGCCGGCAATCTCGTCACGGCCGCCGACCGGAACGGGAACGTCGGACTCGCCGTCGGCAATGCGGCGCATGGCGCCGCTCAACAGCGTCAGCCGGCCGACGATGCTGCGCCCGACATAAAGCCAGGCGACCAGGCCGGCCGCCGCCAGCGCCGCGATGCTCAGGATGACGAGAAGGATGCGGCCGACGCGGATTTGCGAAATGGCGCGGCCCGACAGCGTTTGCGCGAATGTGCCCTGCCGCTCGATCGAGCCCTCGACCGCCTGGCGCAAGCGCGCCGCCTCGGCTGTTGCCGCGGCATAGACCTGTCGGGCGTCCTGCTCGCGGTTGAGCTCGTTGGTGCGCTGGGTGACGATGCCGTTGCTGCCGGCGACGACCGCGAGCTTTTGATAAAGGTCGGCGATTTTCTTGGTCTGCTCGGTCTGCGGCAGCGCTTTCAGATTGCCTTCGATGCCGCGCTGCGCCGACGCTATGGGGTCGCGCATCGGCGCCAGATTGGCGACGTCCGTCATCAACGAGGATTCGATCAACAGCCCGGACAAAAGATTGATGCCGGACTGGACTTCGAGGAGCCGGCGCAGCGCCTCGATCGACTGATTCAAGGTGGCGTTGCCGACCGCGGCCTGGGTCCGCGTCATCAGGTCGAAATTGGCGTCGTCGATCGCCGGCGTGATGGCTTCGAGAATATCTTCGTGGACTTTCCTGACCGAGAGCGCCAGCGCGCGGCGCTGCGCGGTGATCTTCATGCGCTCGGTGACCGCCTGATTGAGCGCGTCGAGCCGCTCGACCATGGCGGCGCGCGCAACTTCGATCTGCTCGGTCTGGCCGGCATCGAGCTGGCGCAAGCGGGCGATCCGGTCGCTGAGCATCTGCGATTGCGCGGCGATATCGCGGGCGATCTCATCGCGGCGGTTGTCGTCCGACGCCGTCATCAGGCGCGGCGCGGAGGCGACCAGCGTGCTCGCCTCCTCGGCGAGGCGGAGCGATTCCACCGTCGCCGGCATGCTGCGCGAGACGATTTCGGTCATCGTCGCGCTGATATTGGCCGAGGCGTAGAGCGCAAACAGCGAGCCGACCACGGTCATGCCGGCGGCGAGCCCAAACGCCAGATAAAGGCGCGAGCGGATCGTATTGAGCCGGGACAACACGTGGAGCCAGCCGCGAACGCCCTCGGCGTCCGAATTGAGCATGGGGTCAGCCACCAAAAACCTCGCAGCCAGGATACAGGACGAGCATCGCGGTCACTTCACTGCCCAGCCATCTTGGCGAGCCGCGTCACCGGCTTGAACGTGCCGTCGGCTTGCAGGATGGTGAAGAAGACTTGATCCGAGCCCTGGTTCTTGGCCGGCCCGTAAGTCAGCGTGAGGCCGCCCATGTTGAACGGCGCGGCACCGATGGCGTCGAGCAGCGCTTCGCGCGTCGGCTCGCCCTTGATGCGCTTGAGCGCGTCGACCACGAGGCGGCCGACCACATAGCCTTCGAGCGAGACAAAGCCCGGCTTGGCGGTGGCGTCGGCGGCGGTAAGCGCATGTTGATAGGAGGCCACCACCGGCAGCGAGTCGTCCCACGGCGACGGCACCACCTGGCTGACGATGACGCCGGCGCCGTCCTTGCCAAGCTCTTTCGCCAGCGAATCCGAGCCGACGAAGGAGATGGCGACGAACACGGCGTTGAATTGCACCTGATGTGCGACCTTGATGAATTGCGCGACCGGCTTGTACGGCGCGACCGTCACCACCGCTTCGGGCTCCGCTTTCATGATATCGAGCAGCGCCGATTTCACCGCGACGGTGTTGCGCTTGAACGAGCCGGATGCGGCGAGCGTCATGTTGCGTTTCGCCATCGCCCGCTGCACGCCCTCGAGACCGGTGAGACCGAAGGCGTCGTCCTGATAGAGGATCGCGATCTTCGATATTCCCAGATCCTTGGTTAGGTGCTCGATCCAGGCTTCGGTCTCCTCGAAATAGGAGCTGCGCACATTGACGACGTAGCGGTTATACGGATTGCGTAAGAATTCGGCGCCGGTGAACGGGCCGATGAACGGCACCTTCGCCGCGGTGGCTATGGGCTGGCCGGCCTTCGAGGTCGGCGTGCCGACCGCGCCGACCAGCGCAAAAACCTTGTCCTCGTCGAGACTGGCCTTGGTGGCTTCGACGGTCTTTTCCGGCTCGTAGCCGTCGTCGCGGGATTTCAGCGCCAGCGTGCGGCCCGAAACGCCGCCGCTGCGATTGGCGTCCTCAAACGCCGCCAAGATTCCCTGGCGCATGCCCTGGCCCAAGTCTTGCGCCGGGCCCGATAGCGCCGCGACCTGGCCGAAGAGGATTGTCTTGTCGGTGACGCCGTCCTCGGCGAGCGCGATGCCGCCGGCCATGCTGGCAATGACGACGCATGCAATGCGCAGTTGATTGGCGTTCATCGGCTTTCCCTCAAAGCGCGCATGTGAGCGCGTCGCCGTCTCGGCATTGCTATTTATTTTGGACAGAATACTGCCGCCCACATTTTGGGCGTATCGTGGTTAACGAAGCATTAAGGACTGCGTGACCACAACAGTAAATCGCGCGCCGCGATTCTGTTCGCGGTGTATCTGCGTCGTAACAGCCGAACGCGTACGGCGGCGTAGAATCCAAAATATCGATCACTCATTGGGGGCCACCATGAGAACGCTGTTATTAGCTGCCGTCGCGTCTGTCGCTTTGCTTGCTGGACCGGCGATCGCCGCCGACCTTCCGGTGAAAGCGCCGCCTATGGTGCCTGTCGCGCCGTCGTGGACCGGATTCTATGTCGGTGTGAACGCCGGCGGCAGCTTCGGTTCGGATACGGCAACGCAGAATGCGACTTTCACGTCGCCGGCGTTTGGGGCGAACGGACTCTTGAGCAACACCACGCAGCATGCCCCGACGGGCTGGCTCGCGGGCGGGCAACTTGGCTACAATTGGCAAGTGTCGCGGTCCTACGTCTTCGGCCTCGAAGCTGATTGGCAATGGACTTCGCAGAAGGCCACCTCGACCAGCTGCAGTCCACCTGCCAGCGTTGCCTTCTTCGGCGCCGGCGCGGATGGTTTTGGCTGGTGCTCGTCATCCCAGGAAAAGCTGACAAGCCTCGGTACCGCGCGCGCGCGTGCGGGAACCCTGGTCAGCGATTCATTGTGGTACGTGACCGGCGGCTTTGCCTGGGCAACCGTCAAGGATAACTACGCATTCAACGGCTCCGCCAATCCGACGATTTTTCCCGGCGCGCTGCAACCCGGGCCGTTTCTGCCGAGCGGCGCGAACTTTTTCGCCACCCGGACGGGCTGGACCGTGGGCGCCGGTGTAGAGACCAGGCTTGGCGGCGGCTGGTCGGCGAAGCTTGAATATCTCTTCGTCGATCTGGGGACGCTGACGCAAACATACGGGATCGCCATCAACCCGGCGTTCGGCCCCGCGTTCACGAGCGGAGCAGCGTCGGTGACGAGCTCGTTGCACATCACCGACAACATCGTCCGCACCGGCTTGAACTATAAATTCTACTGATCGCAGCCGCGCGGCCCAAAAGGGCCGTGCGAGGTACAGCGCCGTTCGATCTCGGCCCGGGACGAAAGTCCCGGGCTTTTTTGTTCGCCGCAAACGGACCAGTTCAGGCCGATGCCCTGCTGTCGCGCTTCGCGCGCTCCAGCAACATGGCGCGGATGGCGGCAAACACATTATCGAAAGCTGGCCGGCGATAGGCCCACTTTTCGTCCGACCCGAGCGGCGCCATAACCATGGTGGCATTGCCTTCAAAAAACAGAATATCGCCGGCGGCATTCACCGCGAAATCAATGCCGCCGTAGTCGAGGTCGAGCGCCGCATTGATCCGCTCGAGCGCCGCCATGCCGCGCGGCCCGATAAAGCCCGCCATGTCGTCGAGGAAGGCGCGATCGTGCAAGCGGTTGTCCGCCGACTCCGCCATGTCGGCACGGAAATAATGCACCTTCCAGTCGCGCGAAATCGCCATGTGCAGCGGATAGAGCTTGCGGTCGACGATCATAACGCGGATCTTGCGAAACATCCCCTCGCCATCGCGCGCATCGAGCTGTTCGATCAGCCACACGGTATCGCCGGGCAGTTCGCTGGCCGCTGCTGCGAGTTGCTCAGGGCTTTCCACGCGAACGAAATAGCGGCCGGTATGGAAACCCGGCACGCGCAGCAGAAGCGGAAAGGCAAAACCATTGGCGGAGACCACGGCAGCCGCGTCGGGACCAGAGAGCGCGCGCCGCGGCAGCGTCGCCATGCGCGGCGCGATGACGTTGGGCAGATTGCGAAGCCGCTCGGCATTCGCAGCACGTCCGGTTTTGAAAACCGCAAGCGGATGATTGATCACCGGCCGGCTGGTCCGGCGCAGCACCGCGCAGGCGGCATCGAGGCCTTCGGCGCAGATATCGGCATCGCCGATGCTGTTGAAGACCACATCGTGCGCCGGCAATGCGACTTTGGCATCGTAGTATTCAGTCACCAGAACGCTGGTCTGGAAAACCTGCTCATCGAGCAGCGAAGCGGTCGGCGTGTTGCCGCCGGCAGCCGAGGCCAGAAGCAAAACCCGGATCGGCGGCCGCGCACCGCGATAAGGCAGCGTGGTCAGGAAATTGTTCTTAAAACCCATGTCGCGATGCGCCCGCGCGCCCGCCGCGTCGCCGAGCTCGGCCAACAGATTGCCCATGCCGCGGTGGGCGTGGATGTGATCGGGATCGGCGCGCAAGGCGGCTTCGAAATGGATGCGCGCTTCGTCATGCTCGTCGAGCAGGAACAACAGCGTCGCCAGATTGACCCGGCCCTTCGGATTGTCGGGATGGTGGCGCACCGCTTCGCCGAAGAGCGAGCGCGCCGCGTCCTTATATCCGGCCTTGAGGACGAGATTGCCGAAATCGTTCAATACGCCGAAATCGGTCGGCCGGCGCCGCAATAGCTCCAGATAATCCGCTTTGGCCGCTTCGTACGCGCCCTGCTCGCGATGCAGGCCGGCACGCTCGAAGCGGGCCGCGAAGGCATCGGGATCGCGCGCCAGCACGCGATCGAGCTTTTCGAGGCGGGACTTCGGCAAGTTTTTCGGACGATCGCTCACCGCCGCCATTCATCCTGCGTCGCGAATCAATGGCCGACGATATCACGCGGCCGGCGCACGCCGCGGTTTTGCCTCGGGGGCGGTAGCGATTGGGGCCAAGGTGGACGATAATGGCGCGAACGCGCGGCCTGCCGCCGCGCAATGAAGGGGAGACGCTGCGATGGACCTGGCGATGACCGGGAAAAAGGCGATCGTCACCGGCGCCAGCGAGGGCATCGGCAAGGCGATCACGCTGGCTTTTGCGCGCGAGGGCGTGGACGTCGCCATTTGCGCCCGCCGCAAGGAGCCGCTCGAAGCCACCGCGGCCGAAATCGCCAAAGCCACCGGCCGCAAGATCTTTGCCATTCCGGCCGATCTCACAAAACCCGCCGACGCCGAGAACTTCATCAAAAAGGCGCACGCCGCGCTGGGGCGGATCGACATTCTCGTCAACAATGCCGGCTCGTCGCCGGGCGGCGTGCTCGAGCATTTGACCGAGGAGGATTGGGCGCAATCGCTGCAGCTCAAATTCATGGGCTACGTGCGCTGCATGAAGCACGTGCTGCCGATCATGCGGCAGCAGAAGAAAGGCCGCGTCGTCAATCTCATTGGCAACGACGGCGTGAAGGTCTCGTACTGGGAGATCGCGCCCGGTGCCGCCAACGCGGCGGGGCAGAATTTGACGCTGTCGCTCGCCAGCCAATACGGCAAGGACAATATCAGCTTCGTCGCCGTCAATCCCGGCCCGGTGCGCACCGAGCGCTGGGCCGGCCTGGTCAAGGCGATGGCGCGCGACATGAATCTGCCGTTCGAGGAGGCCGACAAAGCGGCGCCGTCGAGCATTCCGCTTGGCCGCATCGCCGAATGCGAGGAGGTCGCCAACCTCGTCACTTATCTGGCGTCGGATCTCGCCTTCTTCGTCAACGGCACCATGATCGAGATCGACGGCGGCCAGGACAAAGTGCTGATGGATCGGCTGCGCGATCGTTGAGGGCGGAGATTCTCCTCCAAGTGGTATGACTTTGCCGCCCATCCGCCGCCGGCTGCCACTTTAACAGGCTGAATGCGCTTGCGGATTCCGGCCGGTGCCGCGGCCGTGGAACCCTCATGCCCGTTGAAAATCGCCGCGTTTCAAGTAATGTCGCTTAAGGAAGGGCGCGCGGGCGTTTTTGGGGGAACTCCATGACGGAATCCGGAACACGAATTGTGATCCGCCATCTCAGCGGATCCAAGGTCAACCAGATCGACCAGTTCGATCTTGCCGGCTTGCAGCAAATCACGCTCGGCCGCGATCCGAAATCCACCGTCGCCTTTGACCCCCAGCGCGACGATACCGTCAGCCGCCGCCACGCCGAGATTCGCGTCAAGAACGACAAGGAGCTTTATTTCCGCCTCGCCGACCTCAACTCCAGCAACGGCACGATGCTCAACGGCGAGCGCATCGGCGGCGAGGTCGAGCTTTTGCCCGACGACGTCATCGAGCTCGGCTCCGGCGGCCCGAAATTCACCTTCGACGTCCAGCCGCGGCCGGCATCGCTGCCGTCGCGCACGCGCACCATGGGCGCCATGGGCGCAGTCGACGCCGCCGCAACCCGCATCGTCGCCGCCGAACAGGCCGGCGCGACCGCCGAACGCAGCGGCCTTCCCGAGACCCAGGAACGCGGCGTCGCGACGACGGCGACAACGCCGGCGGCGGTGACATCCTCGACGCTCGGCAGGCCGGTCGGCAAGGCGACGATTCTGCGCATGCTGACCGACGAACGGCGCAGCAGCCGGCAAACCTGGATCGCCGCGATCGCCGCAGTCGTGGTGCTGGCGATCATCGGCGGCGGCGCGATCTGGTGGCACGGCCAGAGCATCGCCACCCAGTTGCAGCAACAAGTCGCGGCGCAAGCGGCGCGCTCCGAGGCAATCCGCAGCGAGGCCGCCGATGCGCTGGCGAAATCCATCGGGCTCAAGCCTGCCGACATCAAGAAGCTCGGCGAATCCACCGTCTACATCCATAACCAGTGGGAGCTCTACGACCGCGGCAGCGGGCGGCAGATCTTCCAGAAAATGGTCAAGGTCGGCGATGACATCCTGCCCGCCATTGTCCGGCTGGACGACGGCCGGCTGGTGCGCTGGCTGACGCTCGACAGCGACCGGACCAGCTTCTACAGGGGGGTCGGCAGCGATCACACCGGATCGGGCTTCGTCATCGACGAGCATGGTTTCATCCTGACCAACAAGCACGTCGCCGCCAGCTGGGGCTCGGTATACGAAGACTTTCTGACCAACAGTTGGAACCGCGGCTCGGTCTATACCATCCGGAGCGACCGGCACGAGACCATGAAGAATGTCGACGGCGTCCGCAGCCTGAACCAGTGGATTCCGGAAAACGGCGGCTATCTGTTCGAGGCGGCGCGCCCCAATCCAGTCAGCAATGACGAGCGCGACTTCGTCGGCCGCAACACCGTGCTGACGGTGCAATTCCCGGGCACCCGCGACGAGATCAACGCCACTATGGCGCGTGCCTCGGGCCAAGCCGACGTCGCCGAGATCAAGGTCGACTCGACGCAATCGCTGAGCAAGCTCGTAATCTCCGAAGATAATAACGTTCAGATCGGCCAGAAGATCATCCTGCTCGGCTATCCGGGCGTATCCCAGGAAACCTATGGCGTGCAGCAATCGACCGAGGGCGGGCGGCTGCGCGACAAAGTCGTCTACATCCCCGAGCCGACCGTGACCGAAGGCGTCATCGCCAAGCTGCCGACCAAGAACGATCGCCAAGATCAAAGCAGCGGCATAACCATGGTCGGCTCCACCGGCGACACCTATCAGCTCGACATTTTCGCCGGGCCCGGCCACAGCGGCGGACCGGTGATCGATTCCACCGGCAAGGTGATCGCGATCATGTCGATGCGGCGCACGAGTGCCGAGCATGTGTCGTTTGCGGTGCCGGTCTCCTACGTGCGCGAACTGCTGCAACCGCAGCGCAACGCCTCGCCATAGCCAAGGCCGGTCTTTGCGGAGCCCGCGCCTTGCGCCATGCCTGTCGGCAACAATACGAAGACTAAGCGTAACCGAGCTCAAACATGGTTCAAGCCCCGGCCGGCGTGGAAATCATCGGCGCCATGCGTACCGATACCGGATTGGTGCGCAGCCACAACGAAGACTCGGTGGCATGGGTGACGTCGCACGATGACGACGCCGCCGCCAATCGCGGCAGCCTCGCCTTGGTCGCCGACGGCATGGGCGGCCACGCCGCCGGCGAAGTGGCCAGCGCGCTCGCCGCCGACGTGATCCGCCGCCTGTATTACGGTCTCGACGGCGCCATCCCGCAGGTGCTGGCAAGCGCGTTTGCGGCGGCTAACCGCGCGATCATCGAATACGCGCAAGAGCATCCGGAATGCCAAGGCATGGGCACGACCTGCACCGTGCTGGCCTTCCACGACAGCCAAGCCTGGCTCGCCCATATCGGCGACAGCCGCGCCTATCTGTTGCGCGATCACCAGTTGATCCAGCTCAGCGAGGACCAGACCCTGGTCGCCAAGCTGGTCAGCGAAGGCACGCTGACGCAAGCCGAGGCCGACCACAGCCCGATGCACAATGTCATCCTGCAGGCGCTCGGCACCACGGCCAACATCAAGCCGATGATCGGCGCCAAGGGGCTGCCGCTGCAAGTGGGCGATGTCCTGATCCTCTGCTCCGACGGGGTCAGCAACATGGTCCCGGACGAGAAGATCGCGGACATCGCGTCCCGCCTGCCGCCGCAGGAAGCCTGCGATGCCTTGATCGAAGCCGCGCTCGCCGCCGGCGGCAACGACAACGCCTCGCTCGGCGTCTTCAGCGTCACGACCGGCGCCGCGCCCAAACGCGTCGAACCGACCACACGGCGCATCAAGCTGCCGATCGGTCCCAATCAGGATCCCAGCACGAGCCCGCTGTCGCGATGACGCAAACGGTCGGCCAGTACGAGATTCGCGATCTGCTCGGCGAGGGCGGTATCGGCCAGGTCCACGCCGCGTTCGACACCGTGCTGCAGCGTGACGTGGCGATGAAGTCGCTGCGGCCCGAGCTGCTCAGCGACACCAATTTCGTCGATCGCTTCCGCGCCGAGGCGAAGAGCCTGGCGCGGCTCAACCACCCCAACATCACCACGCTCTACTCGCTCATTCCCGACGGCAAGAACCTCTACATGGTGATGGAGCTGGTGCGCGGCCACACGCTCGACGACATATTGGCCAAGCGCAACGCCCCGCTCGACGTGCGCGAAAGCCTCGCCATCATTGCCCAAGCCGCCGACGGCCTGGCTTACGCGCACAGCATGGGCGTCATCCACCGCGACATCAAACCGTCGAACCTGATGGTGGCGGAAAACGGCGTGCTCAAGATCATGGATTTCGGCATCGCCCGCGTCCGCGGCAGCCAGCGGCTCACCCGCAGCGGCAGCATCGTCGGCACGCTGGCCTACATGGCGCCCGAGCAGTTGCGCGGCGAGGAAGGCGACGAGGCCTGCGACCTCTACAGCCTCGCCATCGTGCTCTACGAGATGCTCACCGGCACGCCGCCGTTTTCCGCCAACAGCGAATACGACCTGATGCAGGCGCAGATCAATCAGCGGCCCGACCGCCTGACGCCGCGCGTTCCCGGGCTCGATTCGAAAGTCGAGTCGGCGATCATGAAGGCGCTGTCGAAGAAGCCCGCCCAGCGCTTCCCGTCGACGCGGGCGTTCAGCGACGCGCTCGGCGCGTCTTCGCTGCGCATGGATGCACCGAAGATCCTGCACAACGATACGCGGCTGATCGAGACCCCGTCGAATCCGATCCAGATCGCGCCGGCGCACCGCTCGGCCCTCGACCGGCTGCCGAATATTCCCGGCCTGCCGCCGGAACTGCGAGCCGCGGTCTATGGCGGCGGCTTGGCCGCGCTGGCGGCATTCGCCGTCATCGGCGTCCTGTTCTTTTTTCATTCGCCGCCGGCCCCGATCGCGGTCAACCCGCCCGCACCGCTGCAAGCGCCCGTTGTTCCGGCCAATCAGCAAACGGCGAAAGCATCGCCCGCGCCGGCAACGAGCCCTGCGAATCCGGCCGAGGCGGCGGCGTTGGCGGGGCCGCTTGCCGCTACTGTCGCCGCCGCCAATCGCGGCGATCCGACGGCGCAAAACCAGCTCGGCGTCAAATACGCGCAAGGCGAGGACGGACTGCCGCGCGACGACGTCAAAGCAGTCGAGTGGTATCGCAAGGCGGCGAACCAGGGCCTGCCCAAGGCGCAGACCAATCTCGGCGACATGTATTTCTACGGCCGCGGCGGCTTGTCGCAAAGCTATCTCGACGCGCTGTCCTGGTATCTCAAGGCCGCGCAGCAGGACTGGCCCGACGCGCAATACCGGCTCGGCGTCATGTACGAGAAGGGAATCGGCACCGGCAAGGACGTGGCGAAAGCTACGCAGCTTTATCGCAGCGCCGCCGAGCACGGCTATGCCGAGGCGCAGAACTTGATGGGCATCCTCTACTCGACCGGCAGCAATGGCATCACGGAAGACGACAAGCAGGCGCTCGACTGGTTCCAGAAAGCGGCCGGCCAGGGTTTTGCCAAGGCGGAGAAGAATCTCGGCGACATGTATTTGTTCGGCCACGGCATCGACAAGGATTATGCCCAGGCGCTCACCTGGTACGGCAAAGCCGCCGACCAGCAATTCGCCGACGCCCAAGCCCGGCTCGGCTACATGTATGAAAAAGGACTTGGCGTCGATCAAAGCAACCAGAACGCCATCGACCAATACACCAAAGCCGTCCGCAACGGCAGCGTCGAAGCGCAACGCGCGCTGGACCGGCTCGCTTCCGTCAAATAACAGATCTTCGGATCAAAGCATGATCCGGAAAAAGCCCGTCACCGGACTCGATCCGGTGATGGAAACCGGTTTTCCGAAAAGATCATGCACCACTAAAATGCTGGAGCGCAAATCGTTTCAATCTGAAACGATTTCGCTCTAGCGCGACGGCGCGAAAGCCGGCTGGTCGTCGTTGCTGTGCCCGGCGCTGGACGGCCTCGCCGAGGCCTCGGGTTGCGGCGGTGGCGACGGTGGTGGCCCGGATAGCTGCTGCCGCGCGACATTGCTGTTCGGCGCCTCGATCTGGGTGGCGTCCTTTTCCTTGCTCTTGTCCACCGGGGCAGAGGCGGAGTCGTCTTTCTGAGGACTCTTGGCGTGGCGGGTGGAGCCGGAGCCTGACGACCGGCGCTGATAAGACCCGCCGCCGCCGCCGCCATAGCCGCCGCCGCCATAGCAACAGCCCTGCTGGAGGGCGCCGCGGATGATGCCTTCGATATTGAACTGCGCCGAGGCTTGCGTCGGCTGCAGCAGCACAAGGCCGCCGACGAGCGCGAAGCCCGCAGCCGTCCACATCGAGGATTTGCCAAAACCCTGCATCGCCGTCTCCCGCTCCGAACCGACCGCGCTTTTTTCCCGGCTTTTGCGGCGAAAATTACCCGATGAATCGGCTTTTAGCAAACAAGTGGGCGGCGCGGCGGCGGAC
>Ga0209579_10000665_pt1 | contig 32032 bp, 35 predicted proteins | sample Coa_R1_2_FD_187152 | JGI IMG/M metagenome (GOLD analysis project Ga0209579, IMG submission 187152) | Surface soil microbial communities from Centralia Pennsylvania, which are recovering from an underground coalmine fire - Coalmine... | ecosystem: Environmental > Terrestrial > Soil >... | reverse complement strand
GTGATCCGGCGGTAACAAGTGGAAGTGCCGTCGCTCAACGGATAAAAGGTACTCCGGGGATAACAGGCTTATCCTTCCCAAGAGTCCACATCGACGGAAGGGTTTGGCACCTCAATATCTGGGGTGAGCCGGCAGAGATGTCGGCTTAGCATCGGCTAATAACGGTGGAGCCCAGCGCCTGGGTGCGGTCCGATCCGCACCGTAAGATTGGGTGATACCGTGGGAAGTCTGTCGGAAATGCAGCACGACGTCGTCATCGGCACATTGCTCGGTGACGGCAGCATGCGCTGCAAGACCAACGCGCTTCTCGAGATCAATCATTCGATCGACCAGAAGAGCTACGTCGAGTGGAAATCGACAGCTGGCTGACCTGGTGATCACGCCGCCGAAGGTTCGGCAGGGGAACGGCGGACGCGTTGCATGTCGATTCGTGACACGCAGCCTTCCGGCCCTCACCCCGTACTACCGGCAGTTCTACGAAGCCGGAACGAAAAGAGTTCCCGACGTGGAGCTCTCAGCCAGAGCCCTCGCGGTGTGGTTCATGGATGACAGATCTCGCTCGAGGAACGCGGTGTATCTGAACACGCAGCAGTTCGATTGGCAGAGTCAGCAACAGCTGCTTCGTATGCTCCGCGAGCAGTGGGGCATTGAGGCGACGACCAACCGAGACAAGACCTATCACCGCATTCGTGTGTCGGTGAAAGGTACGAGGAGGTTGAAACAGCTGATCGAGCCGTATCTGCTGCCGGAGTTGAGATACAAGCTTCCGACATGACCCCGTAACGACTGAGGCCTGCGGGCCGAGGCGGTATCCGCTGGTCGGTTATCTGACCAAATTTATGGAGCCGCAATACGCCGACCCCTCGCTCATTGGTCGAGCAGGGTGAAGATATAGTCTGCGCCGCCGGCAACGGCGGATCAACGCGCGATGTCGGCTCGTCGCATCCTGGGGCTGGAGTAGGTCCCAAGGGTTGGGCTGTTCGCCCATTAAAGCGGTACGCGAGCTGGGTTCAGAACGTCGTGAGACAGTAGACCATTGCTGTCTATAAATCTGGCTAAATGCTGGAAACTCCGAGAATCCCGCACTACTCATCGTGACGTCCGAAAAGGCGTTTACGATAGTGACAACGTGTCGGGTGCGGACAATCAGCAGGAAAGGCTGGATAGCTATATCGCGGGTTACGTCGACGGAGAAGGAAGCTTCTCGGTCTCGGTGCAGCGCAATGCCACGTCGCGAATCGGGTTTCAACTCGTTCCTGAGTTCCACGTCAGCCAGAACGGCGACAGGGCTCAGGTACTCGAGCTGATCCGGTCACGGCTGGGTTGCGGTGCCATCAGACCGAACAGCAGGCAGGATCGCGCCCTCGTCCTCGTCGTGCGGAAGCGCGGCGAGCTCCTAGAACGCGTGATTCCCTTCTTCGAACGCAACCCGATGCTCTCCTCGAAGCAGGCGGACTTCGTCAAGTTCGCCTCGATCGTGAGAGAGCTGGCTCTCGGCCACCATCGCACCGACGCCGGCTTCCGCCGGCTCTTGGAAGTCGCCGTCTCGATGAACGGCGGCGGCCGCTATCGGAAGGTGCGATGGATGGAGCTCGTAGCTATCCAGAATCCTCAGAGACTGCACGCCAGACAGGGCCGTGAAACGGCCCGGAAGATACAGTCCGAGCTGCATGGCGACATGCAGAGTCAGGCAGAAATGACCTGGCCCCCGAGCGTGGCTCGGGAGTAACAACACTGTCGGTCCCTATCCACCATGGGCGTTGGAGGCTTGAGAGGAGTCGTCTCTAGTACGAGAGGACCGAGACGAACGGACCTCTGGTGTATCAGTCGTCGTGCCAACGGCGCTGCTGATTAGCCACGTCTGGATGGGATAACCGCTGAAAGCATCTAAGCGGGAAGCCCACCTCGAGATGAGGCCTCCCATCTCCTAGAGAGAGTAAGAGCCGTGGGAGACCACCACGTCGATAGGCGGAACGTGCACGCACAGCAATGTGTTCAGCGGATCCGTACTAATGGCTCGAGGTCTTGATTCAGAACACACTGACGCTGCTATGGAGTTTTGAGGGTGCGCGATCCTCCGCGTTCGACCTCACAATTTGGGCGGTCATAGCGGCGGGGAAACACCTCTTCCCATTCCGAACAGAGAAGTTAAGCCCGCCTGCGCCGATGGTACTCGGAGGGCAACCTCCCGGGAGAGTAGGTCGCCGCCCATTTTCTTCAGGGCCCCGTGAGGGGCCCTTTCCATGGTCCGTCACGCCGCGCGGAGCTTCTCGCGCCAGTCCGGGTCGAGCTCGCGCAGGCGGCGGATGCGGTCGGCGACCGGAGGGTGCGTGACGAACAGCGCGGCGAGCCCTTCCTCGGCGAAGGGGTTCGTCGTGTACAGCGGCTCCGTGGCCGGGCTCGCCTCGAACCCGACGAGCTCCATCGCCTGCTCGAGACGGATGAGCGCGTCCGCGAGTCCGTGCGGGGAGTCGCAGAGCTCTGCCGCCGTCCGGTCGGCGTCGTACTCGCGCTTCGGCGACAGGAGCAGGTGGACGAATGCAGCGGCGATCGGTCCGAGAACGACCAGCAGGGCCCGCTGCAGGAACCCCCCGAGGCGCGACAGCTCGACGAGGACCGTCGCGAGGATCACGGCAATCGTCTGGATGAGGACGTCGCGATGCCGAAGGTGGGCGACCTCGTGCGCAAGAAGTCCCTCCAGCTCCGCCGGGGAGGCGACGCCGATCAACCCGACCGACAGCGCGAGCCCGGAGCCGCCCCCTGCTCCACGTCCGCCGGACAGCGCCCGCGGGTAGCTGTCGGCCAGCACGTACAGCTTCGGCTTGACCACCCCGGCGCGCAACGCAAGGCGCTCGAGCGCCGAATGGATCGCCGGCGCCTCGCCGGGGAGCAGCTCGCGCGCGCCGACCATCCCCATGACGATCCGGTCGGCGTACCAGTAGATCGCCGCACAGAGGAGCACTGCCGAGGCGAGGAAGAGCAGGCCGACCTGGTCGCCGCCGAGCTCCCACCCGAGCGCGCCGAGCAGCAGCGCGAGGACGACGACGCAGGTCCACGCTTTGAGGACGTTGCGGATCGCGAGGAGACGCCGCTCCACCGGACAGACCCCTAGGGTTCGTCGTCGGTGTCGGGCGTGTCTTCGTCGGCGAGGCCGCGCGGCGGCCAGTCGGGCTCCGGCGCGTCGCAGCGGCTCGAGCAGTGGAGCGACGCAACGTTCTGCAGCGGAATGAGGATGTGCCCGTTCAGCTCGACGTGCGCCACGTCCTCGACGTAGCAATACGCGGTCAGCACGCCGTCCTGGTATTCGCCGCCGAAGAGGGCGATCTCGACCTGCTCGCCCTTGTATTTGTTGGTGTAGTCCTCCACCGAGCTCCCCTCGGGGAACCTACTAGATCGCGCTCAGCAGGCGGTCGCCGCGGAAATGCACCTCGAGCACGTGGCAGTTCGGGACGGGGTGATACGGAACCTCGCTGATCACGTCGTGGATCGAGCGGATCGTGCCGCCGTGACCGACGATCAGCACGCGCTCGCCTGGATGGTCGCGGGCGATGCGACTCACGGCGGCCCGCACGCGGGCCGCCTGCTGCTCGTGCGTCTCGCCGTCCGGACGCACGCCGTCCGGGAACCGCTCGGCGATCTCCGCGCGTGTGAGCCCGGACCACGAGCCGATGTCGATCTCGCGCAGGTCGCGATCGACGACGACGGGAACGCCGTGAGGTTCCGCGAGGATGTCGGCAGTCTCCCGTGCCCGCTGCAGGTCGGATGAGTAGACGGCGTCGAACGGCGTCGACCGCAACTGCTCCGCGAGCTCCCGCGCCTGTGCGCGGCCGGTCGCGTTCAGCGGTGGATCCGCCCAGCCCTGCCAGCGTCCCTCCCGGTTCCAATCGGTCTCGCCGTGTCGGGCCAGGAGGATCGTGGTCACGCCGCTAACGTAGCGACCGGTGGACCTCGGGCTTCGCGACAAGGCATGCGTCGTCACCGGCTCGACCGGAGGCATCGGCGCCGAGGTCGTGCGGCTGCTGCGCGAGGAGGGCGCACGTGTCGTCAGCTCCGGGCGGCACGACACCGGCCCCGGCGATCACCACGTCGCGGTCGATCCGGCGCAGCGCGGGGAGCCGGAGCGGCTGATCTCGGAAGCCGCGCAGCGGCTCGGCCGGCTCGACGTGCTCGTGAACAACGTCGGCGGGACGACCGTCAGCAAATGGTTCGAGCTCGACGACGATGCCTGGCAGGCATCGTTCGAGATCAACCTGATGAGCGCCGTCCGCGCGACGCGCGCCGCGCTCCCGGTGATGAAGGAGCAGGGTGGAGGCGCGATCGTCAACGTCTCGTCGACCGCGGGGAAGCGCCCGTCCGCGTCGTTCCCCGACTACTCGGTGATGAAGGCGGCGCTGCTCTCCTTCTCACGGCTCGTCGCCGACGTCCACGCGCCCGACGGGATCCGCTGCAACGCCGTCACGCCCGGGCCGACCGGAACCGGGGCCTGGCTCGACGAAGGCGGCCTCGCCGACCAGCAGGGCGAACGCGAGCAGGTGCTCGCGAAGGTGGCAGCCGGGCGTCCGCTCGGACGACTCGCAGAGCCGGGCGAGATCGCCGCCGTCATCGTGTTCCTCGCGTCCGAACAGGCCTCGTACGTGACCGGCGCGGCCTGGTCGGCCGACGGCGGAACGGTCCAGATCATCATCTGAGCCCACCGGTACGCTGGCCGTGATGCCGGATCTCGCCGGAACGGTCGCGGACACCTTCGCGGCGCGTGTCCGCGAGCAGGAGGAGGCGTTCCTGTCCCCCCTGGCCGTCCGGTCGTACGAGACGCGAGGCCGCGAGGAGCGCGAGGAGGAGTGCAGCGTCCGGACCCCGTTCCAACGCGACCGCGACCGGATCCTGCATTCGAAGCCGTTCCGGCGGCTGAAAGGGAAGACGCAGGTCTTCATCGATCCGACCGGCGATCACTACCGGACGCGCATGACCCACACGCTCGAGACGACCGGCATCGCGCGCGTCGTCGCACGGGCGTTGCGGCTGAACGAGGACCTGACGGAGGCGATCGGCCTCGGGCACGACATGGGCCATCCGCCGTTCGGGCATGCCGGCGAGGCAGCGCTCGACGACCTGCTGCGCGAACGCGGGCTCGGCGGCTTCCGCCACAACGAGCACTCGGCGCGCATCGCCCGCACGCTCAACCTCACCCACGAGGTCGTCGACGGCATCCTCACGCACACCGGCGAGCGAGAGCCCGGGACGCTGGAGGGGAAGATCGTGCGCATCGTCGACCGCGTCGCGTACATCAACCACGACATCGACGACGCGATCCGGTACGGGCTCCTCCGAGAGGACGATCTGCCACAGGACGAGATCGCGATTCTCGGGCCGACGGGTGCTTCCCGGATCGACACGCTCGTCCACGACCTCGTCGAGACGTCGTCCGTCGCCGGCGACATCGCGCAGAGCGAGGAGATCGGAGGCGCGATGCTCGCGTTGCGCTCGTTCATGTTCGAGCATGTGTACCTCGGGCCGGTGACCCGGCCGGAGCACGAACGCGCGCGAGCGACGATCCGGCGCGTCTACGAGCATCTCGAGCGCGAGGGCGAGGCGCCGGAGCGGATCGTCGAGTTCGTCGCCGGGATGACCGACCGCTTCGCGCTTGCGTACGCTGCGCGGCTCGGGGACTGATGCCGCGGATCAAGGACAGCTCGGTCGAGGCGGTCAAGGCGGGCGCCGACTTCGTCGCCGTCGTCGAGGACCGGACGTCGCTGCGGAAGCAAGGCGGGCGGCTCGTCGGACGCTGTCCGTTCCACGAAGAGCGCACACCGAGCTTCTCCGTCAATCCCGTCGACAAGCTCTTCTACTGCTTCGGGTGCCACAAGGGCGGCGATCTGATCACGTTCGTCCGCGACACGCAGGGTCTGGACTTCGCCGGCGCGATCGAATGGCTCGGCGATCGTTTCCGGATCCCGCTCGAGTACGAAGATTCGTCACCCGAGGAGGAGGCGAGGCGGTCGCGCAAGGCCCGCCTCTACGAGCTGCTCGACCAGGCGGCCGCGTACTACGAGCGCACGCTCTGGAAGACCGAGGTCGGCTCGCTTGCGCGCGACTACTTGAAGGGCCGCGGCTTCCTCGAGCCGATCTGCCACGAGTTCCGGCTCGGGCTCGCTCTCGGGGGCGAGTCGCTGGCTCGGAAGGCGCTTGCGAAGGGGTTCAGCCACGCCGAGCTCCGCGCCGCCGGTCTGACACGGCAGCGCGGAGGCGATTACTTCCAGCGCCGGCTGCTCTTCCCGCTCACCGATGCGCGCGGACGCGTGCTCGGGTTCCAGGCGCGCCGGCTCTACGACGACGACCCGCTCGCCGGGAAATACGTCAACACCCAGGAGTCCGAGCTGTTTCACAAGGGCTCGATCGTCTACGGACTCGACAAGGCCCGCGCCGCCATAGCGCGGGAGGACCGCGCCTGCGTCGTCGAGGGCAACGCCGACGTGATCGCGCTCCGCCAGTCCGGCTTCGAGCCCGTCGTCGCGAGCATGGGAACCGCGCTCACGGAGCACCAACTTCGTGAGCTGGGCCGGCTGACGAAGAGGTTGTGGCTCGCGTTCGACGGCGATGCGGCCGGGGAGGCCGCGACGCTGCGCGGGATGGAGCTCGCGACCCGGCAGGGCTTCGACGTGAAGGTGGTCGCGCTTCCTGCGGGAGTCGACCCGGCAGACGATCCGGGAGGTTTCGAGCAGCGGCTCGCGCGGGCCGAGCCGTACCTCGTCTACCGCACACGGATCGAGCTCGAGCACGCAGATGACAGGGAGTCCGCGTTCCGGACGGTCAAGGCGCTCCTCGATTCGGCTTCCGACTCGCCGGAGCGCCAGGATGCGTGGCGCTACGCAAACGACCGGCTCGGGATGACGGTGCAGCTCGCCCGAGGCGCCTCGACCGTGCGCGCCGCGGCGCCGCCGACACAGCGAGCTCTCGCCGCCGGCGAGAAGCTCGAGCGGAACGCGCTCGCGGGAGCGTTGAGGCACGAGCGGCTGCGGCCCCTGCTCGCCGAGCTCACGGCCGACCATTTCTACGACGACGTGAATCGCCGGATCCGCGCACATATCGTCGACGGCTCGCCGCTGGACGCCGACGACACGGCACTGCTCGCCGAGCTCGACGCGCGCGCGGAAGTCGAGGGGATCGACGACGCGACGGGCGAGGAGCTGTTGTGGCGGCTCCGCGAGCGCGAGCTTCGGCGCGAGCTGCAACACGCGGACCCGAAGCGCATGAAGGAGCTGCAGGAGGCGCTCACGCGGCTCCTCGAGCGCGTGGGCGCGCTTTCGTAGCGCGGCTACACTGTCCGCCGCCCGAGCGATCCCCGGTAGCTCAATTGGCAGAGCATCCGGCTGTTAACCGGAGGGTTGTTGGTTCGAGTCCAACCCGGGGAGCTCTGCAACGCGTCTGAAGATGCGGCGCCGGCCGGCTTCGGCCGCCCGCAGTCCGGACTACACTGCCCGCTTCGGTCGTGGGGGTCGGGTGGCTGGTCATCTGAGGGCTCTGGTCGTGCCGGCAGTCGCATTGCTGCTCGGAGCGCCGGGTGTCGCACGGGCCAGTGGGATCCTCGGGGACCGCGACGCCGGCGACCCGAGCATCGAGGTCGACGCGCGGGGTGTCGCACTTGTGCAGTACCGCACGCAGGCGGGTGTACCGAGGCACGTTCTCGCGTGGGGCGCGGTCAACGCCGCGCCCAACCCAGCCGCAGGCGTCCGACGCAGCAGGCCTTCGACCTCGACTACTCGGGCGGCTGGATGAGCAGGCACGACTCGACCTACTGGCGGACGTTCCGCAACGCCTGCAGGCCGTACGACGGGCCGCAGCTGCCGCTCTTCGTCGCCGGCTGTCGTGCGCCCGACGGGAGCTATTGGGCGCTGCAGAGTTGGCAGCGGAACCTGCCGATGCGTGGATTTGCACCCTGGACCGCCGCGCAGAGCGCTTTCGAGCTGCACCTTTCGCACTGGAGCGGTCCGCTGCCGGTGCTCGACGTGACGATGGCCTGGACATACCAGGGTTCCCAGCAGGGGCTGTTCGGCCGTCTGCTCTACGAACGGCAGCCCGTCTACGGGACGCGAACCTCGTCCGTTCGAGTGGTCGACCCATGGGCGCGAAACGTCTCGATCGACACGTTCGATTCGTCGTTCGGCTCGGGTTGGCGTCACGTCACACAGATCGCGACGCACCGCGGCGACGGCGGCTTCTGTTACACGTTCGTTGCGCAACCGCCGCCGGCCGGATATCCCACCGGCGGCCCGGGCGGGAACGGGCTGGGCTCGCAGATCCGCGTGCTCGCGATGGGCCCGGGAGTGATGCCGATCGTGCAGTGGGTCGGGAGGCGGCTCCAGGGCGCGTTCAAGCCTTCCGCAAACGCGCCCGCGCGCGCGCACTTCGACGCGACGCTCGGCCGCGACAGCCACTGCGCGCCCGAACGCCCTTCGTAAACCGCCGCAGAACCTGCGTCTCTTGCCGACGCGGGGTTTGACCCGGGGACGAACAAGGGATCTTCCGAGTCGGATCACGATGTAGACGGAAGGAAAGCGATGGGTCAATCGACTGCTGAGTTTCTGCTCGAGCGGCTGCACGAGAACGGGGTGGGGCGGATCTACGGCTACCCGGGCGACGGGATCAATGCGATCGTCGGCGCGCTCGAGAAGTTCAAGGATCGGATCGAGTTCGTGCAGGTGCGTCACGAGGAGCAGGCCGCGTTCATGGCGTGTGCGCACGCAAAATGGACGGGCGAGGTCGGCGTCTGTCTCGCCACCTCGGGCCCGGGCGCGATCCACCTGCTGAACGGCCTCTACGACGCGAAGCTCGATCACAAGCCGGTACTGGCGATCGTCGGGCAGCAGTCGAGGATGGCTCTCGGAGGTCACTACCAGCAGGAGGTCGACCTCCAGGTGCTGTTCAAGGATGTTGCGTTCGAGTATTGCCAGATGGCCACGGACCCCGCGCAGATTCGGCATCTCGTCGACCGCGGGCACCGGATCGCGCTCGACCATTCCACCGTCACCTGCCTGATCATCCCGAACGACCTCGCAGAGGAGCCCGCGGTAAGCGACCCGCCGCACAAGCACGGCACGGTTCACTCCTCGCCCGGTTGGGCGCGGCCCCGGGTCGTGCCTCGAGACGCGGATCTGAAGCGCGCAGCGGAGATCCTGAACGCCGGTGAGAGGGTCGCGATCCTGATCGGCCAGGGCGCGCTGGGCGCTCACCCGGAGGTCGAGCAGCTCGCCGAGAAGCTCGGCGCGGGCGTGGCGAAGGCGCTGCTCGGCAAGGCCGCGCTCGACGACTCGCTCCCGTACTGCACCGGTGGTATCGGCCTGCTCGGCACGAAGCCGAGTTGGACGCTGATGGACGAATGCGACACGTTGCTGATGGTCGGCTCGTCGTTCCCGTACTCGGAGTTCCTGCCCGAGCCCGGCAGGGCCCGTGGGGTGCAGATCGACATCGACGGGCGCATGCTCAACATTCGCTACCCGATGGAGCTCGGCCTCGTCGGCGACGCGAAGTCGACGCTTGAGGAGCTGCTCCCGCTCCTGGAGCACAAGACCGATCGGGATTGGCGGGAGCAGATCGAGGGCGAGGTCGCCGAGTGGTGGGAGTTGATGGAGACCAGGGCGATGCAGGACGCAGATCCGATCAACCCGCAGCGGCTCTTCTGGGAGCTGAACAAGCATCTCCCCGACGACGCGATCGTCACCTCGGATTCGGGGTCGGCTGCGAACTGGTACGCGCGTGACGTCAAGCTGAAGCCGACGCATCTCGCGTCTTTGTCCGGGACGCTCGCGACGATGGGCCCCGGCGTCCCGTACGCGATCGCCGCCAAGTTCGCTCACCCGAACCGTGCCGCGGTCGCGCTCGTGGGCGACGGCGCGATGCAGATGAACGGTATGGCGGAGCTGATCACGGCTGCCAAGTACCGCGACCGCTGGATCGATCCGCGCCTGATCGTGCTCGTCCTGAACAATCACGATCTCAATCAGGTCACCTGGGAGCAGCGGGCGATGGAGGGCGACCCCAAGAACCCGATGACCCAGAACATCCCCGATCTCCGGTACGCAGATTTCGCACGCCTGATCGGGCTCGACGGTGTTCGTATCGAGTCCCCGGACGAGATCGACGGCGCCTGGCGGGCGGCGTTCGCCTCGGATCGTCCGTTCGTGATCGACGCCCGGACAGACCCCGAGGTTCCGCCGCTGCCGCCGCACATCACGCTCGAGCAGGCCAAGATGCTGATGTCCGCGCTCAGAGGCGGCGATCCCCACGCGCGGTCGATCATCCGCGAGTCGTTCAAGCAGAAGATCGTCGAGTTCCTGCCGGGGCGATGAGGGGCGAGGCGCTCGACGTCTCGTATCTCGGCGAGTTCGACCTTCCGGGGAGATGCGGAGCGTGATCAGGCGGCTGCTCAGGAACGTGGCCGAGGGGCGCGTCCAGAAATTGCTCGCCGCGACGGCGGCGATGTCCGCACCCGCCCTCGGCGCCGAGATCTACTTCGAGCACTACAAGGGATCGTTCGGCGACAAGTGGATGTGGACTCCGCTGCTCCTGACCCCGCCGCTCACGGCCGCCGGCGTCGCAGGCATCGCGAGCGAGAAGGCGGCGCGTACGGCGCTTCCCGCCGTCTCTGCGCTCTACTTCGTCGACGGCCTGATCGGCCTGATCACGCATTTTCAGGGAGTGCGCAAGCGGCCCGGCGGCTTCGACGAGGCGCACTACAACCTCGTGATGGGGCCGCCGCTGCTCGCTCCCGGTTCCCTCTGTCTCGTGGGCGCGCTGGGCCTCGCGTGCGCGATCGTCAAGCGTGAGAACTAGTGCGAGATGGGCCTGCTCGATCAAGCGCATCCGGACCCGCACGGTCTACGACAGCAGAAGGGAACGACGCCGCAGATGGTCGGCCGGTATCCCGACTATGACGTCCTCGAGCAGGTCGACCACTGGGACGACGTCACGCGGCGTGTCGTGCTCGACCGCCTCCACAAAGTGCCGCCCTTTCGGTTCTTCTCCCCGGAAGAGGCAGACACCCTGAAGGCGTTCTGCGACGTCGTGACCGCGCAGGACGCCGAACCGCGGATTCCGGTTCTCGCCTACGTCGACGAGAAGCTCCACTCCGGCGTCGGAGACGGCTACCAGTACTACGACCTACCGGGCGACGGCGAGGTGTGGCACCTGCTCGCCCGCGGGCTCGACGAGGAGGCCGCCAAGAGCTCGTTCGAGTCCTTCGGCGCGGCGCCTCTCGAAACGCAGGTGGGCATCGTTCACCGCCTCTCGAAGGCCGAGTTGCACGGCGCAGCGTGGGCGACGGTGAACGTCGGTCGTGTCTGGAAGGTCGTGATGCGCTACGTGGTGCAGGCGTTCTACTCGCATCCGTGGGCCTGGAGCGAGATCGGCTTCGGCGGCCCGGCCTACCCACGCGGTTACGGCGCCTTCGGCTCGAAACACCTCGGCGACCGGGAATCGTGGGAGGCGCGCGAGTCGGTGCACTACGACCCGGTGCGCGACGTGAAAAAGCGAGGGCTCGATTGAGCGATCTGCTGACGCCGGTCAAGTCGCTCTACAAGGGGTCGATCGCGATGCCGACCGACAACGACTCGCCCTTCCTGCTCGACATGCACAAACGCGGCCTGCAGAACGTGCACAGGATGGCGCGCTACGCCGACACCGACGTTGTCGATCTCGTCGTCGTCGGCGCGGGAGCCGGCGGCGGCGTGCTCGCGCAGCGGCTTGCACGAAAGGGGTGGAAGATCGTCGTGCTGGAGAAGGGGCCGCTCTGGGACCCGGATCGCGACTGGGTAAGCGACGAGAAGGGCGCGGGCCAAGCCGGTCTCTACTGGACGGACAACCGGATCATCTCCGGTAACGACCCGATCGAGATGGGCAAGAACAACTCCGGCCAGGGAGTGGGCGGCTCGATGACGCACTTCGCCGGCTATGTCCCGCGCCTGCACCCATCGGACTTCGAGGTTCACAGTCGCGACGGAGTCGCAGTCGACTGGCCGATCTCCTACTGGGATCTCAGGGAGTCGTTCGCGCGCGTCGAGCACGAGCTTCCCGTCGCGGGGGAGTACTGGCCCTGGGGCGACCCGCACCTGTACACCCATGGGCCCCATCCGGTTGCGGGGGCGGCGCTCGTCGCCTGGGAAGGCGCCCGCAACTGCGGCATCGAGATGCGTGTCGGGCCCGTCGCGATCACGAACGGTGTCTTCGGCAACCGGCCGCATTGCATCTACCGCGGCTTCTGTCTCGAAGGCTGCAAGGTGAACGCGAAAGCCTCGCCGCTGATCACTCATTTTCCGGACGCGATCGAGCACGGGTGTGAGATTCGCGCCGACTGCATGGTCACGCGCATCGAGCTCGACGACACGACCGGACGCGCGATGGGCGTGCGGTACGTGTACGACGGCCAAGAGCACTTCCAGCGCGCGGATGCGGTCGCCGTCTGCGGCTATGCGATCGAGACACCGCGCCTCCTCCTCAACTCCGCCTGCCCGCGCCACCCGAACGGGATCGGAAACAACGGCGATCTCGTCGGTCGTTACGTCATGGTGCAGGGCGCGACGCAGACGGCGGCGCGGTTCCCGGAGGTTCTGCGGATGTACAAGGCTCCGCCCCCCGAGATCTCGTCCGAGCAGTTCTACGAGACCGACGAGCGCCGGGGTTTCGCGCGCGGCTTCTCGATTCAGACGATCTCGCCGCTTCCGATCGGCTGGGCCGAGCACGTGCTTGCCGAAGGCCATTGGGGCCAATCGCTGCGCGAGTACATGCGCGACTACAACCATTGGACGGTGCTCGGGCTCCTCGCCGAGTTCCTGCCGCTGCCCGAGAACCGCGTCACGCTCGCCGACGAGACGGATCAATTCGGCATGCCGGTGGCGCACTTCAACTACAGCCAATGCGAGAACGACAAGGAGATCATCGGGTTTGCTGCCGCAAAGCTCGCCGAGATCTGGGAGGCGACCGAGGCGATGGACACGCTCACGATCGATCGCTATGCCCACCTGGTCGGGGGAGCTCGGATGGGATTCTCCCCCGACGACTCCGTCGTCGACGCAACCCACCGCGTGTGGGACGTCGACAATCTCTTCGTCGTCGACGGGTCGGTGATGCCGACCCAGGGCTCCGCAAACCCGGCGCTGGCCATCATGGCGCTCGCCGACCGGTTCGCCACGTTGCTCGACCGGAAGGCCGTCTGATGCCGGCGACCCAGGTCTCGAGCCCGCGTGACCTGCTCGTCCAGTTGCTCGGCGAGCTGCTCTTCGTCGAACGGCGCCTTGCCGACGGCGTCCTCGCGCAGATCGCCTTCGCCGTGTCGGACGCCGACCTTCGCGCTGCCCTCGAAGAGCACCGCCTGCAGACGAAGCGGCACGCCGACCGCATCGAGAACCTGTTCCGGACGATCGGGATCGCACCCACGTCGAACCTCTCCCGGCCGTTCGAAAGCGCGGTCGCCCAACATGACGAGCTGCAGACGGCCGTCAAGAGCTCGACGCTGGCCGACGTCTTCCACGCGCAGGCAGCGCTGCACACCGAGCACTGGGAGATCGCCGCCTACACGACCGTGATCACACTCGGCGAATCGCTCGACCTCGACGACGCCCTCGAGCCGCTCCGCGAATCCCTCGAGGACGAGGTACGCGCACGTGACGACGTTGCGAGGGCGATCGCACGACTCACTCAGCACAGGATCGCGATCTGAGCAGAGCGGTCGACGTCGGGTTTTGCGCTTCTCCCCACGTGGTACCCGCTCGGGGATGTCGTCGGTAGTCGTCGTCACAGGCGCGTCGGCGGGTGTCGGCCGCGCGGCCGCACGCGCGTTCGCGCGGCAGGGCGCTGCGGTCGGCCTGGTCGCGCGCGGAACCGAGCGTCTCGAGTCCGCCCGGAGCGAGCTCGAGCGGCTCGGTTGCCGGGCCGTCGCCGTTTCGGCCGACGTCGCGGACTCCGGGGCCGTCGAGGCGGCGGCCGCCGAGATCGAAGACACCCTCGGCCCCATCGACGTCTGGGTGAACAACGCGATGGCGACCGTGTTCGCGCCGATCGAGAAGACGACTCCGGAGGAGTTCCGGCGGGCGACGGAGGTCACCTACCTGGGCTCGGTCTGGGGCACGATGGCTGCGCTCCGCCGGATGGTCCCGCGCGACAGCGGCGTCATCGTCCAGGTCGGCTCGGCGCTCGCGTATCGCGGCATTCCTCTGCAGGCCGCCTACTGCGGCGCCAAGCACGCGCTCCGTGGGTTCCTGGAGTCGCTGCGGTCCGAGTTGCTCCACGACGGGTCGAACGTCCGCGTCACGATGGTGCAGCTGCCGGCGCTCAACACGCCGCAATTCACGTGGAGCCGGTCGAAGATGCCGCGACGCGCGCAGCCGGTGCCGCCGATCTTCCAGCCCGAGGTCGCGGCAGACGCGATCGTCTGGGCGTCGCAGAATCCCAACCGTGAGCTGTACGTCGCGTGGCCGACGATCAAGGCGATCGTCGGCAGCACCGTTGCCCCGTGGTACGCGGACCGCTACCTCGCGCGCAACGGCTACGACGACCAGCAGACGGACGAGCGCGAGGATCACGACCGGCCGGACAACCTCTTCGAGCCGGTTCCCGGTGACCAGGCCGCACACGGACCGTTCGACGCGCGTGCGCATTCACGGAGCCTCGAGCTGTGGGCGCGAACAGGTTTCGAACGGGCCGTCAAGCAGCTGACCAGAAGGGCCGGCGCGTTGTCTCGCGGCTGATGACCGCCTCGCACGGCCTGGATAGCGCCGTCTCCGACGTGAAGGCCCGGGCGTTCCGCGTCCCGACGGATCGGCCGGAGTCGGACGGAACGCTCGAGTGGGATTCCACCACGCTCGTTCTCGTCGAGGCCGAGGCCGGCGGCAGGCAGGGAATCGGCTGGACGTACGGTGCAGCCGCGACTGTGCAGATCGTCGAGAAGGAGCTCGCAGGCGTCGTCCGCGGGCGCCCGGTCGTCGACGTCGGCGGTGCTCAGCTCGCGATGCGCGCCGCTCTGCGGAACAGCGGCTATCCCGGGGCGGGCGCGGCTGCGGTCTCTGCCGTCGACGTCGCGCTCTGGGATCTCAAAGCCAAGCTGCTCGATGTGTCACTCGTCTCGCTCCTCGGGGCAGTCCATGACGCTGTACCGGTGTACGGCAGCGGCGGCTTCTGCTCGTACACAGATCGGGAGCTGGCGGAGCAGCTCGCCGGGTGGGTCGAGCAGGGCATCCCCCGGGTGAAGATGAAGGTCGGGCGTGAGCCCGAGCGCGATCCCGAACGTGTCCGCGTGGCCCGAGAGGCAATCGGGCCCGGGCCCGAGCTCTACGTCGACGCGAACGGCGCTCTGAGCGTCCGCGGTGCCATGCGCTCTGCGATCAGGTTCGCGGAATACGACGTCAGGTGGTTCGAGGAACCGGTGAGCTCGCTCGACCGCGACGGCCTGCGCCTCCTGCGTTCGCTCGTCCCGCCCGAAATGGATGTCGCCGCGGGCGAGTACGCCTACACGCCCGAAGACTTCCGCGACCTGATCGGAGCGGTCGACTGTCTGCAGGCGGACGTCACGCGGTGCGGAGGGATCACCGGGCTGCTGGTTGCCGCCGCGGTCGCGGCGGCACACGAGGTCGATCTCTCGGGTCACACGGCACCGGGTATCCATGCGCACGTGCTTTGTGCCGTGCCGCGGCTGCGCCATCTCGAGTGGTTCCACGACCACGTCCGCATCGAGCGCCTGTTCTTCGACGGTTTCCTCGAGCCCACCAACGGAGCTCTTCGCCCCGACCGTTCGCGGCCCGGCCTGGGCGTCGAGTTCCGCCGCAGCGTCGCAGAGAGCTACGCCGTCTGAGCCGACGCCGTTAGGATCGTTCCCGGATCCGTCTCCTCGGACTAAGGAGGGTCAGATGGCAGGCGTGGAACTCGGCGACTTCGGTTCGCCCGACGAGACCCGGTCGCCCGACAAGACGACCGTCGAGGTCGTCCGCATGGGCGGGACGACGGCGGCCCGGATGCGACTGGAGCCCGGCTGGAGCTGGGCCGAGTGCATCAAGCCCGTCGCGGGAACCGAGAAGTGCCAGGTGCGGCACGTCGGACTGTTGCAGTCGGGCACGATGCGCGTCCTTCACGACGACGGCAGCGAGCAGATGATCGGTCCCGGCAACGCGTACGTGATCGAGCCGGGTCACGAGGCATGGGTGGTCGGCGACGAAGCCGTCGTGGGGTTCGAGTTCGAGTCGAAGGCTGCGGAGGAGTACGCGAGGAGCTGAACCACTATCCTCGCGCTGTGACGACGATCGGGATCCCGACCGGGGCCGAGCGCACCCTCGAGCTGCTCGAGCGCCAGGTCGGGAGACCCCTCGCCGAGGTCGAGACGCCGGTGGCGGTGATCGATCTCGACCGGCTCGAGACCAACCTGTCGGACCTGCAGTCGTACGCCGACGAGCACGGGATCGCGCTCTGGCCGCACACCAAGACCCACAAGTCGCCGGAGATCGGGCGCCGCCAGCTCGAGCTCGGCGCAGGCGGGCTGACGGTGGCAAAGACAGGCGAGGCGCAGGTCTTCCAGGAAGCAGCTGCACCGAAGCTCCTCGTCCACTACCCGCCGTTCGGTGCCGACAAGTGGGATCGGCTCGCCGACGTGGCGGCGGCCGGTGTGGAGCTGACGGTCGCGGTGGACAGCGTGGCGCCCGCCGAAGGGCTCGCGCGCACCCTGGCGCGGCGCGGCCTCAAGGCGGAGCTGCTCGTCGAGATCGACGTGGGGCTCCACCGCACGGGCCAGACGACCGCGGCCGGCGCACTCGACGTTGCGCGGAGGCTGTCGAAGCTTCCTGCCGTCGAGGTCGCCGGCATCAGCTGCTACCCCGGCCACTGCCGTCCGGAGGATCCGGCGCTGCCGGAGAAGCTCGCAGCGGTGGACGCGTTCATGCGCGAGACGCGGGCCGCGTTCGACGCTGCCGGCTTTCGCACCGACCGCATCTCGGGCGGCTCGACGCCGACGCGGTACCTGACGCACACGACGTGCGTGAACGAGCTTCGTTCCGGGACGTACGCGCTCCTCGACCGCAACGACGGCGACGACGACCAGTGCGCGCTCTGGGTCGAGGTGACCGTCGTCTCGGATGCGGTCCCGAACCAGGTGGTGGTCGACGCCGGCTCGAAGACGTTCACGTCGGACGACCACCCGGACGGCGGTCACGGCTCGGTGATGGGTCTGCCCGGTGCGCGCTTCGCGCACGTCAACGAGGAGCACGGCTACATCGACGTGTCGCAGCTCGACGAACGCCCGTCGGTCGGCGGGCACCTGCAGATCGTCCCGAACCACGCCTGCGGCTGCATGAACCTCCACGACGGCGTGCTCGCCGTTCGCGACGGCGTGGTCGACCACGTGATCCGCGTGGCCGGGCGCGGGCTCGTGCGCTAGGCGTACGGCGCGAACACGTCGCGCGGCGCGACGCAGTACGCCGTGTAGTCGGCGTTGCTGACCTGCGCGATCCGTGCGTGCGCGACCATTGCGAGCAGCAGCGCGACGCGGGGACGCGGCAGGTCGAATTCGTCGTCGATCCAGTTCAGCAGCTCGCGGAACGCCTCTCGTGCGCTCCACTCGAGCGGCCGGCCGGAGACGACGGTCATCAGCTCGTCCGCGGTCTCGATGCGCGGCCACCGGAGCGAGACGGGCCGGCCCGCCGGCACCGCGCTCGCGGTCACGAGCGCACCCACCTCCGGCGGCCCGACGATCTCGCTGTCGCCCATCAGAGCCTTGCAGTCGCCGAAGTACAGCCCGGCCCCGTCGTGCTCGACCGGCAGGATCATGGTTGCGCCCGCGCGCAGCTCACGGCAGTCGAGATTCCCGCCGAACCGACCCTGCAGGCTCGCGTTCACCTCGCCGTGGGGCGGTCGCACCGCGAGACAGCCGATCAGCGGCCGCACCGGCAGCCGTGTGTGCTCGTCGAAGTGCACCACGCCGTCTTCGATCCGATACACGTCGGCCGCCGTCTCGTCGTCCCACCACTCGTACGGGTCGACGTCGCGGCTGTACGCGCCGTAGGTGACCACGCCCGGTGTCGTGATCTCGACGTCGTGGATGGTGACGGCGACCGCACCGCCCGGCTGTGCGCCGGCGACCGTTATCGGGCCGACGACCGCCCATTTGTGAGCCTCGGCGGCGGCGTACGACTCGGAGTTGAAGTCCGCCGCCGAGCGGAAGTACCCCGAGTAGCCCTCGACCGACTCGACCTGGAAGACCTCTCCCGCCTGCACGGTCCCGATCGACGCGTGCCCGGCGCTGTAGGCGTACTTCGCGTCGCTCTCGAGAAAGCGCTGCATCGGCGGGAGCGCGAGTATATTCCGGCGCCCATGCAGTCCCTCACAGACCAGGTCGCCGTCGTCACCGGTGCGGCGCGCGGGATCGGGCGCGGGATAGCGACAGTGCTCGCGGCCGAGGGTGCGCGCGTCGTGATCGTCGATCTCGACGGAGCTTTGGCGGAGCAGGCGGCCGCCGAGCTCGGCGGGATCGCGCTCGTTGCGGATGTGACCGACCGCGCCTCAATCGATGCGTTGGCAACCCGCGTGACGGACGAGCTCGGGCGGATCGACATCGTCGCGGCAAACGCGGGCATCTACCCGGTCGCCGACCTGACGGAGTTGACGGACGAGATGTGGGACCGTGTGATGGACGTGAACGTCGCCGGCGCATTCCGCACGGTGCAGGCGTGCCTGCCCGCGATGCGCGCGCGCCGCTACGGGCGCATCGTCCTGACTTCGTCCATCACGGGCCCCATCACAGGGCAGATTGGTTTCGCCCATTACGGCGCGTCGAAGGCCGCCATGCTGGGATTCATGCGCTCGGCCGCGGTCGAGCTGGCGCAGGACGGGATCACGATCAACGCCGTCATGCCGGGGAACGTCGAAACGGAGGGGTTCGCCGACACGAGCAACGAGCATCAGCGCCGAATGCTGGCGTCGATTCCGATGGGCCGCTACGCCGAGCCCGACGAGATCGGGTGGGCGGTGCGGTTCCTCGCGTCGCCGGAGGCCGGTTACATCACCGGCCAGACGCTGATCGTGGACGGCGGCCAGGTCCTGCCGGAAGCGCCCTGAGCGAGGTTTGACATGTGATACGGGACGGATCAAGCTCGTCCCGACCCCCAAGCCCATGATGAGCGGAGGCAACAAACAGATGAAGCGCGTGCTGATTTCGCTGGCAGCGGTACTCCTGGCGGGCTCGGCTGTCCTGGCGGCGAGTGCCGCGACGAAGACGTCGAAGGCCGCGGGCGACGACCCGAACAACGCGAACCTGACCTACTGGTACTGGGCAGAGAGCGATGCGCCCGGCGCGAACAATTGGCTGAAGAAGGAAGTCGCGATCTACGAGAAGGCCCACCCGAAGGTCAAGGTCAACGTCGTCATCCAGTCCACGGACACGCTCACGTCGGCGTTCACGACCGCGGCACAGACGAGGAGCGGTCCGGACATCGCGACGCAATGGGCGACGCTGCCGACGCTCACGCCGGCATGGGGAGGCGCGACCGTGCCGATCTCGGACTACGTGCCGAAGAGCGAGTGGAAGAACTGGATCAGCACGTCGGAGAACATGTGGGAGGGCAAGCTCTGGGCGATGCCGCAGTACCTGATCGGCATCCCGTTCGTCTGGAACAAGCAGCTCTTCAAGAAGGCCGGACTCAACCCGAACAAGGGGCCGAAGACGTGGGCCGACTTCCTCGCGGACTGCAAGAAGCTGAAGGCTGCGGGCATCACGCCGTTCGGCATGGGCAACAAGGACGGCTACAGCGGCGCATGGTTCTTCTCGCTGATCGGGAAGCAGAACCTCAACTCCATCGACGAGCTGAAGCAGGCGATGATCGGCAAGCAGGATTTCGCCAACCCGAAGTTCTCGGGCTTCTACCAGCTTCTTGCCGACCTGCGTGCGAAGGGCTACCTGAACTCCGACGTCGCCTCGATCTCGTTCCAACAGGGGTTCACGGTGTTCGGCCAGAAGAAGGCCGCGATGTCCTGGGGGACGGACGGCAACGTCGCGCAGTGGGAGACACAGGTCGGCGCCAAGAACATCGGCGTCGAGGCGATCCCGATCTGGGGCCACGGAAAGCTCGCGACGAGCTACGACGTGACGCAGTCGTCGGACGCATTCATCACGAAGTGGTCGAAGCATCCGAAGGCTGCGGCGCAGTTCCTGGTGTTCCTGCACTCGCCGCAGGCATTGAAGGCCTGGTACAAGGCGACCGGGGTGTTCCCGGCCGACAAGCGGTTCCCGGCCTCGCTCGTCAAGGACCCGATCGCAAAGCAGTTGCTGAAGCTCGACCAGTCTCCGGTCTCGGTGTGGCCCGAGAACTTCGTCCCGCCGCAGGTCGACCAGAACGCTGACCTGGCGGGCGGCGAGGAGATCACGGCGGGATCCGCGTCGCCGGCGGCCGTGGTCAAGCTCTGGAAGACCCAACTTTCGCAGTGGAAGAGTCAGCATCCGGACGAGTTCAACAGCTACTCGAAGTGGGCGAGCAGCAAGTAGGCATCGCCGTCCCGACTGCGCGAACCAACACGCGCCGGCGGCGACGCCGGCGCGTGTATTGGCCCTACCTCTATGCGCTGCCCGCCGTCGGCGCGATGGCGTTCGCCTTCGGTTTTCCGGTCGTGCAGGTGGTGCGCGACAGCTTCTACGCGGGGAACTTCGACTCACCCATCTACGTCGGCCTGGCCAACTACCGAGGTGTCCTCGCCGATCCGGCCTTTCGCACGTCGTTGTTCGACAACATGAAGCTGCTGGTGACCGTGCCCGTGATGCTCGGGCTCGGGCTCACAATCGCGCTGGTGTTGAACGACCGGATCCGCGGCGGGCGGCAGTACCAGTCGATCGTCTTCCTGCCGTACGTTCTTCCGGCGACGGCGATCGGGATCGCGTTCTCGTTCTTGCTGCAGGAGAACGGCGTGCTCAACACCGCGCTCCGGAAGGCGCACCTCGGCGGGCTCGCGCAGGACTGGCTCGGCAGCTCGCATCTCGCGATCGTCTCCGTGGGCGGCCTCGTCGTTTGGCAGCAGCTCGGGTTCGGCGTCGTCGTCTTCACGGCGGCGCTGCTCGCGCTGCCGCCCGAGACCGCCGAAGCGGCGCGCATCGACGGCGCGGGCTGGTGGCAGCTCCAGCTGCGCGTGCTGATTCCGCAGATCCGGCCGATCATCGAGCTTCTGACCGTGATCCAGGTGATCACCGTCATCTCGTGGGTCTTCAACTACGTCTACGTGCTCACCACGGGGGGACCCGGCTACTCGTCGAGCGTGATGGAGCTGTACATCTGGCGCAGCTTCTCGAACGGCTCCGACGGGACGGCCGCGAGCGTCGCGGTGATGCTGCTCGGCATGGCAGCGGTGCTGATCGGCCTTTCGCTCTGGGTTCGGAAGCAGGCGAGCTCCGCGTGAGGACGACGGCACGGCACGGCATCGTCAGAGTGCTGTCGCAGCACGCGTTCCTGATCATCATCTGCCTCGCGGCGCTGTACCCGCTCTGGTTCATCGTGTCGACGGCCGTCAGGTCCGGCGCCGACTACCAGCTCGATCCGACTGGGTTCCCGAGCCACCCGACGCTCGGATCGATACGCAACATGCTCTTCCACCAGCCGTTGCCGCGCTGGATGTGGAACAGCTTCTTCGTCACGGTCTCGTCGGTCGCGGTGTCGACGTTCCTCGCGCTGCTGGCTGCTTACGCCGCCGTCTTCGGCCGCTTCCGCGGACATTCCGTCTTCGTCTCGACGAGCGTCGCGCTCATGGTCGTGCCGCCGGTCACGCTCCTCGTGCCGATGTTCGTCTTCATGGTCGACACCGGTTTCGTCAACCACCTGCAGTCGGTGATCGTCTTCTACACGGGGCTGCTCGTGCCGTTCGGGGTGTTCTTCATGTCGGGCTTCTTCCGCACGATTCCCCAGGAGCTGATCGAGGCGGCGGCGTCGGAAGGCGCGGGGCCTTTCACCGTCTTCCGGCGCATCGTCCTGCCACTCTCCGGAGCCGCGAGCTTCACGCTGATCGTCGTGCAGGCGATCTGGGTGTGGAACGAGCTGCTGATCGCTCTCGTCTTCCTGCAGAGCGAAAGCTCTCGGACGCTCATGGCCGGCCTCACCCAGTTCCAGGGCCGATTCGTCACCGACGAGCCGCTCGTGCTCGCAGGCGCGCTCCTCTCGATCCTGCCGGTCGTCGCGCTCTATCTCTCAGGACAGCGCTTCTTCGTGCGCGGGCTCACGGCCGGCATCGGCAAGTAGCAGACTCTCGCCGGTTCGCACGTCGAAGAAGTGGAAGCTCGCCGGGTTGACTGCGAGCTCGAGCGGCGTGCCGACGCCGGCTCTCGTGGCCGGGTTGACCCGCGCAGTGAAGCGAGAGTCGTGCTCGGCGAGGATCGTCGCCTCGTCGTCGGCGGCGTTCCGCGTCTCGATCGACACGCGCGGAGCGGCGACGTGGAAGAACACGTGCGAATCGGAGCCGAGCTCCTCGAGGACCTCGACGGTGATGCCGAGCCGCGGCCACTGCGGCCGTGCGAACGACGCGTCGTCGAACGACTCCGGCCGGATCCCGAGGACGACCCGCTCGACGCCGCGCGGAGGGCGGCGCTCCGGCGCAAGCGGCACGCGAAACTGCCCGAAGCTGATCTCGTCCCCGTCGACCGTCGCTTCGACGAGGTTCATCGACGGTGAGCCGATGAACGCGGCCACGAAGAGGTCGTTCGGCGACTGGTAGAGACGCTGCGGCACGTCCACCTGCACGATCCGCCCGTCTCGCATGACTGCGACCCGGTGGCCGAGTGTCATCGCCTCGGTCTGGTCGTGGGTGACGTAGATGCTCGTCACCGACAGGCGCGCGTGAAGCTGAGCAAGCGATGCGCGCATCCCGACACGAAGCTTCGCGTCGAGGTTGGACAGCGGCTCGTCCATCAGGAACGCGACGGGCTCGCGGATGATCGCTCGGCCCATCGCCACGCGCTGGCGCTGACCGCCCGAGAGGTACGCCGGCTTTCGGTCGAGCAGCTGGTCGAGGCCGAGCAGCGTCGCGACCTCCTCGACGCGCCGCCGGATCTCCGTCTTCGGGGTGTGGCGCACGCTGAGGCCGAACCCGAGATTTTCACGGACGTTCATGTGCGGGTAGAGCGCGTAGTTCTGGAAGACCATCGCGATGTCACGCTCGGGGGGCGGCAACTCCGTCACGTCGCGGTCGCCGATCCAGATCGACCCGTCTGTGATCTCCTCCAGCCCGGCGATCATCCGCAGGAGCGTCGACTTCCCGCAGCCGGACGGGCCGACGAGCACCATGAACTCACCGTCCTCGATCGTGAGGTTGACGTCGTCGACGGCGACGACGCCGCCGACGAAGGCCTTCGTGACGTGCTCGAGCGTGATCGCGGCCATCGCTGAACCTTAGTGACCCTCAGTGACCGGCCTGCACCGTCCCCATGACGTCGATCTGCGCCTTGAACGCCGTGTAGCCGGCGTCGACCGGGAAGACGGTGCCGGTGACGGCGCTCGCCTCGTCGCTTGCGAGAAAGACGACGAAGGGCGCGATCTGCTCGGGCGTCGGCACGGGGAGGATGTGGAGGCTCTCGATCGTCGCGCGGGCCTGGGGATCGTCGAGCCACACGCGCTGCGGCTCGGTGGAGACGAAGCTCGGCGCGACGGCATTCACCCGTACGCCGTCCCTTCCCACGCCTGCCGCGAACGAGCGCACGAGCGATGTGACGCCCCCTTTCGCGGCAGTGTAGGAGTCGAGCCCGGCGCAGCCGACGAGGGCGTCGACGGTGCTCGACACGATGATCGAGCCCGTGCCCTGGCTCACCATCTGCCGCCCGGCGTGCTTCAGGACGTAGAACGTCCCGGTCAGATGGATGTCGATCATGCGCGCCCACACGTCGTCCTCGAGCTCGGTCAACCGTCTGTCCCGGGTGTTGACGAACTCGACGTCGGCGGCGCAGTGGTAGAGGACGTCGAGCCGTCCGAGCCGCTCGACCGTCGCGGCCACGACTCGCTCGACGAGCTCGCTCGACGTGACATCCACGTGCATCGCGACCGCATCGCCGCCGATCGCCGAGGCGACGGCTTCGGCCCGGTCGATCGCGATGTCCGCGACGACGACCCTCGCGCCCTCCGCGGCCATCGCGGTGGCCCCCGCGCGACCCATCCCCGAGCCGCCGCCGACGACCAGCGCGACCTTGCCCTCCAGGCGGGTTCCGCTCATCGCGTCTCCCGGGCAAGCTCGTCGGCCTGCCACGGGCGGTACTGGCCCTCGGCGGCGTAGCGATCGGCCGCTTCGGCGACCGCGTCCTCGTCGACCTCGATGCCGAGGCCCGGCCCGTCGACCACGCCCCAGCGGGGTCCGCTCGCGATCGGCAACGGCTCCGCGAGGACGTCGTGCTCCATGAGATGGGCCGTCTGCTGGTGGCCGTCGACGCCGTTGGGCAGCGTGAGCACCGCGTGGTGCGCCGCCGCGGCCGCGATCCCGAGCTCCCCATGTGTGTGCTTGCACACCTGCAGCCCTTCGTATTCGGCCGTCCAGGAGAGGCGCTGAAAGCCTGCGAGCGATCCAACCCAGTACGGCGAGAAGCAGTAGACGTCCGCCTGGCGGGCGCGGATGCGTGCGTACGCGTCCGCCTCGGACCACAAGCCCTCGTTCGCGCACACGGCGATCCTCGTGCGGCTGCGCAGCTCTGCGAGGTGGCCGACCGGATGGTCGCGGACCGGTTGCTCGACGAAATCGATGTCGTGCTCCTCGAGCTCCGCCAGGTTGCGAAGCGCCTGCGGCAGGGACCAGCTGCCGTTTGCGTCGAGGCGCAGTCGGGGTCCCGCACCGAGGGCGTCGCGCGCCGCGGCGACGAGCTCCAGATCCTTCGCGTCGTCGAGCCCGACCTTGAGGTAGAAGACGTCGAAGCCGGCGGCCAGCCCGTCTGCGACCTGCGCGGCGACGCTCTCGTGGGAGCCGCGGGCGAGGTAGAAGAAGTACGTCGCCTCGCTGCGCTGCAGACCTCCCAGCAGCCGCCACACCGGCTCGTCGCACGCGCGGCCGCAGATATCCCAGAGAGCCATGTCGATCCCGGTCCACGCGAAGTTGCCGGTGCCGGCGCGGAACTGCCAGAGGCCGTGCGTGAACGCCTCGCGGCGCAGCGTGTCCCGGTTCCAGGGGTCGCCGCCGACCACGAACGGGGCCATCGCCCGGACCGCGGCCTCGATCGAGGCCGTGTCGGCGCCGCAGCATGCCTCGCCCCAGCCCACGAGCCCGTCCTCCGTCGTGAGCTTCACGAGCACGTCGCTCACTCCGTCGCGACGTACCTGAGAGCTGACCTCGCGATGGGTGTACGGGACGCTGACCGGAATCGTCTGGAGGGTCGCGACCCTCATAGCGTGTGCTCGAACTTCGTGAGGATCTCGTTGTCCACCGCGCCGACCAGGAAGGTGTGCTCGAGCCGGATCCCGCCCCAGCCCGGCAGGTAGAGGGCGGGTTCGAGGGCGAGGACCATTCCTTCCTCGAACCGCTCGCCGCAGTACGGCGTGATCCGCGGCTCCTCGGACCACGCCGCGCCGATGCGGTGGCCCGTGTGGTGGCCGTAGGTCGGTCCATGCTCGGCGAGCATCTCGCGCACTTTCCGGTCGACGTCCTTCGCGACGACGCCCGGGCGGCAGAGCGCGATGCCCTCGTGCAGCGCACGCCGGATCAGATCGAAGCGCTCGCGAGTGGTCGCGTCCGGCGTCCCGACGAACACGGCGTTCGCCGTGTCGGACCAGGCGCCGTCTATCCAGGGCGAGGTATCGGTGAGGACGAGGTCCCCCGCCTGGACGACGCGGGCCGTCGACACGCCGCCGCCGGTCGACGTCGACTCTGCGCCTGTCGTGACCGTGAGGATCGCCGGCACGCGCTTCCCAGCCTCGCGGAACATGGCGGCCGCGGCGAGACCTGCGAGCTCCGCCTCGCTGATTCCCGGCTCCGCGTGATCCTTGACCGCCTGCTGCGCGACGTCGGCGAGCCGGCATGCCCGCTTGATCGCGTCGAGATCCGGCGTCACCTCCACCGCGGTGTCGCAGGCGACGGGAGCTCGCCCGGCCTGCTCGAGCCACTCGGCGACGGCATGAGGGAGGTGCCGCGACTCGACGCCGGTCGGCCCTTCGGCGAAGCCCGCGTCGTCGAGCGTCGAGACGAGTGCGGCCCGCAGCTCGCCGGCCGGATCGGGCGCGCGCCGGTAGTCGTAGGAGCGGTAGCTGACCACGCGTGCGCCGGATCCTCGGACGTCCGACGCGTGGAAGTCTGCGACGACGAGAACGGCGTCTGCCGGTCCCAGACAGAGCAGCGCGGGCACGAGCACGAACGGCGTCGCGACCGGCCAGTCCTCATCCGGGGTCTCGAAGCAGCCGATCGACGCAAGCGTCTCGGGATGTGAGAGCACCGCCTGCGTGTGCCCGGCCGCCGCGAGCGCGGCGCGGAGGTGGTCGAGGCTCACGCGTCGAGTCTGGCAGAGTCGCGGTTGTCGTCGAAAGGAGCGTGCACGGTGAGGGAAGCGATCGTTGGCACCGCGGTGGGTGGGCCCTACTCGCCTGCCGTCGTCGCAGAGGGAAGATTCGTCTTCGTTGCGGGTCAGGGGCCGCTGAAGGACGGGACGTACGTACCGGGCCCGATCGAGGAAGAGACGAGGCTGACGCTCGAGAACGTCGGAATGCTCCTCGAGAAGGCGGGAAGCGGCTTCGAGCACGTCGTCCGGTGCGGCGTCTGGCTCGTCGACCTCGCCGACTTCGCAGGCATGAACGGCGTCTACCAGACGTTCTTCCCGGAGCCCCGGCCCGCGCGTGCGACGGTCCGGGCGGACCTCCTCGTGGGCAAGGTCGAGATCGACTGCATCGCGCTCGTCCCCGGCTAGTACGTCGCGCGGCCGCCTGAGATGTCGAAGCAGGCGCCGGTGGAGAACGTCATCTCCTCGCTGGCGAGCCAGCAGATGAGCGACGCAACTTCTTCCGGCCGCCCGAGCCGTGCGAGCGGGATTCGTGACGTCATGTAGTCGATGTGCTCCTGCGTGCTCTGGCTCACCAGCGGGGTGTCGATCACGGCGGGTGCGATGCAGTTGACGAGCACGCCGGTGCCGGCGACGTCCTTTCCGATCGACTTGGTCACGCCGATCACCGCCGCTTTTGACGCCGAGTAGGCGGCCGCCATCGGGTTGCCTTCCTTGCCCGCGATCGACGCGATGTTGACGATGCGTCCGTAGCCCGCAGGCTTCATCTTCCGGACGGCGGCTCGGTTCGCGTAGAAGACGCCGTTCAAGTTGATCGAGAGCACGCGGTTCCACTCGTCGTCCGTGACCTCCTCCGTGTGGATCGAGTCGCCGGCGACCCCGGCCGAGCAGACCAGGATGTCGAGCCGTGGCAGCCCGTCGATCGCCGTATCGACCTGCGACGAGTCGCGCACGTCATGGCCGCCCGCGAGGTCGAAGACGTGGACCTCCGCACCGCCTGCGCGCAGCCTGTCGACCGCCGCCGCGCCGATCCCGCTCGCGCCGCCGGTCACGAGCGCGACACGGCCCTCGAACCCATAGGTGTTCGCCATCCCGCCTATCCTGCCCCACACGTGAAGGTCGGAGTGGTGGGCGGCGGCGTCGTCGGGCTCGCGACGGCGCTCGAGTTGCGACGGGCGGGCGCGGAGGTCGTGCTCGTCGAACGAGGCGCGTGCGGCGAAGGAGCGTCGGCCGGGAACACCGGCTGGGTCACGCCGGCGTTCTCGGCTCCGCTCGCGGCGCCGGGCACGGTCCTGCGGGCGCTCCGCTGGATGTTCGATCCGAACAGTCCCTTCCTCGTGCGTCCGCGGCTCGACCCGGCGTTCCTGCGCTGGGCGTGGCGGTTCGCGCGCAGCACGAAGCCCGCGACATACCGCGCGGGCATCGAGGCGCTTGCGGGACTCGGTGAACGGGTGTTCGACGACTTCGACCGCCTCCGCGACAGCGGCGTCGCGTTCGAGATGCGCTCGCCGGGGCTCTTCTTCCTGGCCTTCGAGCGCGGCGCACTCGACGAGTACGCCCACACGCTCGAGACGCTGATCGCGCTCGGATACCCCTCGACAGGCATCGAGGAGCTCGACGGAGACGCCGCACGCGCGCGGGAGCCTGCGATCGGTCCCGCGGTCGAGGCGACGCTGGTCGCCTCCCTCGAGCGCTGCGTTCGTCCCGAGACCCTGTGCGCGGGTTTGCTCGGCGCGCTACGAGACGCCGGGGCGGAGGTGCGCGAGCACGAGGAGGTCACGGGCCTTCGCCCATCCGGCGTCCGGTGGCTGCTCGCGACGCCGAAGGAGGAGATCGCCGCGGACAAGGTAGTCGTCGCCGCCGGTGCCTGGAGCGGCCGGGCGCTGCGCCACCTCGTCAAGTCGATCCCGATCGAAGCCGCGAAGGGCTACAGCGTGACGACGCGCGTACAGGGGCCGATCGCGGCCCACACGCTCTACTTCACGGAGGTGAAGATCGCGTACACGCCGTTCGGCGACGAGGTTCGGCTGGCGGGAACGCTCGAGCTCGCCGGTCTCGACACGAGCCTGCGCCGGTCCCGCGTCGAGCTCCTCACGCGTACGGCGGCGCGCTACCTCCGGGACTGGCGGACCGACGGTGGGGGCATGGAGTGGGCCGGTCTGCGCCCGCTCGCCGCGGACGGGTTGCCGGTGATCGGCGAGTTGCCCGACCGACCCGGCGCGTTCCTCGCCACGGGCCACGGGACACTCGGCATCACGCTCGCGCCGACGACCGCCGCCGCGCTTGCCCCGGTCGTCCTCGGTGAGAGCGACGGCCGTGAGATCGCCGCGTTCTCGCCGGCGCGGTTCCGGCGCTAGAGCCTCTAGTAATCGGACAGGCGGGCGCCGACCCAGACCCCGGCGACGCCGCCGATCGCGCCGAACAGCAGGGATGTGAGCCCGAACGCGGACGCGCCCCAGAGCACGGGGATGAAGCCACCGACGGTGAGGCCGACCACGGCGCACAGCCCGATGACCGAGCGACCCACGGCTCTGCAGGATAGGCCGCCGGCCGGTCGCTACCGCTGCGCGCGAACGGTGGACAAGGCGGCCGCGACCAACCCGGACCGCCTCTATCCTGTGGCCCGTGAGCATCTTCGCGGTCGTCCTGCTCGCCGCCGCCGTGGTACTGCTCGCAGCCGCGGAATGGCCGCGCCTGGCGTCGCTCATCGGCGTCGAGGGCCGGAAGACGCGGCGGCGCGCACGCCGCAAGGCCCGCCTTCGCGTGGTGAACACCGAGCTCGACGAGTCGGACGAGTTTGCCCGCTCGGTCGAGCGGGATCTGGCTTCCCTGCCGACGATCGATCCGCGCGACGCGAAGAAGCGCTGACGGTTCGGCGACACGTCGTCGTGCGCGGTGTCGTCCAGGGAGTCGGCTTCCGCATCTCGCTGGCGCGGGTAGCGCGGGCACGTGGCGCCGCCGGCTGGGTGAAGAATCGGATGGACGGCGCCGTGGAGGCGGTCTTCGAAGGCGAGTCGGAGATGGTGGACGGCGTGGTCGATTGGTGCCGCGAGGGCCCGCGCGGCGCCCGTGTCGAGGGCATCGACGTGGACGACGAGGAGCCCGAGGGGCTGACGGGCTTCGAGATCCGTTAGCTCACGCGCACGGTCGTCTGCAGCATGGAGGTGTTCGGCAGGATCTGCGGCACGTCTTCCATGTTCTTCGTCTCCTGGTAGTCCGACACCGTGAGCACGAGCGTATGGCGGCCGGGACGCGCCGGGATGCGGATCGTGTCGGCGCGCCAGGTCGCGTCCACGCCGTGGCCGTCGAGGCGCGCGACGATCGACGACGGGTCGACTCCTGAACCGCTGTCGATCGCGGAGACGACGATGCCGCCGCGGGTCGACTTCAGGCGTAGGCGCGGCGGGGTCGTGTCGCCGATCCAGAGCCGGAAGCTGAACGGGCCGGCGGCGGCGGCCGACCGCGTGTCGAACACGATGTCGTAAGTGCCGGGCGACGGGAGGACGGCGCCGGCGACGGGGACGCGGTCCCCGTAGGAGCTGCGGTACGGGTTCAGGTCGACCGGCAACCCCGGGTACCCTGCGAGGTGATCCTCCGCGCCGTCGAAGGTGACGTGGGGCGTGACCTTCCCGGACAACACGACGACGCCGAAATTCGCCTTCGGCCCGGAGATGCGAACGCGATACGCGCGCTCCGGGCCTGGATAGGTGACGTCGCCGCCGGTTGGATAGCGGTACGTCGTGATGAGCGACGGGCCGCCGACGGTCGTGCCGTGGTACACGCCGGGCCTACTCAGCAGCGGCCGGGGCTCGGTGCCGAGCTTCGGGTCGGAGACCTCGAACCAGAACGGGATCCGCCGGACGTTCGCACCGTTCGTCAGGATGACGAAGCCCGCGACGTCACCGGCGGTGACCCCCGCCGTCGCCGTCAGCTGGAACCTGCCGGGGACGGTGACGCTGGGGGGAAGCGCGACCGTGCCGTCGCCGGACTGCACCTCGGTCGACGCCGTCCACGTCCCCGCGCCGCCGCCGGCATCGGTGAGCGTCACGCCGCGCGTGGCCGAGACGCCCGGCGCGAGCCGGCCGAACGAGAGGCCGGTCGGGCGCGCGAAGAGCAGTGGGTCGTCTGCGCGCGGAAGGTCGATCATGCCGCCGCCCTCGCGCGTCGACGGAGCCTCTTTGCCGCCGGGCACGAACACGGGGTCACCGGTCTGGACGAGTGCCGACTTGATCTCCTCGACTGTCCACGACGGATGCCGTTCCATCAGAAGGGCCGCCGCGCCCGAGACGTGGGGGGCGGCCATGCTCGTCCCGTCCAGGGTGCCGAAGGTTCCCTCGCTCGGCGGCAGCGACGACAGGATCCCGACGCCGGGCGCGGTCACGTCCGGCTTCATCTGGAGCGAGATGGGGGTGGGGCCGGCGGACGAGAAGTCGGCGATCACGTTGTGCGAGTCGGCGGCGGCCACGGAGATCGCGTCCGGTGTGTTCGCCGGTGAGGTGATCGAGCCGCCTCCGAAGTCCTCGAAGTCGTTTCCGGCGGCGACGACCGGTACGACGCCGGCGCGTGCGGCGTTCTCGAGCGCGAGCACGACGAGGTCGCGCCCCGGGTCGACCTCCGGCTCGCCGATCGAGAGGTTGATCACGTTCATCCCGTCGGCGACTGCTGCCTCGATCGCCGCTGCGACCTCCGGGCTGTTCCCGTCGAGGCCGTAGTCGGGTGTCGGCACGGTGTAGGCCTTGTAGTTGCCGATCCACGCCTGCGGCGCGACGCCGGAGATCCGCCGTCCCTTCGCGTTGACGTTGTAGTCGCCGGCGGCGATCCCCGCGACGTGCGTCGCGTGGAACGAGTTGACCGGGTCGAACGGGGTGTTTGCGTATTTCCACGTCTCGCCGGGCGGCGCGAAGGCGCGCTGGACGATCACCTTCGGCGTCGTGTACGCGGTCTGGCCTTTCGGAAAGCCGGGTGGGTAGTGGAAGCCCGCCGGTGCGAAATACGGGTGCTTTGCGTCCACCCCGTCGTCGATGATCCCGATCTTGATTCCGCGCCCTGCGGTCGCGAGGTCTGGCCCCCAGAGCTGACGTGCCCCGATCTGGTCGAGGTCGTCTGCGTCCCGGAGCGCGTGGTAGGTGAGGTTCGGCCAGACCTCGGCGACGCCGGGTATGCGCGAGAGCGATGGAAGCTCGGCCCGGGGGAGAGCGACGGCGAAACCGTCGAGCACGAGGTGATACCGCCAGCGAACCTGTGCGCCGGGCAGCGTGCTCTCGACGGTCCGCGCGACGACGTTCTGGGCGGCAGCCAGTCGCTGCGCGTCCGCCGCATGTGCCGCCGACTGGAGCGAGCGGCCGAAGCGGGCCAGCGCGGGCTCCTTGAGCGTGACGACGACCTCCGTCGTCGGCCCGAGCGCCGAGGCGCCGAAACCGTCCCCGGACAGAACGACGGCGGCCGTCGCCGCCGCCACCACCAGGACGATGATCCTTCTCAGAGTGCGGATGAGAGGACTTGAACCTCCACGCCCTTACGGGCACACGGACCTGAACCGTGCGCGTCTACCAATTCCGCCACATCCGCGCGGCG
>Ga0209579_10000663_pt1 | contig 32121 bp, 22 predicted proteins | sample Coa_R1_2_FD_187152 | JGI IMG/M metagenome (GOLD analysis project Ga0209579, IMG submission 187152) | Surface soil microbial communities from Centralia Pennsylvania, which are recovering from an underground coalmine fire - Coalmine... | ecosystem: Environmental > Terrestrial > Soil >... | reverse complement strand
AGATTAAGCTACGTGACTCTTGAGCGAGATGAAGTGGGAGGCACGGTGGCAAAATATCCCCGGCAAAAGCTGGTCATGACCAGTCCGGTTGAGTTTCCGATGTATGGCAAGTTCACCAAACTACAACTCGCCAAAGAACATCTGCTTGCCTTCTGGGACATGGTTTTGAATCGCTCTGATTTCAACGTGGTTACCGGAGCGAAAGTCGAGGATATAAAAAGAAACCAGGACAATACCTTCACCGTCGTTACCAGCACAAACCAATACCAGGCTCGCAACGTGATTCTCGCCCTTGGGCGTGCCGGCGAACCGCGCAAGCTGGGAGTCAGAGGGGAAGAATTGCCTAAGGTGATGTATCGGCTTATCGAGGCCGATCATTACATCAACAAAAAAATCCTGGTCGTCGGCGGAGGTGACAGCGCCGTCGAGGCTGCGATGGGCCTCGCCAACCAAAGCGGGAACCAAGTGACGCTCTCTTATCGCGGCGAGCGCTTCAGTCGAATCAAGGAACGCAACGAGAAGCGCATTGTCGACTATGCGAAATCCGGCAAGGTGAAGGTTATCTTCAATTCCAACCCTGTGGAGTTCAAGCCGGAATCAGTCATCCTTGATATCGCGGGAAGTAAGCAGGAGATCCCTAACGATTTCGTCTGGATTTTCGCGGGCGGGACACCACCTAATGCCTTCCTTAAGAAAATCGGCGTGCAGTTCGGTGCATGCGATGTCACTCTGGAAAACAGCAAGGCAGCGCATCAGCTCGATGCCGAACGTCGGCAGCTAGCGCAAGTTGCTAGCGCGCTGTGAAAGCAAAAACTGCCCTGCGTGTACGTGGTACCCAACATATCCTGCTTATGTGCTCAGACGGTGTTAGTAAACTACACTTTTCTAATACTCATTTGGAGATTAGGAAACGTCAATGTTTACGCGGACGAGCTCAAGCCGATTAGGCGTAGGTTTTCTAACACCGCAGAAACTCAGAGTCAAAGCACTCCGCAACAGTCGACCGAATCAGTGCCGACAAAAGAGTCTCGGACCGATTTTGAGTAACTTTTGCAGGGACGCTCTGATACGGCATAATCCACTAACTGGTTCGATTAACAATGAGCGGCCGAATTCCCTGGACATTCAGTCGTACGCGGTAGACCGTTTTGGGCGCATAGATAAAGGTGTCAGGAAATCTGTAACTTTTTGAGACATTATAACATCATAATCTACTAGAAAGCGTTTGGAAGCTCGCAAGTTTGCTCTTGACGCTTCGCGCGTTCGATAGCGGTCAGGAAAGAGAGGTTTTCGAATATGAAGCAACTTACTCAAACATTGGAACGGGAGGGCACCAGCCGACTCGCCTCTTTGACGAGATCTTCGATAGCTGTTTGGGCTCCTATTCCGCTAAGGCTGATTGTTGGCTGCGGTTTCATGGAGCATGGCTTCGCGAAACTGTCGAGGGGGCCTGAAAGCTTCGCCGTCATCCTGCATACGATGGGCGTGCCCGCGCCTCATCTCATGGCGTGGCTCACGATTCTGACCGAACTCATCGGCGGCCTCGCCGTCCTCCTCGGGGCGCTGGTCCCTATTGTAAGCGTGCCGATGGCCGCAGTTCTTCTGGTGGCGATGCTAACCGTCCATCTCCCCTACGGCTTTAGCTCGATCAAGCTGCTGAGCGTGATGTCTGGTCGCGCGCAGTTCGGGCCACCGGGCTACGAGCTTGATCTGATCTACATTGCCTGTCTTGCGGCGCTTGTATTAGGTGGTTCAGGGCCGATGGCAATCGACTGCTATCTCAGCAAAAAGTGGGGGACGCGTTCGTAGAACCAATCAATGAGGAATCTTTCGGACGAGGCGTGTCACAAACTGGACGACATCTCCCCGGTAATGCAGGGTTTCGTAATCGACTGGGCGGCCGCCTGTCGAGTAGGAAGTTCGCTCAATGCGAAAGATCGGAGTCTGTGGCTTGACTTTCAGCGCTGCAGCGACCTCGATCCCGGCCGGCACCGCGTCCAGTTTGTACTCGGCCTCGATTAGGGGAACATCATACTTGCGTTCAAGAAGTGAAAAGATGGGCTCGACTTTTAGGTTATTGGTGATGATCTTCTTGCCTATCTCCAAAGGAAGGAATGTCTCATCGAACGAGAGGGGGACGCCATCCGCCAGGCGCACACGGCGGATTCTGACGACGCGCTCGCCTCGAGTCAGCGCCAGTTGAGTCGCCACGGTCGCATCGGCAGGCACAATTTCTCTACCCAGCACGCGGGCCGTCGGCTTGCGGCCGAGTGCGTGCATATCTTCCACAAATCCGCTCAGCTCTTTAAGCTCCTGCGTGAACTTTTGCGCAGCAACGAATGTGCCCTTGCCGCGACGAATCTCGACAAGTCCACGGTTGACAAGATTCTGAATGGCTCGACGGACGGTGATGCGACTGACCCCGAATCGTGCGATGAGGCTGTCCTCTGTCGGCAATTGGTCGCCGACCTTCAGATCCCCATCGGTGATCTCGCCGGCGAGGACCGTTTCGACGCGTGCATAGAGAAGAGAGTCATGCGCCGCTGACATGACGACATTATAACGTCCTATGGCTTCACCTGACCCCCCTTCGATAGAAGCCGAGGCTGCAGCGTGAGCCATGCTACGTAACCCTTTAGACAGAGGCTTCCGCTTGGGCCAGGAGCTCTGGTCGCAACCGCGCGAACTTGGTTTCCTTGCAGATCGCAAGAGCGGCGACATTCGGATTCGAAGGGGCATGATCAGCCGAGCTTCTGTCGCACGCTCTCGAGAATTTCGTCCGAGAATCGCGGATCCCGTACAGAACGAGCCAGAACAATGGCACCCATCTCAGCCGCTGTCTGGAAGATCGCTTCATTCCGGTCTCCACCCCGAGCGGAGAGAATGTTCTCAAGTCCCTGCTCGAAAGCGGCTTTAAGTTCAGGCGCCGAGCGAGCTATCTCTGGTCCTAGAGCCGCCATGGTGCAGCCGTCCCCTGGATTATCCCGATGCCGCGGGCTCAGATACCGGTCGTCAAACGTTCCTTTGGTCTTTTTCTTGCTGCGCTGCAGGCGACCTAACGAAACTTCTTGGCCATACGCAACTGCGGCGGCCTGTAGTTCTTCCTTCGAACCGAAATGGGCATAGAAGGCCCCGTGCGTGAGGCCGGCGGCCTTCATCACTTCACCCACGGTTACATTCTCAAATCCACGTTCACGGAATAGGCGGGAAGCCTCCTTCACAATCTGCTCATGTTTTGCGGCGGTTTCTTCGACGGGATAGCGCATAAACTTTTTCTGCAACCTCCATGTATGACAACCATCATATATTAAGTATGACGGACATCATATTCGATGCCCGGATGTACAAAAAGGAGGCAATCATGAAACTCGCAGGCAAGAAGGCTCTTATTACAGGCGGAAATAGTGGCATCGGTCTGGCCACAGCCCGACTTTTCGTTGCAGAAGGCGCGCAGGTCGCTATTACTGGCCGCGACCAGAAGACGCTCGAGGAAGCGCTTGCAGAACTCGGACCTAACGCGCGCGGATACCGGGCAGATGTCACCGTTGCGGAAGACCGCAAGCGGCTCTTCGCAGCCCTGGCCAACGATTTCGGCAAACTCGACATCGTCTTTGCCAACGCCGGAATCTCAGGCCGGACTCCTACCGGCTCGACCGACGAAGCCGTTTTTGAGAATGTGATCCACACTAACCTGACGGCCGCTTTCTTTACCGTAAATTCAGCGGCGCCTCTGCTGAATGACCACGCCAGCATCATCTTCAACGGGTCGGTACATAACTATATTGGCCAGCCGGGTGTGGCGGCATACGCCGCCACGAAGGGTGGTGTCGTCTCGATGGCGCGAGCCATCGCCGCAGACCTTGCTCCGCGCAACATTCGCGTGAATGTCGTTGCGCCGGGCGCGACCAGGACTCCTATTTGGAAGCGGGGACCTCGTGCCTCTATGTCCACAGACGAGTCCGCCAAGCTGGCGAAGTTCCTCTCTTCTGCTGTTCCGCTGGGCCGTTGGGGTGAGCCAGAAGACGTTGCCAAAGCCGCCCTCTTCCTTGCCTCGGACGATTCCTCATACGTCAATGCAGTCGAGCTGATGGTGGATGGCGGAATGACGGGCGCCCCGTTTGGAGCTCCCATTCTTCACGGGTGACCGCGCAGCGACAAAGCGGCGTATTCGGCCTTAGCTTGCTTCAGGACGGGGATGTCAGGATCAGCGTCTTTCCAGAGGGTAAGAAAATCCTGATAAGCAGCTTTGGACTTCGTGAAGTCCCCTGCCATCGCATAAGCGCGGCCAAGTTGAAGATGAGCCAGTGCGCCGATGGGGTCGTTCAAAACAAGCCCTCGATGATCGAGAATTTTCTGGAACTCAGCCGCAGCCTGGGTACCTTGTTTTGCCCCCAAATAAGCTTGGCCACGAACATATGCGTGATAAAGAGGAAGCATGTAGTAGGAGGCAAACTCATAGGTGAGTGCGGGTTGGAGTAGGTCGATAGCGTTCGTAGAATTGCCTTGGCTGAGAACGACTAAAGCGCGGAGTGTAGGCAGGTAGTTGAACTGTACCAGCGTGTCTTCAGGAAAATGCTTGTTCAGATCATCGACGAGCAACTCGGCTCTTTCCAGATCCCCGGATAATGCCAATGCCAGCGCTGAGCCGTACTCCGGCTCCTGTCCCTTTGAAGCTTGCAAAGCTGCCGCGGCCCGTTGTCTGGCCTCAACCGCATTTCCAACAAGAGCTTCTCGCAAAGCGTCTACGGCTTGGTCAGTGGCTGCAAGTTCTTTCTCATCGGCACCCTTCGCCGCAGCGATTGAGCGGTCGTAAAGGCTGCGAGCTTTCCCTAGTTCTCCGTTGTATGCCGCCGTATCCGCTTCCAAGAACAACAGCGTGTCTTCGGCACCTGGCTTACCTGAGGACCATGCTACCTGCTGGGACATTCCTGCCTCGTCATTCTCCAGGAAAGCAAGCTGGTACAACAAAAAGTGCATGGTCGCAGAATCGAGATTTTTCGATTTCGCTTCATCGATACGTTGGCGTGCATCTTTGTATTCATCGAGGTGGATATACACGTTGGCAAGATTGGAATAGTTCAGAGCACCCGGGGAATCGAGCAGAAGAGCCTGGGTAAACTGTGCACGTGCCTTATCAAACTCTCCCAGAGCCCAGAAGGAGCCACCAATATTAAATACCGGGATGGAATCCCTGGGGTAGGTCTGCGCCCAAGATTGATCGTTTTGGATCGATTTCTGCTGGTTGCCAGTGACGTAGCCCTGATAATGCGATTCGAGATAAAACCTTTCGCGCTGGCTCACTCGATCGCGGAGTTCGTAGGCTTTTTTTGTGTTTGCCACCGCTTTACCGAATTCGCCTAAATGGTGGTAGGCGGTTCCCAGCGAAGCGTATGCCATGGCGAAATTCCGATCGAGTTCAATGGATCGTTGAAAGAGGGGCTCCGATGCAGAGGGTTGGCCGTTTTCAAGCAATTTCCTTCCCAAGCTGTAGGCTCGCAGGGCTTCAAGGGATGGTGTGGTGGCCTGCTCGAGAGGCGTATCGAAACTCTGCACGGTGCGGAGTGATTCACCAAGACTGGCGCGCAAATTCACTGCCGCTTTGTCCAATGCCGCAAGCACTTGCTCTTTACCGGTGGCTCGCTCCTGATCTTCAGTCAAAGTCTCCCCAGTAGCGCAGTTCACAGCTTTTAGACCCAATACATACTGGCTTCCCAAGCTTGCAACCAGGCCGGCAATATAGGCCTTGCTTGCGAGCCGCAAACAAAGATCGTGGACAATATCGGTTGTGAGCTTCACGTCCGGTTTATTTCCCATCATTGCCAGCGTGTGTTGTATTTGCTGGTCGGACACAATGCTCAGAAAAGGGGATTGTTCCAGTTGAACGGATAATCCTTGCCGTAAAGTCTCATCGAACACCGGGTCGCCAGTGAAATTGGCAAAATCGGCAAGCACAACCGTGTCCTTCTCGGTGAGCTTGCCTGGAGGATGCGAATACAAATACCAGATCACTGCTGCCACCATTAATATTCCCGCGCATGCAGCCAGCCAGAGTAAGCGCAGTTTTGGTGTTCCCACGGTCGCAGCTGCAGTTGAGTGTGACTCTGTGTTCCGCTTTAGCCTCTGCAGGTCAGTACGAATGTCGCTGGCGTGCTGATAACGCAGATTGCGATCTTTCTCAAGGCATTTATTAATGATGTCTTCCAGTGCAGGAGGCGCATCGGGATTAAGCCGAAGGGGCGAAACCGGTGCGCGATTTAAGATCGAATCAAAAATGTTTCCCGTGCTTTCTCCCCGAAACGGCAGGGTCCCGGTCGTCATTTCATAGAGAACTGCGCCGAAGGAAAACAAATCGGTCCGGGAATCTAATTCTTTCGCACGGATTTGCTCCGGTGACATGTAGGCAATCGATCCGACCACCGACCCGGGGCTGGTGAGGTGGTCTTCTAGACTGATTGTTCTTTGCGTTGTGTTTCCGGCGGCTGCAGGATTGGCATTAAGGGGATCTACTTTGGCTAACCCAAAATCCAGAATCTTGGCGTGACCGCGTTTCGTCACGAAAATGTTTGCAGGCTTGATATCTCGATGGATGATGCCGGCGGAGTGAGCTGCATCCAGTGCATCCGCGACATCAATGCCGAGCGACAATACAGTTTCCATCTCGAGCGGTTTGCCGGTGATTTTGTGCTTCAGGGTGACGCCATCCAGAAACTCCATGACGATGAATGCTTGCCCATTCTGCTCGTCGATCTCATGGATAGTGCAGATGTTGGGGTGGTTCAGCGCCGATGCGGCTTTGGCCTCGCGTTGGAATCGGGCTAATGCTTGCGGATCTCCGGCGACATCGCCTGGCAGGAACTTCAGGGCGACGAAGCGACTGAGCTTGATATCTTCGGCTTTGTAGACCACACCCATACCGCCACCGCCCAGCTTTTCGACAATTCGATAATGAGAAATCGTTTGGCCGATCACTGGACTGAAATGTTAGGGCTGCAGGTAGGGCAAGTCAACGAAAGGCGGCGTTGGCAATGATTTTTGGTTGGGATCACCGCACGATTTCCTCCAGCAACGGTTGAGCCTTTGATGATGCCGGTGTCGGCGACCTCCCCAACTTCCGGTTTGCCGACCAATCGCTAGATGTCAGTCGCTGTTCTCCTGTTGTCGGATAAAATCTGAAAACCAAAGTCTTGAAAGATCAAGATCCGTGCCTTCCGTTTGAAGGCGGTGGGAAAGATTCATGGAACTAGGATTCATTGGAACTGGCGAAATCACATCATCTATTGTCACTGGACTAAGCTCGTTTGGCGTGACAGCACACTCCATTTGGTTGTCCCCTCGGAATTCTGCTATCGCGAATAGGCTTGCCAATCGTTTCCAAGGAATATCAGTCGCCTCCAGCAACCAGGAAGTCCTTGACCATTCCCACACAATCCTGATCGCTGTGAGGCCTCCGGTTGCGCGGGACGCTCTCACGGACTTGCGCTTCCGTCCCGATCATCAGGTTATCAGCCTCGTCTCGGCGCTTTCGCTCAGGCAGATGTCGAAACTCGTAGCGCCCGCTGTGCGAGTCACAAGGGCCGTGCCATTGCCATCAACGGCGCGACGGTTGAGCCCCACAGCGATCTATCCCGCCGACCCGGTGGCGTTTGAACTCTTCGGTGCCGTTGGAACTGTGTTTCCGGTAGAAAGCGAAAGAAAGTTCGACGCAATCTGCACTGCGACTGCGACGATCGCTTCCTATTTTGCTTTCACGGAAACGATCGCATCTTGGCTGGAGCAACAAGGTATTCCAGCAGCGCAAGGAAGAGACTACATTGCACGGCTCTTTTTGGGAGTAACGACCGGTGCGCTCGAAGAGTCCGGGCACAGTTTCCAATCACTGGCCGCTATTCACGCCACGGCCGGCGGAATCAATCAGCAGTTTCTCCACCACCTGGTGGAACATGGCATGTTGACAAGAGTCTCAGAAGGCCTCGACGCAGTCCTACACCGAATCGGCGACGAGGAATCTTAGACTCCGGTTGGGGGACGACTGTTCTAACCAGGTTAGGAAGAGTTCATGCAGCGGCTGAGCCGAGGATGACGGGCTACTCGGAGGTTGAGCCACGCATAACGAGATGGGGCAGAGGTTGGCTTCTGAAAAGCATTCCAAGAGTCCAGCTTAGTCTTCTAAAGTCCATAACCGTGCGCCTCTCTGCTAACATGACGTTCCAATGAGAACGTGGACGCAGAATACTCGATTCTCTTCGCTCATTCACCAAGGAACCGTGGTTCAGTGTGGACACGATATTGTCTTTGGCGATTGGTATCCGATGGTGGCAGCAGCTTAAAGAACTCACTACAAAAACGAAAGGAATGTTACTGATGACTCTCCAAGACGCCCGCCGAGTGGTTACGGCAGCAGAGAAAAAAGCTAAGGAAATCGGTCAACCGATGAATATCGCGGTAGCCGATGAGGGCGGCAATCTCGTCACACACGTCCGCATGGATGGTGCGTGGCTGGGCAGCATCGATATATCGATACAAAAGGCCTACACTTCTCGAGCCTTTGATATTGCCACAAAGGATCTGGCCACTCATTCGCAATCCGGAGGTCAGTTCTTCGGAATCCATGCTTCCAACAACGGGAAGATCATGATCTTTGCGGGGGGTATTCCATTAAAGAAGGATGGCAAGGTTGTCGGCGCGATTGGTGTGAGTGGCGGATCCGGGGAGCAGGACCATGCAGTAGCTGAAGCTGGTGCAGCTGCATTTTGACATAATGTAGCGGTTCTACGCCATTTAGAAAGCTTCTTACTCTACTCTTCATTCATGCCATTACAAACGAAAGGGATTGGAGGATTCAGGTCCCGATTGGACTTGTTCTCACGATCGACGCGACCAGCTTATCGGCGCGCGGCCAAGTGACTCGTATTTGGGTGCACGGGTGCAATTCAATGGCACCCTGATTTTGTAAGCGATTCCAGACCAGATACTTAACGTTGACTCTTCTTGGTTCGGACCAGGCGCTCAAAACTCAACCTTTTAATTGCAAGTTTCATTGCAAGTTCCTACTCACCTGAGACTGCTTTGGCCCACTTTACAGCCCCGAAGAACCCTCTACGTGATTGAAAACTATCGAGCCCAGCTGCTTATGCACAGATTTCTAATCCGAGGGTTGCAGGTTCAATTCCTCCCGCGCCTACCAACTCCCTTTAAATCATGCGGTTGCTATCGGCGTTCGCTTCAAAATTTCCATTTTGGCAACATCCAGGTAGCAAACCTTTCGAATACCGCCTCCGACGACTGCTCAAAATCTTGCACGTCAGTACTGCAATTCCGAATGCGGTTTCGCTGATTGCCAGGGCCCCATTTTCACAAATTTTCAGCGATACTAATGATGTAGCTGTTTTTGAGAACCTCTATGACCTCGTGCACTCAGGAAATTCCTTCTTCCTCCCAGCGTCAATCTTCGGCATACGATCCGATGCTGGACGACATTGGATACATGACCTGCATGACCTTAGTGCTGCTGGGAAATTACTCGCAGACCGGGCATCTCGGCGGACCACTCGCATACACACCGTACAATGTTGCGGCCCATTTGGTCGGCCCTGAAAATGGCGGACTTCGGTACGATTACCGGCGGCCGAAGCATCCTTACTGCGACAAATTCATGCTCGCGGCGGGCCATTCAATTCCCACCTGCTATGCGCTTTGGATGATCATGGGGCAGGCGCTGTATCGCAGATACCAGCAAACCGGCGATCCGCGTTATTACGTCAAACCAGAGGTGGCGATGCTGCCGATCGACGCCTTGGGATTCCGGCGCGGGGCGGGTGCGCTGAAGACGCTGCTGCAAGATAACGAACTGCAAGACCATCCGCTATTTTCGCAAGTGAAAGGCCGTGGCATTCGTGCGCTCTCGGGCCATGCCGAGAGTACCGACTGCACCAATGACGTGAACGGGGGACCCTCGGGTATCGGGATTGCGACCGCGGCGGGCAAGGCAGCATTTTGGGATGTAGTGGGTGCTCCCGGGTCACCGAAAGTGATCGCGCTGGAGGGCGAGTTCGCGCTCACCGAAGGTCACGCGCAGGAGTTCAAGACGCAGGCGCTCGCGCTGCAAGTGGGCAAGCGTCTGCGCGTCATGATCTCCGACAACAACGCGGGTATCGACGATTGCCTGATTGGAGGCAAGATTGGTGGCGTGATCGCTGAGTGCTTCGACGGCTACGATCTCGTGAGTCAATGGACTTCCTATGGATGGAACGTCTTCACGTTGAGGAACGGCAACCATTACGGCCAAGTAGCCGCAGTGCTGAAAGCGATGGAAGCAGTGGACCCGCAAGACCGCCGTCCCGTCGCCGTGATCGGCAAAACGATCAAGGGCTACTGGCCCGCGGCGGTTGACGGAAAAATCCCCGGCTACGGCGGCGAGCAATTGGTCAGTTACCCCAGCCATCCTTACGCACTAAAGATGAACTCGGAGTATTTCCTCGCGCTAGCGCAGACCTTCGAGAAGCATTACGGCGTGGAGTTCGAAGGAATCCGCAAGGGGCCGGTTACCAACGGTCGCGAGCGATTGATCCAGTTCAAGGCGAACATTGACGTGGTGATGTCGTTGCTGGATCGCAATGGGTTGGGTGATCGTCTTGCCGATCGCCTCGTGGAAATCGGCGACACCGTGCCTGACGACGTGAAGTTGCGCATCTCAGCTAGGAGCGATCCGTTCCTCGACCATCGTCTACGCGTCACGGCACTGCCGGAAGAGCCGCAGAAGCTCTCGATTCACAATGCAATTTCTGGTGCGGAAAAACAAGTCAACATTTCGCTGTTTAAGAAGGCGGGCGAGGTGGCCGGAGCGCGGCGCGCAATTTCCGAAATCATTAAGTGGATGAATTACGTCACTGAAGGACGATTCTTCACCGTAGCTGCCGACCTTTCCGAGTCGATCAACGTGGAGCACGGCAGTTTGTGGGGACACTACAGCCCCAAGGACAATCCGCTGGGCACGCGTTTGAAAGCGCCCATACAAGAAGCCGGGAATGTCTCCACCGCCATCGGTCTGGTGAGTCAAAGCGCTTCCGTCGATCCCGAAAAATTTGCCGGCGTTTGGGCTTTGAGCGGCACGTACGGGGCGTTCACGCCCTTGATGTACACTCCGGCGCGTGTTTGGAGCCAACAAAATCAGGACAGCAAATTCCGCATGGGCGTGCTTCACATCCTCGCGGCTCACTCCGGTCCTGAGACGGCAGCCGATGCGCGCACACACTTCGGCATATTTGCGCCGCAAGTGTGGAAGCTGTTTCCTCGCGGTCACGTTATCAATCTGAGCTTCTGGGACTACAACGATGTGGCGCCCGGCTATTTTGCGGCGGCGGAAATCGCTGCGCGCGATCCGCATGTGGGAATTATTACGCTGGAAGTGGCGCGTCCCGACTTCCCGGTCGCAGACCGCAGCCAGTTCGCCGACAAGGATCTGCGCGCTGCGGCGAAGGGTTTGTACGTGATCCGAGACTTTGCGCCCGACAAGCCGCGCCACGGTTACGTGATCGCGCAAGGATCGAGCTCGACTGTGAATCTTGTAAAAGTGCTGCCGAAACTGGCAGCAGCCGGGGTTAACGTAAAGGTGATTGCGGCGATCAGCGAAGACTTGTTTGATCGCCAGCCGCAGGCGTATCGCGATTCGGTGCTGCCGCCCGGGGCTCGCTATGACTTGATGGTGGTATCAACCGGCACGCGGCGGATGTGGCCGTTGCGCAACCTTGGTCCGTTGACGGATGAGTACTCGCTTACCTCCGACTTCGACAATTGCTGGAGAAGCGGCGGCCTTGAACCGGACGTGATCGCGGAAGGGCATCTCGACGCCGATTCGATTTTCGCAGGCGTGGAACGATTTGCAAACGAACGCGAGCGCCGCATCAGCGATCAGCACAAGATGATCGGTTAGTTGTCTGGAGTTGTAGTTCCAAACATCGCAGTGAAAGGTTCGATCGGCGATGTGATCGCCGATCGTGGCACCTCTGCAGTTTTGAAGGACGCCGACTGAGCGAAAGACCTAGCACTCTTGCATGGTTCGCAAGTGAACGGGGCGGCTGGAGTCAAGAAAGAAAGGGCTGCGATGTTGGTGGCGTTCTAGCTGTCAGCTCCGACTTTCACAGAGTCAGCAGCGTGGATGCGTTACCGTCGCAGCCCTCGATGTGATCGCCGCTTTTGCGGTTCCAAACCCCGGCCGCTCCTCCAGGGCAGTCGGTTTTTTCGGGTTTGGTGGCTCGAGGAGTCGCCTCCTCGAGCGGGTCACCCAGCCTACTCTGCATCGGCACGATATCACTAGCGCCGATCTTTTCGGCCGCCGGCAGTTTTTACCCTAGCCCTCCCGAACCGAGAATGCTGTGACGGAGTAGATTTTTTTCTGGATGGCGCATCTTGGCGTATATCCGATGAACTTGTGCCTACTTGCCCTTCCTGTTCTCGGTGCTTTGGATAAACCCAGCCACATTGTTGTGTAAGTCCTTCAACGAAGCTTCGTGGGCATATACCATGTGGCCGGACTCGTAGAATTTGAACTCAATATTTGTTTGCAGCTTCTCCGGAACCGCCAGATGCTGCATCTCGTACACGCCCTCAAAAAACGGAGTTGCCAAGTCGAAATAGCCAGCGTTCACCAGCACTTTCAGGTCCGGGTTGTATTTCATGGCGTTGGCGAGATCAACCATGACATTGACCGCCTGGGGCAAAGGGAACCTAATCCCCGGTGGCTGGTGTAAAAAGTTCCAATTTTTCTCGACATCGATCTCCGGTTTGTATTCGCGGTTCTCGCCGAATTTCAAATCGCTGCGGACGTAGTCGTTGAATGCCGAGACATAAGCTGAGCCGATGGCGGCTGACTGCGGATCGTATTCCGCCTCTTTACTGAGCGGGTCCAAGGTAGGCCCAGAGAAGCGGGTATCGAGCCGGCCCGTGGTGGTGTCATTGTCGGAAATCAGGGTTTTTTCGAACTGTCCTGCATTGACGCGCAGGTCCGATTTCTCGATGTAATCCACCGGCAATCCCGTGTACTGATGCAGCTTCGCGGCAATCGCATGACGCTGATCAGTGCTGAGCGTGGATCCCGCGGCCAGCGCCAGGGCGTAATCCGTCATAGCGAAATGTTCCACTTCGGCAAGAAGTGGCGCCAGGTCTTTCGGAGAGTCGGACAATTTATGGTGATACCACGCGCTCGCGGCATAAGTAGGAAGCGCTAGTTGATAAGGAAGGTCGATCCCAGGATTCAACTGCGGCCAGTCGGCGCCGTTGTCATAACCAAGGCACTGCGAAAGCAAAATGACGCCATTGAAATCGATCAGACGGTCAGTTTCGAGTAAGTTGATCAACGCCGCGGAGCGAGTGGTGCCGTAGCTTTCCCCGAACAGATACTTCGGGGAATTCCACCGCTTGTACTTCGCCAGAAATTGGGCGATGAAATCAGCGAAGGCTTCGGCATCCGCATCAACGCCATAGAATGCTTTTTCTTTGTCCTTGCCGGCAACCCGGCTAAAACCGGTGCCGGGCGCATCGACAAAAACCAGGTCGCTTGCGTCGAGCAAGCTGTAGTCGTTGTTCACGACGGGATAGGGCGCCGCAGGCGTGTGCGAATCGTCCAGCGTGACTACTCGTTTGGGTCCGAACGCTCCCATGTGTAACCAAACCGTCGACGATCCCGGGCCTCCGTTGTAAAAGAAAGTTACTGGCCGACGCTCGCTCGGCTCCCCTGACTTGAAGTAAGCCGCATAAAACATGCTTGCCTGCGCCGGCAGGTTCTTGTCGTCTGGCTCCTGATTTTGCGGAACGTCGTCCCATCCTTTCGGATGCACAATGATTGTCCCTGCATAAGCGTCATATGCGATCGCCTTCCCGCCGACCGTAACCGATCCCTTGCTTGCCTGTTGCTCGGGCTTCAGATCCTCAGGCTTAGAGGAGGTTTGCTTGCCTGGGGCAGCATCATCCTTCGATTGTGCAGCCACTAAAACCGAAAACAACAGTAATGAGAGAATGGTCAACAAAGTCGCAACTACACGTTTCATGCGGGCCCTCTTTGTGAATGGAGTTGAAAAGTTCGCTACAAGCGACAGCGCGCAATTATAGCGATAAAGGAGCGGCGCTGGCGCAAATGATGCTCTTGTGCTTGAGATTTCGCCGAAAGACCCTCCTGTCATCTGCCCACCGAATCGTTTTGCCAACGCTCTGGTACTCCTGCTAAAGTGCGGGCCACAGTCCCTGCAGGATTATCCCAATTTGCCTTATGGAGGAATCGTGCGTTTTCGTCTCGGGTCGCTTTTCACGTTTTTCTTATTGTTGATCGTGTTTCAGACAGCCCTGGCCCAATCTTCGGAAAGTAAATCGCCTCCAAGTATTTCCGACAAGACCAAGTTGATGCGCAAGCTGCCGGGCTTTTTCAATCTGTTTTGGGACGATCACGAAGGCAAGCTCTGGCTTGAAATCGACAAATGGAATACTGAGTTTCTGTTTCTGGACTCATTGCAAACCGGTGTGGGTTCGAACGACATCGGCCTCGATCGAGGACAGGTGGGTGAAGGCCGCGTCGTGAAGTTCGACCGCGTCGGGCCAAAGGTGTTGCTCACGCAAGTCAACTACAAGTTCCGTGCCAGCAGTGACAATCCCGCCGAGCGCAAAGCTGTAAAAGATGCATTCGCCGAGTCCGTCATTTGGGGATTTGATGTAACCGCCGCCGAAGGTGAGCATGTGCTGGTTGACGCGACTGCTTTCTATCTTCAGGACGCCCACCACGTCAGCGAGACGCTGAAAAAAACCAAGCAGGGAACTTTCCACATTGATGGCTCCCGATCGGCCATCTACCTTCCTAACACCAGAAATTTTCCCGAAAACACGGATGTGGAATCGATCCTCACCTTTAAAGGCGAGGATGCGGGAGAACTTGTTCAGAAGGTCGTTCCTGACCCAAATGCGATAAGCGTCCGCGAACATTATTCGTTCGTCCAGCTTCCGGACAATAACTATCATGCGCGCGCTTTCGATCCGCGTTCCGGCTTTTACGGTATCAGCTACATGGATTACGCCACACCTATTGGCGAGCCGATCGTGAAGCGATACATCGCGCGCCATCGACTCGAGAAAAAGGATCCATCGGCCGCGATCAGCGAGCCCATCAAGCCGATCGTCTATTATCTCGACCCCGGAACGCCCGAGCCGGTTCGCTCGGCGCTGCTTGAGGGCGCAAGCTGGTGGAACCAGGCATTCGAGGCTGCCGGATACCGTAACGCCTTTCGCGTGGAAATGTTACCGCCCGATGTTGATCCGATGGACGTCCGCTACAACGTTATCGAATGGATCCATCGCTCTACCCGTGGCTGGTCGTATGGCGAGACGGTAGTTGATCCACGCACCGGGGAAATTATCAAGGGCGAGGTCAGCCTCGGTTCGCTCCGCGTCCGGCAAGATTACATGATCCTCGAAGGCCTACTCGCCCCGTACAAGGAAGGCGAGCCTGTCGATCCACGCATGTTGTCGACTGCTCTTGCCCGGCTGCGCCAACTTGCCGCGCATGAGGTTGGCCACACCCTTGGCCTGCAGCACAATTACATCGCCAGCACTCAGGGCCGAGCTTCTGTGATGGACTATCCGCATCCCTGGGTGAAGCTTGCCGGCGATGGTTCCATCGACTTGTCGCAAGCCTACGCGACTGGAATCGGCGAGTGGGACAAGGTCAGCATCCAGTACGGATATTCTGATTTCGCGCCCGGTACCGACGAGCACGCGGCGTTGAACAAGATCATCGAAGATGCCGCCAAACGCGGGCTCACCTTTTTGACCGATCAGGACGCCCGTCCGCCAGGCAGCGCTAGCCCTTATACCAATCTTTGGGACAACGGAAAAGATCCAGTGGCCGAGTTGCAGAATGTCATGAAGGTCCGTACCGCCGCACTTCAGAAGTTTGGGGAAGAGAACATCCCGGAAGGCAAGGCGATGGCCCAACTGCAGGATGTGCTCGTGCCCGTTTACCTTTATCACCGATATCAGACTGAAGCGGCGATTAAAACTATCGGTGGGCTGAACTATACTTACGCGCTTCGCGGGGACGGCCAGATTCCGACCACTTCGGTAAGCGGTGCCGATCAGCGTCGCGCACTCGCTGTTGTGCTGCAAACTATCTCGCCGGAATTTCTTGCCTTGCCGCCGAAGATCACGAAAATGATTCCGCCTCGTCCTTCGCAGATTGCACCTTACGAAGACTTCTCATCCCACACCGGGCTGACCTTCGATCCGCTTGCCGCGGCGGAAACTTCCGCCCATGCGACGGTTGCCGTTCTGCTCGATTCCGCACGCGCTGCGCGGCTCATTCAGCACCACGCTGAAGACGTGCAGCAACCGGGGTTGAACGAAGTCCTCGATACATTGCTGAACGCAACCTGGAGGAGCAAGCCGCGAAGCAGTGATTTGGCAGCGGTCCAGCGCGTCGTCGATGACGTTGTCCTCGACCAGATGATGATGCTTGCGGCCGACGAAAAGGCAGCGGGCGAAGTGCGCGCCGTGACTTTATATCAACTCACAGAACTCCGTTCGTGGTTGCTCAAGCAGTCAGTCACAGCAGGCGACCCGCAGGAGAAGGCGCATATTCTTTATGCGGTAGCCCAGATTCGTAAATTCGAACAGAATCCCACGCAGACTCTGAAGCCCACTCTATCGCTGGAGCCGCCGCCGGGTGCACCCATCGGCAATGCCGAATGGAATGGGGTTCGCTTCCAGTGTGCCATGCCATAGGCAGAACTCAGTTCGACCTGGGAGAGTATCACCAGAAAGCGCTGGAGAAAAAAGACGGGCCAGCGATACCGCTGGCCCAAACCTGCAGGTCTTATTCACCTCACTGAATCTGATTGTGAAGCTCTTCCAGTGTGGAATGTATCATTGCGCGCACGTCGTCCACCGGGTGATCTTGCGCCGCTTCCAGAGCGGAGAGTGCTTGTGGGTTGGCAATCCGCGCCAAACCCGTCACTGCGTAATGGGACACAAGCGATCCCTGCCACAATACCCGAACTAAACTGTCGACCGCCAATGGGTCACGAATGTAACTCAAAGTATTTGCGGCATCCATTCTTTCCTCTAACGTCTCACCATTGATCGCCTGATCCGCCAGTTCTTGGCAAATGACCGCTAGTCCTGAGGAATCATGCGGATTAATCTTCACCGAGAACTCTGTTGAGGGTTGAGGAAGACCGGTAGCGAGTTGGTCATCGTTCAAAAGGGTCAACTTGATTCGGTAGGTTCCTACTTGAGAAAATTCATACCATTCATTCAACAACAGCCTTTCAGCGTAGGTAGCTCCGGGTTGCAGCGAGTGTTTTCCCGAGGCGCCGAAGCCCTCCAAATCCAATGTGCGGGTCACGATCCCGCCAGTTGGCTCGGAGATCCTCAACTCAAGGTTTGCTTTTCCGTTGAGTCCCAGGTCGATATTAGCCACCCCAGCGCTGAGGCTTGACACGCTTAAATCGACCGGGATGGGCGCATTCAAGGCAATAGCCGCCTCGGGCGGAGCCACCGACAGGCCGATATCGGCGCCGTTGTTCTTGAACTGGGACTGCTTGATTTCAGCGGATGAACTGCTTGCTGGTGCGCAGGTCTTTGGGTCGGCAGGCAGCAAAATGGAATTTTGGCCGCCGGTCTTGGTAATGGTGTAGGTCCAGCAGCCTTTTACCTGATCGTTTACTACCCGGGTGATCGAAATATCAGACCAACCTGGGAAAGCCTCTGTATTGAGGAACAGGCACTGGTACCGATACTGCTGAGTGGCTATGAAAAGGTTGTATCGGTATGGTTCGACAAAACCACCGCCAGCTTGATGTGTTGGGGGATACTGGAAGTCCAGTCCGACTCCCTTGGTGGCAATAACCCAGGCTACTGTGGGGTTGGGACTCGACGCATGGTAAGGCGGGCTCGGCCAATTAAAAGGGCTTCCTCCTGGATAGGTAACCCGTTCGCCCACCTGGCATTGTGTCAGATCCGCGATGTTACCCGTAGTGGAGCCCCATCTGTATTTGAAGCTGAGCGTGCCGTCGGGTAAGGTGGCGGCGTGACCGGCTTGTCGGTAACTTGTCGGGACTATCAATGCGATGTCATAGCCGTCGGTGTGCGGCGGAAAATCAGGATCGCCGCTCGTCCACGTGGCTGAGAAACTGTCTTTCGGATTGGTCGGATTCGAACTGGTCCAGGTGTAGTAGATCGCAGCGAATGGAAATACGACCCCCGAACAATCGCCGTTCGCAAGATATCCGTTTACGATACCCGTGTCAGTGTCACCGCGACTCGGTGCGCTGGCAACCGCCCAGCTTCCACTTGATACCAACTGACAAGTGGAGGGATAGTACTCGACATAGGTATCCACCAATTTCTTGGCCTGGGCGTTGACAGCGTAATTCAGTAACGCACTGTCGGCCTGATTTACCCCAGCATCGATGCCGGAAGAATTGACTGCCATGCGTCCAATCTTCTTGCTGCCGGCAAAGCTCTGGGTGTTAGAGGCGGTCATAGCCATAGAGAGGGTGGAAAGGCAGAGAACGATGTGAGCCATCCGGCACCCGAAAATGCCAACAGGTCCAGCAATTGATTTTATTTTCATGATCGTTTTCCTCCGCTTATTAGCGCGACAAGGAACTGAATAGCGGGTCACGGTCTTTTTTCGGTAATTTTCCGGATCCGGACATGTCATCACTCTGCCGATTGACTTCGTTCACGCCCGCGGCCTAGCATTTTTGCGATGATCGGCCAAACCATATCCCACTATCGGATCACTGAAAAACTTGGCGGCGGCGGCATGGGGGTGGTTTACAAAGCCGAAGACACGGAACTGGGTCGGTTTGTCGCTCTGAAATTCCTCCCGGACGAGTTAGTCAAAGATGCCGAAGCCCTGGAACGTTTCCGCCGCGAAGCGCGGGCTGCGTCTGCTCTGAACCATCCCAACATCTGCACTATTTATGAGATCGGTGAGCAGGATGGTCGGCCGTTCATTGCCATGGAGTATCTGGATGGGATAACGCTGAAGCAGCAGATTGCCTGGAAACCGCTCGAAACGGATTTCTTGCTCGGTTTGGCGATTGAAATTGCGGATGCGCTCGATGTGGCCAACTCTGCAGGGATTGTGCATCGGGATATCAAACCCGCGAACATTTTCGTGACCAAGCGAGGACATGCCAAGATTTTGGATTTTGGTCTGGCCAAGCGAACGGAGGCGGGCCTGAAGTCTGAGTCGGGTTCTGGTTCGGACGACCCGACAGTCTCGATTAGAGATCTTACCTCCAAGAACATCGCTTTGGGCACGATGAGCTACATGTCGCCCGAACAGGTGGCAGGGAAAACGCTCGACCAGCGCACGGATCTTTTTTCATTTGGCGTGACCCTGTATGAGATGGCAACTGGTCGGCTGCCTTTTGACCGCGATACTCACGGAGCGACCTACGGCGCGATTCTGTATGAGAAAGAAGCGCCTCCGAGCCAATTCAACCCCCAACTTCTCGCGCCACTGAATGGAATCATCGGGAAAGCGCTCGAGAAGGACCGAGCTTTGCGCTATCAGCACGCATCGGAGATGCGAGCCGACCTGCAGCGTCTGAAGCGCGATTCCGATTCAGGCCGCGTGACATCTTCCGCGGTAGATTCCCGCAGCCGACCCAGGCTGTCTCGACAAACCAGGCTGATCAGCTACATGGCCGCGGTCGCGTTCATCATAGTGCTTGTTGCCGCTGGACTTTATTATCGGTCGCGCCAAGCCCGCCATCTTGCGGACAATGACACCGTCGTTCTCGCCGACTTCGCCAACAGCACCGGCGATGCCATCTTCGACGATACCTTGAAGACCGCGCTTAACATCTCCTTACGGCAATCGCCTTTCCTGAACGTGCTTTCTGACAGCAGTACCGTAAAGACTTTGAAATTGATGGAGCGGCCTCCAGACACGAAACTTACCCCTGAAGTGTCCCGCGAGCTTTGCCTGCGGAGCGGAAGCAAGGCTTACATCGCTGGAGCGATCGGTAGCCTGGGCAGCAAGTATGTTTTGGAATTGCGGGCAGTGAACTGCAAGAGCGGAGATGCTCTAGCCGAAGAGCAGGTCACAGCCGGCGCGAAGGAAAAGGTGCTGGATGTGCTCGGGGAAGCGGCATCGAAGCTGCGCGCCGAACTCGGCGAATCGCTGGCCACAGTGCAGAAGTTTGATGTTCCGCTGGAACAAGCGACAACTTCATCCTTGGAAGCTTTACAAGCTCTCAGCCTCGGCGAGAAGGAAACTAAACAAAAAGCTGCCGGGGTAAGTCTGCCGTATTTTCAACGTGCCGTGCAGCTTGACCCGAATTTTGCCTACGCCTATCACGCGTTGGCCAACGAGTACTTTAATCTCGGCGAATTTGCGCGATCGGATGAGTACTTCAGCAAGGCATTTCAGCTGCGCGATCACGCCAGCGAAAGGGAAAGACTGGAAATCACTGCCGACTACTATCAGACAGTTACTGGAGAACAAGATAAATCCGCTGCGACATTTCACGAATATATCGAGAACTACCCCCAGAACCCAATAGCCTATGCCAATCTGGGCATCGCCTATGCTGCAATGGGGCAGTATGACAAAGCATTTGAGGTGACGCGTGAGGCACAGCGTTTGGGCCCAGACCGCGTAAAAATCTGCGTCAATCTCGCCATCTGGGCTCTCGCCTTGCAGCACTTCGATGACGCGCGTCAGATCATGCGCGATTGGCAAACTCGATTTCAGGACAAAGTCTCTTTCTACGACATTCGATATGCCCTTGCCTTTCTCAATTCAGACTCGGCCGCAATGGAAGAACAGCTCCAAAAGCTTGTCGGTCAGCACGACTTTGAGCGGGCTCAATACGCATCCGACACCGAAGGGTATGGTGGCCGTCTCGCCAAAGCACGCGAGTTAGTTAAGCAAGCCGTAGATGTCGCCATTCGGACCGACGACAAGGAAAGAGGGGCAATCGTGCAGCTGATTGCGGCGCAACGGGAGGCCGCGTTCGGTTACCCGGTAGAAGCTCGACAGGAAAGCGAAGGAGCTCTGAAGATTACTCCTGCCAGCCGCGCGGCGCAAAGCGAGGCCGCGCTCGCGTTCGCCATGGCCGGCGATACAGCCCGCGCCGAATCCATGGCGGAGGACTTGGGCAAACGCTTCCCGCTAGATACCCAGATGCAATCGATTTGGCTGCCGGCCATTCAGGCACAATCGGCGTTGAACAGAAAGAATCCCAGTCTCGCCCTCAGTCTTCTGCAAGCAGCTCCTTTCCCGATTGAGTTGGGGATCATTGATTTCGGCAACAACGTTTCCTGTCTCTATCCAGCTTATGTACGCGGTGAGGCATTTTTGGCTTCCGGACAAGGCGCGCCCGCCGCTGCCGAATTTCAGAAGATTCTCGACCACAGCGGCCTCATCTGGAATTGCTGGACGGGAGCGCTAGCTCGTTTGGGAGTGGCCCGGGCAAACGCGCTGCAAGCAAGGAATTCGAGCGGGACAGATGCAGATGCCGCTCGTGTACGAGCGTTGGCGGCTTACAAAGATTTCCTTACGCTCTGGAAAGACGCGGATCCCGACATTCCTATCTTGAAGCAAGCCAAAGCTGAGTACGCAAACGGCTTGAGCAAATAGTGCGCTTCCGAGCCCCGACTTCGCTTATTATTTTTGTTTTCCCGCGCGCGCCACGTTCGCGCCCACTTCCGCGGGATCGTGATCGTAATACTCATAAGCCGACATCGGTTTGTCGTAGTTGAGCGACCAAGCTCTCTTTTCTTCCGGCAGTTTTCCCAAAACTTTGGCCATTTCCCGGATGTGCGTCGCCACGGCCCCGCAGCACGCGCCGATGTAGTCGACGCCGATATCTTTGGCGCGTTGCGCATACGCAGCCATCTCTTTTCGGCTCAATTGAAGCGGATCCAGCTCAAACGGAAATTGCGGCAGGCTGGTGAAATCCGGCTTGTCCGCAGGTGTGTGATATGCCACCGGTTGGGCAGCGAGGAATGCGTTCGGAACAGCTTTGCGCATTTGCTCTAGCGAGCTGAACATGTGCTCCGGGGGCCGGAGACAATTCATCCCAACTATGTCGGCGCCAGCATCGACCAAGGCCTTCGCAGCTTCGGCAGCGCCTTTTCCTTCCGCGGTCTTGTTCTCATTCTCGAAACAAATCGTGACCATCACGGGCAGGCCGGTTTTCTTTGCGCATTCGACCGCGATCAGCGCTTCCCCAAGCCAGGAAAATGTTTCCCCAATGATGAAATCCACGCCTGCGGCGGTCTGAACTGCGAGTTGCTCATCGAAGGTGGCGCGAACTTTGTCTCGCGAGGCGGGACTGTCAGGCTCATACATCCACGTGAGGCTGAGATTGCCAGCCACCAGACAGCGGTCGCCGGCGACATCTTTCGCGATGCGTACGGCGGCGCGATTCAGATCCTCGAGACGATCTTGCAATCCGACTGTGGCGAGTTTGTCGCGGCTGGCGTAAAACGTGAGCGCTTGCAGCACTTCAGCGCCAGCTTCACGAAATTCGATGTGGAGTTGGCGTAGCGCCTCGGGATTGGTAAGCGCGACTTCAGGAGTGAACGGACCCGCGCGAACCCATCCTCGTTTTTCGAGTTCCAGCAAGTATCCGCCGTCACCGAGGACGTGACCGTCTTTCAGTTTTTGCAGGATGCTCTTTTTCATGCCATGTCCCCTCCGTCCAATCTTGTAACCTCGCGATTAAGGTTCATCCGCGCCGCAAATCTCTCAACACCTGAAACGCCGCATTATGCCCCGGCGCACCGGTCACGCCACCGCCGGGATGCGCGCCCGCGCCGCACAAGTATAGTCCTCGAATCGGCGTTCGGTATTGCGACCACCCCGGCACCGGACGCATAAAGAAAAGCTGCTCGAGCGTGAGATCACCGTGAAAAATGTTCCCCTCCGTCAACCCATACACGCGCTCCAGATCGAGCGGCGTCAGTACCTGCCGCGCCACAATGGCATTGGGAACATTCGGCGCATATTCGGCGACCTTCTTGATTACCCGATCTCCAAGCAGTTCTCGATTTTCGTCCCACGTTCCGCTGCGCAAAAAATAGGGCACGTATTGGACGAAGCAGGTCATGATGTGGCGGCTTTTGGGAGCCAGCGTATCGTCAACGTTCGACGCGACCACGCAATCTACCCATAACTCCTCCGGAATCTCGCCGAACTTGGCGATATCGTAACAGCGCTCGGCAAATTCGAGCGAGGGCACCAGGGTGTAGAGCGTTCGCTGTGCGGGGCTGGCGCCGGCTGGCGTGCCATTAAATTTCGGCTCCTCCGCCAAGACGAGATTTACCTTCGCGCAAGGACCATTCATCTTGATTCCGCTCACTGCATGACGGAAATCCTCCGGCAGTTCTCTGGCTTCGATCAGGCCCAAAAATGTTCGCTTGGGATCGGCGTTCGAAAGCACGACCCGCGCTGAAATCTCCGCACCGTCTTCCAGCACAACGCCATTGAGATTTCCGTTACGCACATCGATCCGTGCCACCGGAGCCGAAGTGCGAATCTCGACTCCGCGCTTGCGCGCGGCTGCGGCGAGCGCCTGGGTGATTGCTCCCATACCTCCGATCACGTGACCGTAGAAGCCTTGCAGCTCCTGCTCTCCACCGCTGAGCAGGTGAAAAAGCAATCCCAGAGCCGTGCCGGGATCGTATGGGCCGCCGTGTTTGCCATAAACATTGTTCGCCAAGAAAAGAGTTTTGATCTTGTCGGATTCGTAGTTGCGGTCGAGAAAATCGCCAAGGCTGGCGGTCAGAAAAGAGATTAGTTGCGACACTTCGCCGCTTGTGATCCCACGAAATCGCTTGCCGACGCGCAACAGATTCCACCAGCTCTGAACACCATCGAGCTCGATCTCAGGCGGCGGCTCAAGAAAAAACGGCTGCAGGTAGCGAGCCAGTTTCTTCAACTGATCATCGACGCGTACGAATGTTGCGGCATCTTTTGGCGACAGCTTGCCCAATTCCTCGACCGTGCGATCGCGATCCGCCCACCACGGAACAAGTTGCCCATCGGGGAATGGCACTTGCAACGCGGGATCACACGGAATCATGCGGAGTCCATGAGAAGCCAACTCCAGATCGCGAATGACCTCCGGCCGCAGCATGCTGGCGATGTAAGAGGTGGTCGACGCGCGACATCCCGGCGCGATCTCTTCCGTAACGCAGCAACCGCCAACGATCTCCCGGCGCTCCAGCACCAGCGTCGACAGACCTGCCCCTCCGAGATAGGCTGCAGCGGTAAGGCCGTTGTGGCCGGCTCCGATCACGATCGCGTCATAAGCGGATGAGCGCGCCATCAGTTCGATCTTCTCCTTCCCCACAAGTAAAGCATCGCTCCCGCTGCCACCAGAATCAGAGTCCCTCCTATCACCTTAGCGCTGGCGAGCGCCGGATTCGCCTCATCGGGGCTGGGGAAAAAAGAAAGAGCAATCGTGAGCAGTGCCGTCGAGAATCCCACGCACGAAATCACAAACGCCACCGGCTTCCCGCCCGGAACGCGAATCACATCCGGCCCAACGGGCTCGCGCTGCAGCCGGATCATCGCCGCAAACAGGAACAGGTAGGGCAGGAAATACGTGATGATTCCCATGCTCACGAGAACGTCGTATGCGCCTTTCACGCTGGTCCCGGCTTGTCCGAGAAAGACGAAGGCGACGCCGACGATCGCCTGCACAATCAGCGCGACATACGGAGTACGCCAGCGGAAGTGCAACTTCCCGAATGCTGGCGGCAAAAGATGATCAATTCCGGCCACGAACGGTAATCGTGCCACGGCGGCGAGGTAAGCGCTGGCAGCGCCGAGATTGCTTAGCGAGATGAGAGCAGCGGTCAGGGGAATCACCCAAAAAAATCCGATCCGCCTCGCCGTTGCCGTGACTGCCTGCATCAGGCCTTGCAGGTCGTTGACCTGGTCATGCGGCAGCGCCAGCAGCACGCCAACTGTGCCGCCAATGTAACAAAACGTGACTACCAGACCGGCGGTGAAAAGCGCCCAGGGAATCACCCGGCGCGGGTTTTTGATTTCCTCGCCCATGAATGAACCGGTTTCGCATCCGCCAAAGGCAAAAATCAGGGTTGACCAGAAAATCATGTCTTTCAAATGGGCGGCGGGAATCATGGCGTGCGGAGTGAAAGACGTAGCCGATCCGAAACGTCGCCAAGCGATCACACCCATTCCGATGATGATCACCACCGGAATCCACATCGCAAGTGCGCCGACATTGTGGAGCCACTTGCCGACGTCGAGGCCGACGATGTTCATGACCGTGATGATTCCCAGGACAACGATCGAAAACACGATGTAGAAGCGTGAGTTGTTCGCCAGGTAGCTCCAGCGATCGCCGCGCATGTACAAGGCATTGCTGGCAGCGAAGTAGAGTACTGCGGGAAAATACGGCAGATTACTCGTCCAGTAAATCCAGGCGCAGAGGAATCCGCCAAACTCTCCGAAGGCCAGCTTGCTCCAGACGTATAGCCCACCTTCTTGCGGATAACGCGAAGACAATTCAATCACCGACAGAGCAAGCGGTGTGTAGAACGTCAGCCATGCTGCGAACCAAATGACGACCGCACTCGGTCCGGCACTGGCTGCGGTCGCGGCCCAGCGCAAACTCACGCCCGTAACCACGTAAAACAAAAAGAGGTCGAGAAATCCCATCTCACGTTTTGGGTGGGCGCCTTCTGTCGATGAGCCGACCGGCAGTGGGATCAGCTTGCTATCCGCCGCCGCGCGAGGGTTGGTGGTGCCCATGAGGAGCGTCTATGGTGCCTGAAAAGTGCTAAGGCGGCTAGCAAAAATTCGTATCACTGATGATCGCGAGGAATCACTTCCTTCCAGGTTTTGTCGCGAATGACTTTGCCGTTTTGCAGCAACTCGCGATGATAGGTGTAATAAAAATGGTTCTGGTCGCTGCGCATTTCGAGATGCCCGCGATAAAGCAGAGTCCGGTTCTTCAACTCATACGTCGTATCGGAGTCGCCGATCACAACATTGACCTCCGGGTGCGCGTCCTCCACGTCGTAGGTGAGTTGCTCGTGATCAGTTTGCTTACCCCAAGGGAATTGTGCCTTATCCGAGCCGCGCCAAACTACATGCGTTGCCTGCCGCACCTCGTCACGGGTCACGTGGTATTCACCGGGCCACGGATATCCCTCAGAGTGGACATCGGTGAGATGGTCGGACGGCTCGGGCTTTCCAAAAATTGGTTGCGATGAAGCGTGCATGGGTACGACTGGCAAATTCAGCCGCGACGCGTCTTTTCCGCCAAGGTAAACCGACGTGGTCATTGGATAAGGCGTTGACCAGATGGTTGGCCACCAGGAATTCGATATTGCCAGGCGCATGCGATGTCCCTTGGGAAAAACCCAGGAGGTGAGGTGCAATTTAATCTTTAACGAATAGACCTCGCCGGGCTGGAGGTTAGTTGGATCGGTTTGCGAATCCCGCTGTGAGCCGTTGATGCCGGCACCCGTAATCAGGGTTACGGTGCCATCTGGAGCAACGTCCGACAAACGCGCAAACCAATCGGCGAGCGGCGCCGAAGCAGAGACGTTGAGTTGAGCGTCGGGCCTTCCCAGGATTGCCAGGTCTTCCGCAAGCGGCGGCGAATCGTAGATAAGACTGAAAGCATCGGCCGGACGCTGATCGGCCGTCAAATCTCCCCACCAAAAACCTGCCTCCACTCCGCTCGAAGGCACATAGCGCAGGTGATCAACAGAAGAACCTGCCGTGGAGTTCGCCAGTGTGTGCGCCGAATTCAAATAAAACGTCTGAGGCGAAGTCTCCGGTGGCGGCCAGCGGTCCTCATTGCGCCAGTCTCCTTCGATGGTTGCTAAATTCAGGTCCGGCGGATGCCAGTGTTGCATATAAACGGAAATTGGCGGCTCGCGCATGATTCCGGTGTCGCGCCCCTTAAGCCAGTAATCCCACCAGCGCACGGCTTCCCGACGCCATTCAATCTCCGGACCCGGCGTCGCATCATCGGGAAAGGTGTGGTTCCAAGGGCCGATGATCGCCTTCATCGGCACTTTCATGTGCTCCAGCATGCGCGGAATACTGTCGCGGTATCCGTCGAGCATGCCGCCGATCATGAAAACCGGAATCTGGATGGAATCCAGCGGATGCACCGGCTCATGCCAGAAACTGCTTTCGCGTTGATGCCGCATGTAATCGAGCGACCACGGTTGTTTGTCAAAACGATCCGCCAGAGTTTTCTCGTCCAGCGGAAAATCGGGGGAACGGCTCAAGGATTGACCGAGATCCATCGCCACTTCGAATTCATCGACATGTATCATGCCATCGATGTAGTGAACATCTTCGTTGTAGAGATCCTCGGTCGCGCAGATGGCAATGATTGTTTTCAGAGCTGGAGGGCGTCGCATCGCGATCTGAATCGAATTGAATCCACCCCAGGAAATGCCGAACATTCCGACATTGCCATTCGACCATGGTTGCCGCGCCAGCCACGCAATGACTTGCTCTCCATCTTCTTGTTCGATCTGCGAATATTCCCGGCTGGGAGTCTCACCTTCACTTGCACCGGTTCCGCGAATGTCTACCCGAGCCGTGACGTAACCACGGTGCGCGAAATATGTGTGCAGGGGGTAATCGCGTGCGAGCGTGCCGTCGTCTTTTCGATAGGGTAGATATTCAAGCAGGGCAGGGAATCGGTCAGCCGCGCTGCCCCCGGTAGGCATAAACAGTGACACGGCCAGACGCACACCATCGTTCATCGGAATCCATGTGTGCTCAACGTTTACTCTGTAGACGGACGGAGATGGAGGCTGAGGCGCGCTCGGTTGCGCAACCGAGAGCGCGATCAAGGCGACCAACGGCAGCCGTTTCGAGAAGTGACGATTCACAGGGGCAGTCAAAGCGATTCTGCGGAGAACACTATACCTGAGGCGTCGACGCAATTGAGCTTTCTCGATTTTCACACTTTAGTTCCGCTGACGACCCTTTTCACAGGACTCCTCGATTACAATATTGCTTGCGGCCACCTCTCAGTCTGAAAGGAGGTGTGTGTGTCCTCGCTGAGCCAAGAGTTCCAGAGGGTCACGTGCTCCTCTTGTCAGTTTTCTTATCCCAGAGTCAGGGGATTTTGTCCTCTCTGCGGAACTCCTGTCTCTCTGCATGAGCCTTTGCAGAAGTCCACAGAATCGTTGCCCCAAAAAACGACAAAGCTGATTTCATTTGTTGTAGCAATGATTGTGCTGATCTTAGGCTCTGTGCTGGTCATCCATCTGAAAATGACAAGCTCGATCTCTGGAGAGCCAAGCCGCGGAGTTGTCACGGCTGTTGCATCTTCTGCGGAACCAGCCGCTACGTCTGTCAAGCCGCTGGATCAGTCAGCCAGTTTCGTAACCGAGGCGGCGAGCGAATCCCCGTCACGAGCTTTTCATGAGATGGGCGATGATCCCGCCGAATTATGGAGACGCGTCCAGAAGGGAAATGCGAACGCGGAAGTTGAATTGGCCAAGCTCTATCTGGATGGCAAGGGAGTAGTCCAAAACTGCGAGCAGGCACACTTACTTCTCTTAGCTGCCTCACGGAGGCGTAGCAGCGCTGCTTCCGATGTGCTTAGCGGCGACTACGCCCAACGGTGCCGATAGGCAGCGAGATACCGAGGAAGGGAGCTTCTCGCTGCCAACTCTCCGTAAGTTGTGCCATTAGCTAGAAGCTGATTTTGAGAATCTTGCCACTATTGCCGACAAACCATCCGGAATGCGGATCCGCAAACCCCACCCCCCAGTAACCACTCACGTTGGGCAGCATGAACCACGTTCGTCCCTCATCTGGGGTCCAAGCCGCGTCTCCGCTATCGTATTTCGGCTGGGTTTCTGAGGTGACCACGACCGTGCGGTCGTGCTCGTGACCCCAGTCTTCGCCGAACTCGTCATGATGATTGCCGCGCGTATAGGCTAAGCAAAAAATAGCTCCCGAAACCGGCGGCTTGTTGGTAAGGGTCCAGGTTTGGCCGCCATCGTTGGAGGTTGCGGTTTCGGCCTTGCTGTTATTGGCTAGGTCGCCGCCGCCCACGATGCCATTCCATCCATCGCGGAAAGCAACAGAAATGGCGCCTGCGCTGGCCGAACTCACCAGCGGTGTATCGTATGCATTCCAGGTGTCGCCTCCATCCCTCGTTGCCAAAATGCGGGCAATGGTCGATCCGCCGGTTGCTATCCAGGCATTCTCAAATCCTTGCGTGGTAATGCAGGTTCCACTTGCCGCAAATGAGGCTTCCCCCGATAACGCGGGTGGCATGTTGGAAGCAATCGATTGCCACGTGACTCCATTCGTTGTGCGAATGTCGGGAAATACGCCGTTCACCGAATCGCTATGCGTGATTCCTCGGTCCGGAGTCCAGAAGGCGAAACAATCGTAAAAGGCATTCGCCGTCTCGTTTTTGAATTCGATTGTCCAGCTCGCACCGCCATCGACAGTTTTGTAAATTCGAAAATCCGTCTTGCCTGTATTGTTGGGAACTGACATCAAGTACGCGACTTTGTCGCTAACCCCGTACACGTCGCGGAACTGCAGGCCTTTGGCTCCCGACACTACTGCCGATTTCCAGTGCTCTCCGCCGTCGGTAGTGATCACGTAAGTTCCACCGGCCCCTGCTGCCCAGACGACTCGCGAATCCACAGGGCTGACCGCAATCAGCAACTGGGTCGTGCCGCTCTTTTGCGGAGTCAGCGTTGGCGGATGAAAATGCCAATTGTCTTGCGCAAAACTAAAGATTGCGAAAGCCACGACGAAAAGTACGCACAGAGGGGAACGCTTGGACATAGGAATCTCTCCGGACGGAGTTCGCGGCGCGCAGAAAGTATAGGACTGGCCCAAAAACCGTGTCAAACGGGCAATCTGATCAAACCGTGGCTCAGGCATAATGGTTGGGCAATGTGTGCAGTTGCGTCATCCCGAATTGATTACGTTACGGTTTTGTCCGCTGCCGCCGCGAGCCATGTCTTCGACCTTGCGTCTTACCTTGCAAGCTGTCTGCCCGAGCTATGGCGAGAGTTATATATAAAGACGATTTCCCATGAGGCGAACCTTGTTCGCTTTCGAAACGGTACGTTCGAATACTTGTGCGACATTTACTCGCAACTGGAAATGACCGGCTCGGTTCCGTATGACCAGACAGTGCAAGATCGCGTCATTGGTGTCTGCGGAAGATCATCCCGTGCAGAAGAAGCTGCGAGTGGGAAGCGCATTAAATTGGAGCTGAGCGAAGAACTAGAGGGGACGGCCCGGGACGACGGACATTTCATGGCACGGTCTATCGGCGGCGGTCTGGATCTGAATCTCTATTCCCAGGACCGCCTGCTCAATAGGGGCTGGTCAGCTCAAGGCAAGATTTACCGGCGCATGGAAAAATACTGTCGAGAACAACAAGGTACATTCTGCTTCTCACGTCCGATTTACAGCGACGGTTCAAACGTCCCGCGCTGGCTGGAGTTCGGAGTGCTCAAGAGTGACGAAACCCTTTGGGTCGAGCTCTTCGACAACTGAGCTCTACAAAAATCGTGATGCACTGAGGAATTGAAATCTGGTCTCGAACGAACCGTGGTCGGATGCGGATGAGCTCAGTGTCCTGAGTTCATTGGAGCAATTACGATCGCGGGCATGGGTGAGTGTTTTGCCCTTCGATTTTTCATTGGCGGATTGTTCGAATTGGCGCCTGCCTGAGCCAGCAGATTGCCAACGTGGGCATCTGTGGTTTTCGATTCCAACACCTGGGTGCCAACAAAACGGACCTCGGCGATAGCTTGCATTCCGGTCTGAAGCCAAATTCCTCCGATATCAGCAAAATCGATCGTGACGTTTACCTTTTTCAGCATCCAGGAAGGACTTTTAATCAGTTCTCCTTCGACGCGGCGGATGAGAAAGGAACCCGAGTCGACCCATGCTGTGCCACGAATGAGCTGCTCCTCTTTCCTTTTTGGTTCCAGTGCCAGCAGGTAGCAGGGATTGCCGTTCAAATTAGCCATACCCTTGTAAAAGAAGAAGTAGTTGGTATTGTCAATCGCACCCTCAGAACGTTCCAGTGGCGACATCGCCGTCTCATGCTGCAATATTCTGCGCACGACGTCTTCGCCCCGACCGCTGCCAGTTCGTTTCTGGATTGCGTAGGAACGGTCGTTCGGGGACAAGTAATCGATCTGAGCTATTACTACCGAGCTGGGCTGTGCACTGTTTTGCGACGGTAACACGCGGTACTCACGAATAACCTCATACGGGATGACAGCCTGAGGGGCCGTTTGGGCGGCTTGCATTCGCTCGAGAATCGAGCTGAGTGGAACCGTTCCTGGCGTTTCCTTTGGTTCGGCCGGGAGTTGCGCGTTCGCAACCGTGCACAGGCCAATGAAGCAGATGCCCAAGAGTCGGAAATTGAGCGCTGCCCTATGCACGTCGTTATTAGTGCACGTGTAGTGCCATCCACTTTGGCTCATGATGAAGGCGAATGCCATGCTCGCCAGAGAGCAAGGTATACGAATTTGCCTTACTCACGGGAGATTCTGCTCTACAGTCCATCCGGTAGAAACCCTAAGTCACAGCCGTTTGCGAACTGTGTTGAAAATGATCCTCAAACGGACAGCAGCCGATGGAAGAATGTGCGATAGCGCTGCAACGCGACGCGCAAGTCCTCCGTAGAGACTTTGTCGCCGCGGTCCCACTGATGCTCCAGCTTGGATCGTTCCTCTGCGAACACCTCGGCTAGCCGCTTCATTGCCGATGCCACGAGGCCATCGGCTTGTTCGACGGCTTTCCGAGGCTCGTCCACAAAATCGGTTTGGATTTTATTCCAGCGCTCCCGCAGACCTCCCAATTCGTTGTCGGGAAACAACGGAGTGCCGCTGTCTCGCTTTGCCACGTAGTCAGCGTCGTGTTCCGCCGCGGGTGGTTTGGGCGTCTGCGGATCAACGACATTGCGCTGACTGCCCGCGAGATCGGCAGTAGTAAGTGGTTCTTCCGGGCGATCTTTCTTCAGAGGCGTAGCCATATCTTTATGCTTCCTTTCTTTTCAGATTGTCATCGTGGACCAGTTCGTCAAATAAAGTTCTGTAGTGGACCATTGCTTGTCG
>Ga0209579_10000662_pt1 | contig 32127 bp, 21 predicted proteins | sample Coa_R1_2_FD_187152 | JGI IMG/M metagenome (GOLD analysis project Ga0209579, IMG submission 187152) | Surface soil microbial communities from Centralia Pennsylvania, which are recovering from an underground coalmine fire - Coalmine... | ecosystem: Environmental > Terrestrial > Soil >... | reverse complement strand
GGCGGCATCTATACGATCTCGAAGCCCGCGGTCAACATGTGCTTCCCCCCGCTGACGTGGCAGACCTACGACATCGAGTACCACCTCGCGTCCGGGGACAAGCCGGCGACGATGTCGGTGCTGCACAACGGGGTCCAGGTGCAGGACAAGGTCGAGCTCCGCAAGCACACGACGGCGGCGCCGGACAACGGGCCCGACGACACCCCGGGGCCACTGCACCTCCAAGACCACGGCAATCCCGTCGCGTACCGGAACATCTGGCTGGTGGAACTGAACTAAAGGAGATGCGCTCGTGAAAACCCTGCTCGCGGCCGTCCTGCTCGTCGCGTCCGTCCAGGACGACAAGAAGGAAGAGGGCTTCATTCCCCTCTTCAACGGCAAGGATCTCACCGGCTGGAAGCCCAACGAGAACGACACGACGTTCCGGGTCGAGGACGGGAAGATCATCGCCAACGGGCCCCGCTGTCATCTTTTCTATGTGGGCGACGTCAAGAACCACAGCTTCAAGAATTTCGAATTGCGGGCGCAGGTGTATTGCAAGCCGGTCTCGAACTCGGGGATCTACATTCACACCGAATTCCAGGAGAAGGACTGGCCGAGCAAGGGCTTCGAGTGCCAGATCTGCACGAACGGCTTCAAGGATCCGAGGAAGACGGGGAGTCTGTACGCGGTGAAGGACATCCCGGAAGCGCCCGCGGCCGACGAGACGTGGTTCGACTACACCATCATCGTGAAGGGCAAGACGATCACGACGAAGATCAACGACAAGGTCGCGGTCGAGTGGACGCAGCCCGACGATTACACGCCCAAGGCGTTCAAGGGCCGGATCCTATCGAGCGGCACGTTCGCCCTGCAGGGGCACGACGCGGGCAGCCGGGTGGAGTTCAAGAACATCCGGGTGAAGCCGCTGGAGGACTGAGGGGAGGCCCGCCAGAGGCGGGAATCGCCCCGAGCCGAAAGGCCCGGGGTCTGTTCGGGATTCAAGGCCAGAAGGTTGCGGAATCCCGGATCCCGGGACGGCCGGCCTTCGACTTACTTCTGCAGCTGGTCGGCGAAGACCTTGCGGAACTTCTCCATCTTGGGGCCGATCACGAACTTGCAGTAGCCCTGGCCGGGATGGGTGCGGAAGTAGTTCTGATGGTAGTCTTCGGCCTTGAAGTACTTCGAGACCGGAAGGATCTCGGTCACGATGGGATCCTTCCACGCCCCGGAGGCGTCCAGCTCCTTCTTGACCTTCTCGGCGACCTCCTTCTGCTCGGGCGTGTGAAAGTAGATGCCCGAACGATATTGGGTGCCGTGGTCGTTCCCCTGGTAGTTCAGGGTCGTCGGATCATGCATCTTGAAGAAGACCTTCAGGATGCCCTTGACGTCGATGACGGAGGGATCGAACTTGATCTGACAGACCTCGGCATGGCCGGTCGTGCCGCTGCAGACGTCCTGGTAGGTGGGCTTGTCGGTGGTGCCATTGGAGTAGCCGGACTCGACCGCGACCACGCCCTTGAGCTCCTGGTAGACCGCCTCGACGCACCAGAAGCATCCGGCGCCGAGGGTGATGGTGTCGACTTTCTTCGAGGCGTCTTCCTTGGGCTTGTCTTGGGGGGTCATGGCGGCGACGTCCTCCGATTTGGGGGTGCAGGCGGCGAGGGTCAGCAGCACCGCGACGATTTTCAGGAATTGCATGTCAGTCCTCCGCCAGATTCTACGCGCGAGACGGCAGCGGGATCTATGGAAATGAACGCGCGGGCCAGGGGATCCCGGCGGACCCGACCCGGCCCGCGGGGGGCGCCCCCGCTCGGGAGGAGATCCCCGGCCATCCCCCGGGATTCTTTGCCGATGAGGCCGTCGGACCGGGACCCAGCGGCCGAGGCTCCCGAATCGGCGGCGGACCCCTCCGATTTCCGTTGCGAGCGCGGCGCGGACGGCGTTATAACCCTGAAACCCCGGGAATCCCGGATTAGGAGCCGCCTGATGAACGCCACGCTCGCGCTCTTCGTGCTCGCCGCCCTTTCCCTCCAGGACAAGGTCGACCTCAAGGTCGGCGATGCCGCCCCCAGCTTTTCCGCCAAAGACGACGCCGGGGCGGACTGGAAGTCCTCCGACCACGTCGGGAAGAAGATCCTGGTCGTCTACTTCTATCCCGCCTCGTTCACCCCCGGCTGCACCAAGGAGGCCTGCGCGTACCGCGACGACCAGAAGTCCCTGTCGGACGCCGGCGCCGAAGTCATCGGCGTCAGCGGCGACGAGGTGAAGAACCAGGAAGCCTTCAAGAAATTTCACAAACTCAATTTCACCCTGCTCGCCGACGACCAGGGCGAGGTCGCCAAGGCCTTCGGCGTCGACACCAAGAGCGGCGGCACGGTGAAGCAGAAGATCGACGACAAGGAGGAGCAGTTCAACCGCGGGGTCACGGAAATGCGCTGGACCTTCGTCATCGACAAGGCCGGCAAGATCGCGTACAAGAACACCAAGGTGGACGCTCCGAAGGACAGCAAGACCGTCCTCGAGGTCATCTCCAAGCTGAAATAGGAGGGCCCATGACCCGATGGATCGCGGCCGCCCTCCTGGCGTGCATCGCCGCCCAGGACAACAAGTTCGGCAATTCCTACCTGGGCAAGGCCCCGCCGGAAATCGTCGCCCCGAAGGACCAGTGGGTCAACGCCGCCGACGGCCTTCAGCTCGGCACCCAGAAGGGCAAGGTGGTCTGGCTCGAATTCGGATTTCTCAAGTGCGCGCCCTGCCGGAAGATGATGCCCGTGATGGACAAGTGGCATCAGGAGTACACGGGGAAAGGGCTGGTCATCGTCGACATCGACGACGGCGGCGTGGACGACCTGGACGAGGTCCAGAAGGAAGCCAAGGACCACGGCACGAAATACGCCGTCCTCTGGGACAAGGAGAGCAAGAACTGCCTGAAGTACGGGATCGAGGTCTTCCCCCGGGCCTACCTGATCGGGGTCGACGGGACGGTGCTCTGGGAGGGCATCCCCAACGAGAAGCTCGAGGAGATCGAGAAGCTCATGGCGGCCGAGTTTGCAAAAGTGAAGAAGTAAGGCATAATATCGGCCGGACGGACGTTCCATAGCTGAACCGAAACGGGACCGTTGGTTGAAGGAGGAAGGGTTATGACGAGAGCGCTGGCGTTATTGGCCGTGGTGGCCCTGGCGGGATCCGCGATCGCCTCGGAGGAAGAGGCGGTCCAGCTGAAAATTACCGTGGAAGGCATGTCGTGCCCCACGGGCTGCGCCCCGAAGGTCCAGAAGGGCCTGCAGAGCATCACGGGCGCCAAGGACGTGAAGCTGGCCGACTTCGACAAGGGCCTCTTCACGATGGCGTTTGATCCCAAGACGGCGATCAGCCCCGACGCGTTCAAGAAGTCGGTCGACGGCTACAAGATCGCCAAGATCGAGGCGACGTTCACGGGCAAGATCGCCCAGAAGAACAAGCAGATCGTGCTGACCACCGCCGCGGGCCAGTCGTACGTCCTGACGGTCGGCGCCCCGCCCGCGTGCTGCGCGGACGACCAGGCCGCGAAGAAGCCCGAGCCCACCGAGGAGTCGCCCCTGCTGAAGTCCCTCCGCACGAAGCTCGAGGGCATCGCCAAGGACGGCAAGACCGCGAAGGTCTCCGGCGTCATGGCCGAGTGCTGCGACGTGTCGGTCACGATCGCGTCGATCGACGTGGTCGAGGCGACGAACTAGGACAACGGAATTCACCGACAGCCCCGGGGCCCAGCCCCGGGGCTGTTTTCTTTTCCGGCGTAACTGCGGGGCGTCTGGCGTCACGTACAGTTGATTCCCCAAGGAGATGCTCATGACCGTGAAAATCGCCGCCGTCGCCGCATTCGCGCTGCTCTGCGTCCAGGACGACAGTCTCGTCCTGCATCTCAAGTTCGACGACCAGAAGATCGACGACGGCGCCAAGGCCGTCGGCAAGGTCGAGTTCGCCGAGGGCAAGAAGGGCGGCGCCCTCAAACTGGACGGGACGGGACACGTCGAGGTCGCGACGTCCGACGCGCTCGACAAGATCCAGGCGGACAGCTACACGGTGATGGCCTGGTTCAAGCCCGAATCGGTGCCGCCCGGGACGGAGTCGGCCAACGACGCCCGCTACGGGATCGTGATCAAGGCGGGCTGGCACACGGGGCTCAGCTACAACAACGAGAAACAGTTCGTGATGGAGCATTGGCTGGCGCCGGCGGCGGGCAGCGACGAGCCGGTCTGGGCAGGCGCCGGGACCTGGGAAGATTCCGCCGACGCGGGCAAGTGGTACCACGTGGCGGGCGTCGTGGACCGCAAAGCGGGGGCGACGAAGCTGTATCTGAATGGCGAGCTGAAGAATTCGGCCGATTGGGAGGCCGGCAAAGCGGCCCGCGATCCGGGCAAGCAGCCCTGGCGCGTGGGAATCGCCAGCCCGGGTGCGGAGAAGTGGGGCTGGCCGGCGAAGGGATTGATTGACGATGTCCGCCTGTACAAGAAGGCCCTCAGCGACGCTGAAATCGCCGCGATTTTCAAGGCCGAGAAGTAGGGGCAATTCCCCGCCTCTTTGCAGCCGGCGGGACGATCCGACATCTAGCGCAGAATCCTCCTCGGCGCGACCCAGAACATACCGCCGTGTCGCCTCGGAGAAGCGATCGTACTTCTCGGTAGGTCGTCGCCAAGAGCCGGGGATGGGAGAAATCCCCGGGGTGCTCTAGCGCGGAGTCCGCCGGACGATCCGGATTCCACCCCGCAGCCTCTTTACGATCCCCCTCCGCTGGGATCCCTCGTCGAGGCGTCCCCGAACGGCGGCTCCAGCAGCAGGTCGACCGGGCGAATCCCCTATCCCCGCGAGTCCGCCCGCAGACGGCGCGCCCCTGGCATGAGCCTTGCTATAGAACGATCCGGAGATCATGAAGGGATGCGCCATCCACGAGCGCATTCGCCCTGACGGGCGAGGAAATGGGGTCCAGACGACCTGAGCTCCTCAGGCGATCTTCTACGGAGGACGAGGGATGAACCGATCATTGATTCTTGGGGCCGTCGTGCTGCTCAGCGTCTCCTGTCAGGGGCAGGCGGGGTCCTCCAAAGTCGCGGCGACGCCGCCCAAGACCACCATCTCGAGTGCACGGGTGCAGGGGCAGACGCTCGTCATTTCGGGGACGTACTTTGCTCCCTCGACGGTCGTGACCTTGGGCGGGGCGACCCTGAAGCTGGGGGCCTCCAAGCCCCAGGAACTGACGGCGCTCCTTCCCGATTCCCAGGCGCCCGGAAACTACCTGCTCGGCGTGAGCGCGGGGAGTCCCGCCACGAGTGACACCTTCACGGTGACGATCGGTGCCGCGGGACCTCCCGGACCTTCGGGACCTCCCGGGTCGTCCGCGAGCTTCCCCTCCGGATTGTCGATCCTCAGCGACTCCCCGGCTCCCCCCAAGGGATTCACCTATACCGGATACTCGGTGATCAGCCAGGGCGGATCGATCGGCTGGACGCTGAAGGCGCCCATCCCCACTCCGCGCTGGGGAGCCGGCGTGGCCATCGTCAAGGGAACCCTCTATGTCATCGGAGGAACGAAAGACGCCAGTCTTCCGGGCCTGGCGACCGTCGAAGCCTATGACATCGCGACGGATTCCTGGACCACGAAGGCCCCGATGCCGACCGCCCGAGTCTCCCCGGGAGTCGGCGTCATCAACGGATCCATCTACGTCGTCGGGGGCGCTTCCGCCAAGGACACCTACACGGGCGCCTTCGAGGTCTACGACCCCGTCGCGAACAAGTGGTCGGCCAAGGCGCCCATCCCCACTCCCAAGAAAGGCGTCATGACCGCCGTCGTCAACAACACGATGTACGTCATCGGAGATTTCACCACGTTCGCCCCCTCGGCCGGCGCTGGGCTCGGGATGGAGGCCTACGATGCGGCCGCGGACGCGTGGAACCCCAAGACCTCGCTCCCCTCACCTCGGTCGAACTTTTCGGTCGGTGTCCTGAACAACATGATCTACGCGATCGGCGGAGCGGGCGACGCCCCGCTGGCGATCACCGAAGCCTATGACCCCGTCACGAACACCTGGGTGTCGAAGGCGCCCCTGCCGTCACCTCGGAAGGACGCCGTCACGGGCGTGATCAACGGGGTGCTGTACGTCGCCGGCGGGCGGTCGGAGACCGACCTGTCGGGAACGGCGGTCGCCTATGACCCGATGCACGACTCCTGGTCCGCGAGCCTGGTGGTCCCGATCCCCGTGGAGGGCGCCGCCGGGGGGGCGAGCGAGGACGGCGTGCTTTATCTGGTCGGCGGGGCATCGGCGAATGGGAAAGTCATTGCCGCCCTGCAGGCGTTCACGCCCTCGGGCCCGCGCTACTTCATCCATAGGTCGCAGTAAGCGGCCCGAGACGGCGGAGCAGCCGAGCCGCGGAGGACTCTAGGTGGCCGCGCTCATGAGCTGCTGATCGGTGGCGCCGTCGCCGGGAAATTCCCCCGCGATGCGGCCGGCTTTGAACACCAGGATCCGATCCGCCATCTGCCGGATCTCCTCCAGTTCGGAGGAGATCAGGATCACCGCGGTCCCCTCCCGCGCCAGCCCGCGGACGATCGCCTGGAGCTCTGACTTCGCGGCGAGGTCCACCCCCTTGGTCGGCTCGTCCAGGATCAGCACCTTCGGCCGCGTCTGCAGCCACTTCGACAGGACCACCTTCTGCTGATTCCCGCCGCTCAGCTGGCCGGCGAGCTGCCACGGCCCGGCGCAGCGGATCTTCAGCGTCTCGATCGACGCGGCCACCAGGCTCCGCTCCCTGGCACCCGACACCGCCCCGAAGCGGCTCAGCCGGTCCAGCGAGGCGAGCGACATGTTGTGCCCGATTCCCAGCTTGAGGACGAGGCCCTGCCGCTTCCGGTCTTCCGGGACCAGTCCGATCCCGTTGGCGATCGCGTCCCCTGGCCCCGCGATGACGACGTCGCGCCCCTCGATCCGGATCCCGCCGCGGGCCGCGTCGATCCCGAACAGGGCGCGGGCGACCTCGGTCCGCCCCGCCCCGACCAGGCCGAACCAGCCGAGCACCTCCCCCCGATGCACCCGGAAGCTCACGCCCAGGAGATCCCGAACCGAGAGCACCTCACCACCGATCGCCGCCGCCGGGCCGCGGTCCACCGCGACCTCGCGGCCCGCCATGTGGCGCACCAGGTCCTCGCGCGGCGTCGCCTTCGCGTCCACCGTCGCGACCCATTGCCCGTCGCGCAGGACGGTCGCCCGGTCGGAAAGCTCCCGGATCTCCTTCAGCCGGTGCGAGACGAAGAGGATCGTCACGCCGCGCGATTTCAGATCGCGCAGGATCCGGAACAGGACCGCGACTTCCCCCTCCGAGAGGCTCGCGGTCGGCTCGTCGAGCGCCAGCACCTTGGGCTCGAACGCGAGGGCGCGGACGATCTGGACGAGCTGCTTCTGCGCGACCGAGAGGCGCGACACCGCCGACGCGGGATCGTAGTCGAGGCCGAGGTCGTGCAGGCGGCGGCGCGCGTCGGCCGCGAGCACCGCGGGCCGAAGCCAGCGGTACGTCCCCAGGAAGATGTTCTCCGCGATCGAGAGATTCTCGCAGAGCGTGGTTTCCTGCGGGACGAGGCCGATGCCAAGCCGGTGCGCGCCGTGCGGCGAGCCGATGCGCACCGTCGCGCCGTCGAGGAGGATCTCGCCCTCGTCCGGGGTGACGATGCCGCTGAGGATCTTGAGCAGCGTCGACTTCCCGGCGCCGTTGGCCCCGACCAGGGAGTGGATCTCCCCGGGAGAAACGTCGAAGCTGACCTCCCGGACGGCGTGAATCCCGCCGTAGCGTTTCGAAATGCCCCGGAAGGAAAGGGCTCCGCTCACTTCCCGAAGCGCTCCGCCCACTGCTTCTTGAAGGCGTCGAGGGTGTCCTTCGTCACCTCCTCCAGCGCCCCGTTGACCCGCCCCCCCGGGCCGGTCGTGACGGGCTTCCCGTCCGCCAGATCCTTCAGGATGCGGACGCTCTGGGCGCCCCAGCCCCAAAGGTCCTGGCCGAGCAGCATCTGACACTTGCCGCTCTGGAGATACTGCCAGGTTTGCGGCACGGCGTCGCAGGAGACGACTTTCACCTTCGCGGGGTCGATCGTGTCCAGGCCGTGGTCGCCGAAGACCGCCCACCCGCCGACCAGAATCCAGCCCTGGATCTCCTTGTTGGACTGCGAGTACTGGGCGATCTGCTCGACGGCCTTCTTCTGGTCGTCATTGCACTTCACCACATCGATCACGCTCATGCCGGGAAAGTGCTGGGCGAAGCAATCGCGCACGCCCTTGACGCGGTCCTGGAGGTTGGGGGCCTCCGACCCGCTCTGCACCATGACCTTGCCCTTGCCCCCGAGCAGCTGGGCCATGAAATGCGCGAGCTTCTCGCCGCACTCGAGGTCGTTCGTGCCGAAGAAGGCCTTCCGTTTCGACTGGGCCGAGTCCGAGTCGAAGGTCATGACCGGAATCCCCTTCTCGACGGCATAGTCGATCGCCCCTTTGAGCGTGTTGGCTTCCTCGACCGAGACGGAGATGCCGGACACCTTCTGATCCGCGAGGTTCTGGAGGATGGAGGCCTGTTTGGCCGGATCGGCCGCGGTCGGCGCCTGCCAGAGGATCTCGATGTCACAGTTCTCCTTGGCGGCGAGGTCCTTGGCCGTCGCCTCCGCGGCGGTCTTCCCGTAATTGAAGACCTCGTTGGTCAGCGTCTTGGGGATGAGGGCAAACCGGTACTTCTTCTTCCCCGACGCCGAGGGGCCCGGGTCGCAGCCCGTCGTCGCCAGCACCACGAGGACGAGGGCGCCCACGAATCGCATCATCTTGCTCTCCTCAACCAGCCGGAAAACACGTTCTTGTGGCGGAGCATGTCCAGGCCCACCGCCAGGATGATCGCAGATCCATACGCAATTTCAATGCGATCCGCCTCCACTCCCAGAAAGATCAGCAGGGTCTGCAGCTGTTGCAGCGTGATCGCCCCCAGGAGGGCCCCCAGGACGCTGCCCTCCCCGCCCGAAAAGGACACGCCCCCGATCGCGCAGGCCGCAATGATCTGGAGCTCGTAGCCCCGGCCGAGATCCACATAGCCCGAGCCGTACCGGAGGGCCAGCGAAATGCCGGCCAGGGCCGAGCAGAATCCCGCGCCCGCATAGAGGCCCGATTTGATCGCCGCCACCCGGAGTCCCGAGTACCGCGCCGCCTCCTCGTTGCCCCCCACCGCGTACACGTAGCGGCCCCAGCTGAAGCGGGCGAGGACGACGGCCGCGGCCGCCCCGACGACGATCATGGTCCAGAAGCTGTACCGGCCCAGCACGTCGAACAGCGCCGACTCCCGGGGGATGGACAGGCGCCGGTCGCTCAGCATGAAGCTCAGTCCGCGCGCGATGGAGTAGAAGCCCAGGGTCGCGATGAACGGCGGAAGTTTCCCGTAGCCCACCAGGAGGCCGTTCACCAGGCCGACGAGGGTTCCGGCCGCCAGGGTGCCCGCCACCGCGGGAACGGCCGGCCAACCGAGCCGGGTCGAGATCACCGCCAGGGTGACGGACGCGAGCCCCATCACCGACCCCGAAGAGAGGTCGACCCCGCCAGAGAGGATCACGGCGCAGGCTCCGACCGCGGCGATGCCGATGAAGGAGCTTTCCTGGAACAGGCGAAGGACGCTGTCCGAAAGGAGATACGACGATCCCGTTCTCGTGCGCGCCGCGATGTCGCAGGCGACGAGCATCGCGACCAGGACGCTCGCGGTCCCGAACTCGCGCGTCTTCCAGAAGCGAAGGCCCATCCGGGGGGCCATCGTACCGAAGTGACCTCATTTCTGCGACGCAGAAATGGGGACTCTTGTACTATACCTGTTCTTCAACAGGAGTCTTCATGCAGCTCGGGCTCCGTCTGGTCGTCTCCCTGCTGGCCCTCGTCCAGGAGCCCAAGCCCGCCCCCTTTGAGAAGGAGATCGAGGCCTTCGAGGCGAAGGACCAGGCCGCTCCCCCGCCCCGGGGCGAGATCGTCTTCGTCGGCAGCTCCAGCATCCGATTCTGGAAGTCGACCGAGGCCTTCCCCGATCTCCAGATCATCAACCGCGGCTTCGGCGGCTCCCAGATGTCCGACTCCGTCCGCTACGCCGAGCGCATCATTCTCCCGTATGCGCCGCGCATCGTCGTCGTCTTCGCCGGCGGCAACGACGTCAACGCCAAGAAGTCCCCCGAACAGGTGGCCGACGACTTCAAGGCCCTCGTCGCAAAGATCCACGGAGCCCTGCCGAAGACCAAGGTCTACTTCATTTCGCTGTTCCCCAACGTCCAACGCCGCTCCCAGAATCCGGCCTGCGCGAAGGTGAACGACCTGATCGAAGCCTTCACGAAGACCGATTCCCGCCTCGGCTACATCGATACCGCCAGCCGGATGCGCGCGGAGGACGGGGGACCTCGACCCGAGCTGCTGCGACCGGACGGTCTTCATATGAATGACGACGGCTACAAGATCTGGAATGAGATCGTTGGAGCGCTGCTGAGGAAGCCGTAGTCCACCGGGGGATTCATGATCGCCGCTCTTCTGCTCGGCTGCCTCCTGGCCCAGGACGACCCGCAGATCCAGGTCCCCGACGGCTTCGTCGTCGAGAAGATCGCCGGATCGCCGCTCGTCGAGCGCCCCATCATGGCCGGCTTCGACGACCAGGGCCGCCTCTACGTCGGCGACTCGGCCGGGGTCAACCTCAAGTTCGACGACCTCGTGAAGAGCCCTCCGCATCGCATCCTCCGCCTCGAGGACACCAAGGGCACCGGAGTCTTCGACAAGAGCGTGGTCTTCGCCGACAAGCTCACGTTCCCCATGGGCGCGCTCTGGTACCGCGGGTCCCTCTACGTCTGCGCCCCCCCCAGCGTGTGGAAGCTCACCGACACCGATGGAGACGGCGTCGCGGACAAGCGCGAGGAGATCGTCACGCGCTTCGGGTCGAACGGGAACGCCGCGGACATTCACGGCCCGTTCCTGGGCCCGGACGGATGGTTCTACTGGACCGACGGCCGCCACGGGCACCGGATCGACCAGCCCGACGGCTCGCGCTCGGAAGGCAGCGCGGCCCGGGTGTTCCGCTCCCGGCCCGACGGCACGCAGGTCGAAGTCGTCTGCGGCGGCGGCATGGACAATCCGGTCGAGATCGCGTTCACCGAGGAGGGCGAGCCCCTGGTCACCTGCGCGCTGTTCCAGGCGTCGCCGAAACGGGTCGACGTCCTCTTTCATGCGATCGAGGGCGGCGTCTTCCCGTACCACGAGTCGCTGCGCGAGTTCAAGAGGACCGGGGACCTGCTCCCGTCGGTGGTCGACCTGGGCTGGGTCGCGCCGTCGGGACTGATGCGCTACCGCGGGGAGGCGTTCGGGAAGGAGTACACCAACACCTTCTTCAGCGCCCAGTTCAACACGCATAAGGTCCAGCGGCACCTCATCGAACGGGACGGGGCAACGTTTCGTGGGCGCACCGAGGAGTTTCTGGTCTCGGCCAACCCCGATTTCCATCCGACGGACGTCCTGGAGGACGCGGATGGAAGCCTGATCGTGATCGACACCGGCGGCTGGTTCCGCATCGGCTGCCCGACCTCCCGGATCGACAAGCCGCAGATCAAGGGGGGCATCTACCGGGTGCGCCGGAAGGGGGCGCCCCGGACCGAGGATCCGTGGGGTCAGACCCTGGATTGGCGGAAGCCGCCCATCGAACGGTTCGAGGATCCCCGCTTCGCCGTCCGCGATCGCATGGTGGAGACCTACGTCGAGGCCACCGCTGCAGCGGCTGCGGAACGCCGGGCATCCGAGTGGGAGGTGCTTCTCACGCATCTGAAGGATGGCATCGCCAACCCGTCGGTGACCGTCCGCCGGAACATGGTGTGGGCCATGGCCCGCTCCTCGGGCCCGCCGGAGGACTCCTCAGCCGTCGGGATCGACGATCCGGACGCCAGCGTGCGGATTGCCGCCGTGCATGTCGCCGGCCTGAAGAAGCCCACGACCAATCCCACCCTGAAGAAGAGGCTGATCGCCCTCTTGGCCGATCCGGTCCCCGCCGTGCGGCGGGAAGCGGCGACCGCCTTGGGCCGGCTGCGGGCGAGGTCGGCCGTCCCCGCGCTGCTGGACGCCCTCCGCGCCGGCGCCGACCGCTTCCTCGAGCACGCCCTGATCTATGCGCTCATTCGGATCGACGACCGCGACGGCACCGTGGACGGCCTCAACGATCCCAATCCGAACGTCCGCCGAGCGGCGCTGATCGCGCTCGACCAGATGGACCACGGGGCGCTGACGCGCGACCAGGTCACGCCGCTGCTCGACCCCGCGAACCTGCCCCTCCAGCAGGCCGCGCTCTCGATCGTCGCCGCCCGCGGCTGGTCCGGCGAGCTGATGGGCTTGCTGAGGGAATGGCTCGCGGCCGAGCAGCCCCCCCCGGAGGCCGGGGCGATCCTGACGACCTTCGCCAAGGATCCGGGGATTCAGGACCTGCTGGCCCAGGCCCTGAGATCGCCCAAGACCTCCACCGCCACGCGCCTCGTGCTCCTGGAAACGGTCGCCCGCGCGCCTCTGGATCACCTGCCGGCGACGTGGACCGCCGAGCTGCGCTGGAGCCTCGACCATGCCGACCACCGCGTCGTCCGGCAGGCCGTCGCCGCCCTCCGGGCGGGAAGCGTCCCCGATTTCGACCCGTCCGTGCTGTCGATCGCGAAGGACCCCGCGCGCCCGGAAGACCTGCGCGTCGACGCGCTGGTCGCGGTCGCCCCGCGGCTGGCGAAGCTGGAGTCGGGTCTCTTCGGGTTCCTCCGCGAGTGCGTGGACCAGGAGAAGCCCGCCCTCCTCCGCCTCGCCGCGGCCCAAGCCCTCGGATCCGCCGCCCTCAGCAACGACCAGCTGTTCCGCCTGGCCTCGACGCTCGGCACCGTGGGCGCCCTCGAGCTGCCGCGGCTGCTCGGCGCCTATGAACACTCCGACAGCGCGAAAGTGGGCCACGAGCTGATCGCCTGGCTCGAGAAGTCGCCCGCGATCGAGTCGCTGCCCGCCGAGGCGCTGCGGCGCGCGCTCCAGAGCTACCCCGACGAGATCCGCGCCCGGGCTGCGCCGATCCTCAAACGCCTCGAGGTCGACACCGAGAAGCAGAAGGCGCGCCTCGAAGAGCTGGGTCCCCTGCTGACCGGCGGCGATCCCTCGCGCGGCAAGGACGTGTTCTTCGGCAAGAAGGTCGCCTGTTCCACCTGCCACACGATCCAGTCGCAGGGCGGGCGCGTCGGACCCGATCTGTCCAAAATCGCGTCGATCCGGACGGGCCGCGACCTCCTCGAGTCGATCGTCTTTCCCAGCGCCAGCTTCGCGCGGGGCTACGAGCCCTACCTGATCCGGACCAAGGACGGGGCGATCCTCGACGGCCTGATCGCCCGCGAGACGGCGGACGCGGTCTATCTCTTCACCGCCGACCGCACGGAAAAGCGCGTTCCAAGGGCGTCGATCGACTTGATGCAAATGGGGAAGACGTCGATCATGCCCCAGGGCCTCGACGCCCAGATCGCGCGCGACGAGCTGCGGGACCTGCTGGCGTACCTCCTGTCGCTGAAGTAGCCACCGTTGACCTTCCGGGCGGCGTATCATAAAGTGGTCAGACCACTATGAAGCGAAAAGGGAGCGTCGTCACGGGCGTCCTGGGCCGGCTCAAGCCCATCCTCACGGCGGGCACGCGCCTGCCCAGCGAGCGCGAACTCTCGCGCAAGCTCCGCGTGAGCCGCCCCTCGCTGCGCGAGGCCCTCCGCACCCTCGAGCTCATGGGCGTCGTCGACACCCGCCACGGCTCGGGCACCCATGTCGCCGACTCGGGAACCGACGTGCTCAAGAAGCCCCTCGAGTTCCTCTTCATGCTCGACCAGCCGTCGATCGCCGACCTCCACGACACCCGCAGCCTCCTCGAGATCCACCTCGCCGGCCGCGCCGCCGAGCGGCGCACCGACGCCGACCTCGCCGCCCTCGACGCCGCGCTCCGAGAGATGAAGAAGAAGCTTCCGCGGCCCACCGACGTCACCGGGCCGGACCTCCGCTTCCACCAGGCCATCGCCGCCGCCTCGCACAACCGGCTCCTCGAGCGGCTCATGAACTGCCTGCGCGACGCGATCTCGGAGATGATGAACGTCGCCTGGCCGGGCCAGCCGGACATGAACGCGTCCTACGACCTCCACGTCCGCGTCGCCTCCGCCATCCGCAAGAAGGACGTCGACGGGGCCCGCCGCGCCATGGCGCGCCACATGGAGGGCATGACGGACGAACTGCGCGGGGTGGGGCTGCTTCCGTGAACACGGTCGCGCTGCTCGTCCTGCTCGCCGCCGGCGCGGAGGCGCAGCAGGATGCGGCGCCGCCCGCCGACCCGGCGGGCCTCGAGTTCTTCGAGCAGAAGATCCGCCCGCTCCTGGTGGAGCGCTGCTATTCCTGCCACAGCGCGGGCGCGGAAAAGCTGAAAGGCAACCTGTACCTCGACACCCGCGAGGGAACCCGGAAGGGCGGCGACCAGGGCCCCTCGGTCGTCCCCGGCGATCTGGAACGCAGCCTCCTCATCAAGGCCGTCCGCTTCACCGACGCCGACCTTCAGATGCCGCCGAAAAAGAAGCTCGCGGCCGCCCAGATCGCCGACCTCGAGGCCTGGGTCCGGCGCGGCGCTCCCGATCCTCGCGCCAAGGGCGGGGCGACGCCGGCCGTCGACCCCGCGAAGGTAAACGCGCACTGGGCGTTTCGAGCGCTGAAGGAGTCCCCCCGGGGATCGGTCGATGAGTTCGTCCAGGCCGAGCTGACGAAGAAAGGCCTGCACCCCTCCCCGCCCGCCGACCGGCGCACGCTGATCCGCCGCGTCACGTACGACCTGACGGGCCTTCCGCCGACCGCGGAGGAAATCGACGCCTTCCTGGCCGACCCGGCGCCCGACGCCTATGAGCGGCTCGTCGACCGCCTGCTCGCCTCTCCCCGCTACGGAGAGCGCTGGGGCCGGCACTGGCTGGACGTCGCCCGCTACGCCGACACGAAGGGCTATGTGTACGCGGACCGCGACGAAAGCCGCTTCGCCCACGCGTGGGCGTACCGGGACTGGGTCATCCGCGCCTTCAACGAGGACCTTCCCTACGACCGCTTCCTGATGCTCCAGGTCGCGGCCGACCGGCTGTCGACCGGCGACGACCGGCGCGACCTGGCGGCGATGGGCTATCTGACCCTGGGCCCCCGCTTCCTTCAGAACATCCACGACATCATCGACGACCGCATCGATACCCTGGGCCGCGGGATGATGGGCCTGACGATCAGCTGCGCCCGCTGTCACGATCACAAGTTCGATCCGATCCCGACGCGCGACTACTATTCCCTCTACGGCGTGTTCGCGAGTTCGACCGAGCGCCTCGTGCCGGCGCAAGAGGTCGCCCGAACCCCGGAGGGCGAGGCGTTCGCGACCGAGCTGAAGAAGCGCCAGGAAGCCCTCGAGACGCTGTTCGCGAAAAAGCGCGACCAGCTCCTCGAGCGCCTCCGCTCGCAGACCCCGATGTACCTGGCGGCGGTCCCCGACATCGAGAAGCTCCATACCGAGGAGTTCTACTCGTTCATCCACGGCGACGACGTGAACCCGGTCGTCGCGCGCCGCTGGCATCTGTACCTGCTGGAGACCCGCAAGACCTTCCATCCGATCTTCGCGCCCTGGACGACCTTCCAGTCGATGCCGGAACAGGATCGCGCAGGGGCCTGGACCGCGTGGCTCGAGGCGAATCGAGAGAAGCTGAATCCCCGGGTGGCCCGGGCCTTCGCCGGCCCCGCGCCGGCGTCGATGAAGGACGTCGCGGCCCGCTACGGCACGCTCTTCAAGGACGCCCACGACCGCCGGAAGGAGCCGCCCGCCGACGAGGCCGAAGCCGCCCTCCGGGACGTGCTCCTGGGGCCCGACTCCCCGATCGCCCTTCCCAAGGGATCCATTTCGGAGCTCGAATGGTTCTTCGAGGAAGGCAGCCGCGTCGAGGTCGCCAAAGCCTTCCGGGTGATCGAGCAGTGGATCATCGACTCGAAGGGCTCCCCTCCCTATGCCGACATCCTCGAGGACAAGCCCCAGCTCTACAATCCCCGCGTCTTCCGCCGCGGCAATCCCGCGAACAAGGCCGAGGAGGTCCCCCGGCAATTCCTCGGATTCCTCTCCGGCGCCGACCGGAAGGCCTTCCAGGACGGCAGCGGCCGCCTCGAGCTGGCCCGGGCGATCGCGAGCCCCTCGAACCCGCTGACCGCCCGCGTCTGGGTCAACCGCCTGTGGCTGAACCATTTCGGCCGCGGCCTCGTCAACACGCCCAGCGACTTTGGCCTCCGCAGCGAGCCGCCCAGCCATCCCGAGCTGCTCGACTTCCTCGCCCGGCAACTGATCTCGGGGGGCTGGTCGACCAAGAAGGTCCACCGGCTGATCCTCCTCTCGGGGACCTATCGTCAGTCGAGCGACGACGTTCCCGCCTCCCGGGCCGTCGACCCCGAAAACCGCCTCCTCTGGCGCGCGAACCGCCGCCGCCTCGACTGGGAGTCCATGCGGGATTCGTTCCTGGCGGTCTCGGGGCTCCTGGATCCCGCGATCGGGGGCCGCGCCGTCCCCTTCACGAGCACCCGCAGAACGGTCTACGGCTACGTCGACCGCCTGAACATCCCCGGCGTGCTGCGGGCCTTCGACTTTGCGAGCGTCGACCAGTCGAGCCCGCAGCGGCACCAGACGACCGTTCCGCAGCAGGCGCTCTTCCTGATGAACAGCCCCTTCCTGCGCGATCAGGCCCGAGGCGCGGCCAGCCGCGCCGCCGGCGCACCCGACCGCGTGCGCGCGCTCTACCGGCTCCTTCTCGGCCGCGAGCCGACGGAGGACGAGAGGCGCCTCGGCCGGGCGTTCCTCGACAAGCCGGAGCCGCCTCCGGTCGCGTACAAGCCCGGACCCTGGCTCTACGGGGTCGGCGAGGTGGACGAGGCGACCCAGAGGGTGGCGAGCTTCACCCCGCTGCCCCACTTCACCGGCCAGGCCTGGCAGGGCGGGCCGGGGCTTCCCGACCCCGTCTTCGGCTGGGCGTTCCTCACCGCCCAGGGCGGCCACGCGGGCAACGACCTCCAGCACGCGACGATCCGCCGCTGGACCGCTCCGAGCGACGGCACGGTCACGGTGTCCGGCACGGTGGCGCACCGGACGAAGACCGGCAACGGCGTCCGCGCGAGGCTGATCTCGAGCCGCGCCGGCGAGCTGGCGATGTGGCGGCTCAAGCAGCTCGACGCGGAGATGAAGCTCAAGGGCGTCGAGGTGAAGAAGGACGACACCCTGGACTTCGTCGTCGACTTCAACGGCGAGATCACCGACGACGAGTTCGTTTGGGCTCCGGTCCTCCAGATGAAGAGCGCGTCCGCGGCGAACGCGGGCCAGCTGATCGAGTGGAACGCGGCGGCGCAGTTCGGCGGACCTCCGGCCGCCCCGGCCACGCCGCTGGAGCGCTACGCCCAGGCGCTCCTCCTGACGAACGAATTCCTATTTCTGGATTGAGTATGACGACGACCCCCGAGCGGTCCGGACCTCCGCGCCCGAGCGGCGGCGTCTCCTGGACGAGGCGCGAGCTCCTGACCCGCTGCACGCTCGGCGTGGGCGCCTTCGCCCTCGAGGACCTGATGGGCCGGGCCCTGGCGGATGAGAGCGCGCCGCTCGCGCCCCGGCGGCCTCCGTTCCCCGCCCGCGCCAAGCGAATGATCCATATCTTCCCCAACGGCGGCGCCTCGCACGTCGACACCTTCGACCCCAAGCCCGCGCTCCGGACGTACGCGGGCAAACCGCTGCCAATGGGAAACCTGAGGACCGAGAGGAAGACCGGCGCCGCGTATCCGTCGCCCTTCACGTTCGCCCGCTGCGGCCAAAGCGGCCTCGAGATCAGCGACGCCTTCCCCAAGGTCCGCCAGCTCGCGGACGATCTCTGCGTGATCCGCTCCCTTCACACCGAAGTCCCGAACCACGAGCCGTCGCTGCTCATGATGAACTGCGGCGACATCCGCTTCTCCCGGCCGAGCATGGGCGCCTGGCTGACCTACGGGCTGGGCAGCGAGAACCAGAACCTGCCGGGCTTCGTCGCGCTCTGCCCCGGCGGCTATCCGATCCAGGAGTCCCAGAACTGGCAGTCGGCCTTCCTTCCCGGCGCCTACCAGGGCACCTTCATCGACAGCCAGCACACGGAGCTGCCGCGGCTGATCGAGCACATCCGCAACGAGGGCGCCTCGACGACCGAGCAGCGCGAGCAGCTCGACCTCCTGATGGAGCTCAACCGGACGCACCAGCAGAAGCGCCCGGAGGAAGCCGCTCTCGAGGCGCGCATCCAGTCGTTCGAGCTCGCCTTCCGGATGCAGATGGAGGCGGCGGACGCGTTCGACCTCAGCAAGGAGCCGAAGTCCGTCCTGGACCTGTACGGACCGGGCACCCAGGCGAGGCAGATGCTGATGGCGCGGCGCCTGCTCGAGCGCGGCGTCCGCTTCGTCCAGGTTTGGGCCGGCGCCGGCCAGCCCTGGGACAATCACGACAAGATCCAGGAGAACGTCACGAAGCTCGCCGGCTCCAGCGACCAGCCGATCGCGGCGCTGATCCGAGACCTCCGGCAGCGCGGCATGCTGGAGGACACCTTGATCCTCTGGGCGGGGGAATTCGGCCGGACGCCGACCGCCGAACTGCCCGCGGCGACCGGCCGCGACCACAACCCCTACGGGTTCACGGTCTGGATGGCCGGAGGCGGCGCCAAGGGCGGCCTGGCCTACGGGGCGACCGACGAATTCGGGTTCAAAGCCGAGGAGAACCCCGTCCACGTCCACGACCTGCACGCGACGATCCTGCATCTCTTCGGCTTCGATCATGAGAAGTTCACCTACCGCTATGCGGGCAGGGACTTCCGCCTCACCGACGTCCACGGCAAGGTCATCCGCGACCTTCTCGCCTGATCCGCGCCCCCGGGAGGCCGGAGGGGACGGACGGGCGCCGATCCCCCGGGGTCCCCGCCCGGCTTCGGGGCACGAAGGCCCCGGTGCGGATGTCCTGTAACCCTTCCCGGCTCTTCGCTTCTGAATCCGGAAGAGGGACGAGCCGATGGACGACCTCTGCGATGCCCTGGACCGCTGGCCGATCGTGACGAGACTGATGGACCGGCTGATCGCTCTTAAGAAGGACTTTCCCCCGCTCCGCGACGTCTCCCGCCGCTGCCTGCGCGGCGCCCCCGGTTCGGACACGCTCTTCCTCGTCTACGAGCGCGACCTGACGGAGTCGCCGACCCTGGAACCCGGGGAGGAGCGGGAGGCGATCCGGCCGCGGCGGACCCAAGCGACGACGGCCGCCTCCCCGGCCTCTCTCGACGACGCTCCGGCGATCCGCCGCTCCTTCGGAGAGCACGGCCTCCTCCTCCAGATGCGGTTCGACCGGGGCGCCGCCCGTCGTGCGTTTCCGATCCTCTCCGTCTGCGACTTCGGCGACGCCCAAATCTCCCTGATGAGCCTCGAGGGCCCTCCGACGCCCCAGTTTCGGCAGCTGGAGAACGCCGTTTGGGGTATCCTCTACGACGAAGCGAAGCGCTTCGACCTCGAGAGGGACCGGGGCTGACTCCGACGACTCCAGGAGGTGCGGAATCCGATCCTGAACCGCGTCGGTTCAGACGATATTGACCTGGAGCCGGACCCGGCCCGGACCGGGGGGATCCCAGGCCCGGGGGCCCGGGGCTTTACCCATAATTATTTGGAATTGCGGCATAAAGGGGTTTCGAGCGTCGTTCTATCAGAGGTAACTATCCATGTCGACCCCTTCTGTTGCCCGGCGTGGTGCTTCGGCCGATCGATCGGAACCGCTCAACTACCGCCCCATCCTCGACGTCGTCAAGAGGATCAACAGCGAGCGCAACCTGCGACGCCTGGTCACCATGATCCTCGACACGGCGATCCAATTTTCCAACGCGACCCGGGGAACACTCGCGATCTTCAAGGAGGAGAGCTTCAACGCCGAGCTCTCCCGGCAGGCGGGGCACGGCGACATCAAGCACGGCGAGATCTCGTCCCTCGCGCCCCTTCTGAACCGCGTCCGCACGACGGGGAAGATGGTCGCCGTGGACGATCTCAGCGGCGATCCGGACCTGCGCCCCTCGGCGCTGGCTCCGGGAAGAGCCGGCCTGTCGATGCTTTGTCTGCCCCTCTGCGTCAAGTCGCGCCTGATGGGCGCCGTCTACCTCGACAACACCGAGCAGCTGGCGGCCTTTGGAGCCCGGGAGCGGGAGCTCGCCGAAATCCTGGCCGAACACGCCGCGATCGCGATCGAGAACGCCCTCCTCCACCGGAAATCCACCCAGGACCGCGTGACCGACGTCTACAACCACTCCGCGTTCGAGCAGTTCCTGGACGACGAGGTGGATCGCGCCCGGAAAGGCGGATTCAACTGCGGGCTCCTGATGATCGACGTCGACAACTTCAAGGAGATCAACGACCTGTACGGCCATGAGGTGGGCAACGACGTGCTCCGCAACGTCGCGTACACGCTCTCCTCGACGGTGCGCGGCGCCGACATCGTCGGGCGCGCCCAGGATCGGCCCAACGCGCCGGTGGTCGCCCGCTACGGGGGCGACGAGTTCGAGATCATCCTCCCCGGCGCCACCCGCGAAGGGGCCTTGTCGACGGCGAAGCGGCTGGCGACGCTCTTCCGGGGCCAGAAGTTCGAAAGCGGGGGGAAGCGGCTCAAGCTGTCGGTCTCGGTCGGGGTGGCCGTCTTCCCCGTCGACGCCCCCGACACCTCCGAACTGATCCTCCGCGCCGACGAGGCGCTCTATCAGGCGAAGCGGGCCGGCAAGGGTCGGGCGATGGCCTGGAAGGCTCCCCCTCCCCCGGGCTCCAAGCGCTCCTGAGCGGCCGATTTCCCCTACCCCCAGCGGCCCGGCAGGGTAATACAATCAGGGTATCCGCCACCATGAGGTGGGGTCCGTTCACCGGGGATAAGCCATGCTGAGTTTCTCCTCCAAAGGCGCCTGCCATTGGTGCGACGACGGGGTCTCGCGCCGGGACTTCCTGCAGGTCGGCGCTCTCGGGGCCCTCGGGCTCACCTTGCCGGGCCTCCTGCGCGCGCAGGAAACCGCCAAGGTCAAGGACGACAAGAACTGCATCCTGATCTTTAACCTCGGCGCGCCCAGCCAGCTCGATCTCTTCGACCCCAAGCCCAACGCGCCCGCCGAGATCCGGGGACCCTTCCAGGTGATCAAGACCGCCTCCCCGGACATCCAGCTCACCGAGCTCCTTCCGCTCCACGCCAAGATCGCGGACAAGTTCTCCCTCGTCCGCAGCTGTTATCACACGGCCGCGGCGGTCCACGACACCGGGCACCAGATGATGCAGACCGGCCGGCTCTTCACCGGCGGCGTCAACACGCCGCACGTCGGCAGCGCCCTCCAGTTCCTCCGCGGGTCGCGCAACGAGCTGCCGGGCCACGTGATCCTGCCGGAGCCCATGGGCCCCACCGGCGGCAACATGCCCCACGGCCAGGACGCCGGCTTCCTCGGCAAGGCCTACGACCCCTTCGAGCTGCGCGCCGATCCGTCGAAGAAGGATTTCAAGGTCCCGGACCTGCTTCCGCCCAAGGACATCGGTGAGGCGCGCCTGGACCGGCGCCGCCGCATGCGCGACGCGGTCGATCAGACCGTCAAGGACTTCGAGGGAAGCGAGAACGCGTCGCTTATGGACCAGAACTTCAAGACCGCGTTCACGCTGATGACGTCGACCCGGGCCCGGGAGGCCTTCGATCTGGCGAAGGAGCCCCAGAGCGTCCGCGACCGCTACGGCATGAGCCGCTTCGGACAGTGCTGCCTGCTGGCCCGCCGCCTCATCGAGGCCGGCGTCCGCTTCGTCACGATCAACACCTTCATCACCGTCTTCGACGAAATCACCTGGGACATTCACGGCTCCAAGCCCTTCACCTCCATCCAGGGCATGAAGGAGATCGTGGCCCCGATGTACGACCAGGGCTACAGCGCGCTGATCGAGGACCTCTCCCAGCGCGGGCTTCTGGACAAGACGATGGTCTGCAATCTCGCGGAATTCGGCCGCACGCCGCGCATCAATCCCGCGGGGGGACGCGACCACTGGCCCCAGTGCTGGACGGTCTATTTCGCCGGGGGCGGCGTGAAGGGCGGTCGCGTGGTCGGCCGGAGCGACGACATCGGCGCCTATCCGGCCGAGCGCCCGGTCAACCCTGCCGAAATCGTGGCGACGATCTACAAGTCCCTCGGCGTCGACATCGAAACGCATCTCCCGGGGCCGGCCGCGCGGCCGTACCCGGTCGTCGACTTCGGCACACAGCCGATCAAGGAGCTGTTTTAGATGCTCGCGCTGGCCGTCGCGCTCCTCTGTCAGGGGTCTCCGGACGGACCCGTGCTGCTCCCGTCCGAGTTCACCCTCTACGGCTCCGCGTCCCGCCAGACGCTGCTCGTGGAGTCTCGGCAGGGCGGCCTCCCGTCGGGCGCGCTCCGCGACGGCGTCACTTTCACGTCGAGCGATCCGGCGATCGTCCGCATCGAAGGAGGGCTCGCCGTCCCCGTGGCGAACGGGTCCGCCGTGATCTCGGCGACGTCCCCCGACGGGACGTCCACGGCGAAGGTCGTGGTCGTCGACATGGACAAGCCCTTCGACCACAGTTTCCGGAATCACGTGCAGCCCATTCTGGCGCGCTTCGGCTGCTCCAGCGGCGCCTGCCACGGCGCGGCCGCCGGCAAGAGCGGCTTCAAGCTCTCCCTCCGCGGCTACGACGACGACGGCGACTTTGCCACGATCACCCGGCATGCCCTGGGACGGCGCATCAACCTGGAGGATCCGGGCCATAGCCTGCTCCTGCTCAAGCCCACCGGCGCGGTCGCCCACAAGGGGGGCGTCCGCTTCGACCCCTCCTCGCGGGAATACGCCGCGCTTTCCGAGTGGATCGCCGCGGGCGCCCCCGGCCCCCGCAAGGAGGATCCGCGGATCGACCACATCGAGATCGTCCCGCCCCATGTGGTTCTCAAGCCCGGGGCCGAGCAGCAGATCCTCGTCCGGGCGCATTTCAGCGACGGCACGGTCCGCGACGCGACCCCCTGGGCGAAGTACACGGGCTCCGACAGCACGGTGGCCGTTCCCGACGACGAAGGCCGCGTCAAGGTCACCGGCAACGGCGAAGGGGCCATCACCGCCTGGTTTCTCAGCAAGATCGCGGTCGCCACCGTGACCGTGCCGTACGGAGATCCGATCCCCGCCGGGCTGTACCGGGCGGCTCCGCGGCGCAACTTCATCGATGAGCTGACGCTGGAGAAGCTCCAGGAGCTGCGCCTTCCTCCGTCGCCTCCCTCGGGGGATTCCGAGTTCCTGCGCCGAGCTTTCCTGGACACGATCGGGCTCCTCCCCTCGATCGCGGAAACCCGCGCGTTTCTCGCCGACCCGGCCCCGGACAAGCGGGACCGCCTGATCGACGCGCTGCTGGCGCGGCCCGAGTTCGTCGATTACTGGACCCACCGCTGGGGCGACCTGCTGCTCGTGTCGAGCAAGCGCCTCCCCGCTCCGACGATGTGGGCGTACCACGCCTGGATCCGCAACCGGGTCGCGGCCAACACCCCCTGGGACCAGTTCGCCCGGCAGGTCGTCACCGCCCGGGGCGGCACGATCGAGAACGGCGCGGGCAGCTTCTTCATCCTCCAGGAGGACCCGACGGAGATGGCCCAGACGGCCAGCCAGGCCTTCCTGGGGATGTCGATCCAATGCGCCCGCTGCCACAACCATCCGATGGAGAAGTGGACGAACGACCAGTACTATGCGTTCGCGAACCTTTTTTCCCGGGTCCGCGCCAAGAGCGGCACCCGGGCGGGGGACACGATCATCTTCACCGCCCCCGACGGCGAACTGATCCAGCCGCTGACGAACCGCCCCAGACCGCCCCAGCCTCTGGACGGGACCCCGATCTCGTTCGACGACCCGCGCGACCGCCGCGAAGCCCTCGCGGACTGGCTCACGAGCCCGGAGAACCCCTACTTCTCCCGCGCGATCGTCAACCGCGTCTGGGCCAATTTCCTCGGCCGAGGCCTCGTCGAGGCCGTCGACGACATGCGCAAGACGAACCCGGCGTCGAACGAGAAGCTCCTGACGGCGCTGGCGGACCACCTCGCCCAGCAGAAATTCGATCTGAAGGCGCTGATGCGGACGATCCTGCAATCCCAGACCTATCAGCGAAGCAGCCAGGCGCTGCCCGGCAACGCCGCCGAGAAGCGCTTCTACTCGCACTACTATCCGCGCCGCATGATGGCCGAGGTCGCGCTGGACGCCCTTAGCCAGGTCACCGGCGCCCCCACCGAATTCAAGCAGGCGGCGGAGCGTGGCCCCGGCAACTTCGCCTATCCCGTGGGCTGGCGCGCCCTGCAGCTGCCCGACACCAACATCGACTCGTACTTCCTGAAGTCGTTCGGACGCCCGGACCGCATCATCACCTGCGAATGCGAGCGGACGGCGGCACCGAGCATGTCCCAGGCCCTGCACATCGCCAACGGCGACACGCTCAACCAGAAGCTCAAGGCCAAGGGCAACCGCATCGAGACGCTGCTCGCCGCGAAGACCGACGACGCGACGATCGTCGACGAGGCGACCCTCGCGGCGCTCTGCCGGCGGGCGTCGGCGGACGAGCAGTCGAAGCTGACCGCGATCCTGGCCGAGGCCAAGGGCGAGGCGCACCGGGAGGCGGTCGAGGACCTCTACTGGGGCATCCTGAGCAGCAAGGAATTCCTCTTCAACCACTGAACGCGGCCCTCGAGGCACGGACAACATCGGAAAGACGCTGATGACCATCGGACCCAATCGCGTCCTAGGCGCCTGGAGCCTCCTGCTCCTGCTGGGCTGGGGCCTGCGGCCGGACGCCGCGGCGCAGGACCGGAACGCGGAGCCGACCTATTCCCAGGTCGCCGAGATCCTCGGCAAGAACTGTACCGGCTGCCACAACCCGAAGGACCTGAAGGGCGAGCTGAACCTCGAGTCCTACGGGGGACTCCAGAAGGGCGGCGAGACGGGTCCCGCGGTCGTGGCCGGAAAGCCGGCCGACAGCCTGCTCCTGGGGCTCGTCCAGCAGAAGACCAAGCCCTTCATGCCCCCTCCGAAGAAGGGGAAAAAGCTGAGCGATGCGGAGATCGAGGTGCTCCGGGCCTGGATCGCCGCGGGCGCCCGGGGACCGCAGCCGGGCGAGGTCCTGGCGAAGGGGGCAACGGTCCCCAAGATCGCTCCCAAGGTCGCGCCCCGACAGGCCATCCAGGCGATCGCGGTCGACCCGAAGTCCAAACTCCTGGCCCTGGCCCGGCTGGGAGACGTCGAGCTGCGCTCCGTGGAGACCCGGGCGGTGCTGCGGACCCTGAAGGGCCACTCCGGCCCCGTGAACGGGGTCGCCTTCTCCGCCGACGGCGCCCTGCTCGCGGCCGCGGGCGGGGAGCCCGGCGTCGCCGGGGAAGTCCGACTCTGGAACGTCGCCGACGGCGCGCTGATCAAGACGTTCCGCGGCCACGAGGACGCGATCTACGCGATCGCCCTCGCTCCGGACGGCCGATTCTTCGCCACGGGGAGCTACGATCACGGGATCCTGCTCTGGGACAAGGATCAGGACCGTCCCGTCCGCCAGTTCCAGGGCCATAACGAGTCGGTGATGAGCCTGGCGTTCCGCCCCGACGGGAAGATCCTCGCCAGCGCGAGCGCCGACCGCACCGTGAAACTCTGGGAGGTCGCCACCGGAGAGCGCCGCGAGACTCTCGGAGAGTCCACGAAGGCTCTGAACTCGGTGGTCTTCAGCCCCGACGGCACGCTGGTCGCCGCCGGCGGAGTCGACAACCGCATCCGGCTCTGGACGGTGAGCGCCGACGCGAAGGAAGGCACCAATCCCCTCCGCAGCTCGTCGTTCGCGCACGAAGGCGCGATTCTGAAGCTCGCCTGGTCGGCGGACGGGAAGACGATCGTGTCGTCGGCGGACGACCGCAGCGTCAAGCTCTGGAACGCGTCCGACATGTCCCCCAAGCGCGTCCTGGAAACGCAGCCCGACTGGCCCACCGCGCTCGCCTTCGCCCAGGACGGCAAGCTGGTGGCGGTCGGCCGCCTCGACGGCAGCTTCCAGCTTTATGACGCGACGACGGGCCAGCCGGCGGCGGTGCCCAAGCCCGAGCTCGCAGCCCTGGAGCCCCGCGGCATCCAGCGCGGCGGCACGAACGTCTTCAGACTGATCGGCAAGAACACGGCGGGCGACCTGAAGTCGACCGACGCGGCCGTCCGCATCCGGCGCCTGGACGACGCCCGGGTCGAGATCGGGGTGCCCGCCGACCGCGCCCCGGGCGAGCTGGAGTTCTGGCTGAGCGGTCCCGGCGGCGAATCGGCCCGGGTGAAGCTGCAGGTCGACACCCTCCCCCAAGTCCCGAAAACCGACGGGACGGTCACGACGGCCGCCCTGCCCGCCAGCTTCTGGGGCGTGCTGAATGCCCGGGGCGCCTCCGACACCTTCGGATTCGACGGGACGAAGGGGCAGAAGATCATCGTCGACGCCGCCGCGAAGCGGATCGGGTCCAAGGCCGACCTGACGCTCACCCTCACGGACGCGGCGGGACGGCTGGTGGCGAGCAACATCGATTTCGAGGGCGAGAGCGACCCGCTCATCATCGCCACGTTGCCTGCCGACGGGCGCTATCTCTTGAGTGTCGCCGATCTCCAGCTCGGCGCATCCCCGGACCATTACTATCGCCTGTCGGTGGGAGACCTGCCGGTCGTGACGGGCGCCTGGCCGCTGGCCATCCCGGCGAACGCGGAGTCGGAGCTTCACCTGATCGGTGCGAATCTGCCGGCGACGGCGACGGTGAAGGTGAAGGCCGGTCCGGACGGGGAAGTCCTGGTGCCCGCCGACCCCGTTCGCTACCGGGTCCGACGGGAGATCAAGGTCCTGGTCTCCTCCCTGCCGGAGATCACGGAGGCGGAGGACAACGATACTCCGGCGACCGCGCAGACGATGCCCGCCCCGGGCGGCGCGAACGGCCGCTTCGGCGTGCCGGGCGACGTCGACCACTACCGGTTCAGCTCGAAGGCCGGGAGGGTCTGGGTGATCGAGACCCAGGCGGCGCAGCGCGGCTCGCCGGCCGACACGAGGATCGACGTGCTGCACCCCGACGGCCGCCCCGTCGAGCGGGTGCTCCTGCGCGCGGTGCGGGACTCCTACCTCACCTTCCGGCCCATCGACGCCGTCCAGGGCGGCGGCCGGTTCTGGCACTGGCAGGAGATGGACCTGGGGCAGTATCTCTACATGCAGGGCGAGGTCGTGAAGCTTTTTCTCGCGCCGCAGGGTCCGGACTCCGAATGGAAATTCTTCACCCAGGGAGGCAAGCGGCGGGGCTATTTCGACACGAGCGCCACCGCGCACCCGCTCGACTCCCCGGCCTACATCGTCGAGGCCCATCCCCCGGGAACGGTGCTTCCGCCCAACGGGCTTCCCGTGTTCCCGATCGCGTACTCCAACGACGACGACGCGGATCGCAAGCTCGGTACGGACTCCAAGCTGATCTTCACGGCGCCGGCGGACGGCGACTACGTCGTGCGCGTCCGGGACACCCGGGGCGCCGGCGGGGAGCGGCATGTCTACCGGCTGATCGTCCGCGACGCCGTTCCGGATTTCCGGGTGACCCTCGAAGGCGCGAATCCGACCGTCCCGATCGGCAGCGGGACGAGCTTCACGGCGAAGGTGGACCGCATCGACGGCTACGAAGGACCCGTGAGGGTCGACATCGGGGGGCTTCCGGAGGGCTTCACCGCGTCGACGCCGCTCGTGATCGAAGCGGGGCATCTCGAAGCCAAAGGGACGCTCTTCGCGTCGGCGGACTGCACCACGCCGACGCCGGAACAGCGCGAGCGGGTGAAGATCGTCGCGCGGGCGGCGCCTCAGGGGCGACCGATCGAGCGCGAGGTGAAGGGCTTCGGGGCGCTGGCGGCGGCGGCCCCTCCCAGGACGCTCGTCTGGCTGGAGCCCGATCTGGAGACCTCGGGGGACGCGGCCTCGGCGGACCCGCGGAAGGCCAAGGCGGAGGGCTCGGCGACCGGAAACGACCGGGCGATCACGGTGAAGCCGGGGGGCCGGGTGTCGGCCCTGCTGAAGATCCGGCGGACGGGGCACAACGAGCGGGTGACGTTCGACCTGGACAACCTGCCGTACGGGGTGATCGTGGACGACATCGGCCTGAGCGGGATCCTCATCCCGGAAGGCGCGAGCGAGCGCCGGATCTTCCTGCTCTGCGCGGCGTGGACGCCCGCGGCGGAGCGTCCCGGCTACGCGCGGGTGCGGGAGGGGCCGAATCCGACGTCGGCGCCGGTGCTGATCCGGGTCCCCCGCCGATAGGTCGCCACGACATCGCCTCCCGGCAGAACAATTTTTCACGATTTCTGACACCCGCACCCCTTGGGCAGCATCAAGTACATGGAACAGGAGCGGCGTCGGGGGCCGGGCCGCTCGCGACCGGGCTTCGGAGGGATCGCATGCGGCTTCCTCGTCGACGCCTTCGTCCCCTGCGCCGCCCGGGACGGCCGCCTCACCCGGCGCCCTCGGGCCCCCATCCCCGCCACGACACCCCGACGGACCTCGAGATGCTCTCCGTGCGGGAGGACCTCCGCCCCCCGTCGACGCCCCAGCAGCGGTCGCAGGAGTCCACCGTGGAGATGGTCTCGGTCCGGGAGGAGCTCGCCCTCCCGCCGGTCGGGAGCGCCGATGCGCTCCGGGTGGAGCCCGCCCCGCCCCCGAGGATGGAGTTCAGTTGCGCCTGCGGCGCCCGTCTCATCGCGACCGCGGCCATCTACGACAAGCACTCCCGCTGCGCGATGTGCCAGACCGTCATGCTCCTCAGCCTGGTCTACGACGGCGACCGGCGCAGCTTCGAGATCGTCCCCTTCCGGGTCCATCCCGAGTCGGGGGCTTAGCGCCGGAGGGTGAAGTTCTTTCATCCCCAGCCGCGTACTCCTATATAGAGCGGGGTCGTAGTTCCAGGGGCCACGGGCCGATGCGTCTTACTCTGTCCGCCATCGCCGTCCTCCTTCTCGGAACGGCATCCCAGGCGCAGCAGCAGGCCGCCCCCCCCCTGTCCGCGGACCAGATCGACTTCTTTGAGAAGAAGATCCGCCCCATCTTCGTCGAGCGCTGCTACAAGTGCCACAGCATCCAGGCGGATAAGGTCAAGGGCGGCCTCCTCCTCGACACCCGCGAAGGACTCCTGAAGGGCGGGGATTCCGGCCCGGCCATCGTCCCCGGCGATCCCGAGAAGAGCATCCTGATCAAGGCGATCCGCCAGACCGACGAACTTCGAATGCCGGTGAAGGAGAAGCTCCCGGACGATCAGATCGCCGACTTCGTCGTCTGGATCCGGATGGGCGCCCCCGACCCGCGCCTGGCCCCGGCCGCCACGAAAGCCTCCTCCGCGGCCCCCAGCCTGGCCGAGGCCCGCAAGTTCTGGTCCTTCCGGCCGCCCCGCGAGACGATGCCGCCGATCGTGCGCTCGCCCTGGTGCCGCACCCCGATCGACCACTTCATCCTGGCGAAACTCGAGGAGAAGAGGATGAAGCCCGCGCCGGAGGCCGATCCCCGGACGCTCCTGCGGCGCGTCACGATCGACCTCACGGGCCTGCCGCCCAGCGCCGAGGAGAGCGCCGCCTTCCTCGCGGACTCCTCCCCCGACGCCTATGAGAAGGTCGTCGATCGGCTGCTCGCGTCTCCGCGCTACGGCGAGCGCTGGGGCCGGCACTGGCTCGACATCGCCCGCTATGCCGACACCAAGGAGTGGGTCGTCGACGAGGAGCGCCGCCTCCCCTATCCCTACACCTACCGCGACTGGGTGATCAAGGCGTTCAACAGCGACCTGCCCTACGACCGGTTCCTGATGCTGCAGATCGCGGCCGACCGGCTCCAGGCGGGCGACGACCGGACGGATCTGGCGGCCCTCGGATTCCTCACCGTCGGCCGCTCCTTCCTCAACCGGCAGCCCGACATCATCGACGACCGCATCGACGTGATCTCGCGCGGCGTTCTCGGCCTGACCGTGACCTGTGCCCGCTGCCACGACCACAAATACGACCCGATCCCGACGAAGGACTACTATTCGCTCTACGGCATCCTGGCCAGTTCCGCGGCGCCCAAGGAGATGCCCCTCCTGGCGGCGCCCAAGATGTCTCCCGAGTACGCGGCGTACCTGAAGGAGCTGGGCGCCCGCGAGGCGGAAGTCTCCAAATTCAAGGAGACGCGCCGGGTGGAGATCAGCGCGACGTTCCGCTCGGCCTCGCAGATCGCCGCCTATCTCCTGGCCGCGCAGGAGAGCAAGGGCAAGCCCGACGACGAGGCCAAGGCGGCGGGCCTGAACGCGGCGATTTTCCGGCGCTGGGTCGAGTGGCTGAAGACGAATCCTCCCGAGCTGGCCGCCTGGCGGGTCGTCGCCTCCCGCCCCATCGAGGAACTCTGGACCGCCCTGATCGGCGCGCCCGCCCCCATCGCCCAGGCCTTCGCCGAGGCCCCCGGCTCGCTCCGCGAAGCCGCCGAGCGCTACGGCCGCGCCTTCCTCGAGGAACCCTTCCAGTCGCTCGTCACCTCCCCCGAGTTCCCGTCGAACGTCCCGATCGCCGACATCGACACCTTCCTCACCGGCGACGACCGGGGGAAGCTGAAACAGCTCCGGCGGAAGATCGAGGAGTTGCACCATCACCCCGGCGCGCCCGCCCGGGCGATGACGCTGGAGGAATCGGCGACGCCGCACAATCCGCGGGTCTTCATCCGTGGCAACCCGGGCACGCCCGGCGATGAAGTCCCCCGGCAATTCCTCGCGATCCTCTCGCCGGACGACCGGCAGGCCTACAAGGACGGCGGACGCCTCGAGCTGGCCCGGGAGATCGCCAGCGCGCAGAATCCGCTGACGGCCCGCGTCTTCGTCAACCGCGTCTGGGCCCAGCACTTCGGCGCCGGACTGGTCCGCACGCCCAGCAACTTCGGCGTCCGCGGCGACCTGCCCACCCATCCCGAGCTCCTGGACTGGCTGGCCCGCGCCTTCGTCACCGAAGGCTGGTCGGTCAAGAAGCTGCACCGCCTCATCCTGCTCTCCAGCGTCTACCGGCAGTCGACGTCGGACCAGCCCGAGAACCGCCGGGAGGATCCGCTCAACCTGCTCCTCTGGCGGCAGAACCGCCGCCGGCTCGACCTGGAGTCGATGCGCGACTCGATCCTCGCCGTCGCCGGGACCCTCGACCCGGCGATGGGCGGCCGTTCCGTGGAGATCACGACCGCGCCCTTCTCCACGCGGCGGACGGTCTACGGCTATATCGACCGCCTGAACCTGGCGAATCTCTACAAGACCTTCGACTTCGCGGTTCCCGACATGCACAGCCCCGGCCGCTTCGTGACGACGATCCCGCAGCAGGCGCTCTTCATGATGAACAGCCCGTTCATCATGGAGCAGGCCGGCAAGGTGGCGGACCTGTCCGAGATCCAGCGCGAGGAGCTTCCCGAGCGCCGGATCCAGGCGATCTACCGCCGGATCTACGGCCGAGAGGCCTCGCCGAAGGAGCTCGCCCTGGGGGTCTCGTACATCGCCCACGCGACCCCGGCTCCTTCCGTCTCCCGGGCGCCGATCTGGCAGTACGGCTACGGGACCGGCGCCTCGGACTTCCATCCGCTGCCCCATTTCGGCGCTCAGGGGTGGATGGGAAGCGCCAAGCAGCTTCCCGATCCGACCACGGGCTGGTGCCTCCTGACCGCGACCGGCGGCCACGCGGGCAACGACGTCGCCCACGGCGTCATCCGCCGCTGGACCGCCCCGCAGGCCGGGACGATCTCGATCTCCGGCACGATCGGCCACCATTCGACGGCCGGGGACGGGGTCCACGGCCGCATCGTCTCGAGCCGGCAGGGCGAGCTCGCGGGCTGGCAGGTCGTGCGCCTCGAGGCCGAGACGAAGATTACCGGGCTCCCCGTCGAAGCGGGCGAGACGATCGACTTCATCGTCGACTGCCGCGCCGACGTCACCAGCGACTCCTTCAGCTGGGCCCCGTTGATCCGGATGGGCGAGCAGGAGTGGAACGCGCAGTCGGGCTTCGGCGGCCCGGCC
>Ga0209579_10000661_pt1 | contig 32148 bp, 33 predicted proteins | sample Coa_R1_2_FD_187152 | JGI IMG/M metagenome (GOLD analysis project Ga0209579, IMG submission 187152) | Surface soil microbial communities from Centralia Pennsylvania, which are recovering from an underground coalmine fire - Coalmine... | ecosystem: Environmental > Terrestrial > Soil >... | reverse complement strand
GCGCGGACAGTGTCGTGGAGGAAGTGGCGGTGCCCATGCCAGAGCAGAGGACCTGCGGCGCCGGCGGTCCCTGCGGGGCGCCTGTGGGAGTTACGCGGTAAGAGGCGAGGAGGGTATCGCCGGGCTGCGGCGCCGAAGCCGCCAGGAACTGAAGGGAGTTGCCGGACAAGTTGTAATCCAGGCCGGGTTTCTGCAGCACGCCGTTACGGTAGAGGGCCAGGCTGGAGGGAGGCGTGGGAACGGCGCTGACCGTAAAGGAGAGATTCACGCCATTCGTAGTGCCGGCGGGGACTTCGCCATCCGTGAAGTTGGGGCTGGGGGGGCTTGAGCTGCCGCTGCCGCAAGATCCGGACGAGCCATCCACATGCACGCAATCAGAGACGTTGCCGGAGATGGCATCCAGCGCGCCACTCGAATCGATGAAGGCCACGCGCCCGGTGGCCCACGCAGCGCCTTCCACGGGGCGCGCAGCGAGATCGGCTAGCAGACCGATCACGCCCGACTCCGGTATAGGGGAGCTGCCACCGATCAGCGAGGACGGCGCGGCGGGCGACATCATCACTGCCTGGATGCGCAGGGGCTTGGTGCTCGGCGGTACGGCCCAGGTTTCGGTGAACTGGTCGTCGCCGGCGCTGGTGAACATCACGGTGTAGTATCCGGCGGGCGTCGCGTTGGTGGTCGGCACCAGTTGCACGTACAGATTGCCGGCGTTGATGTTCACGGTAATGTGTTGTGTGGCGATCTGAGAGGTGTCGCCGGCCACGAAGGGCGTCCAGGTAATGACGGCAAATCCGTTGTAGGTGGTGCCGTCGGCGTTATAGATCACGTCTTGAATGGTGGTCAGGATGGGGGCGGCCGGCAGCGAAACCGCCAGACACAATGCCATAAAGGCGCACATCGGTTTAGGGGAAGACATGGAACCTCCGGGAAAAAATCCCGGGCTCAGGACGAGCCCGCTAAACTACCGCCTTCAGTTTAACGGGCGGGACCGACGCGGCAGCCCCGGCCATCATCGAGCCTGCGCGCCAAGTTATACTCAACGCTGGCCTTGTGGAATCCACAAGACAAAATCCTGACTTGTGACCGGAGAAATATGAATAAGCCAAACCGGCGTGCATTCATCCGCGGCGGCGCCCTGGCGGCAACCGCGGGCGGGGCCGCGAAAGCGCAAACCGGCCCTCAAAAGAAGGTCCATTACAGAGGTGAGAAACCTAAGGAAACGCCGCTGTTCAATGGCGCGGTCTCATACGGCAACCTGCTGTTCATCGCGGGAAAGGGAGCGCATTTTCCAGGCGATATTAAGGCGCATACCGCCCACGTGCTGGACGAAATACAGAAGGAGTTGGAAAATGCCGGATCGTCCATGGACAAGGTCTTGAAGTGCAGCGTCTTTCTGGACGATTTGAGAGATTACAAGGGCATGAACGAGGTGTTCCATGGCCGCTTCGGCGAGAATCCGCCGGTGCGCACCACCATTGCGGCGGCGGGAGGAATTCCGGGCGGTTCGCTGGTGGAGATGGATGTGATCGCGTATATCTGACGCGCCAAGCCGGCGATTATGCTGCCCTATCGGCTCGTCTATCACGACGGTTACGATCTGCGGTTGGGAGACCACGTGTTCCCATCCCAGAAATACCGCTACATTCACGACCACCTGCTGCGCGAGCGGTTCGCCTGCGCCGAAGATTTCGTGCGCCCGGAGCCGGCCAGCGATGCAGACATTCTGGCCGTGCACGACGCGGGGTGGGTACACCGGCTGAAAACCGGCACGCTGAGCTATCAGGAACTGATGCAACTGGAGGTCCCCTACAGCCATGCGCTGGTGGAGGCGTTCTGGCTGGCGGCCGGCGGCACCATTCTGGCAGCGCGCCTTGCGCTGGAGCAGGGCATCGGGTTCAACGTGGGCGGCGGATTCCATCACGCTTTTCCGGGACACGGTGAGGGCTTTTGCGCTATCAACGACATTGCAGTAGGCATTCGACGGCTGCAGTTCGACCAGCGCATCCGGCGCGCCATGGTGGTGGATTGCGACGTGCATGACGGTAACGGGACGGCGGGAGTTTTCGCGGACGACGAGTCGGTGTTCACGCTCTCTATTCACCAGTTCAACAACTATCCGACCGAGAAGCCGCCTTCCAGCCTGGATATTCACCTGCCGGACGGCGTGGGCGACGAGGAGTATCTGCACCGGCTGGGCAACGGATATCGCACGGCGCTGGGTATCTTTCATCCGGAGCTGCTGGTCTACGTGGCCGGCGCGGACCCCTATTGCGAGGATCAACTGGGAGGGTTGTCGCTCACCCTGCAAGGCCTGAAGGAGCGCGACCGGCTGGTGATCTGGACGGCGCTGCACGGCCATATCCCAGTGGCGATCGTGCTGGCGGGCGGCTACGCGGTGAATGTGCAGGACACCGTCACGATTCATTCCAACACCGCGCACGTGGCCAAAGAGGTTTTGGAGAAAACGGGTTGGGAGACGGCGGCCTAACCCCGGCTCCCGGCTGTTCTACAACAACGGCCCCTCCACCGTGTACCACGCGCCGGCGCTTTCGGCGGTCCAGCTACAGGCCGGCACGGGCGCCAGCCAGTCCATACCGCCGTCGCCGCCGATAGGAGCGCCGGGGGGCGCATCAGGCGCCGGCATGGGCCGGGCCGGATCGGCGGGACGATCCAGGAAGCGCTGGATGTCGCCCGCTAACAGCGCGCGCTGGGCCTGCTCCGGCTCGCTGGTGGTAACTTCAGACTTCAGCCGCGCGGCGAGCTTCGACAGCTTCAGCGCGCCGATGGCGCGCACCTGCGCATTGGGAGCGCCGGTGGCCAGCCACATCACGCGATCGACGAGCACGCGCTCCTCGGCGCGGCGGACCTCGGCCTCGTAGGGTGTTGCGGCGGGCGCATCGAAGGTGGCTTTGGTCAGTCGATCGATCACTTCTTCGAGCGAAGGGAGGGCTGGATCGACGGCGTGCTGCGCGACCATGCGGGCGGAGCGGTCCAGTTGCAAAACAAAGCCAATGGTGACATCCGCCGCGACGCCGGCGGGGCTGAGCGGATCGAAGGCGTCACCCGTGGCGCGCGGAAACAGCTCGCGGTGGCGGCTAAAGCCCGGCGGGCGCGGCGGGATGGCATCCAACACCTGCTTGGGCACGGTCAGCTCGGCGGGCTTCAGAGTATTGGCCAGCGCTTCGAGCGCCTTGCGCTGATTAGCGGCGGGCTCCCACTTCACGGGCGTACGGCCGTCGCCGCGCATGCCGTAGATGAAGTCCTGTCCGCCGATGCTGGACGCAGCGGACTCCACCGAGTAACGGTGGTACATGAAGATGGGCACCAGGGGCTCTTCGATGGTGGCCATGGGCGCGCCGGCGCGGATGGTGTGCTCACCCAGCCGGTTGAGAGCCGCGCGGCGGATCTTCATGATGCGATTCAACTCGTCGGCCTGGTTCACACCGTTCGACCACTGGTCCACGCGCGGATGAACGTCGGTGTCCTGGTTGGTGAAGTAGCGCAGGTCCTTGTTCCAGGCGTCTTCCAGGATGTGGGCGAGCGCCGCGGATTCGTCACCGGCGGGAAGCTGGCGATAGCCGTAGTTGATGGCCACCTTGTCCCACTCGCCGATGCGCGCCGGATACGCCTGAGACAGGTCGATGGAGCCATCTTCCAACAGCTTTTCCTGCGGATGCGGATAATCCATCACGGAGATCCATCCCTGGGTGCTGTCGTAATAATTGTGGCCGAGACCCAGGGTGTGACCGACTTCGTGCGCCGCCAGTTGCCGGATGCGCGCCAGCGCCGTGCGATAAAGAATGTCCGGCTTTTCGCCGCCTTTGGTGTAGGGCGACAGCAGGCCTTCAAAGATCAGGTAATCCTGGCGGTCGCGCAGCGAGCCGAGCGTCACGGTGCCTTTGATGATTTCACCCGTGCGCGGATCGTTCACGGAGCCGCCGAAGCTCCAGCCGCGGGTGGAACGGTGCACCCAGTTGATCATGTTGTAGCGGATGTCCATGGGATCGGCGCCATCCGGCAGCACGGCTACCTTGAACGCGTTGCGGAAGCCGGCGGCTTCGAAAGCCTGGTTCCACCAGCTCGCGCCTTCCAGGAGGGCCTGGCGCACGTCTTCCGGGGCGCCCGGATCCACCCAATATTCGATGGGCTTGACGGGATCGCTGATCTCCGCTGAGGGATCCTTCTTCTCCAGCCGGTGGCGGTGAAGGAACCGGCGCACCATGGGTTCGCCGATGGGCACGCTGTAGTCCACGAAGTTGAGACCGCCGTAGCCCGCGCGGGGGTCGTCGTAGCGCGGCTGGTAATGATTATCGGGCAGTTCGACCAGCGAGTAATGTTCGCGCAGGGTGACGGCGTCGGCGGTGGGAGTGACGCTGCCGACGGTGCCGGAAAACAATCCGCCGCCGAAACCACGTCCGCCGCGCGCGGGGGCGGCGCCGGGAGCGGGCACCTGGATAGGGGGCGGACCTTGCGTGGGGATGAAGCCTCCGCCGCGAGGGCCGGTGGATTCGCTGGTGAAGGTCACGGTCACTTCGATTTCGGTGTTCTTGGGGAAGGCCTTGGTGCGTGGCAGGTAGAACGCGCTGCGGGTCTTGTCGATCTTATACGCGCCGCCGGTGGATGGGAGGACGTTGCCCCCGCCGGCTCCGTCGCGCAGGAGGAAATCAGTAGCGTCCACCAGCACGCGGCCATTGGTTTCGCCACCGACCGTGAACCCCCACAGGATGGATTTCGCGAACGAATCCTCCACAGAGCGCCGTTCGGCCGGATTGGCGCTAGAGGAGCGGAACGAGACGTTCCCTTGCACCAGCAGGACCTTGGGACCTACGCGCTCGAACCGGACCACCTTGCCGCTGTCCTCCAGTCCGCGGTCGAGACCGATGTCGTTCGATCCCAGCCCGGCGGCGATACCCGTGGCGTAAAGGAAGTCGTCATTCCAGCGCGAGATCTCCAGCCACAGGCTGCCCGTGCGCTCGTCCCAATAGAGCGGGAAGTAGCCATCCAGCTTGCGCATGGACGCTGTTTTTTCTTCGATGGGGGGCATGCGTTCGGGGGGCTGGCTACGGCCGCCGGGTGGTTGCGCGCAAAGCGGGGCCAGGGAGAGCGCGAACGACGCGACGGCGGCAAATGAATAGAGACTTTTGGGCATCCGGGAAATCCTCAGCGTTCATTGTATAGCGTGCGGGACGACCGGAAACCTTCAGCTTGGGTGTGCGACACACAAGCGGCGACAGCGCAGGACAGGCGATAGAACCATCGGCGCGGCGCGTCCGTCAACGCGCGAACAGGTAGGTATTCAGAAAGTCGTTGCGGAACTTTCCCTTCGGGTCGTACTTCGCGGCCAGTTCGACGAACTCCCCCAGCCTTTCATACTTCGACCGGCACTCGGCCGGCGGCAGGGCAAACAGCTTGCCCCAGTGAGGGCGGGGTTGGAACGGCGAAAGTTCCTTTTCAATGACGGGCAGCAGTCGCCTGACCGCGGGCCAGTCCGGCTTCCAGGTGAAGTGGATCGTTACGCTCGGCCGGCGGTAGCAGGTGCTCATCCACAGATCGTCGGCTGCAATGGTGCGGATTTCCGAGATCAGCAGGTGAGGCGTCACCTGGTCGCGCAGGCGCTCCACCGCCAGGATCGCGTCGACGGCGTTGCGCCGGGGAACGAAGTATTCCGACTGGAGTTCTTTCCCCGCACTGGGAGTGAAACCCATGCGGAAGTGCGGCAGCCGCTCGTACCAGGGACCGGGCACTCCCATCTGCGCGGTGCAGTTCTCAGCGGAAAGCTCGGCAATCGGGTGAAGGTTCCGGGATGCGAGCTTCGCGCCGAAGAACTCCTTAGGGGCCGCGAATTCCTGCCCGTCCCCGACGCGACTCTTGATCCAGACCTCATTGATGCCCTGATTCTGCCAATCGGTGAACAGGCTGACGCTATAGCCACTCGACTGGATTTCATCGAAATGATCCTTCACTTGAGCGAGGGGCATTCGCTGGTACACGTACTGCCGCACCGCGTAAGTCGGCTGCAGATCGAGGGTGATCCGGGTGATGACGCCGAGAGCGCCCAGCCCGACGACGGTTCCCCGGAACACTTCGCCGCCGGCCTTGCGCGAGAGCTTCACCACGTCGCCCTCCGCTGTGACGATTTCGAGAGCGGCGACGGCAGTGGCGAGGTTGCCGTTCTTCTCGCCAGAGCCGTGCGTCGCGGTGCTGCAAGCTCCGGCGATGGAGATGTGGGGGAGCGAAGCCAGGTTGTGCAGCGCGAAGCCCTTGCTGTCAAGATATGAGCACAGCTGCCCATAGGTGACGCCTGCATCGACGGTTACCGTCCGGGCGACCGGGTCAAGCGCCACCACCTCGTGCATCGGTTTAAGCGACAACAGGTTGTAACGGCTGTCCGCGATGGAGTTGAAGCAGTGGCGGGTACCGAGCACCTTCAATTTGTTGTGTGACCGGAGAGCGGACTGGATCTGCTCGATTGAGGCGGCTTCCGTAAGGCGGTCCGTGCTGTACGAGAGGTTGCCGGCCCAGTTGGTCAGCTTTTGCTTCACCGTCGATGCGGAAAGACGCGCCATGGCGCGGCTCGCGACGGCGGCCGAGAGCAGGTTGAGGAACGTTCGTTTATGCATGGCCGTTTTCGCTTAGGGGTGATATCAAATCCATCGAGCTCGCGGCCCTGCACAAGCAGAGGCGAGTCATTTCCAAGGGCTACTCAGTAAACGTGGATGGACTCGATGTGCCGCACATCCCCCAGGGTGGGCTGGTCGTGTTCGAAGCGCGCGCGGCGGCCGCCGAACTGTTCCTCGCTGAACACCTCGACTCCGCGCACCCTGCCGAAGAATCGCATGGACCGGAACCGCTCGCTCAATTCGCCGGGCAGACGGCGCACTTCTTCCCCTGCGTGCACGCAGAAGGACCGCCCGCGAAAACCTTCTTCGCGGTAGAAGCAAACGCCATCGCCTTCCATCCCCCACCGCTGCTCGCGCTGGTCGAAACGGCCGTAGTAGCGCTCCCAGCGGTGCTCGCGGTCCCAGTCGTCCTGGTCGCGATCATGGTCGCGATCATGGTCGCGATCATGGTCGCGCCGGTCGTCGGGGCGGACCAGATCCGCGAGGCGGTGAAACGTGAAACGTTGATTGGCTTCCCCGTTGACCTCGTAGGTATTGATCCGGACGCCATCGCGGGTTTCGCCATTGGGGATATCCAGAGTCTTGCCCAGACGGTTGGTGATCAGGGCGTTGCCGTCATTGGCGGGCATGATGCGCCACTGCTGGCTGGGACTGCCGGTGAACGGCATGCCGCGCACGGGCGTACTGTTGCGCATATCCATGGCCTCCAGGGCAGCCCCGTTCATCGCGTTACGGAAGAACCAGAATCCGGGCTCCGCGGGCATGATGTCCCATTGCTGGTTGTCGGTGTTGCGTGAGGAAAACTGGATCACGTTGGTCTGCGTGTTGCGGTCCAGGTCGATGACCTTGCCGGACCTGACGCTAGCGATTTCGTAGCGGCCCGGCCCATTGAATCCGCTTTGCCCCCACGCTGCCGCGGCCAGGAGCAGAGCCGGGGACATTCGTAGTAGTTGCTGGATCGTTTGCATATATCCTCCGTTACTTACTGAGAACCAGCATAAACCACCGCAAGGCGCGCCGCGATACACTGCGTTGGAGCTATGAACTACACGTATCAAGACATGGCGAAGATGATCGACCATTCTCTGTTGAACCCCACCCTGACAGTGGACCACCTGGAGCGCGGGATTCAACTGGCGCTCGATTATGACGTGGCCAGCGTCTGCATCATGCCTTTTTATTTGAAACGCTGCGCGGAGGCGCTGCGCGGCAGCCGGGTCAATGCCAGCACCACCATCGGGTTTCCGCACGGCGGTCACGCCACCGCGGTCAAGCTGGCGGAGGCGCGGCAGGCGCTGAACGATGGCGGCCAGGAACTGGACATCGTGGTCAACATCAGCAGGGTTCTCAGCGGCGACTGGGGTTACGTGCAGGAGGATCTCAGCGGCGTAATCGACGCGGCGCACGAGGCCGGCCAGAAGGTCAAAGTGATCTTTGAGAATTGTTACCTCAACGATGCACAGAAGATCCGGCTGTGCGAGATCTGCGGCGAGCTACGGGCCGACTGGGTGAAGACATCCACCGGCTACGGCACAGGCGGCGCGACTTTCGAGGATCTCGCTTTGATGCGGACGCATTCGCCCGCTTACGTCCAGGTAAAGGCAGCCGGCGGCGTGCGCGATCTGGATGCCCTGCTGGAGGTGCGCGCGCTGGGCGTTACGCGGGTGGGGGCGACGCGCACGGCGGCCATGCTGGACGAATGCAAGCGGCGGCTGGGGACCCTTTCCAACGTTTCGCCGAAAGCGTAGAATGCAGCTAAAGGAGGGCCTGAACGATGTTCCGTCCAGCCCTGTTGATTCTTGCGGCCGCCCTGGTGATGCATGCGGATTCCCCCGGCATCACGGTGGATTCGGGCGGGCCGTTGCTGCATCGCTCCGCGGTGGATTACCCGCGCGAGGCGCTGCGGCACAACATCGAAGGAACCGTGGTGGTGGAGGTGTCGCTCGACGGGAACGGCGAGGTGGCCGGCGTCGAGATCGTGAGCGGGCCGCCGGAACTGCGGCGCGCCGTCCTCGAAAGCGTGCCGGAGTGGCACTACTCGCCGGGAATGACCCTGCCCGCCAAAGTACAGGCGACGGTCATTTTCAAGCTCACCGGACAGCTCAGCCCGCCGCCGGAGCCGGATTTCCAGATGCCCGCGGAACCCCTGGGAACCCTGCAGCGGCTGCAGATCAACGGCCTCGACCAACCCGCCGGCGCCGCGCTGGCAGCCAGGTTGCCGATTCATGAAGGCGATCCGCTCACGCCGGAACTGGTGGAGAAGGCCCGTCAAATCGTCTCGAATTTCGATGCGCACCTGCGTTTCTCGGTAATGGCCATGCCGGCAGGCTCGGTCGTTCTGATTCGCATCCCCCCGCAGAACAACTCCGTTGCAACGGCCAGCGACTCGCCGCCACCACCGAACGGAGTGCAGCGGATCCGCGTGGGAAGCAACGTACAGGCGGCCAAGTTGGTCAGCTCCACGCAGCCCGAAATGCCGCCGCTGGCGAAACAGGCGCGCATCTCGGGAGTGGTGCGCCTGAACGTGATCATCGGACTGGATGGGCACGTCGGCAAGATCACCGTGGTCAGCGGGCACCCCTTGCTGGTTCCCCCGGCGATAGAAGCCGTGAAGACGTGGGTCTATCAGACGACGCTACTCAATGGCAAGCCGGTGGAAGTAGCTACGCAGGTTGACGTGCATATGCCGGCCGAGACGTCCGGCGCAGCTCGGTGACGGTCTGCCGCCAGACGATCAGAAGCACCGATCCAATTAGGATGAGGCCGGCGCAGAGGCCCACCCAGAGCCCGGCGGCGCCCCAGCCGTAGCGAAAGCACAGGATCGCGCCGAGCGGCAGGCCGACGAACCAATAGAACACCAGATTGCACAGCATGGGGGTGCGCGTGTTGCCCGTGCCGCGCAGCGCGCCGGCGGCCACCACCTGGCAGCCATCGAACAACTGAAAAGCAGCCGCGATCGAAAGCAAAGTGACGCTGATGCGGATTACGGCCGGGTCGTCGCTGTACAGGCCAGCGATCTGCGCGGGAATCGCCAGGAACGCCACGGCCGCCGCGCCCATGAAGGCGATGCCGCATGCCAGCGCGCTCCATCCGGCGCGGCCCGCGCCCACCGGATCGCCCGCTCCGATCAGATGGCCCACGCGCACCGCCGCGGCCGAGCTGATGCCCAGCGGCACCATGAACGTCAGGCTGGCCAGATTCAGCGCGATCTGGTGGCCGGCCAGAGATGCCGCATCCAGCCGGGCGATCAGCGCGGTGGCCAAGCCGAAGATTCCGATTTCGAGCATCACTTGCGTGGCGGCCGGCAAGCCCAGGCGCAGCAGGCGCGCCATCCGCTGCCAATCCGGCGCGAACGGAACGTGGAACAATCCCCAACGGCGGACGCGGTCATAATATAGCGCCACGGCGATCAGAGATCCCGCCATGCAGGCCCGGGCGGCGCAGGTCGCCCATGCCGATCCGTCGGTGCCCATGGCGCGGAAGCCCAAGTGGCCGTAGATCAGAACCCAATTGCCGAACAGGTTAATGACGTTCGCCGAGATCAGGGTGAACATCACCGGCTTCACTATTGCGACGCCCTGCAGGTAGCGGCGGGTGGCGAAGTACAGCAGCAGCGGCAGCGTTCCCCAATTCAGGATGCGGATGTACGCAGCGGCTTGCGGCAGGACCTGGGGGTTCACTCCGACATACGGCAGACCCGCGGCCATCAGGGCGTTGGCGGCCATCAACAGGGGCGCCAGGAGGATGCACAGGTACAACGCGCTCCACAGCGACCGGTGGCATTCTCCCAGTTGGCCCGCGCCGAACGCTTGCGACACCACGGTATCCAGACCCAGTAACAAGCATCCGCCGAAGATGGTGCAGGTGAAGAACAGGATGCTGCCCAGGCTCACGGCCCCGATGGCCACGGCACTATCCGGCAGGCGACCCACCATCATCGTGTCGATGATGCCCATGGCCATCCACCCGAGCTCGGCGATCACCAGCGGCCACGCGAGTTTCAGCAGGGGCCGCCATTCGCGCCGGACGCCGTCGAGTGCGGACATCCTACCAGCATCACACAGCCCGTGCATTTGCGGCTGTTCGCTATAATTGCCGTCAATGCTCCCAATCGAGACGCGCATCCGCGTGCGGTATGCCGAGACCGACCAGATGGGCGTGGTCTATTACGCGAACTACCTGGTGTGGATGGAGGTGGGCCGCGTGGCGTACTGCAAAGCCTGCGGCTTCGAATACAAACATATGGAGCTGGAGGACGGTGTTTTTCTGGCCGTGGCGGAAGCGCGCTGCCGCTACGCGTCCCCCGCGCGCTTCGACGAAGAAGTTGTGATCCGCACCTGGGTGGAGGAGGCCAACCCGCGCATGATGCGCTTCGCCTACGAGATGCGGCTCTCGGGCGAAGGCCGCAAGCTGGCCACCGGCGAAACTAAACATATCTTCCTGGGGCGCGACATGCGGCCGTGCCGCATGCCGGAAAAATACCGGGGGAAGTTCACGGCGGATGCGCGCGGAACAAGTCAAGAATCTGGCGCATGACTGCGGATTCGAGCTGGCCGGCATCGCAGCGGCCGCGCCGGTTCGCGAGGCTGCCTACTACCGGCGGTGGGTGGCGGACGGCTTCGCGGGCGAGATGCGCTATCTCACGGATCGCCGGGCAGACCTGCGCGACGGTCCGTGGAGCCTGCTGCCTACGGCGCGATCCATCCTGTGTGTGGGCAAGCTGTACAACGGGCCACAACCTTACTCGACGCGGTTCGCCGGTGAAGATCTGGCCTGGATTTCGCGCTATGCCTGGGGCGGGGATTATCACGAGGTGCTGCGCCGCGACCTGGCGCGCGTCGTGGAAGGGCTGCGGGCGCAATCGTCCGGCGGGTTCGAGTGGAAGATCTGCGTGGATACCGCGCCGTTGCTGGAGCGCGCCTATGCGCGGCACGCGGGCCTGGGCTGGATCGCCAAGAATACCTGCCTGATCAATCAGGCGATGGGGTCGTGGTTCTTCCTGGGCGAGCTGCTGCTATCGCTGGATCTCACGCCGGACCAGCCGCCGCCGGACCGCTGCGGCACCTGCACGCGCTGCATCGAGGCGTGCCCCACAGCGGCCATCGTGCCGACGGGGCTCGCGGAAGGACCGGCGTGGGCGCTGGATGCGCGGCTGTGCATTTCGTACTTCACCATCGAGCTGCGCGGTCCGGTTCCCGAAGCGGCGCGGAGCGGCATGGGGCGGCACGTGTTCGGCTGCGATATCTGTCAGGATGTGTGCCCGTGGAACCAGCGCGCGCCTGTCAGTGCAGAGCCGGCCTTCGCGCCGGCGCAGTTTGCGCCACCGCTGGAGGGGTTGGCCGCGCTCTGCGAAGACGAGTTTCGCGAGATGTTCCGCGGCACGCCGATCCCACGGGCGCGCTATAGCGGATTCCTGCGCAACGTGGCGATCGCCATGGGGAATGCGCGGCAGGAGAAGTTTCGAGCGGCGTTAGAGAAACTGGCTGGCTCGAAGGAGGGTGTCGTGGCGGATGCGGCGCGCTGGGGCTTGCGCGAGCTTAGCGCGGCTTGTTAAGCCGCCCGCACGTCCAGAATGCACGACGTCATAATGGTGCGATGCTCCGGATGCCGGAATTCGAGATGCATCCCGCGCCCGATGAAAGACGCCTTCAGCATGGAACCACCCCAGTTGGAACCTTCGATGTGCACCAGCACGGGCTCGGGGCAGAATTTGGGATGTCCGGAAATCAGCGCGCGGCCGTTGCCCTGATTGACCAGCGTGTACTGGCGATTCTGCGTTTCGACCTGCAGCACAGCACCCTCCGGCAACTTGTCCAGGAAGACGCCACCCTCCAACTCCGAGGCGATGAAGTTGTGATTCACCGCATCACCCAGATTGGGGTGCGGGCGAAACAACGGCGGCGACGGGATGCCGATTTCCGTATCCATCACAACTTCCGATCTTATTTTAGTTCAAAACGTTTCCAGCCGCTCCCACCGCCTGTGCGGCAATTAACCTTTGGCGCGCATGCCGGGCGGTACACTCTGGGTAGGAGCATTATGCCACACCCTGATGGAACGAACAGCACCGTGCGGCCCCGCACGGCGGTGCTGACGCGAGGTTTCAATCCGGCCCTGTCATTCGGATCGGCCAGGCCGGCCGTCTTTCGCAGTTCCACGTACGTGTTCCCGAGTCCGGAGGAAGCCGAGCGGGCGTTTTCGGTACTGGCCGGACGCGTGGAGGGCGTGGAAGGTGAACGCGCGGACCTGATCTACTCGCGCTTCTCCCACCCGAATGCGGAGATCCTGGAGGACCAGATCGTCCCCCTGGAGCCGGGCGCGACAGCCGCGGCCGTATTCAATTCGGGGATGGCGGCCATCATGACGGCGTTCATGGCAGTGGCGCGTCCGGGCACCACTATCGTGTACACCACGCCGCTCTACGGCGGCACCACCGGACTGATCCACAACTTTCTGGAGCCTTTCGGCGTGCAGGGCATTCCCGTGCCCGGCGGCGACACGGAAGCCATCGACCAGGTGATTCGCGCGGCGCGCAATCTGAGCATCGTTTGCCTGGAATCGCCCGCCAACCCGACCATGGTAATGACCGACATCCAGCGCGCGGCGGATGCCGCCAAGAGCCATCCGGACAAGCCGGTGGTGATGGTGGACAATACCTTCCTGGGCCCCGCGTTTCAACATCCTTTGATGCTGGGCGCCGACCTGGTGCTCTATTCCGGAACCAAATATCTATCCGGCTTCAGCGACATGGTGGCGGGCGTGGCGCTGGCCAAGGACCCGCAGTTGATGCGCAAAATTCTGGCGCGGCGCAGCATGTTCGGCAACATCCTGCAGCCGGACGAATGCTGGATGCTGGACGGCCGCCTGCCCACCGTGGCGCTGCGCATGAACCGGCAAAGCAAGAATGCGCAGCGCCTCGCCGAAGCCCTCAACGGCCACCCCAAGATCAGGCAGGTGCTGTATCCGTCGCTGTTTCAGGATCCGGAACAGCGCCGCATTTACGAGGAGCAGTGCGCTTATCCCGGCGGCCTGTTCTCACTGGACTTCCATGGCGGCCGCCCGGCGGCCTTTGACTTCTTACGCAATCTGCAGATCGCGCGCAACGCCGTGTCGCTGGGCGGGGTGGAGACGTTGGCATGCCACCCCAGGTCGACCACCCACTCCGGCATGTCCGCGGTGGAGCTGGACGAAGCCGGAATCGGCGAGGGGCTGGTGCGGGTTTCGGTGGGCATCGAGGATTGGCGGGACCTGCTGGCGGACTTCGAGCAGTCACTGCAGCGTCTGTGACGAGCGTTTCACTCGTACCTGAGCGCTCGCATCGGATCGAGGCGCGCCGCGCGACGCGCCGGCACATAACAGGCCACCAGCGCGACCAGCGTCAGGAAGCCGGCCGCGAACGCGAAGACTGCGGGGTCGCCCGCTTTGACCTCGTGCAGCAGGCTCTCCAAAACCCGCCCGGCCGCTAACGCCCCGACCAGACCGGCGGCGAAGCCCACCGCCGCCAGCCGCATGCCCTCCAGAATCACCTGGCCCAGAACCTGGCGGCGGCTGGCGCCTAGAGACATCCGGATGCCGATTTCGCGGGTGCGCTCCGTCACCACGAACGAGAGCACGCCGTAGATTCCGATGGCCGCCAGCAACACCGCCAGGGCCGCGAACGATCCCACCAGCAGGCTGAGGAACTGTTCGCCTTGGGCATGTTCGGCGATCAGCTCATACATGCTGCGCACGGAGAACAATGGCAGGCCGGCATCCAATTGGCCGAGCGCTCGGCGTACATCCGCTGTCAGGCTGGACGGCTGGCGGTTGGTGTGCAGCACCAGGAACACGCTGCTATTTCCCGTGAAAGCATCGTAGGCCTCCGGGACGGGCTTGTGCGCCAGGCCCCACTGGCGCACGTCGTTCACCACGCCGATCACTTGCCTCCAGGGTCCGTGATCGCTGCCCTGCGAGAACATTTCGCCGAGTGGGCTCTTGTCAGGCCAGAATGCGCGCGCCATGCCCTCGTTGATCACGACCGGATAAACCATGGCGTTGGCTTCCTCCTCGGGCAATTGCCGGTGTTCCGCCAGACGCCGGGCTTGATCAGTGCCTTCGGACAAACGATCATAGTGCGCATTGAGAGCCGTGGTCCGCTCGATATCGGCGGGCGCAAATACGCGGCCTTCCAGTAAGCGGATCCCCATGGCGCGAAAATACCCCGGAGAGACGTTGTGGCGTTCCACCAGCAGGTTGCTCTTCCGGGACGTCTGGCCTCGCAGTTTGACGTAATAATTGCTTCCGCCTTCGAGCGGCAGCCGGTCGCTGATGGCGGCTGCATCCACACCCGGAAGGCGCGCGGATTTGTCCAGCAACGACAGGGCGAACTGAAGCTGCTGCGGCGCTTTCTTGTATTGCTCTTCAGGCAGACGCACGGCGGCGGTGAACACACCGTCGGGGCGTACCCCGATATTAAGGCCGCGCAAGCGCGCGAAATCCTTCAGCAGCAGCCCGGCCGAAACCAGCAACAGCAGCGACAGCGCCATTTCGCCAACCACCAGTACGTTACTGGTGAATCGCCGCCGCTTACCGGGGCTCACCGAGCTTCCCGCGCCGCCCTTCAGCTCTTCGTGCAGATCCGGACGCGATGTACGGAGGGCCGGCGCCATGCCGAACAGGATACCTGTCGCCAGTGCCAGCGCGAACGTGAAAGCCAGAACCTCGCCATTGAGCTGGATGATGTTGAAGCGCGGCAGCGTGAAGCCCCTGCCGTGCGAAACCAGATCGACGGAAAGCCAGGCCACCAGCAGTCCGAGAGCGCCTCCCACGGCCGACAGCAGCAGGCTCTCGGTAAGCAATTGGCGCAGCAGGCGTCCACGGGCCGCGCCCAGCGCGCTACGCACCGCCATTTCCTTCTGGCGCGAGACCGCCCGCGAGAGCAGCAGATTCGCCACGTTGGCGCAGGCAATCAACAGAACCAGTCCCACCGCCGAGAGCATCATGATCAGGGAGCCGCGGGAGTCGCCCACCAGATCGTCGTGCAGGGCGACGGCCCCGGAGCCCACCTTATCGTTGGAATCCGGGTAGGTCTTCTCCAGGCGGGTGGCGATCACCTTCAGGTCGGCCCGCGCCCGGTCGAGCGAGACACCTGCTTTGAGCCGGCCGATGGCGTTCGCCCAGTGGCTGCCGCGCTCGCCAAGGCTCTTGCTGTCCATGTCCAACGGTATCCACATCTGGGTCTCAAAGGGGAAACGGAAGCTGGCGGGCATCACGCCGACAATAGTGTACTTTTTGGAGTTCAACGAGATGGAGCGTCCTACCACACCCGGATCGCCGGCGAAGTGTTCCCGCCACAGCCCGTAACTGAGAATGGCTACCTGGTCCTTCCCCGGCTGATCTTCGCCGGCGGCCCAGGTGCGGCCCAGCAGCGGCTGGACGCCCAGCAGGCTGAAGAAATTGGCTTCGGTCGGGACAGCCAGCACATGGTCCGGCCGGCCTCCACCGCTCAGGTTCATGTCGCCGGACCAGCCATACAGGGCCATATCCTGGAAGGTCTTGTTCTGGGCCTTCCAGTCCAGGAAATCCGGAGGGGCGAAGGGATAGTGACCCGGCGCGGCTTCGGTTTCATACAGACGCACCAGTTGGCCCGGGTCGCGATACGGCAGCGGACGCAGCAGGATGGTGTCGATAATGCTGAATATGGTGGTATTGGCGCCTATGCCGATGGCCAAGGTCAAGGCGGCGACCGCTGTAAAGCCGGGCGACCGCATCAGGTTACGGACTGCATAGCGCACGTCCTGCGGGCAAGCTCGCATCCAATCCATTTTGGCGATCCTCAGGGAAGATTTACGCTGACCGTATCCGGTTAGACGCAATTTGCGGCGAGCGGTTGGGTGGGGCGGGAAGGGCCGCCAGTGCGGAATTCGTAATGCTCGATGCGGACGGTAGCCATGCCCGCCTGCGTGCGCACGACGCGGCCGGAGATGGCGAGCTTTATGGCGTGCGTATCATCCAGCATGGCCGGCCACGTCACTGCCAGCCGCACGGCTTCGCCCAGCTGGAACGTATGGCCGCTTGTGAACCGGATTTCCTTGCTGCTGATCTCCAGTGTCTGGCCGGCGCCGGACGCCGAGACGCCCGCACCCTCCAGGCACTCGTAACGCACGTCCTGTTCGATCGCGAACCACCTGGGCGGCTCGCGCCGTCCCCACGGTCCCCAGCCCTTTCGGGAACCTGGTCCCACATCTGACATGCCAATGTCCTCGGTGAATGTTATAAGCCGCGCCCGGAGTCAGGTGGGCAGCGTGATGACTCTGCCGTGAAGGCCGATATCACCACGATTCACATGAGGATAGCACGCGATACGAAACGGGAGGAAGGTCCCCTACTGACAGGCTGTCCTCAAACGTAGAATTCACTTTCATCCGGCACTACGGCCCAAGTGTCAATCCGCCCGACGGAACTGCCGGTGGTTCCGCCGAAGAACATGGCATTTGGAATATACCGGCATTACAGGCCGCCAACGGCGCCATTGACCGGCCCGGCGAAGGTGAAGTGGATTACATTCAAATGCGACCAGGTGGTGACGTGCACCCAGATATCCACCATGTCGGTTCCCTTGCCGGACAGAAATGTGGCCGCTGGCATCCACACTGCCGAAAAGCACTGTCTGCTTGCTGTCCGGTTCAAAGGCCATGCTGGCGGCGAAGCCCGCCCAGGGGGCAGACTCGGCGTATTGAAGAACGTGGCGATTTGTGTCCAATCCGCGCCTTTCCAGACCCAGGTGTCACCCAGCATCTTACGCTGCCATTCCGCGCGCGGCCTCGATCTGCCGCAGATGGTGCTCATTGTGCGCGGCGACCTTGTCGAATTCGTCGCGCAGCGTGCGAATACCGGTTTCGCTGTGGACGAACTCGCGGTGGCCGTCCGCCTCATAGTGCAGCCGGGCCTGATAGATGACGCCGGTGCGCACGGCCTCGTATATGCGCCGGGACACATCGAGCGGCATCCGGGAATAGTCCAGGCCTTTAGCCCAGGCATCCTGGTCGAAGGCCCAGAGCACCTGTCGTGGTTCGCTGATCGCCCGGCGAATGCGGTCGAACAGGACCGTTTCCGCGTCGGCCAGGTGATGCAGGATGAACCTGACCGGCCACTTGCCCGGTCCGTAACTGCGGTCAAGCTGCTCGGCGCTCAATTCAAAGCAGCGTAACGTCCGGCTTCTGGCGGCTTCCAGCCGCTCCACAATATCCATTTTAAGACTCTCGCTTTGCATAGACACTTAGCCAATTCCTTAAGTATAATAGCAGACGTGACCAGGGAACGCATCGCCGCCACTTACCGTCTCATCCGGCCGCGCATCCGGCGCACTCCTGTGATGGAGACGGACGCCGGCGATTTCGGTTTGGGTGCGTCGCGGTTGATATTCAAGCTCGAGCTGCTCCAGCATTCGGGCTCGTTCAAAGCGCGCGGCGCATTCGCTAACCTGGTCACTCGGCCGGTCCCCCCGGCGGGCGTGGTGGCCGCGTCGGGCGGCAATCATGGCGCGGCGGTCGCGTACGCCGCCATGAAGCTGGGGCTGCCCGCGAAGATATTCGTCCCGCGCGTGGCCTCTCCGGAGAAGGTGGACCGCATTCGCGGATACGGGGCGGAGTTAATGATCGCGGGCGACTGCTATGACGACGCCCTGGAGGCCAGCGGCAAGTGGGCGGCGGAATCCGGCGCGCTCGTGGTACACGCCTACGATCAGTTGGAAACGCTGCTTGGCCAGGGGAGCGTAGGTCTGGAAGTGGAGGAACAGGCGCCCCGGTTGGATACCTTGCTGGTGGCGGTCGGAGGCGGCGGCCTTATCGGCGGCGTGGCGGAGTGGTATGGGAACAGTATCCGGGTGGTGGGCGTGGAGCCGGAGGCCGCTCCTACCCTCACCAATGCTTTGCGCGCAGGCCGCCCGGTGGATAGCCCCGCCGGCGGAATCGCGGCCGATTCACTGGCCCCCAGGCGCGTCGGAGAACTGATGTTTCCGATCGCGCAGCGAGCAGTGGAACGCGTTGTACTGGTGACGGACGACGACATCTTGCAAGCCCAGGAAGCGCTCTGGCGGGTGTTGCGGGTAATGGCCGAACCCGGAGGCGCGGCGGCCTTCGCGGCGCTGCTATCGCGGCGTTACATGCCGGAAGCCGGCGAGCGCGTGGGCGTGATCGTGTGTGGCGGAAACGTTTCGGCGGCGAGAGCCTAGATTTCCGCGAGCATCTTTTTTACCCGGCGCATGGCTTTCTCGTCACGCTTGTAAAACGTCCACTGCTTGATCTTTTTCCCGCGAATCAGCCCGGCATCGGCCAGCATGTTCAGGTGTTCGCTGGCGCTGGGCTGCGTGATCGCGAGCTTGCGGGCGATGAAACAACTGCAAACTCCGTCTTTCACCAGGTCGCCGTCCAGCTGCGGCGGGAAATGTTTGCGCGGCTCCTTCAGCCACGCCAGTATCCGCAATCGCCGCTGGTTCGCCACGGCGCGCAGGACTACGTCCATTTTCATATAGACAATTAGCCAATCCCCAAAGTATACTGATTTTCAAGTGATGCCGGGATCAATTTTATCAGCTTGTGCCCGGAAGCTCAATGGAGGCACCGCATAAAATGCCTGTCCGAATCGTTACCGTCGACGCTTTCACCAGCGTCCCGTTCGCCGGGAACCCGGCGGCCGTCTGCGTGCTGGAGAAGCCGCGTCCCGATGACTGGATGCGCAGCGTCGCGCGAGAGATGAACCTTTCGGAAACCGCCTTCCTGGTTCCGCACAGCGGCGATTACGACCTGCGCTGGCTCACGCCCGCGGTGGAGGTGGATCTTTGCGGGCATGCCACGGTGGCCAGCGCGCACGTGTTGTGGGAGGACGGCCACCTGCCGCCCGGCAAGCAGGCCCGATTCCATTCGCGCAGCGGACTGCTGACGGCCGACCGGCGCGGCGACTGGATCGAGCTCGATTTTCCCGTGAAGATCGCCACCGTAGCCGATCCGCCCGCTGAGTTGCTGCCCGCGTTAGGCGTACCCGCACCCCAGGCCGTGCTGAAGAACGCTTTCGACTACCTGGTGGAAGTGGCGTCGGAAGAGGAATTGCGCGCGCTCAAGCCCGATCACGCCATGCTGCGAAAGGTACCCGTGCGCGGCGTCATTGTCACGGCGCGCTCATCAACGCCGGGATTCGATTTCATTTCGCGCTTTTTCGCCCCCGGATCCGGCGTCGACGAGGATCCTGTCACCGGTTCCTCCCACACGGCTCTCGGACCATACTGGGGAGCCAAGCTCGGCAAAAAGGAGATGACCGGATACCAGGCCTCGGCCCGCGGAGGCGTGGTGCGGGTGCGGTTGAACGGCGACCGCATCATTCTTGGCGGGCAGGCCGTCACCGTGATGCAAGCGACCCTCTTGGCGTGATTTAACTTCCCGCCGTGGCGTGCCAGAAATAGTATCTTCCAATGTGCACATAATGGTACCGATGTGGACTCTGGTGCGCGGCCAGCGCGGCGCACACGCAGCTACGGGGGGGACGGACATGGTCCAACTGACAGTCAATGGAAAGACAGAACAATATGAGGGCGATCCTCAGATGCCGCTGCTGTGGTACCTGCGGGATCTTCTGGATCTGACCGGTACCAAGTACGGGTGCGGCATGGGAATCTGCGGCGCCTGCACGGTGCACATCAATGGCGCAGCCACGCGCAGCTGCGTTACGACCCTGAGTGACGCGGCGGGGAAGCGCATCACCACGATCGAAGGCCTGGCCGCGAATGCGGACCACCCGGTGCAGAACGCGTGGAAGGCGGTGAGCGTTCCACAATGCGGATACTGCCAGAGCGGGCAGATCATGCAAGCTGTGGCGCTGCTGCGGGAGAAACCCAAGCCGACGGACCACGAAATCGACGAAGCCATGCAAGGGAACATCTGCCGCTGCGGCACCTATCAGCGCATCCGGCAGGCCATCCAAATGGCGGCGAGGGTGAAGGCATGACTCGCGTAGAACTCAGCCGCAGGAGCTTTCTCGGCCACGTGTTTTCCGCGGGCGCACTGGTGCTCGGCACGCCCCTTGCGCCGCGGGAGGCGCAAGGGGCGGACGGAAAGTGGCAGCCCAGCGTCTATCTGGGCATCGAGCCGGACGGCACGGTCATCCTGGTCGCGCACCGCTCGGAAATGGGGACAGGCATTCGGACCGTGCTGCCCATGGTGGCGGCGGACGAGTTGGAGGCCGACTGGAAGCGGGTACGCATCGAGCAGGCCATCGGCGACGTGAAGTACGGCGATCAGAGCACCGACGGCTCATACTCGATCCGGGAGTTCTACCAGCCGTTCCGCGAGGCGGGGGCAACGGCGCGCTCGATGCTGGAACATGCCGCAGCCGCCAAATGGGGCGCGCCGCCCGCCGAATGCCGCGCGCGAAACCACCGGGTGGTGCATGAGAAGAGCGGGCGCTCGCTGGGCTTTGGCGAGCTGGTGTCGTTGGCCGCCCAGCAACCGGTTCCGGGTAAGGATGCAATCCGTCTGAAGAGCGCGGACGAGTTCCGGTACATCGGCAAAGGCGTGCCGATGACGGACCTGGACGATCTGTGTTCCGGACGAGGGCAATTCGGCATCGACGCGAAGATGCCGGGAATGGTGTATGCCTCCATCGAGCGGTCTCCCGTGCTGGGCGGCAAGCTGCGCAGCTACGACGATTCGGAGGCGCGCAAGGTGGCTGGAGTCCGCCAGACCGTTACCATTGATCCCTTCAAGCCGCCGCACGAGTTTCAAGCCCTGGGAGGCGTGGCGGTTATCGCGGACAACACCTGGGCGGCGATGCAGGGCCGCCGGAAACTGAAGGTCGAGTGGGATCCGGGCGAGCACGCTATTTACGAATCGGAAGCCTACAAGAGGTCGCTGTTCGAGACCGCCCACAAGCCGCAAAAAGTGGTCCGCAATATCGGCGATGTGGACGCCGAGTTTGCGAAGGGCGGCAAGATCCTCGAAGCGGATTACTACGTTCCGCTGCTGGCGCACGCGTCCATGGAACCGCCCGCCGCCGTGGCGGAATTCAAAAACGGCAAGGTGATTACCTGGGCCAACACGCAGAACCCGCAGGCCGTGCAACAGACCGTGGCGAACGCGGTGGGCATCGACAAGAACGACGTTACCTGTCACGTGACGCTGTTAGGCGGAGCTTTTGGGCGCAAATCGAAGCCGGACTACGTGGCGGAGGCCGCCATCCTCTCGAAGAAGGTCGGCAAGCCGGTGAAGGTGACCTGGAGCCGGGAGGAGGATATCCGCTTCGATTATTACCACGCGGTAGCGGCCATGTACATGAAGGCAGCGCTAGGCCGGAACGGCCGGCCGGTGGCCTGGCTGCAACGCAGCGTGTTCCCGCCGATCGGGTCGACCTTCAACGCGTCCGAGACCTACGGGGACGCGGGCGAGATGACGATGGGCTGGGTTGACACGCCGTTCGACGTGGCGAACCTGCGCGCTGAGAACGGGCCGGCGCAACATCATGTGCGTATCGGGTGGCTGCGTTCCGTGGCAAACATCTATCACGCCTTCGCTGTGCAGTCGTTCGCGGACGAACTGGCGCACGCGGCCGGGGCGGATCCGGTCGAGTACCTGCTGGGGCTGATCGGCGCTCCGCGCAAGATCGATCCTCAGCCGCAGGGAATCAAATACGAGAACTACGGACGCAGTCTGGGGGACTATCCAATCGACACGGCCCGTCTGCGCCGGGTGGTGGAACTGGCTGCCGAGCGCTCGGGCTGGGGCAAAAAGAAGCCGGGCGCGGGGCATGGCCTGGGTATCGCGGTGCATCGCAGCTTCCTCACATTTGTCGCGGTGGTGGTGGAGGTCGAGGTGGACAAGGGCCAGATCCGGATTCCGCGCGTGGATATGGCGCTAGACGCCGGGAGGGTGGTACATCCCGATCGCGTGAAGGCCCAACTGGAGGGCGCGGCGGTGTTCGGTACCAGCATCGCGCGCTTTGGGGAGATCACGGCGACCGACGGCCGCATCAAGCAATCGAACTACGGCGACTACCCGGTGGCCCGCATTCACGAAGCGCCGTATGAGACGCGCGTGCACATAGTGGAAAGCGACGCGCTGCCGGCAGGCGTGGGCGAGCCCGGCGTGCCGCCGATGGCGCCGGCGATTACCAACGCGATCTTTGCGGCCACCGGCCAGCGGATCCGGGAGCTGCCCGTTAAGAATCATAAACTGGCTTAGCGCGCCTGCGCGTCTACGGCCAGCGCACGCTATCCGGCGGCGTGTTGTTGCATTGATTGGAATCGGTCACTCCGGAAGAAATCAGCGCGCAGGCATTCTCGGTGGCGGTGCGCAGCGCAAGCTCGCGCGTGCGGGCGGAGGCCGTCCGGCAGGATTGCTGCCCGCGATAGGTTAAGCAGACCTCGCAGCGTACGCGGCCGGTATTCAGAGTGGAATAGACGACGAAGCCCACCACCAGCGCGATGAACAGGATGCCGAACCAGACACTCTTTTTCACGCGAAGAAATTGCCCATGTGGCGGAACTTGGCATAGCGCTGTTCCACCAGTTGATTGGGGCTGAGGCGCGCGAGCCCGTCCAACTCGGCTACCAGGGTGTCGCTCAACGCACGGGCGGCGGCCTCGGCATCCTCCTGCGCGCCGCCGGGAGGCTCGTTCACCACCGCGTCAATGAGGCCCAGGCGGAGCAGCTCTACCGCGGTAAGTTTCAGGGCCGCCGCGGCCAGTTCCGCCTTGGTGGAGTCGCGCCAGATGATCGCGGCGCAGCTTTCCGGAGAGATCACGCTATAGATGGCGTTCTCGAGCATGAGCACACGGTTGCCGACCCCCAAAGCCAGCGCGCCACCGCTGCCACCTTCGCCGATCACCACCACGATCACGGGCACCGCCAGGCGGGCCATTTCCCGCAGATTGCGGGCGATGGCTTCGGCCTGGCCGCGCTCCTCCGCGTCGAGGCCGGGATAAGCGCCAGGGGTATCCAGCAGGGTGATCACCGGGCGTCCGAACTTGGCGGCCAGTTGCATCACACGCAGCGCCTTGCGATAACCCTCCGGCTTGGGCATGCCGAAATTCCGGAACAGCTTCTGCTTGGTGTCACGGCCCTTCTGCTCACCCACGATCATGACCGGCTTGCCGACCAGGAATCCGGAGCCGCACACAATAGCGGGATCGTCGCCGAACAAGCGGTCGCCGTGGAGCTCTCGGAAGTCGGTGAATATAGTCTGAATGTAGTCGAGCGAATGAGGGCGCTTGGGATGGCGAGCCAACTGGACGTGCCGCCAGGCGTCGGCTCGCACTTCGTCAGAGGCGGGCATCTGATGGGATCCAGGAGGACCAGTGGGTTCCGGAGACACTTCCCACCTATAGTAGCAAAGGCACCGAAGGGAAATTGGGTTCGTTTCGTTTATTTAGCATAAAATATTGCAAATAAACGACTTGTTAGGGGCTGAGGGTGGGTGATTAAGGAGGTCCGCTGCCATCCAAGACGGCCGCGGAGCGAGCTAAAATCTGAGGGCGACGAAGCCCGTTTTTTTATAAAGCCTTAGCCAGTTCGGCGCCAAAAGCCGTCTTGGGGGCTGCATCTTTGCCGCGCCTGGGCTTGCGGCCGTTGCGCATTGCGGGACGCTGCTCCACAGCCTTGGTCTCTTTGCCCTTGGAGGGCTGCGCGGGGTTGGCCCGCAACAGGCGGTCTTCCAGGGGCGCGCGATCGAAGCGGCGGATGATCGCCTGCATCTCGTCGGCGGTAGGCGCTTCTACGAAAGCGAAGCCCTTGGACTCCTGCGTTTCATGGTTGCGGATGACTTTAACCGAATCCGCCACCAAGCCTTCGGCGGCGAGCCATCCTTTAATATCGTCGGCGGTTACCCAAATGGGCAGGTTGCCTAGAAAAACAGTGAAATTCATTCAGTGATCTGGTCTCTCCTCTGGTTGGAATTGTGGTACTTCAAGGGAAGGATTCCGCGCTGCCACATTGATGGTATCAGACGCTGGCAGTATAGTGCAAACCAAATTATATCAAATGCGCGGGTCACGCTACGAATCCTACTTCCAGGCGTCCAAAACGAGATGGGCGCGGTTGCGGAGGCCCAAGCGGCGCAGTCCGCGGTCCGCGAAGAGCAGGTAGCGGTAGCTGGCCTCCCGCCCAAACGCGCGATGGACGACGCGCAGGCCGCGCGCCCACGGCAGGTGTTCGGTGCGCACGCGTGTAAACGGCGCCACGGCCGCCAACTGCCGCAGGGAAGTAGCTGTGAACGGGCGAATGTGCGTATAGTCGGCATAAAACGCCACCATGTCCGCCGGCGTGGGTACTACGATACAACATAAGCCGCCGGGTTTCAACACGCGGTGAAACTCGCGAATGGCGCGCTCCGGATCGGGCAGATGCTCGAACAGCCAGCAGCAGAAGACGCCTTCGAAGTGTGCGTCGGGAAAGGGAATGGCCTGGGCGCTGCCCACAGCGATGCGGAGGCTCCCGCGATAGTGCGCCACCACGTCCGGCGCGTTGTCGATGGCCACTATGTCGGCGGTGTTTTGGCGGGTGAACCAGCAGCGGCCGGGACCCACGTCGGCTATCGGGCGCTTGCCCCGGAATCGGGAGTCGTAAAAGAACCGGCCCCAGTCCATCTCCACCTGCCCGGTGATTCCCTCACCGGTGGTGAGTATGTACTGTCCATATGACGTTTTGGTTGCAGGCTGGGGGGCCACAACGGAAAAGTGGGGCGGGCGGCGACAAGTTCTCACGCGCGGGATAGTAGTTTTTGGGTATTGTGCAAAACCGGCGCCAACGGATATGCTCACACCAATGCAGGGGGAAGCCGGAAATCCAAGAATGAAGCCGATGTTTCTGCCGGATGTCGAGCAGAATCCGAAGCCGGGACCATACGCGGACCAGATCCGCATGATGCAGGCCAACGGGGACGAATATCCGCAGATCTGGCACATGTTCGCGTATCTGCCCAGCGCCACCACGCACCTGGCGCGGTTTACACAGGAGATCATGCGCGGCCCGGGAGCATTCCCTGCCGGGATGCGGGAACTGATCGCCGCGTACACGTCGGCGCGCAACGCGTGCCCGTTCTGACTGAAGTCGCACGCCGCGGTCGCGGCGGAATTACTGGGCGACGAAGAACTGGTGTGGGGCGTGCTGCGAGATCTGGAGACATCCGGGCTGGACGAGAAGCACAAAGCGCTGTTCCGGTTTGTGGACCGGGTGAATCGCGACTCGCCGCGCATCACGGCCGATGACATGCAGCCGTTGTACACTTCCGGGTGGGCGGACGACGCCATCTACCTGGCCATCACGGTATGCGCACTGTTCAATTTCTATAACCGGTGGATCGATGCCAGTGGCGTCCACGCGCTGTCCGACGAGGCGCACCGCGTTGGAGGGAAGCGCACCGCGGTGCATGGGTACGCCCGCAGCTAGAGACGCTCCGGATCTACTTCTGAGTGGGGCGTCAGAACCAAGCCGCCGGCGCAGCGGAACAGCCGTTTTGGAGCGTTCCGGCCTGGTTACTTGTTAGCAGCCTTCTGAAGGGCCTTCTTCTGGCGCCGCGGCAGCCGGGACTTATTTTTTTTCGTCAATTTGGGGATTTTCGGTTTCGGCGGCGTGTTTTTCTTTTCGACTGGCGTGGCGACTACCGGCGCCTCACTGGTCGCCGGGGCCTTATCTTTTTTCTCTTTCTTCGCGACTGGAGCGGCGACTGCCGGAGCATCGCTGGCGGCCGTGGCCTTATCCTTCTTTTCCTTCTTCTCGGGTTTCTCTGCCATATGGGTTGAAACTGCGTCCCCTCAAGTGTACTCCATAATCAAGCGCTGCCATCCGCATTGCAATTTGTTCAGATTCGATCCATTGCGCCGAGACCTTCCAGAACCATCTTCGCCAGGTTGCTGATGAGGATGTTTCCCGCATTGTCCGGGGAATAGTCGACGCGGGGCATGTCATCGACGGTAACCGCCACGGCCACGGGTCCCCGCGATGCGTATACCAGGCCGACATCGCTTCGCAGCGAGTCCAGGGCGCCGGACTTGCTCGCCACCCACTCGTCCTCCAGGTGCCGGCCGATGCCCTCCTTCAACTGCTGGCGCTTCAGAATCGCGATCATCTCCTTGGACGCCGCCGGGTTCACCACCTCGCCGCGCTCCAGTTTTTCAAGCAGCGTCACCATTTCCTTCGGTGTTGTGGAGCCCAGCCCGTAACGCTTGTTTTCCGGAAGTCTACCCGCGGCGCTGAAACCGCTGGGGTTTTTCAATGCCTTGCCGTCGCCCAGAATTTTGCGCATGCAGCGTGTGGCGGTAAGGCCGTAACGATCCATCTCGGCGTTGACAGCGTCGGCGGTGATCCGTTCGATTACCATGTTGGTGGCCGTGTTGTCGCTGACCACAATCATCATGCGGACCACATCGCGCAAGGGCAGTTTCAGTCCATTGGAGAATTCCCGCAGCACGCCCGAGCCTGTAACCTTATCCTCCTCGCGAAGTGTGATGGTTTCATCCCAATTCGCACGGCCGGCGGCGACCTCGCGGAAGGCCGCCACCATGATGGGGAGCTTGATGGTGCTGGCGGTACGGACTTTGTCATTTTCGCCGATGCCATACGTCTCGCCTGTATCGAGGTTTTTGGCATACAGGCGGACTGTTCCCTGAAACTCTGCGATGGCGGCGCGGACGTTGCGGTCCATCGTCTCGCGCCTGGTTTCAGCGGCGATCAACTGAAAAGCTGCTGTCGCGAGCAGAACTGCCGAAGCCGTTATCCGGGGCACTCTCTGATTATCCATCCGCCCGAATCAAATTACCATGTCGGCGCTTTGGCCGGACCTCAAGTTTCTCAAAGTCGGGATAGCACGCCTTCGATGTAAGCGCGTTCGCCATCGGCTGACCTCTAAACGCTGATGACCGCAACACCGCGTGCGATGAGGCGAGCGACTAAGGCGATCAGGCTCACGAAGGTAACGGCCGATAGCGCAGCTTAGTTTGAAGAGATGAAGCCCAATCGAGCTGCACTAAAGAGAAGGCTCCTGGCAGTCAAGTAGGCCACGTGGGCGTCATTCCCGGCGATTCCCTGAGACATAAGTCTGAAGCGCTGTCTGAAATTCAGCGGCACCGCGGCGCATTCTGCCAACATTGTGGAAGTCTTCTCAACCTGGACGAAGTATGTTCGCATGGCAGTGACGCAGTTTCCGTGCATTTCCAAGAATTCCTCCCTGTTCATTCGAGCCGCCTTGCCTTTGACCGACTAATGAGCCCCTTGATCCCGGCATTTTGCCCGGGCCAGCGTGCCTCCCTGTCGGTCAAGAGACTGCGGGCGGTCGGAGAGTCGGGTGTGCGGATTGCTGGTCCAGGGCATGGGCTCCTTGCCCTCGTCGTCAGCGATAAGGATTACGGCTTGGCGTGCCCCCACCGATTCGGTGAATATCGGGCGCGGCGCTTGGGTGTCAATGCGAGATGGCCGCGTACGAGATGTCCAGGACCTGTCGCACATAAAAGGGTGCAACGGAGTGGTGGAACAATCCGCCCGATCCTGCCAAAGCTTTAGAACCAATACGCTTCAATTCAGCTGGGGTATAAGCGCGGCGGATGGAGACTCGACCGTCGGCAACAACGATGGGTGAAACCAGGGGCGCCACGAAGAGGCGAAAAAGCGCCAGAGGTAATGGATGCCGCACAAGATCCAGAAGGATGAAGCGCCGGCAGAATCTGCCTACGTTGCGGATTAGGGAGATCAAATCAAATTCGGAAAGGTGATGGCCGAGGTACATCGAAAACGCCAAATCCGCGGGCGGCAGCGGATCTCGAACGGCGTCGGCACGGACGATCGGAAAGGGCGTCCGCGCTATGACAGGCGGCTTCAGGTCCACCCCCACAACGTCCACTCCGAGTTTGTGCCGCAGAACCTGCAACACGCCACCTCTTCCACAGCCAACATCCAGAATACGCCGGACGGGTAGCGGGTCGCGGCGCACGGCCGCCATCACCGATGCCGTATCGCCGAGGTATCGGTGAATTCTAGTTAGGTCCCGATACGCACGCTCGACTAACTGATCGGGCACGTTATCCCGCTCCAGGATCTCCGTTTGGTATGAGCGATGCATTGCCACCTCTGAAAGGGAGATTAGCGCACGTTAGGGGCCGCGGAAAAATGAGCCGCCAAATGTGCTAGATTTCACACCAGAACCAGATGCAACCACTGGCAGCCGGCGCACGAGGAATTCGAGTAGTCGGTGGGGGACCGGCGGGCGCGGTGGCGGCCATCGCGGCAATCTCGGCAGGGGCTGGCGCGCACATCAGCGAACGATCCCGATCCGACCGCCACAAAGTGTGTGGCGAATTCATCTCACCGGAGGCTTTTCCGCTGCTGGAGAGCCTGGGCGTTTGGCAGGAATTTCTTCGTCTGAGTCCCGCCCGCATCCACCGCTGTATTCTGCGATTCGGCTCACGAGTGAAGCAGTGGACTTTGCCTGAACCCGCGTATGGGCTGAGTCGCCTGGAGCTTGACCGCCTACTTCTAGGGAGAGCCGCGCGCGCTGGGGCTACCATCTGCCGCGGCGAAATCTTTCAAGCCAGTGAAATGCCAGCGGCAGCCAGGCTCATTATGGCGTCCGGGCGGAGACCCGGGCCCGCGGGCGGGGACCGGCTCTTTGGTTTCAAGACACATTTCGCAGGTCCGGCGGACGATGCCATCGAACTATATCTAGGCCGATCCAGCTACGTTGGGGTTAATGCCGTGGAGGGCAGCCTGACGAATGTATGTGGAATTGCGACAGAAGGCGTGCTCCGCAAATATGGTTTCCGGATTGACGAATTCCTCGGTACGGGACCGGTGGCTGAGCGCTTACGGCCCCTGTCCCGCCGAATGCCGTGGCTGACTGTCGGTCCTCTGACGTTTTCCAGGGCCAGGTGCACATCCGGCGAGAACGTTTATCCCGCCGGGGACGCACTGGGCTTCGTGGACCCGTTCACCGGTTCCGGCATCCTGAACGCCCTATGGACTGGACGAATGGCCGGCGCCTGCGCTGGCCGCCAGGTGTCGAGCAAGACGTATATGGAGGACTGTGGTGCACTGCTCCATCGCCCATTCGCTGTGTCGGCGTTATTACGGATTCTGCTGCAATGGGAATACGTGAGCCACCTGGCCTCGCTGATACCCGGCAACTGGATCTATAATTTAACTCGTCCGGTACTGACGAATCTCCGAGAGCCCTCTTGGTAGCATTTCTTATGTGCTGACCCGCAACAATCGGATTGAGGTGGATCTGGTGGATCAGCTATTCAATTCCAGCGAAAAGCAGCGGCCCGTCATGGTAAGTGCAGACTGTGTTACCGGAAGCGCAGACTTACCTTAAGGCCAGGAAATCCAAAGACTGTCATGGAAATCACCACGAGAATCAGCAGCAGGTAGATCAACGCACCCGCGACGTGAAAAGCAGCGGACGCGATCGAACGGCCCCAGGACTTTTTCGCACGCTCGATTGTGGCCCCCGGCGTGCCGTTCATGGCAATGCCACAGGGACCGTTTGTGCCAGACGTCATCAGCATTAGCCCGGAGAGCCTCCCAGAGCCGAAAGGACCGCCGGAAATACCGGCAAGTCAGCCCAGACAGCCCAAATCGCAGCCTCCAGCCTGGTATACGGCTCGGATAGCGAGGATAATGCTGATCGCCGCCAGCGTCTTCGCGGCAGCCGGCATGACGGTCTTCATCTGTTACTACGTCAAATTCGCGCGCCTTACCGAACAAAGGCTCAGGACCGGAGTGTTCGCGGGAACTCTGAACATCTTTGCGGGACCGCGCATCATTTCAGTCGGCGACCGTCTGTCCCTCGCCGATGCAATCGCATATCTACGGGAGAACGGCTATAGCGAGTCGCGCAGCAATCCGGTTGGGTGGTTTGGCGTCCGGGCGAACGTGATCACGGTCTTCCCCGGGCATGAATCTTATTCGGACCAGGAGCCCGCGGTGATTCAGTTTTCCGGCGATCCCGCCAGCAAGGTTGCGCGCATCATTTCACTGGCCGACAACACCGCCCGCCAGGAATACCAATTCCCGCGGCAACTCCTCACCAACCAGTCGGATCGTAACCGCGAAAAGCGCCGCCTGGTGAGATTCTCAGAAATCCCCCCCGCGTTGGTTCACGCGGTCATTGCCGTGGAAGATAAGCACTTCTTCTCCCACGGCGGCTTCGATCTGTTCCGCATCCTAAGAGCCGCGTACGTAGATCTCAAGACCGGGCGCAAGGAGCAGGGCGCGTCCACCCTGAGCATGCAGCTGGCGCGCATCCTGTGGCTGGCGCCGGACAAAAACTGGAAGCGTAAAGCCGAGGAACTGTTGATCACTCTGCACCTGGAGCATAAGCTGACTAAGCAACAGATCTTCGAGTACTATGCAAACCAGGTCTATCTGGGCCGCCTCGGCACATTCAGCATCAACGGCTTCGGCGAGGCCGCCCGCGCCTACTTAGGTAAAGACATCTCGCAGTTGAATGTGCCCGAAGCAGCCATGCTGGCCGGCATGGTGCAGCGGCCCAGCTACTACAATCCGTTCCGTTATCCGGACCGCGTCCAGGAACGCCGCAACCGTGTACTGAACCTGATGCGCGAGAGCAAGTTTTTAACCGATGGAGAGTACCGCGGCGCGGTTGGCGCTCCACTCCAGGTGCAGCCGCGTGGCATGGAATCGCTCAATTCGCAGTATTTTCTGGATTTGGTCAACGATGAACTGCAAAGCCGCCTGGGGGAACACGATCCTCAGAGCGACTACGTTTATACGACGCTCGATATGGAACTCCAACGCGCCGCCGTGGAGGCGGTCCGGATCGGGATGCAGAATGTAGACGAGCAACTCCGCAAGCGCAAGCATCTCGATGCCATCCCACCCGGCCAGCCGCAAGTGGCGCTGATTGCGCTCGATCCGCATTCGGGCGAGATCAAGGCGCTGGTGGGCGGGCGGGATTACGGGACGAGCCAGTTGAACCACACCGCCGCGGAACGTCAACCCGGCTCTGCGTTCAAGCCGTTCGTGTACGCCGCGGCGCTGAATACCGCGATTGGCGGCGGCGCAACGATTTTCACCCCGGCGACCACCATAATGGACGAGCCTACGACTTTCGAATTCGACAATCAGCAATACCAGCCGGGCAACTTCAAGCAGGATTTCATGGGAACCGTTACACTGCGGCAGGCGCTGGCGCACTCGTTGAACGTGGCCACCGTGAAAGTGGCGCAGATGGTGGGGTATTCGGCGGTGGTGGATATGGCGCGCCGCGCCGGCCTGAACGAGAACATTCAGCCCACGCCGGCGGTAGCGCTGGGAGCCTACGAAGCTACGCCATTGGAAATCGCCGGCGCCTATACCGTGTTCGCCGATGGCGGCAATTACGTGAAGCCCGCCATGGTGGCCCTGGTGCGCTCACCTGAAGGCCAGGTACTCTATCGGCACTCGCCCGAAGCGCGTCCGGCTTTGGATCCCCGCGTGGCCTACCTGATGGTCAATCTGCTGGAAGAAGTAATGCGTAGCGGAACGGCGGCCGGAGCGCGGGCGCGCGGATTCCGG